>Ga0105106_10000908_pt1 | contig 21006 bp, 20 predicted proteins | sample PPLLaktember2015_5_FD_79109 | JGI IMG/M metagenome (GOLD analysis project Ga0105106, IMG submission 79109) | Freshwater sediment microbial communities from Prairie Pothole Lake near Jamestown, North Dakota, USA - PPLs Lake P8 Core (1) Depth... | ecosystem: Environmental > Aquatic > Freshwater >...
CCCACCGACTCCTACTCGCAGGTGAACGGCGCCTTCGGCGTCAAGTGGGGTGGCGACAAGCTGATCACCACGCTGAAGGTGATCAACCTGTTCAACGAGGACATCCAGTCCCACGTCTTCGGGGACATCCTGAAGCGGCAGGTGATCGGGGAAGTGAGAGTGGTGTTCTAGCAGGAATCAGGAGCCAGGAGTCAGGAGTCAGGAGTCAGGAGTCAGGAGTCAGGAGCCAGGAGCCAGGAGCCAGGAGCCAGGAGTCAGGAAGCAGGAAGCAGGGCTGACTCCTGGCTCCTGATTCCCGGTTCCTATCTGCCGAGCGAGGTGATGCGCTCGTTGATCGGCGGCAGGAACTCGTCGTTGAAGACCTCCAGGATGCCGGGCACGCGCTGGAGCTTTCGCACTTCGACGATCTGGACGATGTTCGAGGCGAGCCGGCCCGGATCCACTTCGCCGATGCCGATGCGCTGGCCCTCGGGATGGGCCATCTCGCCGTCGAGGGTGCCCTGCAGGCGCGCACGCTCGATGGCGCGGTCGACTTTCGGGTCCCGCTTCGCGACCGCGTCGATGGCCGCCTCCGGCTGGAGGATCGCGTCGCGCAGGCCGCGGGTAAAGGCGCGGAGCAGCCCTCGCAGCACCTGCGGCGACTCGGCCACCAGGCGCCGGCTCACCATGATGGTGCTGCCGTAGAACTCGGTCATCAGGTCTTCGTACTTGAAGAACTTCAGCTGCTTGTCGGCGTCGATCCTTGCCGCCGCCGCCGCCGCGCGGATGGTCGTCACGTAGCCGAACACCGCGTCTGACTTCCCGGCCATCAGATCCTTCAGCAGATCGCCCATGTCGGCCTCGGAGGTGTCGATGGTGATCTCGTCGGGATCGACCCGGGCGTGCGCGGCGTAGACGCGGAAGGTGTTGAGGGCCACGTCGGTGGCGTGTCCCACCATGCGGCGCCCCAGCAGGTCGTAGGGGAGTTGCACGGGGCCGTCGGCCTTCACGACCAGCGCGGAGGGCGTGCTGTTGAAGACCATGTAGACGCCGACGGGCGACTTCTCGGGCTCCCGCGAGACGAGCTCGATGAGCGAGTTGACGTCGCCGTACCCCACGTCGAAGCCTTCCTCCATCATGCGGTCCGCGGCCGTGTAGGCGCCGCGCCCCGTCGTGAAGGTGAGCTCGATGCCCGCCTCCTTCAGGTAGCCCTTGTCCTCGGCCAGCAGGAAGAACGCGTTCGCTCCGGAGTAGCCGGAATTGAGCAGCATCCGGAGCGGCCGGGCCTGGGCGCGGGCCGGCCAAGCCGCGGCGGCCAGGGCCCCCGCCGAGAGCTTCATCACGTCGCGCCGCGTCAGGGTGGTCATCGGGGGAAGAAGGTATCACGGGGCGCGTCAGCGCCGCCCACGGCCCGAAGGGCCGCCCTACCGCAGCTTCTCGATCGCGCCCAGCAGGTCCGCGCCCGGGTCCTCGCGAAGCGCGGCCCAGAGGTCGCCGACACCAGCCACGCGCGCGTCCATGGTGGCGAGGGTGAAGTCCTGCGGCGCGACGCCCGCGTCCACCTCCTGCCACGTCAGTGGCGCCGAGACACCGGCGAACGCGCTGGCGCGCGCGCTGTAGGCGCAGGCGAGCGTCTTGCCCCGGATGTTCTGCAGGTAGTCCACGTAGATGGTCTGGTCCTTCCGCTTGCCCACCATCCGCTGCACCGTCGCCACCTTCGGATGCTGGCTCGCCACCATGGTCGCGACGATCTGGCAGAACAGCATCCCGGCCTGGTAGGGGGTGCCGGGGGGCAGGGGGATGAAGATGTGCAGGCCCTCCGAGCCGGAGGTCTTCGGATAGCCCCGCACGCCGACGCGCTCGAGGATGTCGCGGACCCAGCGCGCCACGTCGAGAATCTGCCCGAACGTGGCCCCCGGCTGAGGGTCGAGATCGATCGCCACCTGGTCGGCGGTGTCCAGCGCGTCCATGCGCGAGAACCACGGGTCCATGGAGATGGACGCGAGTTGCGCCATGTAGAGCAGCGTCGTCAGCGAACCGCCCACCAGGCGCGCGGGCACGTCATCGTCGGGCAGCGTCTCGATGCGCACGCCCGGAGGCACGGGTTCGGGCGCGCGGTGCTGGTAGAACGACTCCCCGGCGACGCCGTTGGGCAGGCGCTTCATCACCAGCGGGCGATTGTCGATGACTGGCAGGATGAGCGGCGACACGCGCGCGTAGTAACGGAGCAGGTCGCCCTTGGTGCGCTTGCCCTCGGGCCAGAAGACCTTGTGCAGGTTGGTGACATCCAGCGCATCGCCATCGGGCAGTGTGATGCGCCCGCTCTTGCGCGCTTTCTCGAGGGCGGTGAGCTGATCGACGACCTCGTCCAGCGCGTTGCGGGACCGTTCGTCGGAGCTGACGTCCCGTCGCTCCGCGCGTGCACCTGCCGCGGCGATGGTGCCCGCGCCAGGAGGGCGCGCGGGGGCCTCAGCCACGGCGTTGCGCCCGGCTCCGGCGTCCCGCACTTCCGCCGCATCCTTGTCGTCGCGCAACCCGAGGTACGCGGGATGCCTCAGCCGCCCCTCGTCTGTCATCTCGGTGTAGCGCACCTGCGCCACCAGCACCGGGCGCACCCAGTGCGCGCGGCGCCCGAGCGACGCCGGCGGGTCGAGCAGGGGACACGTCGTGGTGGCCAGCGGCTTCAGCAGCGTCCAGAGGCGCTCGATCTCGGCGTGGCTGAAGCCCGTGCCCACGTCGCCCACGTACCGCAGCAGGCCGTCCGGCGAAGCGGCGGACTTCGCGCGTGCCTTCGGTCGGGTGGCCCGCGGTGCCTCGTGGATGCCCAGGACGAGTGCGCCGAACCGCGTGCGCGTGCCCTGCGGGCCGGTGTAGCCGCACACCACGAACTCGTCCATGTTCTGCAGCTTCAGCTTGCGCCACTCCTGGCTGCGCTTGCCGGCGCGGTAGGGCGAGCGCGCCTGTTTCACCAGCAGGCCTTCCCATCCCTGATCCTCGGCGCGGGCGTAGAGCGCGTTGCCGCTGTCGGTGTGCTGCTCGGTCACGCGGAGCGTGGTGGACGGGAACGGGTGCTCGTTCACGAGATGCTCGAGCGCCTGGCGCCGTTCGGTCAGCGGATGGTCGCGCAGGTCGAGGTCGCCGAAGCGGAGCAGGTCGAACACCACCAGGGCGGCCGGCTGTTCGTCGGGCGGCAAGATGGGTTTCTTCGAGCGATAGCCGGGCACGCTCACGTGGATGCGGTGCTGCAGGCGCTGGAAGCCCTGTGGGCGCCCGGCGGCGTCGAGGGCCACGATCTCGCCGTCGAGCACGACGACGGCGTCGAAGCCGCGGCCCCAGTCGACGAGCGCGGCCACGATATCGGGGAACTGCGCCGACTTCTCGTTGCCATTTCGCGACCAGATGCCCACGCGCGGCGAGTCCCCGCCCGCCACCTCGACGACGGCGCGGATGCCGTCGTACTTGGGCTCGTAGACGAGCCCCTCGCCTTCGAGCGGTGGCTCGGGATCTCCGCCGACGGCCAGCATCGGCCTCAGGTCACGTGTGGTGAACATGGCTGATCACGTCGGGCGTGGAGATGGCGTCGGGAGTCGGGAGTCGGCAGTCGGGAGTCGGGAACCCCGCCTTCGCTCGCGGGAAATCCCTCGGCGAGCTTCGACGTGGCAGGCTCTGGCACCCCGCACTCGCACTCTGCACCCCGCACTCTGCACCCTGCACTCTCGTCAGGCGAACCGATCCTCGAACCACGGCTCCGCGGAGTTCGAGTAGCCGCGCGTCTCCCAGAAGCCGGGCTGGTCGCTGGCGAGGAAGTCGATCCGCCGGATCCACTTCGCGCCCTTCCAGGCGTAGAGCTTTGGCGTAATCATCCGGCACGGGCCGCCGTGCTCGCGTGGCAGGGGCTGGCCTTCCCAGGTGTGGACCAGCAGCACGTCGTCCTCCACCGCGCGCGCCAGCGGCACGTTGACGGTGTAGGGTATGCGCGTGCCGGGCATGTGGTCGTACCCGGTGCACAGCACGTGCGCGGCCTCCGGGACGGGCACGGCCAGTTCGGCCAGCGTGCGGAAGCGGACGCCGCCCCATCGGTTGTCCATGCGGCTCCACGTCGTGACGCAGTGGAAGTCGCTCACATCCTCCACCTGTGGCAGGGCCAGGAACTCGTCCCAGGTGATCGTGAAGGGGTTCTCGCAGAGGCCCCCGACCTCGAGCCGCCAGTCTGCAAGGGGCACATCAGGGAGGTCGCCCAAGTCGAGTACGGGCCAGTTCCGCACCTCGTGCTGACCGACGGGCAGCCTGGGCATCCCGTGTCGATTGGGGGCCCCGGTGCCGGAGGGCTGCGCGTGCTGGAAGACCTCCGGCGTCGCCGCGCGCAGCGCGCGCTGGCGCTCGACATAGCGGAGGCGCTTCTGGACGAGGGAATCGGACATGGGGAGTAGTCTACTTTTCAGGAGTCAGGAGTCAGGAGTCAGGAGTCAGGAGTCGGGAGTCGGGAGTCGGGCTTGCCCGCCGTAGCCTTGGCGAAGGCGGGAAGACTAGCGTCAGGAGAACCCCCGGGCCAGACCTCTCAGACCTCCGACCGCCAGAACCCCAAGTCCCAAGTCCCAAGTCCCAAGTCCCAAGTCCCAAGACCCAAGACCCAAGGTCCCGGTTCCAGCTAAAATAGCCGGAATGTTCCGCTTGGTCGCCGCCCTCAGTTCGGTGGTGGCTGTTCTGGTTGTTTCCGGCGCGTGCTCTCAATCCCCCACGGCACCCACGCCTGTCGCCGACAGCATCATCCTCGCCAGCGTGTCGCAGGAGCCGCCCTCGGTCCCGGCGGCCATCATACCCACGCCGCCCCAGGGCCTGGGCGCCACGCGGTTCGTCGCGTTCGGCGACAGCATCACGTGTGGTGTCGAGTCCGTGGTCTTCGACTCACTGGTCGCGCTGCCCTGTCCTGACGGCACCTACGGTTATCCCGAGCGCGTGCGCGCCATGCTGGGCGCGTACAACCCCGCCCAGGCATTTTCGATGACCAAGCGCGGCTATCCGGGCGAGTGGGCGGCGACCGGCGTCAACCGCCTGAAGACCGAGCTGGCCGAGCTGCTGGCGCCGTCGGTCCAGCCGCCGCAGCGACCGCAGGGACTCCTGCTGCTCGAGGGCATCAACGACATGAACAACGATGTCAGCGCCACGCGCGCCGCGGCGTCACTGGCCGAGATGGCGCAGATCGGCCGCCTCTACAACCTCACGGTGCTGGTCGCGACGATGCCCCAGACCTACCCGAGTACCGATCCGAACACGGGAGTGACGCGCCAGAACTCGGCCGACAAAATCGTGCCCTTCAACAACGAGGTCATCCGTCTGCTCTCGGGGGTCCAGAACGTTCACGTCGTGGACATCTACGCCGCGTTCGGCAGCAATCGCGCATTGATCGGAGACGACGGCCTGCACCCCACCCCCGCGGGCTACGACGTGCTGGCGCAGCGGTTCCACCAGGCCATCATCGAGAAGTTCCCGGTCAGGGGGAGTCTGCAGTAGCTTCTGAGGTTCTGGGGTGCTGAGGTTCGCGGGTTCTGAGGCTTGCCGCGGCGAAGCTTGCCATGCCGTAGGGCGAGCGGAGGCGGGTCACGGGCGCGTGAACGTCATCCCCACCCACAGCGCCGCGGCGCCGAGCGTCACCTGCAGCGCCACGTTGACCAGCGCCCGCGAGTAGTAGCCGGTGGCCATCATCTCTACCGTCTCGAAGGAGAACGCCGAGAAGGTGGTGAAGCCGCCGAGGAGGCCCGAAAGCAGCAGCGCGCGGGCCTCGGGTGAGAGGCTCCCGCGCGTCATGCCCCATCCGACGACCAGGCCGAACGCGAACGAGCCGGCCAGGTTCACCGCGGTCGTGCCCCACGGGTAGGTCGCCGGCAGCACGCGGTATACCGCGCCTGTCGTCAGCACGCGCGCCACCGAGCCCATCGCCCCCCCGAGCGCCACCAATATCAGTTCCCGCATGTCAGCATGGCTATCCTATCCCCGGCTTGGCGTGCTTCTCACTCTTCACTTCTCGCTCTTCACTTCTCGCTCTTCACTTCTCACTTCTCACTTCTCACTTCTCACTTCTCACTTCTCCACTCTTCACTCCCCTCGCCCCGCCGTTCAGTGGCCGGCAGGAACAGCGTTCGCAGGTTCGTGGACGTGGGCGTCAGTCCCGCGGCCTCTCCGAGGCGCCGGACGATGTCTGGCGGGGTGATCGTCAGCTTCCACTCGTGCGCCTGGCCACCGAGTGGGGTGAACCTCGCCACCCACTCGGGCCACCACGGCGCGGCGGTCCGCGCCAGCGGTTCGATGACCAGCGCGCGCGAGCCGTGGCCAACGGCGTCCACCAGCACACGCGCCAGCGCGGCGCGTTCGGCCTCCGGCATTTCGTTGGCCACGTACCCCGCGACGATGAACGATGGCTGGCGGGGACGACGCAGCTTCGCGGCGCTGGCGCGCGCCACCGAGGCGTCGAGGCCGAAAGCGGTGTAGGTGTCGCGGGCCTCGTCCAGCGCCCACGGGTGCGTGTCGAGCCCGAGCACCGACCGTGCGCCCGTGGCGACGGCTGCCGCTGCGCCCACGGCGCCGGTGCCGCAGCCCACGTCGATCACCGGTAGCGCCCGCCATTCGTCCGGATGCGCCGCAGCTGCGCGCAGGGTCGTGATCACCTGCTCGGTGGCCAGGAAGTGAATGGGGCCGTAATAGAGGGCGAAGGCCGCGCGCTTCCCGGCGCCGTCCAGCACGCGGTGGGCGGCAATGGCGGTCTGGCGCCGCTCGACGTAGGCCGACGACAGCGCGCGCAGCGCGCGCGAGACTTCGGAGAACTGCAGGTTGGCAAGGTGTCGCGCCTCGAGGCGCGCCATCCAGGGAGCCAGCTCGACAGGCATTGGTCACTTCGAAGCGTACAATGAGGCAACGTGAACGCGAAGCGGTGGCTCGCCCTTGGCGGCGTCGTAACCCTGGTGACGATCGTGGTCCTCGTCGTCGCCGCACGCCGCGCAGAACCATATCTCCACGGCGAGATCGAACAGGTGCTGGCCGACCGGCTCGAGAGCGAGGTGACGCTCGAGGCGCTCGACGTCACGCTGTTCCCGCGTCCCTCCATCACAGGGCGCGGTCTGGTCATCCGGCACCGTGGCCGCACCGACATCCCTCCGCTGGTCAGCGTCGGCACCTTCACAGGGCATGCGTCGTGGAGCGGCGCGTGGGCCAGGCGGCTGGCGGACGTCAGCCTGGACGGGCTGGAGATCACCATTCCACCGCGTCGGCGCGCCGACATGCCATCGCTGGACGGGACTGGTGGCACAACGAGTTCGGCGGGCGGGCGAGACTTCGCCATCGATAGCCTGACGGCCACCAACACGCGCCTGAGCATCCTGCCGCGCAACCCCGAGAAGGACCCGCGCGTCTTCGACATCTTCTCGCTGCTGATCCGTGACCTCACGCTGGTGGCGCCCTCCACCTTCGTCGCCTCGCTCACCAACCCCGTGCCAGTGGGGACGATCGAAACCGAGGGCTCGTTCGGGCCCTGGGACCCCGACGAGCCGGGCAACACGCCGCTGGACGGCCGCTTCACGTTCGACGCGGACCTCGGCACCATCAAGGGCATTGCCGGCGCCCTGGATGCCAGCGGCCAATACTCGGGCCCGTTGGATCGCATCGTCGCGACCGGCACGACGCGCACGCCGGACTTCAGCATCCCGAAGCTGAAGGCGGCAGCGCTGCCGCTCGAGACCACCTTCCGCGCGGTGGTGGACGGCACCAACGGGGATGTGCAGCTCGAGCAGGTGGAGGCCCGCCTCGCTGAATCGCTGTTCGTGGCGAAAGGGTTCATCGTCGGGACGAAGGGCCTGAAGGGCAAACGCATCCTGCTCGACGTCACCTCGACCGACGCGCGCATGGAGGACATCCTGCGGTTGACGGTCCGCACGCTGCCGCCGGCGATGAGCGGGAAGGTCGCCCTGACCACGTCCTTCGATCTGCCGCAGGGCGACGACGATGTGATCGACAAGCTGCGGCTGGCGGGGAAGGTCACGATCTCCGGAGCCCGCTTCGCCAGCGACACCGTGCAGGACAAGGTGGACGAGCTCAGTCGTCGCGCGCGGGGGCGGCCGGAGGACGTGTCCATCAACGAGGTCGTGTCGAACATCACCGCCCAGTTCACGATGGAGCAGGGCGCGATCGCCCTGCAGAACATCGCGTACACCGTGCCGGGCGCCACCGTCTCGATGGGCGGTGTCTACCGCCTGGAATCCGGGGCGCTCGATTTCGCCGGCACCGTGCGCCTGCGTGCATCGGTGTCGAACACGCAGACCGGCTGGAAGCACTTCCTCCTGAAACCCTTCGACCCGCTGGTTCGCAAGCGGGGCGCCGGGTCGCGACTGGCCATCAAGGTGTCGGGTACCGTGGACGAGCCGAAGTTCGGCCTCGACATCGGGCGGACACTGACCGGAAAGTGAGGGTGTTGTGGGGTGAGTGACGGGGATCGAACCCGCGACAGCCGGATCCACAATCCGGAGCTCTACCACTGAGCTACACTCACCGTCCGGGAGGCGAATCCTGATTCTAGCATGATCCCTTTTCTCGCCGCCGGTGCGCGGTTCCCGCCGCCCAGTCGGGCCCTCCGCGAGCCGAACGGCCTGCTCGCGGCCGGTGGCGATCTCTCCATTCGCACGCTGGTCGATGCGTACGCGCACGGCATTTTTCCCTGGTTCAGCGAGGGCGATCCCATCCTGTGGTGGTGCCCCGACCCGCGGATGGTCCTGCCGACCGCGGAGATGCACCTCTCGCGCTCGCTCCGCCGCCGGCTCCGGCGCCGGGACTTCCGCGTCAGTCTCGATGAGGCCTTCCCGGACGTGCTGCGGTGCTGCGCCGAGCCGCGCGAGCAGGGCGGTGGCACGTGGCTGGTGCCCGCGATGCAGGCGGCCTATTCCGCGATGCACGACGCGGGGCTCGCGCACTCGGTCGAGGTGTGGATGGACGGTGGCCTCGCCGGCGGGCTCTACGGCGTGTGCCTGGGCCGCATGTTCTTCGGCGAGTCGATGTTCTCGCGCCGGACGGACGGATCGAAGATCGCCATCGCCTACCTGGCGACGCAGCTGGCGTCGTGGGGCATGCCGCTCATCGACTGCCAGATGGCGACCGGGCACCTGGAGTCGCTGGGCGCCCGCGAGGTGCCGCGGCGCCTGTTCCTGACGTGGGTGGCGGAACTGTGCGCCCAGCCGGGTCCGGCCGTCTGGCGGGTCGATCCCGACCTGGATCCGGCCCTCACCCTGCGCGATACCTCACCGTCGGCTACAAGTTCATGACGGCGTGGGTTTTGCGGTTTCGCTCACGCCTCGCGTGCCAACAGCGCACCGTCTCCGATAGACTGCCGCGGAGCTCCTCACCATGACACTCTCGACCATCGGCCAGATCTCGATGAACGCGCACGACATCACGCGGGCGACCGATTTCTACCGCGACGCGCTCGGCCTGAGGTTCCTCTTCTCGGCCGGCACGATGTCGTTCTTCGACTGCGGCGGCACGCGGCTGATGCTCGGCCTGCCGAGCGGCGCCGAGTACGACCATCCAGGGTCGATCCTCTACTTCAAGGTCGACGACATCGCCGCCACCCACGAGGCACTGACCGCGCGGGGCGTGACCTTCAAGACCGCCCCCCACCTGGTGGCGCGCCTGCCCGACCACGAGCTGTGGATGGCCTTCTTCGGCGATCCGGAGGGGAATACGCTGGCGCTGATGGCTGAGGTTAGAGGTTAGCGTCGGGAGTCGGGAGCGGGGAGTCGAGAGTCGGTTGGGGCCAACCGATTGCCGTCGCGGGCCCAGTCTGAATGACTCGGGCCGTCCCCGGCTCGTCTGGAGGTGTCCCTTCCTGTGCGTCTGTCCCGCCCCCGATGCCGACGATCGATTTCCGACTCCCGATTCCCGACTCCCGACTCCCGATAAAATAGAAGTGTGCCTGACGCGAAGTTTCGCGAAGACCTGCTGAGCGACTCGCGCGCGGACGAGCGCGTCGAGAAGCCGAAGCTGTGGCGCGTGCTGCTCCACAACGACGACTTCACCACGCAGGACTTCGTCGTCTGGGTGCTCGAGACGGTCTTTCAGAAGGCCGCCGCCGACGCCCGGGCCATCATGCTCCACGTGCACCACGCCGGTGTGGGCATCGCGGGGCTCTATACGCGCGACGTCGCGGAAACCAAGCAACAGGCCACACAACGGCTCGCCGAGCAGCATGAATTCCCGTTGCTGGTCACCCTCGAGCCCGAGCCGGAAGGATCGTCATCGTGAGCCGTCAGCCCGTACCCTTCGCCCCTGAGACGCTCGAGAGCATCCGTCGCGCGTTTCGCCTGGCGGCCGACCGCCGCCACGACATGGTTGGCCTCGAGCACCTCCTGGCGGCCCTGCTGGACGACCCGCAGGCGCTGCGGATCCTGCAGGCCTCGCGCGTGGACGTCGCCGTGCTGCGCAGCGACATCGACGACGTGCTGCAGCGGGCATTCTCGCCGGTGCCCGGCCGCAAGGCCGTGAAGCCCGAGTCGACCATCGGCTTCGACCGCGTAGTGGAGCGCGCCGTGGTCCACGCCGCCAACTCGAGCGCGCAGGTGGTGGAGAGCGGCGCGCTGCTCGTCTTCCTCCTGCAGGAGGAAGACAGCCACGCCGCCTACTTCCTCCGCAAGCAGGGGCTGGACCGGCTCACGCTGCTGCGGTCCATCTCGCACCCGGCGGGCGACAAGGCCCCGACGGGGCCGGGAGACCCGGAGACGTCGAGCCCCCGCGAGCCGCTCGAGGCTTATGCGACGGACCTGGTGGCCAAGGCCGCGCGCGGCCAGATCGATCCGCTGATCGGCCGCGAGGCGGAACTGGAGCGGATGGTCCAGGTGCTGTGCCGGCGGCGCAAGAACAACCCGCTGCTCGTCGGCGAGCCGGGCGTGGGCAAGACCGCGCTGGCCGAGGGGCTGGCCCTCCGCATCCACGACGACCACGTGCCGGAGGCCCTGAAGGGCGCCAGGGTCTTCGCGCTCGACCTGGGCGCGCTCGTGGCGGGCACCCGCTACCGGGGCGACTTCGAGGAGCGCGTCAAGCAGGTGCTGGATGCGCTCGAGAAGCAGGAGCACGCCATCCTGTTCATCGACGAGATCCACACGCTCGTGGGTGCCGGGTCCGCCTCCGGCGGCACCATGGACGCCGGCAACCTGCTGAAGCCCGCCCTCGCCTCGGGCGCGCTGCGCTGCATCGGCTCGACGACGTTTGCCGACGTGAAACAGTCCTTCGACAAGGACCGCGCGCTCTCGCGGCGGTTCCAGAAGATCGAGGTGCTCGAGCCTTCGGAAGCCGAGACGCTGGCCATTCTGAAGGGCCTGAAGGGCGCCTACGAGCAGCACCACGGCGTCACCTACACGGACGAGGCGCTCGAAGCGGCCGTCACGCTCTCGGCGCGCCACCTGCGGGATCTGCACCTGCCCGACAAGGCCATCGACGTCATCGACGAGGCCGGCTCCTACGCCAAGCTCCAGACACGGAGGGAGCCGCCGATGCAGCCGCAGATAGGGCCGCAGATGCCGCAGATGGAGCCACAGACGGGGCCGCAGATGCCGCAGACGGCGCAGATGGAGCCGCAGATGGATGCGGTCACGTCCAGGGCTCCAGCGTCCCTCGAAGCGGTGCCAGCCCCGGCTGCGCCGCCACCTGATCCCGCGTCATCTGCGCCATCTGTGGCTCGTGACTCTGTGTCATCTGCGGCCCGTGACGCCGCGCAATCCGTGTCTGTCGGCGTCCCTGACATCGAACGGGTCGTGGCCAAGATGGCGCGCGTGCCGGTGCAGGCCGTGTCGAGCGACGATCGCCTGTCGCTGCAGCGGCTCGACGCCGAGTTGAGGGCCGTCATCTTCGGGCAGGACCAGGCCATCGACGACGTGACGTCGGCCATCAAGCTGGCGCGCTCGGGCCTCCGGGCGCCCGAGAAGCCCATCGGCAGCTTCCTCTTCGCCGGCCCCACCGGGGTGGGGAAGACCGAGCTCGCGCGGCAGCTCGCGCGTGTGCTGAAGGTGGAGTTCCTGCGCTTCGACATGTCCGAGTACATGGAGAAGCATGCGGTGGCCCGGCTCATCGGCGCGCCACCCGGATACGTGGGCTACGAGGAAGGGGGCCTGCTGATCGACGCCATCCGGAAGGCGCCGCATGCCGTGCTGCTGCTCGACGAGATCGAGAAGGCGCACCCGGATCTCTTCGCCATCCTGCTCCAGGTCATGGACCACGCGACCCTCACCGACACGCACGGGCGCCAGGCCGACTTCCGCCACGTCATCCTCATCATGACGACCAACGCGGGCGCGCGCGACCTGTCCGGCCGCAAGATGGGCTTCGGCGAGGCCGCCGAGGGGGGCCGCGCCACCGGCGCGCTCGAGCGCATGTTCTCGCCCGAGTTCCGGAACCGGCTCGACGCCACCGTGCACTTCCATGCCCTCGGCCCGCGGGAGATCGAGCGCGTGGTCGACAAGCACGTCGCGGAGCTGGCGGCCATGGTGGCGGCGCGCGGCATCACCATCGAGCTGATGCCCGCCGCCCGCGCGTGGCTGGCCGAGCGCGGGTTCGACCGCGCCTTCGGCGCCCGACCCATGGCGCGGCTGGTGGAGCGGAGCATCAAGAAGCCGCTTTCCGAGCTCCTGCTCTTCGGCAACGTCCCCGACGGCGCCCGCATCGTGGTGGACGTCGAGGGCGAGGGGCTCAGCGTACAAGCGAAGAGCCGGGAAGCTTAGCGCTCCCCGGCTCTTCAGGTTCGGAGGTTCTCGACTCCCGTCGCCTTACTTGACAGTCACCTTCACGTGCGTGTTGGTCCAGCAGCACTGGAACCCGCCGCCGCCCTCGCCCGTCGCGTCGTTGGCCTGGGCGCGCAGCACGTACTCGCCCGGGGCGCCGAACGTGGCGGTGGTGGTTGTCTTGCCTTCGGCGTCGAAGTCGATCTTGGGACGCCCCTCGGCGAACTTCACGTCGCCCGGGCCGCGGTGCTTGTGCCACTGGAACGTGGCCGCCGGCGCGGTGGCCGGGCGGAGCGAACCGGGCTCCTTGTGGTTGTCATCCGTGACCCACACGTCCAGCGTCAGGGGCTGGCCGACGGTGGCGCTCAATTCCTTCGCGATGCCGATCGGCGGTCCCGTGTACGTCTTTCCGCCCGTGTCGAACTTCATGACGGGCGGCGTGTTGCCCATGGCCGCGTCCTTGAAGGGCTCGACCTCGTAGTCCACGTGCAGGCCCATCGGAATCGAAGAGGTCTTGCCATTCGCGACGATGGTCCAGGTGATCTTGTCCTTGAAGTCGGCGGGCACGAGGACGGTGAACACGCCCCAGCCGCGGCGCTGATCGAAGTGCGTGGGCTGCCCGAGGTCCGGTCCGCCGGGCTCGACGCGGTTGTTGGGCCCGATGGGCACGTCCAGGACTTGCTTGGTGTTGCGGTTGAAATAACCGATGAGCAGGGCCCGACGTCCGTCGGCCAGGCGATACCAGCCTTCGTATGCGGGCGTGACGGCCTCGCCGGCTTCGCGAATGGTGGCGAGCGGCAGCTGCGCCGACACCGTGCCCGTGCCCAGGAGTGCGGCTCCGGCCAGCACGAGTGCCGCGCCCGTGCGCGTGACAATCGATCGATACGCGTGCATCCGATGTACTCCGAGAGAAGAAGGAAGGGGACCTGGCTTGTCGGCAGAAACGACAAGGGGGTGCCGGTGAGGGCACCCCCTTGTGCGGAAACGGTGTCTTACTGCTGCCGGTCAGCGGTCGTGGTCGAGGTCTTGGCCTTGCGCTTTTCCACTTCGACCTTGAAGTCCTCGTCGTCCATGTAGGTGATGTTCACCCAGGCATGGGCCATCTCGTCGACCGTGCGGTCGCCCCAGCCGACCCACTGGTTCGGATCGGGGTTGTCCTTGTTGTTGGCGGTGTTGTCGTGCCACGACGTGATGCGCAGGATGGTGCCCTTGGGCAGCAGCGGCGCGGCGTCGTCGGCGTAGACGTAGTTGGTGTGCCAGTTGAAGCTGTACTCGCTCACCATGCTGAGCATCTGGGTCTGGCCGGTCGGGAGGATGGCCTCCATCGACATGGCCTTGCCGCGCAGGTGCATGTGGGGCTGGAAGTTCTCGACGCGGCCGGCCTTGCGCATCACGTGGAAGTTCTGGGTGACGGCGAGGGTGTTGGGCGGAATGTCGAGATTGCGGTTGCCACCGGTGATGCCGCTGTAGAGCGACAGCGTCTGGCGGTACTTCGGCTCCTGGCCCTTCGGGTAGAAGTAGATGGCCATGTCGACCGTGTCGGTGATTTCCTCACCGACGGCGTGGTAGTGGATGTCCCACACGATGCTCGAGCCGGGCAGCATCAGCTTGCCGCTGTTCTCGCGCATGATCTCGCCCTGCTTGCCGACGGCCCATTCCATGAAGAGGCCGGGACCCGGATCCTCGCTGTCGCGCGGTGCCGAGGTAGCTGGCGTCTCGCCGTCCTTTTCCTTCTGCTGGAGGCGGGCCAGGGCGTGGTGGGTGATCTTGCGGCCAGCCACCGTGCCGGGGCGCATTTCGATGGCGCGCACGTAGCGGGGTTCGGTGAGGCCCGTGGGCACCACCGGCTTGTACCAGGCATCCTGGGCGCGCGCGGGCATCTTGTAGGCCGGCGACTTGATGATGAGATCGGGCTCGCCGAAGATGCTGGCGAAGTTCCAGGTCTGCTCGTTCGGCCACTTGACGGGGGCGGGCATGTCCTTCATGTCGCCCTTTGGCGCGCCGGCGTCCACCCACTTCACGATGGTGGCCACCTGATCGTCGGTGAGCGAGCGATCGTTCTGGAAGTGCTGGATGCCCACGTTCTTGTCGATATGCCAGGGCGGCATCTGCCGCGCGGCCACGCGAGCCTTGATGGACCGCGCCCACGGACGCGATTCCTCGTAGGTCACCAGCGACATGGGTCCAATCGAGTCCTTGCGGTGGCAGGACTCACAGGCTTTCTGGAAGATCGGTGCGACGTCTTTGGTGAACGTGACCTGCGTAGCGGGCTGTGTCTGAGCTGCGGCGGGAGCGGCCACCAGTGCCAACCCCATCGCGCCTACCCACGCGCCCCAGCGGATACGAGCATCTGCCATAGCTCAACTCCCCCGTTAACCGACAGCCATACCCTCACCCCTCCGCCTGTAACTGGACATTACAGTGGCGGGTGGCAGATTCTACCCCGGGTCGTCGCCGTTGTCACTGGAAAAACACAACACCTGTTCGGCCGGCGACTCGCCCCATCTCGGCCGTGGGTCCGGCCTCGGCCAGCTACACTATCCCCCTTATGGAGATTGCACGGGAGCGCTTCCTCGACCCCACCCGGGACTACCACCTGACGCTGGCGCTCAGGAGCCGGACGACCCCGATGCACAGCGCCCTCACGGCCCTCACCGAGAACGAGCGCGCCCTGGTGGCGCGGACCCTGGCCCGTGCCCTGGACGAGATTGAAGCCGTCGTTCGCCCCCATCTGTCGGAGCGGCCCGAGTAGGGCTGGCGCGTTCGGGCCGCGTCGGACGGTGTTCTTACGGTAAAATCCTGACAGGCGAGGGACTTGCACATGACGTTCAGAGCAGTGGCAATGGCAGTGGGTGTGGTGTGGCTCGCCGGTGCGGCCACCCAGACGGGCGCGCAGCAGAAGACCGTGTGGGACGGCGTGTATACCGAGGAGCAGGCCAAGCGCGGCGCGGAAGGCTATGAGAAGGACTGTGCGAGCTGCCACCAGGCCGACCTGGCCGGTGACGGGTTTGCTCCAGGACTGGCCGGGCCCGAGTTTGCGGCGGCCTGGGAAGGCCTCTCGGTGGGAGACCTAATGGAGCGCATCCGCATCTCGATGCCGCCCAGCGACCCCGCCTCGGTGCCCGCGGCCGCAAAGGCCGACATCATCGCCCATATCCTCAAGGTGAACCAGTTTCCGGCCGGCACGGCCGAGCTGCCGGCGGAAGCGGAAGCCCTGAAGCAGATCCAGTACAAGGGCACCAAGCCCTAGCGCCTCCATGCGCTCGTAGCTCAGTTGGATAGAGCACCAGCCTTCGAAGCTGGGGGTCGCAGGTTCGAGCCCTGCCGAGCGCGCCACTTCACCTGCGGTGAACTGGCTACGCCGGGCACGCTCCAGTTCACGCCGCGCCCGCCTGCGGCGTCCGCGAGCGTGTTCGAGCCCTGCCGAGCGCGCCATTCGACTCGCCGGCCGGTTCATGTTGGTCGGCTCGCTCATGGCAGGCCTTCGACTCGCCGGTTCACAGGCCATTCGGACCGTGAGAAATCGAACGGGCATGCCGGGGCAGGCAAATATGGCAGAAATCCGGCCCAGCATATTTCCAGACCAATAGAGGCGGGTGATGGCAGCGCGGCGTTTCTCGAACGCCCGGCTCGATGCGCTCGCGCGCGCGAAGATCATCGGCGTGCGCGCCGGCACCGAGCATCGTTATACCGGCGTATGGGTCGTGGTCGTGGACGGACGGGTGTTCGCCCGCTCCTGGTACGACAAGTCGACCGGCTGGTTCCGTGCGTTCCGCGCGCAGCCGCGGGGGACCATCCAGTGCGGTGACCAGGAAGTGCAGGTCCGCGCGACGCCGGTTCGGAGCGCCCGCCTGCGAGACGCGGTCTCGGCCGCGTACGGTGAGAAATACCAGACGAAGGCGTCGCAGAAGTGGGTGCAGGGATTCGCAGAGCCCGCGCGGGTCACCAACACCATCGAGTTCGTTCCAGCATCGTAGGAGGGGACCGGCACCGCCGTGCACTAAGGCCGCGCCGGGATCGTCCAGAGAAACAGGTCGGCACCCCCGACGCGGACGCGCGCGTCAGCCTCCCACGCCCCCAGGTCGAACTGCTGCGAGACGATGCGGGTGCCGGGACGCAGCTCGCGGTACAGCTTCGGGGCCAGCCGCCGGTTGGCGAGCGTCGAGAGATAGAGCGTGACGACGGTGGCCTCGTGGATGTCTGCCGTGAAGAAATCGCCCTCGATGAACCGGACGCGGTCCGATACCTCGCCGTCACGCGCCGCTTCGCGCGCCCTGGCGACCAGGGCCGTGTCGATCTCGATGCCCACGCCGCGGGCGCCGTACTTCTGTGCCGCCAGAATCAGCACACGGCCGTCGCCCGAGCCCAGGTCGTACACGACGTCCGCGGCGGCCACCTTCGCCAGCTGCAGCATCGCGTCGGCGACGGCCGTGCGTGTCGGGACGAAGAACGCGTCGGGCACGCGCGCCGGCTGATCCTGCGCGGCCAGCACGCTGGCCGTGACCCCGACCACCCCGATCAGCCAGACAGAGGCGCGTCGCATCCCGGCCCAGCTTCTCACTTTTCACTTCTCACTTCTCACTTCTCACTTCCCGCCCCAGGCAGTAAGGTGCGCCCATGCCCCCTGACATCCGCATCGAGCACGACGCCCTCGGCGACGTGGAGGTGCCCGCCCATCGCCTGTGGGGCGCGCAGACCCAGCGCTCGCTCACCTTCTTCGACATCGGTCGCGCGCGCCACCGGTGGACGCGCCCGGTGATTCGCGCGATGGGGCTGGTGAAGAAGGCCGCCGCGCTCGCGAACCACGACCTCGGCGAGCTGGATTCCGAGAGAGCCCGGTTGATCCGGGAGGCCGCAGACGAGGTGATAGCGGGCACGCTCGATGACGAGTTCCCGCTCGTCGTGTTCCAGACGGGCTCGGGCACGCAGTCGAACATGAATGCCAACGAGGTGATCGCCAATCGCGCCAACCAGCTGGCGGGGCAGCCGCTCGGCACGAAACGGCCCGTGCACCCGAATGATCACGTGAACCTCGGGCAGTCGTCGAACGACGCCTTCCCGGCGGTGATGCACATCGCGGCGGCGGAGGAGATCACGCACCGCCTCGCGCCGGCCGTCTCCGCGCTGCGCGAAACGCTGGCCGCGAAGGCGCGCGCCTTCGACGAGGTGGTGATGATCGGGCGGACGCACCTCCAGGATGCCACCCCGATCATGCTGGGCCAGGTGATTGACGGGTGGGTGGCGCAGATCGACGCCGGCTGGGCCGCGGTCCTCCACGCGCGCGAGGGTCTCTACGAACTCCCGCTCGGCGGCACCGCGGTGGGCACCGGGTTGAATGCCCATCCGGAGTTCGGGTCGCGCGCCACCGCGCACCTGCGCGAGCTCACCAGCCTGCCGTTCCGGCCGGCCGCCAACCTGGTGGCGGCGCTCTCGGCGCACGATGCCATGGCGACGGCGAGCGCGGCGCTTCGCCTGCTGGCCGGCGCCCTGATGAAGATGGCCAACGACGTGCGGCTCTACGCTTCCGGCCCGCGCGCCGGGCTCGGCGAGCTGCGCATCCCCGAGAACGAGCCGGGCTCGTCCATCATGCCGGGCAAGGTGAACCCCACCCAGGCCGAGGCCATGACGATGGTGGCGGTGCAGGTGCACGGCAACGATCACGCGGTGGCGTTCGCCAACTCGCAGGGACATTTCCAGTTGAACGTCTACAAGCCGGTGATTCTGCACAACGTGCTGGCGTCGATCGAGCTGCTGGCCGACGCGTGCCACTCGTTCGACGCGCACTGCGCACAGGGGCTGGAGCCGGACCGCGCGCGCATCGAGGCGCACGTGCAGCAGTCGCTGATGCTGGTGACGGCCCTCACCCCGCACATCGGCTACGAGCGGTCCGCCGCCATCGCGCGCACCGCGCACGAGCAGGGGCTCACGCTGCGTGAAGCCGCCGTGGCCTCGGGGCACGTCAGCGCGCAGGATTTCGACGCGTGGGTGCGGCCCGACCGGATGGCCCGCCCGCACGGGTGACAGGAAGAGACCACGAAGGCACGAAGAATCACGAAGGCGGCACGAAGACATCAGGGCTGGGTCTCGAGTCTCCGGCCCCGGGCCCTCGATCGTCGTCTTAGGCCCTCGACGTTGAAATGAGACTTCGTGATCTTCGCGGTTCCTTCGTGCCTTCGTGGTTTCTTTTCTCTCTCAGCATGCGGGCAGGCGCAGCGTGGCGACGAGACCGCCGCTCTCCGCGCGGGCCAGGTCGATACTGCCGCCGTAGACCTCCGCCAGGTCCCGCACGATGGCCAGGCCCAGCCCGGTGCCGGGCGTAGCCACGTCGGCGCGGACGCCGCGGGCCAGCACCGCATTCCGCTGCCCCTCGTCCAGCCCCGGGCCATCGTCTGCCACCTGGATGGCGACGAGCGCTGCGCCGTTGGCCACGCGGCCCTCGTCGCTCGCGGCCGTGGCGCTCACCTCGACGCGACTGCGCGCCCACTTGCAGGCGTTGTCGAGCAGGTTGCCGATCATCTCGTCCAGGTCCTGCCGCTCGACGGGCACGGCGAGATCGGCGGGGATGTGCGTGACGTGCACGGCCACCCCGCGATCCGGGTGCAGCCGCCTCATCGTCCGGACCAGCGGCTCGACCGATGTGGCGACCAGGCACCGCGTGCCGGGCGCCGCGGCCGAGGCCGCCGCCCGCGCGTGCGCCAGGTGGTAGTCGATCTGCCGCCGCATCCGCTCCACCTCCTGGCGGATCCCCGCCGCGAGATCGACGTGGCCCGCGCGCTCCACCTGGTCCGCCTCCTGGGCCAGGAGGGCCAGGGGCGTCTTCAAGCCATGGGCCAGGTTGCCCGCCTTGTCCTGCGCGCGGCGCACCGCGTCCTCGCGGTGGTCGATGAGGGCGTTCAGGTCGTCCACGAGCGGCTGCACCTCGGTGGGGTAGTCGCCCTCGATCCGGCGGGCCCGTCCGTCGCGCACCGCACCCAACCGGCCGCGCAGCTGGTTGACCGGTGTCAGCCCGCGCCGCACCTGGGACAGGCCGCCCAGCATGAACACGAGCGCCAGCGAACCAAGCACCATCCAGTGCTGCACGCGGAGCAGCTGTGGCACGTGCTGGCTGACCAGCACGAAGAACATGTGCGAGGCGCCCAGCAGGCCGAGTGTCCACAGCACGGAGCCCACGAGGAACCGAGCCTTCAGTGAGCGCGGGCGCATCAGGCGCGCTCCTCCATTCGGTAGCCCATGCCTCGCATGGTCGTGATGGCACTGGCGCCCAGCTTGCGTCGCAGCCGCGCGATGAAGACCTCCACGGTGTTCGAGTCGCGCTCGGCGTCTTGCGCGTAGATGTGCTCGGTGAGCTCGCCCTGGGGGATCACGCGACCGGCGTGGTGCATCAGGTACGAGAGCACGCGGAACTCGTGGCTGGTGAGCTTCACCGGGGCGCCCTTCACGGTGACCACGGCGGACCGCGGGTCGAGCGCGATGTCCCCGCAACGCAGCAGCGGCGCGGGCTGCCGGTGCGCCCGGCGGATCAGCGCGCGCAGGCGCGCCAGCACCTCCTCCATCTGGAAGGGCTTCGACACGTAGTCGTCCGCCCCGCCGTCGATGCCCTGCACCTTCTCGTGCCAGCTCCCCCGTGCCGTCAGCACCAGCACGGGCATCGTGAGGCCCTGCTCCCGCCATCGCCGGAGGACGGTGAGCCCGTCCACCTTCGGCAGGCCCAGGTCGAGCACCACGGCGTCGTAGTGCTCGGTGTGCCCGAGAAAGTCCGCGCGCTCGCCGTCGGCCGCGGAGTCGACCGCATAGCCCGCCCCTGCCAGCGCCTCGGCCAGCTGGCGCGCCAGGCGCCCTTCGTCTTCGGCGATGAGGACCCTCACAGACTGCCTGTTATAGCGTATGCGTGGCTGAACGCTGGCTGAACGCGCCGTTCAGGCTCCGTTCACCCACGCGCTGCTAGCCTCGTGCTCCAGGAGGCAGAACCATGGATGACCGTATGGAGCGCCGGGACTTCGGCCCCGGCGACGTGCTCGTGCGGGTGCTGACGATCGTGCTGGTGCTGGGACTGGCAGGCGGAGGGGCTGCACAGGAGCCCAGGCCGTCCGAGCCGGCCGCGGAGGCGCCCAGCCTCAGCGGCACGTGGGTGATGCTCCTCGAGGGTCACCAGGTGGGGCTGGAGATCGAGCAGAAAGAGAAGGTGCTGCTCGGAACCCTGCACATCATGGGCCAGCGCGTGCCCGTGGATGGCGAGGTGACCGACCGGGCGTTCACGCTGGCCAGCGACTCGCAGATC
>Ga0105106_10000909_pt1 | contig 20996 bp, 24 predicted proteins | sample PPLLaktember2015_5_FD_79109 | JGI IMG/M metagenome (GOLD analysis project Ga0105106, IMG submission 79109) | Freshwater sediment microbial communities from Prairie Pothole Lake near Jamestown, North Dakota, USA - PPLs Lake P8 Core (1) Depth... | ecosystem: Environmental > Aquatic > Freshwater >...
CGTCCGCTCCCACAACCGGTCGGTGCTCGAGTCCAACCTGTTCGGCAACCGGGTGATGAACGTGATGGTCCCGATGGTGTTGCTTCTACAGGTGATGGCGGTCAACCTCCCTGGGCTATCTGACCGGGTTCTCGGTCTCACTCCCCTGAGCCTCGCCGACTGGGGTGTGGCCCTCCTTGCCGGGATCGTCTTCTTGGCCGGGCCAGAGGTCTGGAAACGCGCCTGGCACCGAAGAACCCGCGAGGCGATGACGCCAACATCAGAAGAGGCCGGTCAGTGACACAACCCAGACTCGCAACACGCAGCGACGATCAAAGGCAACGAGGTGAGATGGTGAAGGATCGTCGTCCAAGGCGCTTCGATCGTCTCGAGGAGTCTGTCCCAGTTTGTCGAAGGAGGCCAAATTGAGTCTTCCGGCCGTTGAGATCGGCCTGCTTGTCATTCTGATATTCGTCAATGCTGTGTTTGCTGGCAGCGAGATCGCTCTCATCTCGCTGCGCGAGGGGCAGCTGGCGAGTCTTGAGAGGCGAAGCAGATCGAGAAAGACTCTCGCTCGCCTTGCCCGGGACCGAACCGATTTCTCTCCACGATCCAGATCGGAATCACCCTTGCTGGGTTTATGGCGTCGGCATTCGCGGCCGTCAGTCTTGCCGAGCCGTTGGTCCCGTATCTCGGGTCTCTGGGCACGGCTGCCGAGCCGGTGGCGGTGGTGTTGGTGACCGGCGTGCTGACCTTCGTCACGTTGGTGGTCGGAGAGTTGGCCCCCAAGCGAGTGGCGATGCAGGGAGCGGAAAGGTGGGGCCTGCTCGTGGCGCGGCCGCTTGACCTACTGGCCAGAGTCGCCCGGCCAATCGTGTGGATGCTGGGCCACACCACCGATTGGGTGGTCAGATTGATGGGTGCTGACCCGTCGGTTCATCGGGATCAAATAACCGAAGAAGAGCTCCGAGACCTGATCGTCACCCGGACCGGCTTCACCGATCAGCAACGGACGATCATCTCAGGAGCGTTCGACATTGGTGAGCGAACCTGCAGAGAGTTCTGGTACCCCGCGCGCGAGTGTTCAGCCTTCCACGCGACCTGAGCGCGTCGGCAGCTCTCAGGATGCTGATCGAGTCAGGGTATTCAGAGCGCCAGTAATCGGAGAGGATCTCGACGACGTCCACGGCGTCACGACGATTCGCTCCCTCTTCGATGTGGAGGGGCCTTTGACCGACCATGCTCAACCGGCACTCGAGCTGCCCGAGTCGGTAACGGTGGTGGACGCCCTGCGAGTCATGCAAAGGGAGAGACAACATCTGGCAGTGGTAGTCAACGAGCACGGTGGCGTCGAGGGGATAGTCACCCTCGAAGATCTCATCGAGGAGCTAGTCGGTGAGATCTATGACGAGACCGACCGCGACATACTCTCCGTGGTCCACGAAGAGGACGGGTCGATCATCGTGCCTGGCTCGTTTCCGGTGCACGATCTTGACGACCTCGACGTCGAGGCTCCCCTGGTGAGTACTCGACTGTCGGCGGTCTGATCCTCGACCAACTTGGCTTCGTCCCACGGGGCGCTGGTGCCCGCATCACGGTCGGAGGAAGGGAATTCGAGGTGCTGGAAGTCGTGGGACGCGAGCCGGTCCACCGCCTCCACGGACGTGCGAGCCCACCAGGGGTACTCGTAGTGGGCGTCGCCCGCCAACCGTTCCAACACCGGAGCGTCGACGCTCTCGCTCCAGTTCTGTCCACGAAGTGTCACTGTTCCAAGACCAGTCGAGGTGCCTCCGAGCTACTCCGCCAAAGCGGTCTGTGTACTCGCGGCATGTCGTTGATGTTCCGTGCCGGCCGAACGAGGACCGACGAGGACGGGGAGCTTGCATCCTCCGACCAGTCGGCTGGTGATGCTGCCAAAGAGGGCTTCGGTCGCTCCACGGCCTCGAGCCCCCACGACGATCATCTCGACTCCGTTGGCGCGCGCATACTCAGCGAGAGCCCTGTCCGCCCGTCCGAAGAGGATCCTGGTCTCCACCACTTCAAGGTCGATGCGCGACGCGGCTTCTTCGAGCATGGTCTGGGCGGCCTGACGCGACTCGAGGCCACCAAAAGACTCCGAGTCGTAGTCGAGGACGGTGGCGATGGTCAGACTCGTCATTAGGGGCCCGAACAGCTCGACCGCAGAGACGAGCGCGGCCGCGGATTCATCAGATCCGTCTAGCCCCACCAGAATGTCAAGTCCCCGCCGCGGCGGAGTAGGAGTGCTCTTCGCCTCCCGCTCGGTCACACCATGAAAGCGAACCCGTTCAACTGCGAGCGGTACGACCAGGGGACCCAGCATCGTCCCCAGCGCAAGCCAGGGATAGAAGTCGAACCCGCGACGTCGCATGAAGAAGGCGACGACCAAACCGGTAACGACCCAGGTTAAGGCGATCACCCACAGATACCTCGTTGTCACGCGACTCCTTCCTGTGTCTTAGTGCTGATTCGGCCAGACGTACCGTTTCACGACGAGAGGCGAAGGTCACTTTCGCCCCGGGCCGTTGCTCCGAGAGAAGAGCCACATCAGAAGACCGGAGGGCGAGATTCCGCAGTTTCACGGCGCTCAACCGGACTCCAGACGCGTGCGCGCGTATCACTAGTAGCGATGTTGTGGAGGTGACGGGATTTGAACCCGTGACCCCCTCGTTACCTGCGAGGTGCTTCGCCGCGTGAATCCTGTTGAGCGGCTGTGGAGCGGCGCAAGACGGGATCGTGAAGAACAACGCAATTGTGGACCCGCAAATATCGCCCTGACCAGGGTGTTTAGTGGAGCTGGGGGGATTTGAACCCCCGACCCCCTTCGTTGCGAAAGATGCGGTCAACACCCTGTGACCAGGGGGAACAGCTCCGGTTGGTGCGCTTGTGGAGCGGCTGTGGGGCGAGCGACGTGATGCAACGTGAGCTGTTGTGACACGTAGATCAACATGCTCAACCCCGTAAGGGACTGCGCTCAAGCCTGATCGAGGCTCACGATCGCACTGTTCTCAGTAGCACAGAAGGGCTCCTCTCTGTCAACCCCGATGGCCTGGGGTGGGCTGGGCCGTCCGCCTGATCAGCTTTCGCCTCGGATTCGCTGAAGCTGGCGTCTTCGCGGTTTGAACTTCTGTGGAACGGGACGATCGTCAGTGCCACTCGAGCACGGCCAGCCACGCAGTCGCGCAGCCCGACATCCACCGGGAGCTAAAGGCTGTCGGCGTCTTGCTGAGGCTGAGCCTCGAACGAGGGTGCCAACCTGCGGTCAGCGCCAACCGAGGCCGGGTGCGACGTACTTCACGATGCTCTCCAGGGCGTGAGCGTTGTACTCGACCCCTAGCTGATTGGGCACGGTGAGCAGGAGCGTGTCGGCGGCTGCGATGGCCTCGTCTTGAGCTAGTTGCTCTATGAGGACGTCCGGCTCGGCTGCATAGGAACGGCCGAATATCGCCCGGGTGTTCTCGTCGATGTACCCGATCTGATCGCTCTCCGGTCTGCCGACTCCGAAGTAGACGCGGTCACGATCGTCAACGAGGGCGAAGATGCTCCTGCTGACAGATACCCGGGGCTCACGAGTGTGGCCGGCTTCCTTCCAGGCTTCCCGATAGACCTCGATCTGCTTGCGCTGTTGAATGTGGAGTGGCTCGCCACTCTCGTCGAATTTCAGGGTTGAGGTCTGCATGTTCATGCCCTTCTGAGCGGCCCAGACCGAGGTGTCGTTCGAACCTGACCCCCACCAGATTCGATCGCGCAGGCCTTCTGAGTGCGGTTCGAGCCGAAGTAGGCCGGGCGGGTTGGGGAACATCGGTCGCGGGTTGGGCTCGGCAAATCCCTTGCCCTCGAGCAACTCCAGGAACACGTCGGTGTGTCTCCGTGCCATGTCGGCGTCGGTCTCGCCCTCAGCCGGCGCGTATCCGAAGTAGCGAAACCCGTCGATCACCTGCTCTGGTGATCCTCGGCTGATCCCCAACTGGAGTCGTCCACCGGCGATCAGGTCGGCCGCCCCGGCATCCTCGACCACGTAGTGAGGGTTCTCGTATCGCATGTCGATGACTGCGGTGCCGATCTCGATCCGGTTCGTTCGTGCGCCGACGGCTGACAGGAGAGGGAAAGGTGAGCCGAGCTGCTGGGCGAAATGATGAACGCGGTAGTAGGCGCCGTCGACACCGAGCTCCTCAGCGGCGACGGCGAGTTCGATCGACTGGAGGAGGGCGTCGGAGGCGGTTCGAACCTGAGAGTGGGTTGAGTCCGACCAGTGGCCGAACGAGAGAAAACCGATCTTCTTCACGATGCGATCAGTTTGGCGCGTTCGGATGGAGTGTCGGTCAGGTCCGGCAGCGACCCATCGACCTCCGGTTTATTGGACCAGCGCTCAACTCCAGTCCGATCGCTGTGAACAAGATCTAGGTGCGACCCAAAGTCACCTCGAGCAAGATTGTCCAGCCAGTGGAGCCAGGGAAAGGTGCGTGCGCATGAGGATGGCATCTCGCTCCTCGTTCGAGACTACCTGTCGCAGTCGACGGCCACCGCCAAAGCTGCGCAGATCTCTTGCATGCGCCCGTCGCCCAACCTGCCGAGACGCACTGTCAGCGTTCCAACCGAAACACTCTCCACCGAGTCGAGATTGACAGCAGACTGAAGGGGGATCGGATCCTCACCGGGCTCCAGGGGCACCTCGCTCGCCAGCCCTCGAATCGTCGTCGTGCATGGAGCAATCAGGGCCCGTCGAAGTCTGGGAATAACCGCGTCCCGAGACAGAACCACGACAGGGCGGCGACTGATCTCCGGCAGCTCGCACCACCACACCTCCCCCCTGGCTGGCAAATCGTTCACGAGGAGGCTGACGCCTCACGAAAGGACGCTAGGTCGCCCCATTCGTCCGCTTCATCGAGGGGACGTTCGTCGTACGCGGCGTATGCGGCGTCGATCTCGGCTTCGCGATGTTTCGCCACCAACGCACTCAGAGCTTCGTCGAGCAGGGCGGCATCGTTGAGTTCCGACCTCAGATGCCGAGCGTTCTCCAGGAGCGACTCGTCAACCGTGGTGCTAACTCGTATGCGTGACATGCCATAACTATGCCACACCAATAGGCGCCTAGACAAGGCTCCTCGAGCTCACGCTAGATGGAAGCACCGGATCCTGTCGGCCCCACATGATGGGCTAGGGCAGGAGGCATCGAGCCAAACAGACCGTTAGCCTACGCTCGCCACCCTAGCTCGGTTTCTATCCGAGACGCTCGCGCGCGCTCAAACCACCCCTTGACAAACAAACAGGCATCGTTATGCGCTGGCTCGCTGTATTGGATCGACGGGCTTACGTGTGGGCGACGACCCATACGGCGATGTAATGAGATGCGAAGGCCGCAACTGTGAACGCGTGAAACACTTCATGGAAGCCAAACAACGTGGGGGAAGGATTCGGTCGTCTGGTGGCATATACAACAGCGCCACTTGTGTAGAGGACGCCACCGATGATGATCAAGATGACTGCAGGAGCGCCGGCACCTTCGATTAGACCAGGCAGAAAGAAGACTGCAATCCAGCCGACGAGCACGTAGAGACTGGTCGTCAACCACCGAGGAGCTGCGGTCCAGAACACTCGGAGCATGACCCCGGCAATGGCTCCGGACCACACGATCAACAGCAGTGTCCGGCCTTGGTCTGGCGGAAGTGCCAGCACCGCGAACGGTGTGTAGGTGCCCGCAATGATCAGATAGATGTTGGCGTGGTCGATGCGCCGCAATACATCCTCGACTGGAGGAGACCAAGAACCACGATGTAAAAGGGCGCTCACTCCGAACAGGAGAATCGCGGTCGTGGCGAACACGGCGGAAGCGATCCGGGCATCCTGGGTGGAAGAAGTGGCAACCAGGAGTCCTCCTGAGAAGAATGCCAGAGGAAGCATTAGTGCATGGAGCCACCCGCGCAATTTCGGTTTCTCACGTGCGCCGACCGCGCGTTCCTCTGTCACCAGGCCGACGAGGCTAGAGGTGTCTCCCACAGCCCACGAAACAGAAATCGGATTACAACACTCCACCCGACTAGAGCCAACACAGTCCGGCGTTCATACGTGCCGATATCGCTCGGTCTCAAATATGTGCGGAAACGTCCGATAACTGATGTGTAGGTGCTGTGACGCGACCGCCGGTAGCGTCACCTGAGAGACTTCGGTGGACTACTGATGGATTGGCTCGTTCCTGTACTCGCGGTGATTGCTGTTCTTGCTGTTGCGCTCTGATATGGAACGTGATCGCGGCCCGCACCTACCGATCACGTCTGGCGAACGGGTACCTCAATCTCGAGTCCGCCGGAAAGCCCCCTCCCCACCCCGATGAAGTCCGAGAGCTAATGGAAGATTTCGACGAATGCGGCTTCGAGCCCCTGACTTCTCATCTGACACGCGATGGCAGGCTGGTCGTACTGCTGTTCAACGAATCGGTGCGATCCATCGGAGAGATTGTCGACTTCACCGATTTCCCGGGCGTCGAGGGCTTCACCGTAGAAGTCACCAGCATTCTCGAAGAGGGCCGAGGCGTGTTGTCTACCTGCAACACGGCTGTGCCATCCATCCACGGTGGTGAGCTGCGCCAAACCTATCCTGGAGCACCACCAGGCGAGCTTGTGAAACACCACCAAGCCGCAATCAAGCTCCTCCGCGACCAAGGTCTGGGCACTCGGCCCATATCAACCGACGAGGCGATCTTGGCGCGACAAGAGTGGTTCGAACTCCAACAGGCGAGAATCCGAACCGCTCCCACCCGAACGGTTGTCGACTGGATCCGAGATGCTCGCAGTGGGTACCCAACGTCGTCCGGCCCGATCGCCGAGAGTGAAACCATGCGAACGAGACTCGACGCCATACTCGAGCGTCGCTAACGGCGCCAACGGACCCAACCCGAGAACGAAGTGCCGTTATGTGCGGCTGCTGGTGGCCTTCTCCGGCGCGTAAGGTCGTAGGGGAGAAAAGGAGGAGCATGCGCGTCGAGGCTTCTACGACCATTGACAGGCCCGTGGCTGATGTTTGGGAGTTCTATGCGGTCAACCACGTTGCAAACCATCCAAGATGGGATGAGACCATCGAGTTGGAAGCTACGTCTGACGGACCGATTGGGGTGGGAACAGTCATCAAACGGCGGGTGAACCGGTTCGGGAACGTCACTGAGGGGACGATGGAGGTGATCGAGTTTGAACCCGAGACCGTGATGCGGGTCAGAACCCAGGACGGGCCGATGAGAATCGACGGGTTTGCTTCGTTCCAGGTCGTCGGAGATGAGGAGACCGAACTCACCATCGGTGGGGAGATACCCGGCATTGACGAGTCGATGGCCGAACAGATCCGAACCATGATGGGAGGAAGCGTTGCCAACATCAAGGCCCTGATCGAATCCGAAACCTGAGGCCCGGACATTGGCATCGGTCCAGTATTTAAGACTTCACTCTGGCGCCGACGGCCAGTCGCATTTCTCAGACGGAGTGTTCCCACTTGGAACGATCGGAGCCGAGCTGGCTGATCCAGTGCTGGGGAGCCCGTTGAGGCGAGCGTCGCACTACGGGTTGAGGGTCGTTCCGTCAGGATGGAAACGTGACTGGGGATCCACCTTTAGGTGCGGCCTGAGCCGAGGTTAGATTCGACTGGATGGAGGACTCGTTCGTAGCGCCGGGCTTCGAAGTCCCGCATTCGTACGCCTGGTCTGAGTTTCACCTGGAACCGTTGGGCGAGCAACACAACGACGGTGACCACGCTGCATGGATGTCGAGCATCGACCACATCCGATCCACTCCCGGATTCAGTCCACAAGAAGAGCCGAACTGGCCGGTAGCCATGACGCTGGAAGAGAACTTGGAGGATCTGGTGCGACACGCCAAGGACTTCGAGGAGCGCAGGGGCTTCACGTACTCGATCCTCGAAGACGAGGATGTCATCGGCTGTATCTACATCTATCCGGGTCGCCTCCCGGGCCACGACGCGGAAATCAGTTCATGGGTGCGTAAGAGTCACGCCGAGTTAGATGCGGCGGTTCGGAAGGCATTGGCCATGTGGATCGATGAGGCATGGCCTTTCTCGAACCCGTTCTATGCAGGGAGAGCCTAAGCCGCCCATAACCGGCATTATGCGCTAGCTAGGTAGCCCCGGATAACCCATCCCGGACGCCTCTGAGATCCGTCGACTGTCGCCCGCCGATCCGAGTTCCTGAGCTGACGCCCAACGCTAGGTGTGAGGTGCACTGAAGAGGACGACCGGTGCGAGTGCGAGCCTCTCGCGAACCGCGGGCCGGCTACCCCTCCGTTCGGTCGGACTCTTGGGACCGGCACGCGGCATCGCATTGCGGCATTCGGATTGATGTGAGGTGGAGTGAGAAAGCACCTCGCACAGAATGAGGTGCTTCGCAGGCAGAGTCCTGTGGAGCCCTTGTGGGGCCACGGGTGTCGAGATCGTCCAAGCCAGCAAGCGTTTGAGTTCCCCGAAATCGCTCTGACCAGGGGATTTGGTGGAGCTGACGGGATTTGAACCCGTGACCCCCTCGTTGCGAAAGATAGGGTCAAAACCCTCTGATCAGGGAAAACGGCACGCATTCACGGTCTCGTGGAGCGGCTGTGGGGCGAGCGACGTGAGACGTTGTGAGACGTCTTTGTGAGATCTTATGACGTGAGACACCGTGAGACACTCCAGAGGCGCGCGACCTGCCTTCACATGACGCTGCTGGCCACTCACATCCTGTCAGCCGCCGTGTGGATCGGGACCGGGGTGTTTTTCAGCTATGCCGGACCGAGATTCCGGGGAATTGGAGGCCCGGCTGTCGTGCGTGGATCCAGGTCGCCCTTTCAGCCATCCCCCGGTTCATCTCGCCGGCGGCAATTCTCACCGTACCGTCAGGCGTCGTACTTGTCTTGGTTGAAGAAGAGTGGGATTGGGCAGACGCTTTCGTCTGGACCGGACTGGCGATCTTCCTCGTTGTATTGGGAATCGGGGTCCTCTGGAATGCACCCAACATGCGCCTCGCGCTAGCAGCACTGGAAGCCAAAGAGATGCCAGCCGTAGGGGCCGCCATGAAGAGGGTGCCTGTCGGACGGCTGCTCATGGTCGCGCTGTTGGTCTTCGCCGAGTTCGCATGGTCTTTCGCATCGGCGCCGGTTGAGAGGAGGTGGAGACCCGTTCGGGTCCTCTCAGGCGGGGTCCTGGGTGCTGCTCACCGTCTCGACAAACTGTTTGACGACGCTGCGGTATCGGAGCTGTGCTCCTGTGGTGCGGAGTTCGGCGAACTCCGCGTCGTCGAAGGCAGGCTCGAGCCCGGCCAGCGCAGCACAGGCGGTGGCCTTGACCGACTCGCCTTCGGTGAAGAGCTGGCCGGCGCTGTCCGGTTCGGCCTCGATCATGGCCAGGAGCTCCACTGCCTCACCTGTCTCACCGTTGGCCGCCATCGCTCTGGCGATCCTCACGATGGTGGCGAGCATTTCGGGGACCATGCCGGTTCGCTCCGCGGCACTGAGGCTCTCTACGAAGGCGCGCCCGGCGCCGACCGGGTCGCCGGTCGCCAGCCTGGCATCGCCCAAACCGAACAGAGCTACCTGCAGGGTGCGGAGAGAACCGAGTCTCCGCGCCCGATCCGCCGATTGGGAGAACAGCTCCACGGCGTCGTCGGGTCGATCTTCTCGCATCGCGAGCCGGGCTCGATGGCCGAAGTTCCAGGACATGTAGAAGAGCTCACCGGACGGTTCCAGCCGCTCCCGGCTCTCGTCCAACAGCCGTCTGGCGTGCTCGACGTCGCCGGTTGCCAGCAAGGCGAAAGCCTCCAGCGTCTTGAGTCCGGCGGCCCAGAAGCGACCCGTCTCCCAGTCGCTCCCGGCGGGCCCTTCGGCGAGGGCGATTGCCTGTTCGACGATCGGCGGAATCTCGGGGATGCGGCCCAGATACAACAACGTCTGCGCTCTCAGATGGGAAGCGAGGAGCAGGCTCTCCGGATCGCCGGTGACCCGTGCCATCGACAAGGCTTCCTCGGACTCGGCGTCGGCGATGTCGTGGTGACCGAGAACCCCGGCGAACGCAGCGTGGACCGCCAACGCATCGGCACGAAACGCCAGACTCTCGCGGCTTTCGTCGTCGGCCGGGACCTTTTCCAGGGCCAGGTTCAGCAACGCCAACCCGGCGTGATACCACCCGCGCAGCTCGTGGGCCCACCAGAGCGCCCCGACCATCTGACAGAGCCGTGCCGGGTCGTTGACGTCGATGTAGTGACGCCAGGCGAGTCGGACATTGTCGAGATCTGGCTCCAGGATCTCCATCATCCGAATCTGGTGGGGTGAGTGGACTTTGTCGAAGGAGTTCCTCGCCAGGTTGGCGTAGAAACCGCTGTGGAGCTGCGACACCTCGGAGTGGCGTTCCATGTCGCTCGCCAGCTCTCGCTCGGCGAACTGACGCAGCAGTTCGTGCACCGAGTAACGCCCCGTTTTCGGATCCGCCCGCAACAGCGACTTCCGCGCCAGACCGGCGAGGTCGCGCAGCGATGCTGTGGCCACGGCCTCGGCGGCCTCTCTGGTGAAGCCGCCACGAAAGATCGACAGGGCAGCGAAGGTGGTCCGCTCGGCCGTCGACAGCAGATCCCAGCTGTAATGGAACACGGCTCGGACGCTGCGATGCCGGTCCGGCATGTCCACGGCGGTGGACTCCAGGAAGTCGAGGTTCTTGGCGATCTCCGCGGCGATGTTCGGGATCGACAGCATGTCGACCCAGGCAGCGGCGAGGAGTATTCCGAGCGGCATCCCGTCGGTGAGACGCAGGATCTCTCTGAGGGATTCCAGGTCCTCCTCGCCGAGGGTCATGCCCGGATCGATACGTCGCGCCGAGTCGAGAAAGAGCTGGACTCCACTCGCCTTCGCAGCGTCATCGGAGGTTCCCCATGCCGTGTCGAGACCTTCCAGGGGGAGGATGGCCTCGGAGGAGAGCTCGAGTCTCGATCGGGAGGTGGCGATCACGTCTATGCCCGGTGCCGCCTCGAGTATGGCGGATACGATCTCGGCGCCTTCCGCTACGTGCTCGAAGTTGTCGAAGACCAAGAGCTGGGTGCGTGATGCCAGGTAATCGAGGAGCTGGGTGCGGGGATCCTCCTGAGAGGAGAGGGCGACGCCCACCGTCTCGGCCACCGTTTGCAGGATGTCCTCACTCGCCGAGATGTCGGCGAGGGCAATGAAGTAGACCCCGTCGGGATAGTCGGCGGTGAGGTTGGCCGCGGTTTGGATGGCAAGGTGGGTCTTCCCGGCGCCCCCGGGAGCGAGGACCGTCACCAGCCGGTTGTCGTGCAGGAGCTGATCGATGTGGGCTATCTCGGCGTCACGGCCGATCAGCTCGGTGACCTGCTCCGGGAGGTTGTTAGGCACCGCGTCGAGCGAGTTGAGCGGAGGGAAGACATTTTCGAGACCATCGACGTCGAGCTGGTAGACATGCTCCGGGCGGGTGAGATCCTTGAGGCGGTGCCATCCCATGTCGGTCACGGCCAGGCCAGCGCCGAGGTGGTCCTGGACGATGTCGTAGGTCGCCGCCGACATCACCGTCTGCCCACCGTGCGCGATCGCCCGCAGACGGGCTGCCCGGTTCACCGCCGAGCCGTAGTAGTCGCCGAGCTCCAGTTCGGCCTGCCCGGTGTGAAGCGACGCCCTAACCTGGACCGGCGACCGCGTCGGCCATTCGACATCCGTCAGACCGCGCTGCATCTCGGCGACGGCGTGCACTGCGTCCCGCGCCGATCGAAAAACGATGAACCGGCTGTCCCCCTCGCCGCGCGGCTTGACCGACACCCCGTCTCGGGCCTCGACGGTCGCGTCGATGACGTCGTCATGGAGGCGCAGCGCCTCCATCATGACCTCCGGAGCGTCCTCCCAGAGCCGGGTGCTGCCTTCCACATCCGTGAAGAGGAACGTGACGGTTCCCTCAGGTAGCTGGGCCACGAGGGGGAGGCTAACCGGGAAGTACCGAAGGAGGCCGTGTCAGGTCGGTAAGCAACGGGAGAGGTCCAGGGCAGACGACCAACTTGCGAATCCAGCGTCAAACGCGCCGAACCCACCACAAAGGTCTTGTATCCGGTCTGTCATGTAAAACGTCAGTCGTGCCATAACCGAGCGGATCGCGCAAGGAGGAGCGCTCGCCCCGAATCGGTGACAATCGAAACAGCGGCCGCGTCACCCCACCGCCTGAGCCCTTCCGACTCGGTCGGGCGAGCTGACCAGACAAGAGCCCCCACGGGCTCGCCTCAGTGTGAGAGCGAGCGAGCGCGCAGGAGTTGCTCGGCGTCTTCGGCGAGCTTCCTCACGATCTCGGTTGCTGACTCCCGTTGCGCGATGTCTGGTCGCCGGCGAGCACGACCCGAGCACCTCTCTACCTGAGAGGTGCGTCGGCCGCAGAAAGCTTGTGGGTCGCCTGTGGAGCATCGGACGACGGAATCGCGCAACCGGCGAGCCTTTGAACTCGCCGACAACGCCCTTACCAGGGTGTTCAGTGGAGCTGACGGGATTTGAACCCGTGACCCCCTCGTTGCGAACGAGGTGCTCTGCCAGGCTGAGCTACAGCCCCTTTCGGGAAGATGGGATTCTACCGGGGGGTGGTATGTGGGCCAGATCCCGCGATGGGCTAGGTGAGGTGGTTGGCCAGCTCCTGGCGGAGACGCTCCTGGACCACGGTCGCGGTGAGGTCAGAACGGGACCTCTCCACCAGGGAGCGGGCGACGTCCGTGGTGCGGCGAAGACCACCTGTCATCCCGTCGGGGTAGTCCATCTCGGCGAGCAGGTCGACGATCCGATCCATCGTCTCGAGCGCCTCCTCGGCGCCGGTCACATCGCCCTTGCGCAGTAGATCGAGGAGACGGCGGCGAAGCTCCCCCACCGCCTCTCCGAGACCATGCAGGTAGGGCACCGGGTCCACCCCGAGCTTGCTGAACCCAGGGATCTCCTCGCCTCTGAACAGGGCCGCAGTGATCGATGCCTCCGCGTACTCCTTGGCCGCGTCGGAGACGAAGCCGGCATGGAGGATGTCGGGATGGGCTTCGAGAGCCGCGGTTATCTCGGAAAGGAGGGCTCCAGCCTCGGTGATCAGACCCGAGGCCGCATCCCACTCCTCGCGGTGCAGGGCCCTGATCCCGTTGGCGGAAGACCGGATCACCCTTCTCGAGCCGGTGATCCCCTGCTCACGGGCGGCGAAGCGAGCGTCGAGAATCGAGCGTGCGTCGTTGGCGAAGTCGAAGTCCATCGCCTAGCGGGCGATGACTTTGACCTGAGGCTCTTCCCACTCCGTCTCACGCTCGGACACGTGAGTCACCTTGAGACGCCACTGCCGCTGTTGCTTCATCTGGGCGAGGGCAGCCACGTAGAGGGCGATCAGGGAGTCGATGAAGAGATGAACGAGGAGGAGGGGCAAGGAGTTCTGCCAAAGTGCAAGACCCGCCGTGGCCAGAGCGAGGAGAACGAGGATTGCGATGGTGCGGCGGCGACGCAGCCGGATTGTGTCGCGTTGGCTGACCTCCCGGCGGTTGTATGGCCGCTTCTGGACATCGGCCATCAGGTGGGTCCAGCGGTCGAACTCCTCGGTCGAGTTCTTGGGGGCGTTCTGCCGGTCACCGAAGACCGAAGGCAGCAGGTAGACGCTCCATACAGCGGCTATCAGCAGCAGACCGACGATAACGCTTGCTTCCATTTGCTCTCGTCTACTCCGTCCCGGGACGAGCGTAGCGTGGGACCCTACACCTGTTCAACGACCTACGGTCTTTCCCAGATGCCTGACCGTCCGCCCGACTTCCTCACCAAACCGACCGTCTCCACGATGACTCCGCGCTCCACACCTTTCACCATGTCGTAGATGGCCAGCGCGGCCACCGCAGCGGCGGTCATCGCCTCCATCTCGACACCGGTTCGACCGGTGGTGCGAACGGTAGCAAGCACCCGAATCCCACGCCCACTCCGCTCCAGGGCCACTTCTGTCCCGGTGATCGGGATGGGGTGGCAGAGAGGGATCAGATCGGCGGTTCGTTTCGCCGCCGATATGCCGGCGATCCGGGCAACAGCCGCCGCATCCCCCTTGGGCAGATCACCGGCGAAGAACCTGTCGACGAGGTCCGACGGCATCACCACGTGCGACTCGGCGATGGCCTCGCGATCCGTCACCTCCTTGTCGCCAACGTCGACCATGTGGACCTCCCCGGCCTCGTTGAGATGGGTCAGTCTTGTTCGTTCATCGGTCATCGGCCCACTCCCTCGACTCCGGCCATTTGAACATCTCGATGATCACCGGCTCTCCCGTTCGTATGACTCCCACGCCACGCGGGACCAGGGCAAAGGCGTCAGCGGTGGCCGCGGCCGAGAGCACATTCGAAGCCTGACCGCCGGATTTCGTAACCCGGGGACCACCAGCTGCGAGCCAATCGACGAGCACCCGCACGAAGACAGTCTTCTCCGGGTCTGTCACGAGGTCCTCACCGGCCACGGCGGGCACCTGCGGCCGGAGAATGGCGCGCGCGCCCTGCATCTTGAGCAGGGCAGGGCGCAGGAATTGCTCGAAGGAGACCAGGACCGAGACCGGATTCCCGGGCAACCCGAAGAACAGGGCATCGCCGACCATTCCGAAAGCAAAGGGCTTGGCCGGCTGAATGGCGACCTTCCAGAACCCAACCCTGGAATCGGCTTCGAGCACCAGCTTCGTCACGTCGTAGTCACCCATCGAGACCCCACCGGTCGACACCAGGACGTCGGCCTTCGCTCCGGCGTCGAGCGCATCTCGCAGTGCGCCCGGGTCGTCGGGCACGATCCCGAGGTCGATCGGATCCGTGCCTGCCTCCTCGAGCAGTGCCTTGAGCATCGGCCGGTTCGAGTCCCGGATCCCACCAGGTGCCGGCGCCGCTGTCTCAGGGGGAGCGAGCTCGTCCCCGGTCGACATGAAGGCGACCCGAGGACGTAGCGAGACGTGGGGTCGGCTCACCCCGATGGTGGCGAGGACACCGACGTGCATTGGGGTCAACCTGGTTCCTGCGCTGAAGACCACCTGATCCCGGGCCACGTCGCCACCCGCCGGTCGCACCGAGACGCCCTTTTCGACACCGGCGTTGATCACGACCTTCGAGCCGTCGGAGCTGGTGTCTTCGACTCTCACCACCGTGTCCGCCCCCTTGGGCATGGGAGCGCCGGTCATGATCTTGAGCGCCTGTCCCGGACCGACCTCGATGTCGGACACCGAGCCGGCGGGCAGGTCGCCAACCACCTCGAGAACCGACCCGGGCGCAGCGACATCGTCGCCCCTGACGGCATACCCATCCATCGCAGAGTTGGGGAAAGGCGGGACGTCTTCGGGGGCGATCACGTCTGTGGCGAGGACCCGTCCCTGCGCCTCCCAGATGCCGACATGCCCGGTTGGGAGACGACCGACGGAGTTGAGGACCTCCGAACGTGCCGCCTCGAGCGGCTTCATCACCTGCGATCCCTGAGCCAAGCGATGAACTCCTCGCCGAACTGGGCCTCCCCCAGCTCGACCGAGGCCTCGAGCAGCCCAACGGGAGTGCCGACGTCGAGCAGGTCGCCATCCGCGATGTAACCCCGCAGCCTCTGTCGCCGGCCCAGCTCGTTTATGGCATCGGTGAGCTGGATCTCACCACCGAGCCCGGGCTCGGTCTTCTCGAGGATCTCGAATACCTCGGGGGTGAACAGGTATCGGCCGACCAGTCCGAGACGGGAAGGGGCCTCGGCCACACCCGGCTTCTCCACCGCCCCGGCCAGATCGAGGTAGCCCTCTTCGATCTCGGAGGCGGGCACCACGACCCCGTACTTGCCGAGGAACGCGTCGGTCAGCTCTCGCAGGCACATCACCGAGTAAGAGCCGTCGCGACTGCCTGAGGCCAGATGGGTGAGGACGTCGTGACCGGGGCGCACGATGTTGTCCGAGAGCAGGCAGAAGAAGGGGCGGCCACCCACCATGTGGGCCGCCTCGTTGACGGCATGTCCCAGCCCGAGGGGCTCTTCCTGCACCACGGGTCGCAAATGGACGTCCTCGAGCCCGGGTAGAGGGCCCTCAAGGCCGAAATGCTGGGCTATGAGATGACCTGTATCGAGGTCGACGACGACCACGGCTTCTTTCGCACCTGCCCGCACCGCCTCCTCGACCGCATACTGGATGGCGGGGCGATCGACCACGGTGAGCAGTGCCTTCGGCACGACACGGGTCGCCGGTCTCATCCGGGTGCCCCGACCGGCGGCCGGGATCACGGCGACCTCGATGCTCATGTCGGGATCCTCTTCTCGCGTCCGGAGATCATGCGCTGGATGTTGCCCCGGTGTCGCCAAACCACCAAGACGATGATCAAACCCACCCAGAGGAGCGAGAGGCCGCTCACTCCCTGCCAGATGAGAAGGGGAACGGTGATCACAACAATGACCAGCGAGGCGATGGAGGCGACCTTGGTCAACTTCGCGACGACGACCCAGACCGCGACGTCGATCAAGGCGACGATCGGGACAGTGAATAGAAGGACACCGGCTCCGGTGGCGACTCCTCTTCCACCCTTGAACCGGTGGAAAACCGGGTAGCAGTGGCCGAACACGGCAGCGAGACCCGCGGCAAACGCCCAATGGACCTGGGGGTCGGGCACACCCGAAGCGAACCAGCCCATGGCTGCGCCGATCGTGCCCTTCAGGGTGTCGCCGACGAAGACCATGATCGCGGGCACCCTCCCCAGGGTGCGCAGCACATTGGAGGTCCCCGGGTTTCCACTGCCTTCCTGGTGTATGTCGACCCCGTGCATCCGGGCGACGATGACCGCGAAGTCGATGCTGCCAACGACATAGGCCGCAATGAGAGCAAGGGCAATGGCCAGGGAGGTCGGCATCCCGGTCGATGATATGCGGCAGCGGAATGGAAGACCTTGTCCCGCGGTTGTAAACTCGGCGGCTCACCCCTTCCCAGCGGTCAGTTCCAACCATGCCCACCTACGAATACACCTGTAAGAGCTGCGGCGAAACCATCGAAGCCGTTCAGTCATTCTCCGATAAGCCGTTGCGCAAGCACAAGGAGTGCGGAGGCGAGCTACAGAAGGTCTTTCACGCTCGTGGCGTGGTGTTCAAGGGATCGGGCTTCTACTCGACCGACTCCCGCTCCAGCAAGACCCCGTCTTCGGGCGGAGCCTCCAAGAAGAGCGACCCATCGAAGAAGGGCGAGCCATCGCCGGCAGGAGCGGCCAGCGCCACACCTCCGGCAGCCAGCCCTACGCCAACCGACTGAACCGCGTCAGTCGGCTCTGCCGCCAACCAGGTATCTGAGACCGATCGTCGCGATCGCTACGACCAGCAGGATCAGCATCATCGACCTGAGACGGTGGGTCTCGCCTGTGATCGCGTCGCGATCGACCAGCTCTTCGGTTCTTGGTCCGTCACTCATCAGCGCCTCCTCGACACGAGATGGAGGAGCGTGGACCGCTCTCGTGGAAGATCAGTGGCCTCCGATGATTCACGAACGCGGATCCACACACCTCGGCCTCATGCCTACCCCGGCAAGCCTCTCTCGAAACCGAGTCCATCATTCAGCAGGCTCGACCACTTCGACCCTGAGCCGGCTGCCCAGGAGGATGAGCCCTATCGATAGGGCCGAGCCGGCAATAGCGGCCATCAGAATGAGCAGCCGAAGCAGCCAGGTGTTGGCGGTCAGCGAGGATCCGGTTTCGTCGACGACGCCCTGTGCCTGCTCCAGCGTGCGGCGGTAGTCGGCGAGGATCTCCTCGCTCTCGCCCAGGTCGATGCTGAGCGAGGTGAACGACTCGGCGAGCGCGCCGGCGTCTTCGGCGAATTGCTCCGAAGTGGGTACCAGCGCCCGCACCGACTCCGCCTGGGCGGTCAACTGCCCCGGAAGGTTGCCCAGGGCGGTGTCCAACGCCATGAGAGATTCGTCGAAAGGCTGTTCGGGGTCATAGTCCACCCCGAACAAGGCAAGGGCACGAAGCGTGTCGTCGATCGCCCCGGCAGCCTGTATCGCTGCAGGCATGGAACCCTGCAAGGCCTCGATGTTCTCCTTGAGGTCGCCGTCGAGGAAGTCGGCCACCTCCTCCAGCCGACCGGAGGCAGTCCCAGCCGCAGCCGAAGCCGCCGCGATGCTGTCGCTGGCGGCGGCAAGCCCCTGGTCCAGATCGTCCGCCACCGACTCCACGACGCCCAGTGTCTCTTCGATCGCGAGGAGAGCGGATGTGGAGAGACCGACCGAGCTCGCCAGGTCGTCCGACACCGAGTCGACCAGAATCCAGCCGAGAACCAACCCGGCGAGGCTGGCGATCAATGCCACTACCCCGGCTGCGATCAAGACTGTCCGCGGGCGATCGGGCACCACCAAGGTTCGGTTGGTCATCCCGCCACCGTACCGATCCCCAAAGGGAGGACGATTGTGTTGAGGGTGGATCAAGCCCCTTCCCCGAGAGGGCGTGCCTTCGTACCTTCGTCAAGGTGATCTGGCTCCAACACCCTCCTTGGGCGAGATGGGTCGCCTCGTTGCTTCTCGCCGCCGGGGCGATATGGATCGAGACGAGACCCGACCCGACCATCCCTCACCGCTTCGCCTCCATCGACCTCGCAGCCGGAACCGTCATCGACGAGTCGAACACCGAGACCAGACCGGTGCCGGTCGGCATGTTCGAGCCCGTCGAGATCGGCTCGACTGCGATCGTCGCCGTACCTGCCGGTGACCCGATCCTCTCCTCTACCGTCGGTGAGGCAGGGTCGGTGGCCCCCAAAGGGTGGTGGGTGATCGAGGTACGCCTCCCGCTCGGGGCGATGACCGGTGACGCTTCCCGTCTCGTCCTCCTCGACAGCGGCGAAGTCGTCGAAGGAGTGGTGGTGAAGGCTGCAACCGACGATCCTCTCGGCTCCGGGCTCGGCATGGTCGCGGTGGAGCCGGAGGCGGCCGCGGACGCGGCGCGGGCAGCGGCCGAAGGACGGATTGCGATCATGCTTGCCCCTGGTTGACCATTACCGTGCTGCGGTGCTCTCCGCAGTCATCTGGGGATTGATCCAGGGTCTAACCGAGTTCCTCCCCGTCTCGTCCTCGGGACACCTGGTGATCATCCCCGCCTTCCTCAACGAACTCGGTTTCGACGTCGAGCAGCCTTCACTCGCGGTCAGCGCCGTGCTGCATCTGGGGACGCTGGTGGCGGTCCTGATCTACTTCCGAAAGGAGGTCGCCAGCGCCCTCCACTTCAGGACCGATCCCGAAGGGCGCAGGATCGCAATCATGGTCGCCTTGGGGACCATCCCTGCCCTCATCGGACTACCCCTGGCCGCAGATCTGAACCGCTTCCAGACCACAGTGTCCAACGTGGGCTGGGCGTTGATAGGCACCGGTGTGATCCTCTACGTCGGTCAGATGCTCGCCACCGGCCATCGCCTGCTCGCATCGATCAAGGTCCCGGATGCCATCTTCATCGGAATCGCCCAGAGCGTGGCGCTGATCCCTGGGATCTCCCGATCGGGCACCACCATCTCGGTGGGAAACGCCAGGAGATTCGATCCGATCGAGGCAGCCCGATTCTCGTTCCTCCTCGGTATCCCAGCCATCGCAGGCGGTGGCTTGCTCGAGTTGATGACGGTCTGGGACAGCGGTGAGTTCGAACCGGGACTGCTCGCTGGGATGCTTGCCGCAGCCCTCTCCGGATACTTCGCCATTGGCCTCCTACTGAAGGTCCTCGGCCGCATCGGTTTGTTCCCTTTCTCCTTCTACTGCCTGCTTGTCGGCTCCGCTACGGTCATCGTCTTCTGATGACTCAACCGGGAAGAAGGACCGAGATGAACCACCCCCTCATCGAGGAGTCGATCGACAAGCGGGAACATGTCCGGGAGCTGCTGGCGCAGACGCCCGATGACTACGCCGCGGTGAGGGACCTCTGGAAGGCCCACTCACTCGCTGAGGACGCCAGGGATATCGCCGGCTTGATGGCGACACTCACCGAGGATTGTGTTTACGAGTTGGTGCAGACCGGTCATCGCTGGGAGGGGCACAAGGGGGCGACCAGCTTCTACATGGAGCTGCTCTCGGCGTTCCCCGACATCGATTTCTCTCTCACCAGCATCGTGGTCGGGCCGCAGGGAGTGTGCGAGGAGGCAGTCGTGACCGGGACCTTCGAGAACCCCTGGCTTGGGATCGAGCCCACGGGCAAGAAGATGATCTGGCGCAACGTCATCCTCTTCCCCTGGGATCCCCGGGCGAGGCTCTTCACCGGTGAGCGGGTCTATTCCTTCTTCCCCGAGCTGCCCGAAGGTCTCTGGCCGGAGATCTAGAGGACCGTGTCGAGACCGAGGTGAAACCCCGGCGACAGACCCTGAACACCTCTGATCGCGATGAGTGCTCCCGAGGCGAAGGACTGATAGCTGGTTGATAGGTGCTCGATGGAGAGTACCTCGCCCGTATTGGAGAGGGCCACCTCCTGTTGTGAGATCAGCCCGGGAAGACGGAGGGCATGAACCCTGACCCCCTCCACGTCTGCCCCCCGGGCGCCGGGGACCAGCTCGCGCGATCCCTCGGCCGAGGCGCCTCCAGCGGATGCCAGGCCCATCGCCGTGGCCAGGGCAGTGCCCGAGGGAGCGTCCGGTTTGTCGGAGTGATGTCGTTCGATCACTTCCACTGCCTCGAAGTGCGAGGCGGCATCCGCTGCGAACCGCATCATCAGCACGGCCCCAATGGAGAAGTTGGGGACAACCAGCACCGGGGGCCCATCGGATCCCCAAATTTCACGCAGGGTCTCCAACCTCTCAGGTGTGAAGCCGGACGTCCCCACCACGGTGGCGATTTCCTTGCCTCGCCACGCTTCGAGGTTGGCGAAGACCACGTCGGGATGGGCCGTCTCCACCACCACGTCGGCCTCGACGTCGCCGTGTGAACCGACCACCTCGATCCCGTGCAACTCCGACCCGACTCGGTTCGGGTTGTAGAGAGAGGACAGCCGTAGATCGTCCGAGGCAAGGACGGCCTCGGCGATGGGCGTGGCCAGCTTCCCGCCGGCA
>Ga0105106_10000910_pt1 | contig 20980 bp, 21 predicted proteins | sample PPLLaktember2015_5_FD_79109 | JGI IMG/M metagenome (GOLD analysis project Ga0105106, IMG submission 79109) | Freshwater sediment microbial communities from Prairie Pothole Lake near Jamestown, North Dakota, USA - PPLs Lake P8 Core (1) Depth... | ecosystem: Environmental > Aquatic > Freshwater >...
CGGCGAGCCGACCCTCGTGCGCGCGGGCTCGGCGAGCTTCAGCGGAGTCGCGGTGTCCCGCTTCGGCGACTACAGCGCGACCGTGCTGGATCCGAGCGACGACTCGCAGTTCTGGACCTTCCAGGAGATCGGCGGCCCGGCGAACGGAGGAGCGGTCGCCGTCGCGTCGCTGCGCGTGGTGCCGGAGCCGGACGCCGCGAGTACCGCCCTGATCGCCGTGCTCGGCGAGACCGTGGCCGGCGTGACGACCTTCGGCGAGCCGACCCTCGTGCGCGCGGGCTCGGCGAGCTTCGCGGCCTCGGGCACGTGGACCGGGGCCGCGACGCGGGCCGCTTCGGGTGCGCGGACCGGCTCCGCAGGGGCGGGCGCTTCGGTGGATCGCGCGGCCTCGGGCGGTCGCGTCGGCAAGGGACCGACCACGGTCTCGCCGGTGCGGGCCGGCGGGACGTGAGGCGTCCCCGGAGGCGTCATCACCGGGGCGCGCGCGGCCTCGGCCGGACGTGCGGCCGGCGAGACGCGGCGCTCCTCCGCGACCGGCGTGGGCACGGCGCTCAGCGCCGCGGCGGCCGGCTCGCGCGTCGGCACGGCCGCGACGGCCGGCGCCGGTGCAGTCGCGCGGCGATACTCGGCCGCGGATCGGAAGCCGCTGGCCATGCGCATGCCGGGCTCGACGAGGCGGTGATCGTTCGCCGCCGCGAAGTCGAGGATCATGCGGAAACGGCAGTGGGGACACTCGAGCTGCACGAGCTCGGCGATGTCGCCGTCACGCAGCTCGAACGGACCGGAGCACTCGGGGCACGCGACGATCATCAGAAGTCGAGCCCCACCGAGAACGTGTACTGCTGTTGGAGTTTCGAGCCGTCCTTGATGCCGCCGTCGCCCTCACGGCGACCGCGCGGCACGAACATGGCCTCGAAGGTGAGTCGGATGACGCTGAAGATCATGCGGGCACCGAAGTGGGGTCGATGGCGGACGATCGCACCGACGTCCTGGAAGACGAACTCGTTCTGTGCCGCCCGGTCGACGCCCGGACACACCTCGTTGTAGTCGTCGTCGAACTCGTCGCAATTGGGCGTCGCGTCGAGCACGTGCGACCGGGCCACGATGATGAGCGCCTCGTAGCCGACGTAGGGGGTGAGGCTGAACGTCTTGCCGAGCCCGAACACGTGCGACACCGAGATCGCCGGGGCCGCGGTCGTCATGTTCAGGTCCTTCGCGCCGAGGAGACGCGAGAAGCTGCCGCGCACCGCGATCGACGGGATGGGCAGGTGGTGGAAGCCCTCGTGGAAGGCGACCTTCACGTAGCCCATCATCGCCCACATGCGGCTGTCGAACAGGTGACTCGCGCCGCCGCCGACCTCGAGCCCGGGCCACAGGCCCTTGCGACCGAGGATCTGCAGCGACGGCACGACGTTGTCCGCCTTGCCGCGCGTCGGCAGATCCCAGTAGTCGCGGTTGCCCGCGATCGTGTGGATGCCGACGTCGGCCGCGATCGCGAAGCCCGACAGGCCCAGCGAGTCGGCGGGATCGACCGGCCGCGGCGCCATCACGGTGCCGAGCTCGGAGGCGAGGCTGCGGAACGCCTCGTCGTCCTGCACGAGCATGCCGCCCTGCTGCGATCCGAGTCGCGTGAGGTCGAGGTCGTACTTGCCCGCGCGCGCCACATCGGGCGACAGCCACAGCGCGGCGAGCAGAGCGGACGAGAGCAGGTGCCGTCGATGCATGCCGTTGCCGAGGCTCCGAGCGGTCGGCGAGAGCGTAGCTTGCGCCTTCTCGGCCTGTCAAGGATCGCCCAGCCGCCAAGCTTCGGAGATCGCAGCGAGAATGCGAGATCCGATCGGGTCCGAGGTCGCACACTCCGGCGGTGTGCTCGTGCTCGCTCGCGCTCGACCGCTGCGCTCGGGCTCGCACGGGCGACGGCATCGCGGACGGTGCGAAGCCGTGACGCGTGCGAGGACGGGACGTCCGATCAGCCCCGCGCGTCGGGCCGGCTCAGCGCGTCGGGTCGGCTCAGCGCGGCCGGGCAGGCGTCCAACGCAGCGCGGCCCCACGGCTCGCCACCAGCGGTCCGAGGGCGAGCCTTCGGGAGGTCTGCGCGGTGGTCCGGGACCCTCGTCCGCTCGTGCGCCGCTCGTGCGCCCGCGTGCCGATCCGCAGCTCGACCGGCTCGTCCTCGTGCGTCACCGCGAAGCCGACGCGCAGGGCGATGCGCAGGTGCACCCGATCGCCGCCGGTGGGAAACCGATCGATCGCGAGCACGTCGACGTCGCGGGCCGGAATCGTCCGTCCATTCGTCGCGAGCGCGAACCACCAGCTCGCGGGATCGGCGAGCGGATCGCCTTGCGGCAGCCGGTGGCCGAGCTCGAGCAGCACCGTGAAGACGACGCCGTCGGCGTAGCGCGCATGCAGTCGCCCCGCGAGCGCGGGGCTCGACTTCGGCATGCCGGCAGCCGTGGCCGCACGCTCGACGAGCTCGCGATCCCACAGCGTCGCACGCACGGTCACGTCGCTCGCGAGCGTCACGGATCGCTCGCGATCCTCCTCGAAGTCGGCGTCCGGCGAGCGACGGTGCGCGCACGCGGAGCCGAGCGCGACGGCGAAGAGGGCCACCGCCAGGGAGCCGGGACGCCGTCGCGTCACCGGCATCGCGGGGCTCCGGCGAACATCAGGCCGAAGGCACCCGCGCGCGCCCAGATCACGCGGGCGGGCAGCACGACGCTGCCCACGATGCCGTCGTCGTCGAGCTCGAGCACGACCGCCTCGCCCTCGCGCACCGGACATTCGCCCGCGATCTTCACACCGCCCGCGGAGACATCGTGGATCTCGATGCGCTCGCGCAGCTCGCCGACCTCGAGCGTCGCGCGGAAGCGACACGAGAAGCGCAGGTACTGGCGGCGGCGCTCGTCCGCGCCGCCGCGCAGGCGCGTCTCGAGGGCGGCGATGCGCGCGAGCTCGTCGTCGGCGAGCGTGTCGCCCGACAGGCTGCGCGCCCGCATGGCGCGGTACTCGAGGATGTCGGCCCAGACGTCGCCGTCGTACGCGGCACAGCCCGAGCCGCGCCCACGCGTGGGGTGCCGGCGGCCGTCGGTCATCGTGCAGCCCGGCGCCGGCGCGCTCGCACCGTCCTCGGTCTCGCACGGCACGTCGACGGTGCCTGCGCACACGACGGCCAGCCGCGGCGCAGGGCAGGTGCCGTCGTCGTTGGCGGCCGTCAGTGCGGGCCACCACGCGCCGACGCGGTCGTTCGGTTCGAGGATGTGCGCGAGAACGGTCATCGTCGCCTTGCCACGGCAAGCACGCGGCTGCTAGCGTCATCGGCGACGCGACGCGAGAGTGAAGCCGCCATCCGATGAACGACGCGGTCCGGTTCGGGCCAGTGCCCTGGACCAGCGCGAGCACTGGGTGCTGCTGCTGCTCGGCGCGCTGTCGTTCACCGCGTTCTTCCTCGTCTGGGGCGACGGCCCGGCCTCGGTCGGCCCGCTCGGACAGGTCGGGCTCGGCGCGCTCGCGCTGCTCGTGCTGTGGTGGGTGATCACCGGCTTCTCCGGCTACGAGCACCGCGCGGGGCTGCGGATCCTCCGGCGCACGCGGCCCGCGACCCGGTTCCGCGGGCCGGCGATCCTCGCCCTGCTCGCGACCGCGGTCGGCATCGTCGCGCTGAAGCTCGGGGTCAAGCACGCTCCGCTGGTGATCGTGACGGCGCTGTGTGCCGGTGCCGCAATGGTGTTCATCCTGGCCCGGCGCTTCACGGTGTTCGCGACGCTGTCGATCGTCGGCATCGCGATCGGCGTGGCCGCGCTCATCGTCGTGCAATCGGTCGCGACCGGGTTCCAGCACGAGTTCGAGCGCCGCGTGCTCGGCGTGTACGCGCACATCAACGTCACCCGCACCTTCGGGATCTCCGAGTACCGCCGCTTCGAGGCCTATCTGCGCGACGTCGACGACGTCGTCGGCGCGAGCCCGTTCGTGTACTACGCGATGGCGCTCGCACCCCAGCAGCCGGGCGAGGGCGGCGAGGCCGATTTCCGGCGCGCGTCCGTGCTGGTCAAGGGCATCGAGCCGACGACGGCCCACGAGGTGATCGATCTCGATGCCCACCTGCGCGCGGGGGGCAGCGACGTCGAGCTCGAGGCGCTCACGAGCGACATCGAGCTGCAGCCGATGCCGGATCGCCCGGCCGATCGGCTGCCGGAGGTCATCGCCGAGACGCCGGATCCGCGCGGGCCCGACTGGTACGCGGCCGCGCTCGCCGGCTGGCGGGCGCTGCCGGACAGCGCGAAGTACGGCCGCGGGCGCAAGAACGCGGACGCCGACGAGGATCCCTGGCCCGACGCCGAGCCCGGCGAGAGCGCACCGGTCGACCCGACGAAGCTGCCGACGATGTTCGTCGGGGTCACGCTCGCCCGCGAGCTCGGCCTCGCCGTCGACGACGTCGTGATGCTCGTCGATCCCGGGGCCGGCTTCGATCACTCCGAGACGCCGGAGTTCCGCCGCTATCGCATCGCGGGGATCTTCCGCGCCGGATTCCAGGAGTACGACAGCCGGCTCGTGTACGTGCACATCCGCGAGCTGCAGTGGTTCAAGTACCGCGGCAAGGACACGGTGTCCGGCGTCGACCTGCGGCTCGCCGATCCGTACGACGCGCCCGACGTCGAGGCCGTGCTGCGCCGGACGATCGGCGACGAGGAGTACTCGATCCTCGAGTGGCAGAAGCTCAACGCCAACCTGTTCCAGTCGATCCGCACGCAGAAGTCGATCCTCACCATCATCCTCAGTCTCGTCAGCACGGTGGCCGGCTTCAACGTGCTCGCGGCGCTGTGGACGATGGTGATGCGGCGCACCGCCGAGATCGCGATCATGATGTCCATGGGCGCGACCGAGTCGGGCGTCGGTCGGATCTTCCAGTTCACCGGCATGACGCTGGGCGCGGTCGGCAGCATCGCCGGCGTCGCCTTCGGCCTCGTGCTCTGCTGGCTGGTCGAGCTGTACGGCTACACGCTGGATCCGGAGGTGTATTTCATCGAGCGCCTCCCGGTCGAGCTCAGCGTCACCCAGATCGGGGCCGTGCTCGCCCTGACGATGGGCCTGTCGTTCGTCGCCACCGTGCCGCCCGCCCTGCGGGCCGCGAAGCTGCGGCCCGTCGAGGGCCTGCGCTACGAGTGAGGCCGGCATGGGTCGGCACACGAGGACGCGGTGGGCGTTCCTGCGGATGGTCGCCGCCCGCCTCGCCCTGCGTGAGCGGCCCGTGCGTCCGAGCGTGCGCCGCCTCGCGATCGTCTCGGCGATCGCGACCCTGCTCGCGCTGCTCGCCATCGTCGTCGGCCTGCACCACCCGCTCGTGGCGCTCGTGCTGTTCGTCGCGAGCATGTTCCTGCTCGGCACCGCGGCGCTCGTGTTCTTCCCGCCCTCGATGGCGGTCTCGATCGTCGGCATCGCGCTGTCGTGCGCAAGCCTCATGACGGCGCTCGGCGTGACGACCGGCTTCCTTCGCGAGATCTCGCGCGCCGTCGCGCAGTTCAACGGCCACGTGCTGGTGACGAAGTACGGGCTGGACTTCCGCGAGTACGACGAGGTCGCCGCGAAGGTGATGCAGGACGATCGCGTCACGGCGGCGTCTCCGTTCGCGTTCTCGATGGTCGCCGTCGTGCCCGAGCGCGGCGATCCGAATGCCGCCGTCCCGCCTCCCGCACCGGAGCCGCGCGCACCCGCGGAGACCGACGACCCCTGGGACGCCGCTCTGGCCACGCCGAGCGATGCACCGGTGCAGGATCCGCTGGCGACGACGGCCGCGGACGAGCACGGCCCCGCGATCGTGATCGGCAAGGGCATCGATCCGGTCCGCGCCGCGGGCCTTTCGGGACTGCCCAACGTGCTCGGCCGCGGTGATCTGTCCGGCATCGTGCCGGCGGACACGAAGCATCGCCCCGGCATCGTGCTCGGCGCCGCGCTCGCGCGCGAGCTCGGTGTCGGCATCGGCGACCGCGTGCGGCTCGTGGTGCCGGCCGAGCTCGACGGCGAGGCCGAGAGCAGCCGCTCGCCGCCGCGGTTCGCCGTGTTCGACGTGCTCGACCTCATCGACACCGGCATCGCCGAGTTCGATCGCAACCTCGCGCTCGTCCACCTCACGGCCGCGCAGTCGCTGTTCTTCCGCGAGAACCGCGTCACGGGCATCGAGTTCGAGCTCGTCGACCCCGATCTCGCCGACGACGTCGCCGACGGGATCGCGCGCGATCTGCCGTCCGTCTATCGCGTCTCGACGTGGCGCGAAGCGAACTCGTCGATGCTGATCATGCTCGAGCAGATCCGGGTCGTGCTGGTGCTCGTGCTCGGGCTGATGGTGCTCGTCGGGGCCGCCTCGCTCATCGCGAGCCTGCTGCTCATCGTGCGCCGCAAGCAGCGCGACATCGCGGTCATGCTCGCGATCGGCTGCGACGACCGGGGCGTCTTCTGGGTGTTCGAGACGGTCGGGCTGCTCGCCGGCGTCGTCGGCTCGATCGCGGGCATCGCGCTCGGCAGCATGTACTGCTTCGCCGTGGCCGCGTACCAGTTCCCGCTGGCGCTCGACATCTACCCGGTCGATCACCTGCCGGTCGCGGTGCAGACCGCCGACATCGTCGTGCCGGTCGCCGCCGCCCTGGCGCTGTGCGCCGTCGCGAGCGGACCGGTCGCGCTGCTCGCCACGCGCGTGCGCCCCGTGGTCGCGCTCGCCGGGCGCTGACGCGTCCTACGGACGATCCCGATCACCCCGGCTGATCGGGCGGCTCGCCCGGGGTCGTGGGCTCGGTCGGCGGGGCGTCCTTCGTCGCGGCGTTCGCCGCCGCCTGCAGCTCGACGATCTTCTTCCGCGCGACCGACTCGGAGTACGGCGAGCAGCAATCCATCCGCACGTACGTCGACCAGTGATCGAGTGCGTGGGAGATGTCGCCGTTGGCCTCGTAGACCTGGGCCGCGCCGGCGTGCGCCATCTTGTCCGAGGCGTACGTGCGCAGCGCCTTCATGTACGTCTTGAGCGACTCGTCGAGGCGGTTCTGGAACCGCAGCACGTCGCCGAGCTCGCTGTAGACGAACTGCGCCATGGGATCGAGATCGGCGACCTTGACGAGCACCGCCTCGGCCTCGGGATATTTCTTCGCGAGCTTGAGCTGGACGCCCTGCGGCAGGCCGTACTCGCTCTTGTCCGGCGCGAGCTCGAACGCGCGGCCGTACGCGGCGGCGGAGTCGTCGTGCCGCTCGAGCCGGGCGAGGATCTCGCCGCGCAGCGCGTGCACCTGCGGGAGGTCGTCCTTCTTCGCGATCGACTTGTCGACGAGCTGCAGGGCCTCGTCGACCTTGCCCTCGCCGAAGCGCAGCTTGGCGATGCCGGCGAGCGCCTCGGGCTGGTCGGGATGCTCGGCCAGCACCCTCTGCCAGATCGCCTCGGCATCCTTCGTCTTGTTGTTGCGCGCCCGCGTCGAGGCGGCCTCGAGATCGGTGCGCAGCTTCTTCTCGACCTCGGCTGGGTCGACCTCGGGCTCTTTGTTGCAACCCGGCATGCCCATGGCGAGGGCCGCGAGCAGGGGGATCGTCGCGACGAGTCGTGGAGCGCGCATCGAAGCCAAGCCTGGCATGCGAGGTCGATCGCGCGCAAGAGCGCCCACCGGGCCGGGATTGCCGGTCGGGTCGGCTCGCAGGGGTCGGCAGACGGGTGGGGAACGGAGCTTCGCGGCCGATCGACTATCCTCGACCCTCCTCGACCATCTCGGGTCGGGGGCAGTCGACATGGGGACGCGGCGAGGACACACGGACAGGGCGGCCGCCGGCGACGCCGATGCGGCGGGCGGGCTCGCGCGCGGCGTGAAATCGGCGCTCATGCGCTGGGTGCTGCACAAGCGGCGCGGACTGCAGCCCGACTCGCGTCCGAGCGTGCGCGACGAGGCGACGCACGCGTGGGACGGCCGCCGACGGTTCGCCGAGGACTACACGTTCGCGGCGCTGCAGGACGGCCTCGCGTTGCTGGTACGCCTCGAGTGGCTCGCCGGCCGCGACGCCCACCGGCTGTGGGTCGTCGTGCTGCGCGAGGACGGATCGACGTGGCGGCTCGCCGACGGCGACGATCTCGTGCTGCGCCCGAGCGGCGATCGATGGAAGGTCGGTGGCATCGAGCTCGACTGCCTGCGACCCCATCGGCACTGGTCGGTGCGCTTCCGCGGTCGCCTCGTCGCGCCGGACGGCACGATCGCACGCTGTGAGATCGATGCGGCGTTCACCAGCGAGATCGATCCCTACGTGCCCGGCGTCGACGACGACCCCGAGCTCGTCGCGCGTCGTCTCGGCGAGGCGCACTGGGACGCCGAGCTGTTGCGAGGCGTGCGACGGGCGACGCAGCGCGGGTACGTGCAGGTCGGCAAGCTCGCGGGCACGCTCGCCCTGGGCGACGAGCTCGTGCCGATGCGGGCCGACACGCTGCGGCAGCACACGTGGGGCGTGCGCGACTGGGGCGCGACGCGCCGCGCCGAGCAGTGCTTCCTCGTGTGGCCCGACGGCGCGCGCACCTGGCTGCATCGCGCGGAGTTCCCGGCGTTCACGCTCGAGGGCGGCTTCGTGCTGCGGGGTCCGCAGGCACGGCCGGTCGCCGCGATCGGGTTCGATTTGCCCGAGCCGGCGAGCGGCGTACCGCCGTCGGCCGAGCTCTCGTACGAGCAGGGCGGCACGACGCTGTCGTTCGCGACGCAGCTGTGCGCCGAGGTCTCGTTCCCGGTGGACGGCCGCGGTGCGCTCTCGGTCGGGCTACTGCGCGTGCAGGGCGGCGGCACCGGACTGTGGGCCGCGCAGCGACGGACGCTGCCGTGGCCCGCGTCGCGGTGACGGGCGGGGTCATCGCGGTCGCGGGCTCCATGACGCCCTGCTAGGGTGCGCGCGACATGCCGGTGCAGAAGGTCTCCAGCCAGCAGGCGATGGCGCTGTGCAGCGCCGATGCGGTGTATCTCGACGTGCGCTCCGTGCCCGAGTTCGAGGCGGGCCACGCTCCGGGCGCGTACAACATCCCGCTGTTGCACGTGGGGCCGAGCGGGATGCAGCCGAACCCGAAGTTCGCCGAGGTGGTGAAGGCGACCTTCCCGGCGGACCAGTCGATCGTCGTCGCGTGCAAGGCCGGCGGCCGCTCGGCCCGTGCCGCCGCGATGCTCGAGCAGCTCGGGTTCGCCAACGTGTTCGACTTCTCCGGCGGTTGGAGTGGCAACACCGGCGATCCGGGCTGGGCCGCCAGCGGTGGGCCGAGCACGACCGAGACGGAAGCCGGCCGGCGCTACGAGGATCTCGAGCGATGAGCGACGAACGTCCCGCGACGCTCGGGCTCCGCCATGTCGCGCTGTGGATCGGCGACGACGCGTTCGATCGCACCGTCCGTTTCTGGACCGACGGACTCGGCTTCCGGGTCGACTGGAAGCCCGACGACGACAACGTCTATCTCACCTCGGGCACCGACAACGTCGCGCTGCACCGCTGCCCGCCCACGCGCGAGCTGGATGCGACGCGATCGAACCTCGACCACGTCGGGGTGTGCGTCCCCACCGCGGCGGACGTCGGGCGCTGGCACGATCGCCTCGCGGCGCGGGCCGACGATCTCGGGCTCGCCATCTTGCGACCGGTGAAGACGCACCGCGACGGCGCCACGTCGTTCTACCTGCGCGACCCCGCCGGGGTGACCGTGCAGATCATCCACCTGCCGGGCATCGCGCCGGGTTGATCACGAGTCGCGCAGGGTCTGCGACGGCACGATCGGCTGCAATCGCGACGGTTCTTCGCGCTCGAGCCAGCGCTTGGCGGCGAGCTCGTCGCCGAAGAAGCGCACGCGCACGCCCGAGCCCGAGAGCACCAGCTTCGCGGCCGTGCGCAGCACCGCGGAGGTCGCCACGAAGGCGATGCGGCGCACTCCACAGCGCGTCGCGGTCTCGAGGAACTGCTGCGCCATCTCGGCGCAGCCGGATTCGTAGCCGGCGACGTCGCGCAGATCCACGAGCACCTCGGACGGCATCGCGTCCTGGGCGCTCCACTGGTCGAGCGTCGCGCCGACCATGTCCTGGGTGAGAAAGCCGCCGCCGCGGACGTGCATGAACGCCTGTCGCGCGTCGCACGACGTCTTCAGCTCCGAGGGCAGTTGGGTGTAGTGCTTCACGGTGCGCCGAGGGCCGATGGCGGGTCCGACGGTGGATCGATGCGAAAAGTTGCAGCGCCGCGCCCGGCGGCGTCGCAACCAAGGTCCAACATCTTCAGGGTAGGAAAGCATCGGGGTGGTTGCAATCGATGCGAACGGGAAAGTCCCGACAGCGTTCGACGCCGTCCCGAGGCGGCGACGTCGACCATGAACGCGCCGCCTCGCGCGCGCGAACGAACCGTCGTCCTGCTTTCGCGTGCACGCGACCGCGCAGATGTGTGCACGCGCGACGTCATGGACACCACGCCGCGTGCTCCGTTTCGTCGCGTGGCGTCGCAGGCCCCGGGCCCTTCGCGTCGTCGCGAGCGTGGGCTCGCGTGCGAACCGATCACTCGAACGGTGGTGGAACAGTGTCGATCGCGGCCATCCACCGACTCTGCGTCCACCGATTTCCTCGCCAGTGACATCCGCCGCGCCGCTCGTCGCCCCTGCCGGCGTCCGACGGCGCCTCGCCGCGCGGCACCTTGCGGGCCGATCGGGCGCGGCACAACGAACGATCGCGTGACGTCGCGAAACCTGCCCACGGCGCGCGCCGGCGCGTGTCGCCGGCGCGGGGATCCACCTCGTGGGTGCTGCGGCCTCGGCCCGCGACGACGCGAAAAAAGTGCAAACGCGAGGAGGGTCGCTGCGCTCGCCTCGACCCTCCGGGGGACGCGCCCGATTCGGGCGCAGGATCCGTCGGCCGATCGACGGCCGTCCGCGATCGATCAGCCGCTCGAGCCGGACTCGTCGCCGGCCGTCGCGCTCGCGTCGCCCGTGTCGGTGGCGGCGTCGACCTCGACTTCGCCCGTGCAGGTCGGCGCGCCCGTCGGCGGACCGTCGCAGGTGATGTCGATCTTCACGATCCGACCCGGGCCGGGCGGGGTGATGTCGAAGATCAAGTCGTCGCCGATCTGCACCTGGCTCTCGTCGAGCACGCGGACGAGCACGCCGTCGAGCGTGTTGCCGTCGATGACGCGGTTCTCGTCGGGCAGCGTGCGGAAGCCGTATCCGGGCGGGGCGTCGCACTCGAACAGGTGTTCCGGCATGAACGGGTTCGCGCCGCGGTACGCGGTCACCTCGAAGAACGCGGACTGCACGGCGGAACACTGTGCAGCGCTGCCCTCGATCAGCGTGTTCCAGCGGACTTGTACCTGCGCCGGGGCATCGGCGAGGCGCGCATCGATCGCGCGCTCGCTGCCGCCGACGATCTCGACGCTCTCGTCGCTGTCCGGGGGACCCAGATTGTCCATCACGGCGGTGCCGGTGGCATCGAGGCCGTGGATGAGCACGTCGTAGTTGCCGGCCGCGACTCCCGTCAGGACGATCGGATCGCTCGGATTGCAGTCGGCCTCCTCCTCGTACTCGCCGGAATCGAGGCGGACGCGGACCGACGTGATGCCGCGCTCTTCACACGTGTCGCCGAGGCCGATCTGGTAGTTCACGGTGAGCGTGCCGCTCGTCGGTCCGTTGTTGCAGGCGGTGGCGACCAGGGCGATCGCAGCGATGCGGACGAGGCGAGCGGTGGAAGCGGGCATCCAAGTCATGCGATTTCGTCTCCAGGGCTCCGGGCCGAGCCAAGCGCAACGTTCGACGGGATGAGGACGTAAGGCAAGAGACCGGGGCTGCAGCACCGGCGAGGCTGGGACGCGGGTCACGTTCGGCTTCTTCACGAGCCGGCGCGCCCCTTTCTTGATCGCGCGCGGCGGATCGTGCCAAGGGGTTCGTAGGGTGATGTCCTACACGCTCTCGATCTCCCGCGCCGGCCCGTGGGCCGGCCTCGCACTGGCGCTCGCGATCCTGAGTGGATCGGCCCCTGCGGCGGCCCGCGCGGCCGATCCGAAGCCGACGACGGCAGCGGCGGATGCCGACGAGGAGGCCGACGCCGACGCCCCCGACGACATCCCGGCCGTGACGCGAGCGCCCGCGCATCCCGACTGCGATGGGCGTGTGCCGCTGTTCGAGCACGTCGTCGAGAAGGGCGAGCACCTCGGCCAGATCGCCGGCCGCTACGGCGTGCGTCGGGCCGACCTCGCACGCCTCAACCCGAGCCTCGCGAATCCCGATCTGATCCGGCCGGGCCAGCGCATCCGGGTGTGCCCCGCGATCGCGCCGCGGTTGCGCAAGGAGATCGACGTCGTCGTGCAGCCCGGCGACACCGCCGGCGGCATCGCGGCGAAGCACGGGCTCACCGTCGCGGAGCTCGTCGCCATGCAGGGCGGCAAGCTGCGCGATCCCAACGCGCTCGTCGCGGGCCGCACGCTGCACCTCGTCGTCGACGGCGGCGTCGTGCCGGACTTCCTGCCGCCCGAGCCGGCGAAGCCCGAGGCGCGCAAGGGCGGCGGCGGAGGTCGGTCGCGCATGCGCTCGCGCGGCCGTACGACGGCAATGGTCGGCGTGCAGCTGCCCGAGCACGACCACTACTACCTGAAGCGGCCCCACCTCGCGTTCGGGACGCCGAAGACGATCGGCATGATCCAGCGCGCGGTGGCGCAGTACAAGCGCCAGTTCAGGGGCGGCCCGAAGGTGCACATCGGCGACATCAGCAAGAAGGGCGGCGGGTCGCTGCAGCCGCACGTCTCGCATCGCGCCGGGCTCGACGTGGACGTCGGTTACGTGCTGCGCGGTGCCGACGGCCATCGCACGCGCTTCTCGGGCGTGACGAACGAGAACCTCGACGTCGCGCGCACGTGGTCGCTCGTGCGTGCATTCCTCGACACGGGCGAGGTCGCGGTGATCTTCATGGACTACCGACTGCAGCAGCAGCTGTACGAGTACGCCGAGCGCCGCGGGGTGCCCGACGACGAGCTCGACGAGCTGTTCCAGTACCCGCGCGGACGCGGCCGATCGCACGGCATGATCCGCCACTGGAAGAGCCACCAGCACCACTTCCACGTACGCTTCCGGCCGTAGAGCGATCGCCGGATCCGCGGCGATCCGCTCGCGCATGCGCGACAAGGGCGCACCGCGATCGACTCGCTCGTGCGTGCCGCCAGTGCCTGCTGCGGCCGCGAATTCGCGGAGTGCCCACGTCATCGGTGCGACACCCACATCGTCGCGTCGTCTCGGCAGCGAGGGACGAGGACCACCGCATGATCAGAGCCCAGCGGACATCGATCGCGATCGCGATCGCCATCGGCAGCGGATGCAGCGACACGAGCGAGCCCCAGGCCGAGCGCATCGAGTCGTGGGTCCACGATCTCGGCGTCCGCGAGGCGGAACCCGAGTCCCACGAGGTCGAGCCGATGGGCGATCCGACCGAGAGCGGAGACTACACGTGCAGCCGGGAGCGCTGGCGCGACACCGAGCAGTTCGATCGCATCACGGCGATGGTCGCCAACTCGCAGTCGCTGTATCCCGGTGCGCTCGTCGGCGCCGACGCGCTGTCCACGGGCCTGCTCGTGCCGAAGGTGCTCGACCGCGCGCCGCTGACGTTCTCTGCGTCGCTCGAGGGCGTGCTCGACGGTGACATCTCGGCGACCGTCGAGTCGCCGAGTCTGTCCGCGTTCCGCGATGCGATGCACGGCATCCTCGCGAGCCACGTGGTCGGTCAGACGCCGGCGAACGTGTACGCCGAGATCGAGGAGGTCCACTCGTCCGAGCAGTTCGGGCTCGCGCTCGGCGTCGGCGTCGGCTGGCCGCTCGGGCTGTCGCAGGTGTCGTCGAGCCTCGAGTTCGAGCGCACCGACGTGCGCAGCCGGTTCGTGATCGAGTTCGTGCAGGCGTACTACACGGTCGACGTCGATCCGCCGGGATCGCCGGGCGCGTGGTTCGATCCGGGCGTGACGCTCGACGACGTCGTCGACGAGTTCGGCGACGAGCCGCCGGTGTACGTGTCGTCGGTCACCTACGGACGCTCGGTGCTGTTCACCGTCACGTCGGAGCTCTCCGCGGAGGAGCTCGGCGCTGCGCTCGAGTTCGCCTACCGCGGCACCGCGTCGGTCGACGGCAGCGTGAGCATGACGCACGAGGAAGTGCTCGCCAGCTCGAACATCACGGCGCACGTGCTCGGCGGCAGCGGCGAGGGGGCCGTGAAGGCGATCTTCGGCATCGACGAGCTACGCGAGTTCATCTCCGAGGGCGGCAGCTACGATCGCGACTCGCAGGGTGCCCCGATCGCGTACAAGCTCGCGTGGCTCGCGGACGACTCGCCCGCCGCGTTCGCGCTCACGACCGACTACGAGGTCGAGCACTGCGAGCGCATCCGCCAGGACGTACGCGTCGGGCTGCAGCGGCTGCGCGTCGTGCAGGACGGAGGCGACAGCGGCGACTCGCTCGAGCTGTACGGCGAGATCGCGATCGTCGACGGCAACGGCGATGCGCACGTGCTGTGGCAGACCGATGCGGATCACCACGTGTCCATCGGCAGCGGGCAGGAGTGGCCGAGCGAGGGCGAGGCCGGCTCGGCGATCGTGCCCGTGCGGCCGCAGCCCGGCGAGGCGCTCGAGCTGCGCGTCACGCTGTACGACGACGATCTCAACGGCGACGACCAGCTCGGCGATCGCGTGTTCACGCGCGCCTTCGAGGACGGCTGGCGCGGCGGCTGGTCGTTGCCGCTGGCCGAGGGCGATCAGCACGTCGAGCTCGTGCTCGATCTGCAGCCGGTGCCGTGAGGTCAGCCCCTGCGGCGCACGACGAGCCGAGGACCGCGCGCGACGACCTCGAGCTCGGTCGACGCATCGACGCGATGAGCCGCGACGGCGGTCAGCATCGCCGGCACGAGCCGGGCGTCGAGCCGCGCACGATCGAGCTCGCCGCAGACGAGCACGACGCTGCCGTCGTCGCGCCGCGCGAACCCGAAGTCCTCGATCGTGTCGAACGGGCCGGCGGCCACCCGCAGGTCGACCGGTGCACCCGCGCACTCGAGGCCGCCGCGGAGCATGAGGCCGTCGGTGCCGTGCTCGACGGCGATGCCGAGGCTCGCCAGCGCGATCGCGATCTCCTCGGTGTCGCGCAGGGTGAGCGCGACCTCGACGTAGCGGCTCAACGGCCCTCCGCGCGCGCGCCGGTCCCCGTCGCCGACCCGCACACGAGGCACTGCATGTCCTCGCTCGTCACGTACCAGCGGCAGCGCGGGCACGGATGCGCGACGAGGACGGCCGGCCTCATCTCGCGGGCCGGGGGCTCGAGCGCGACGCCGAAGTGCGCGAACAGATCTCCGGTCGTGGGCGGACGCAGCCGGCGGAATCGCTCGTCGCGGGCGCTCATCGTCGCGGGACGATACCAGCGGCTCGGGCCTCTCCGGCGATGCGCGATCGCGCGCCTGCGGTCGACGGACCGAGGTCGGCGGGTGCGCGCCGGGGGCCCGCCGCAGGCCGGTGCGACGAGAGGGCATTCGCCGGCCCGAAGCCGGACGCGGCCGCGGACCCGCGCCCGAACGCCGCTCGAGCCGCGCAGGCGCCCGCGCGGCAGGCTTGCCACGCGGCGGACGGAGGGCCAGGATCGTCCGCAGCGTCCATCCAGGGACGCTCCGACGACGACCGTGGCGAACGCGAGCAAGAGCAAGGAACGTCGACGCTCCCGCCGAGTGCCCATGAGCGCGGCGTTCAGCGAGCTCGACCCGCGCACGACGACCCCGGTGTCCGACCTCTCGGAGACGGGGGTGCAGGTCCACACGGGCGAGCTCCTGCCGATCGGCTCGGTCATCGACCTGCGGTTCACGGTCTTCCCCGACGAGCCGATCCTGTTCCAGGGCCGCGGCCGGGTCGTCCGGCACACCGAGGATCCGCTGGGCATGGGCGTCGAGTTCATCGAGCTCTCCGACGCTGCTCGCGACGTCGTCCGCAAGATCCTGCTCAAGGACGAGGCGCAGCGCAGCCGACCCACGCTCGCGCAGCGCCACGTCGGGCTGCGGACGCTCGGGCTCACCGCGCGGATCGTCGACGACGAGTAGGAATCAGTCGCCGCCGTTCGCGACGCGTCGGACCAGCTCGGCCACGAGCGCGACGCCGTAGCCCGTCGCGCGATCCTTCGGGAACGCAGGGCCGGCGAGATCGACGTGGCACCAGCGCGGCTCGGGTCCGGGTCCGCCCTGCAGGTGGGCGTACACGAACTGCGCGGCGCAGCTCGACTGCGCGTTGTTGCGGTTCGCGACCGAGTTGCGCATGTCGGCGATCGGGCTCTTGAACTCCTGCATGTACAGCTCGGGTGCGAAGGGCAGGGGATGCACGAGATCGCCGCTGGCCCGACCCGCCTCGATCGCCGTGCGCTCGAGTGCCTCGTCGTTGCTCACGACGGCGGCATGGACGAGCCCCGTCGCGATGAGCTGGGCACCGGTGAGCGTCGCCGCGTCGACGATCACGTCCGCGTGCAGCTCGCGGGCGGCCCAGCTCACGCCGTCGCCGAGCAAGAGCCGCCCCTCGGCGTCGGTGTTGTTGATCTCGACGGTCTTGCCCGAGTGCAGGCGCAGGATGTCGTCGGGCTTGTACGAGCGCGCGTCGACGGCGTTCTCGGCGAGGCACAACACGAGGCTGAGCCGGTGCGCCACGCCCTCGGCCTGCAGGATCCGGAACGCGCCGAGGACCGCCGCGGCACCGCCCATGTCCGCCTTCATCGTCTCCATCATCCCGCGGGCCTTGATGTGCAGACCGCCGGTGTCGAAGCACACGCCCTTGCCGACGAGCGCGACGTGGGGCGCACCCTTGCCGATCGTCGCCACGATCATGCGCGGTGGATGCAGGGCCGCGCGGCCGACCGCGTGGATGCCCCCGAGCCCGCGCTCGAGCAGCTCGTCGCCGACGATCTCGCGAATGGCCGGGCCCTTGCCGAGGAGCTCGCGCGCCCGCTCGGACAGCGCGGTCGGATGGAGATCCGAGGCCGGCGTGTCGACGAGCTCCGCGGAGTCGCGGGCACAGCCGATCGTGACCTTCACGCGCTCGCTCGGCCGCACCGCCGCGCCTTTCGGTCCGAACGCGACGATCTGCACCTTGAGATCCGGCGCGTCCGCCCGGCGATCGTAGATGGGCAGGGCACGTGCGACCGCGTTCGCGGCGGCGAGCAGGTGGTCGTCGTCGTCCAGCAGCAGCACGATCGCGACCTTGCTCTTCTTGCCGAGCTTCGCGCCGTCGATCACGTGGCGGATGCTGTCGGCGCGCGCGGGGCTGTTGTAGCGCGACAGCGTGTCGGGCAGGACTGCAGCGTGCAGCCACAGCGGACGTCCGCGCGCGGCGACGACGAGGGTCGATGCGATCGCACCGCGGGCGCCGGGGCTGGTCTCGCGCGCGAGCGCGAGCAGCAGATCGGTCTGGCGTCGATCGAGCAGCTTGGGCGGCAGGCCGGTCCTGGTCCACCGGCGCGCCGGTGCGACGACGACGATGTGGTTCGCGCTGCCGAGTGCGGCACGTGCAGTCGAAGCAAAGCCGAGCTGGATCACGCCCGCGAGTATGCCGCAAACCGGATCAGGCGCGACGGGCCCGGCGAGCCGCCCAGCTGCGCAGTGCGGTGATCTCCTCGGCGCGCAGCACCGACAGCGGGATCGACTCGTCGAGTGCCGCCCGCAGATCCGCGGGCTCGAGCGCGCGGCCGGTGGCGAAGGCTCGCAGCCGCGCCTCGGCGACCGCGGCCGCGATCTCGGCTCCGCTCTTGCCCTCGGCGGCACGCACGAGGGCGACGAAGTCCGGGTGGGACGCACCGCGACCCTTGCGCGTTCGCCCTTCCGTCGTCATGTGCACGCGCAGGATCGCCTCGCGCTCGTCGGCGTCGGGCAGGTCGACGAAGAAGATCTCGTCGAGTCGGCCGCGGCGCAGCAGCTCGGGGGGGAGCGCGTCGATGCGGTTCGCCGTCGCGACCACGAACACGGGGCGCGTGCGTTCCTGCAGCCAGGTGAGCAGCCCGCCCAGCACGCGGGCGGCGGTGCCCGCATCGCTCGCGGCTCCCTCGCTGCCCGCGAAGCCCTTGTCGATCTCGTCGATCCACAGCACTGCCGGCGCCGCCCGATCGGCGAGCTGCAACGCGCGGCGCAGGTTCGCCTCGCTCTCGCCGACCGTGCCGCCGAACAGCCGACCGGGCTCGAGCCGCAACAGCGGCAGCTCGAGCTGGCCCGCCGACGCGCGGGCGGCCAGGCTCTTGCCGCAGCCCTGCACGCCGACCAGCAGCACGCCGCGGGGGAACGGGATGCCGGCCGCGGCTGCCGCGGGCGTGAGCGCGCGACGGCGCAGCTGCAGCCACGTCTTGAGCGACTCGAGCCCGCCGATCGCGTCGGCGCGCACGGGCGCGAGGTGCTCGAGCGCCGATCCGCGGGCGAGCGCGCGCGGCTTCGCTTCGATCATCGCCGCTGCGATCGCGTCGGGCTCGGGGCCGTGCTCGAGCACCGCCTCGGCGACCACCCGCTCGAAGGCGTGCGCAGGCAAGCCGAGGCCCGCACGGGCGATCGCATCGCCGCGACCGGACAACCGCGCGTGGGCCTGCGACCAGCCGCCCTCGACGAGCGCGGTCGCGATCGCATCGAGGCGTGCGACCAGCTCGGCACCGTCGGGCAGCGGCAGCGACTCGACGACGAGCTCGGGCACGCGGGTGTCGATGCCCGCGATCACGTGGGCCGCATCCGGATCCACGAGCACGATCGCGGGACCGCTCGCGCGCTGGGCGTGCTCGCGCAGCGCGCGGATGCTGGTGGCCTCGGTCGGTCCTCGCAGACCGGCGATCGCATCGAGCACGACGACGATCGCGTCGTCGTCGCGGCTGCGCAGCGTCGCGAGCAGCTCCGCGAACGATCGCGGGGTGCCGGCGCCGTCGAGACCGCTCGCCGAGCTCCATGCGTGCACGGGCCACCCGAGCTCGCGGCCGAGCTCCTCGAGGATCGCGAGCGCGCGGGCTTCTTCGTCGGTCGCGATCGCGAGGCCGCGCGCGCCGGCCCGCAGCGTGCGTGCGAGCGTGGCCCGGAACTCGGGCGCGAGCGTCATGGGGCCGCCGTCGCGAGCTGGCGCGACGCCCAGCCGAGCCACGCGCGCACGAGATGGATCTGCGCCGAGGGCTTGATCGGGCCTTCGTCCGCGAAGCACCAGCCGTTGAGCCACGTCCGGGTGCCGCGCAGCTTCGCGAGTCGGCCGTGCAGCCACACGATGTCGTGGGCCATCGCCGCGGCCCGGCCGGCGAGCGTGCCGCGGCGCGCGTCGAGCAGCACGCGGTGGTGCAGCGTGCCGTCGACGTCGAGCAGCACGAAGCCGTCGCCGAAGACGTGCTGGGCCCGCTCGACGACCTCCGCGAATGCAGCCGTGCGCCCGCGCCGGAAGTCGAGCGCGAGCATCGCGACGCCCGGGCTGCCGTCGAATCGCGCGCGGGTGACCCCGTGGCCGAAGGCGCCGAAGAGCGCCTCGACGATGCCCGGCACCTGGGCCGGCAAGGCGAGCAGGGCATCGACGGCCGCCGCATCGCGCTGGATCGACAGGGCTTGCACGGTGGGTCGCAGGAGCCCCGGCACGAGCCGCACGTGCTCGACGAGCTGCATGCACTCGTCCGCCCCCAGCGCCCTGCGTTTCGCGGTCTCGAGGAAGCTCGTCGCGAACGCGAGCGCCTGCTGCCGCGGATCGGTCATCGCCGCTCCCGCATGGCGCGGTCCATCTCGCGCTTGTGCTCGCGCTCCTTGATGCTGGCCCGCTTGTCGTGGACCTGCTTGCCGCGGCAGAGGCCGACCTCGACCTTGATGCGGGCACCCTTGGTGTAGACCTTGAGCGGGATGAGGGTGAGCCCCTCGCGCGAGACGGCGGCCGCGAGCTTCTCGAGCTCCTTGCGGTGCATGAGCAGCTTGCGCCGGCGCATGGGCTCGTGATTGCGCCGATGCGCGAGCACGTACTCCGCGACGTGGGCTCCGATGAGGTAGAGCTCGCCGCGCTCGAACGCCGCGTACGCCTCCGTGAGGCTGATCCGGCCGTCGCGCACGGATTTCACCTCGCTGCCGGTGAGCACGATGCCCGCCTCGTGGCGCTCCTCGACGAAGTAGTCGTGCAGCGCCTTGCGGTTCACCGCGAGCACCGTCTCCGGTGGCGCGCGGTCGGCTTTGGCGGGGCGGTTCATGCTCGCCGCGAGGTTCTACGAGAACGATCGACACGCGGCAAGCGACGCGACACGAACGCTCAGGCGCGCAGCAGCGCCAGCCCGAGGGCGACGGCCGCTCCTGCGTCGAGCAGGGCCCCGGTCGCCGCCTCCAGGGTCGCACCCGTCGTCGTCACGTCGTCGACGACGAGCCACCGACGTCCGCGCACACGGGCCGGGTCTGGCACGGCGAACGTCCCGCGCACGTTGTCGCGGCGCTCGCTCGCGGGGAGCTCGCGCTGCGGCCGGTCGCACCGCAGGCGCACGAGCACCCCGCGCGTCGCTCGTCGTCGCGAGGCTCGCAGCGCGTGCACCGTGATCGCGGCCGCGTGATCGAAGCTGCGCGCGAATCGTCGGCGTGGATGGGTCGGCAGCGCGACGATGCCGTCCCACGGCGCGCCATCGGGCGCGGCGGCGAGGGACGGATCGTCGGCGAGTGCCCGCCCGAGCGGCCCCGCGAGCGCGGGATCGGGTCCGAACTTGCAGCGCAACAGCGCCGCGCGCAGCCCACCGTCGTACGCGTACCGGGCGGCGACGCCGTTGCGGAACCGCAGGGACTCGGGCAGCGGCGCGCACCCCAGCATGCACTGCGTGCAGAGCTCCGGGGAGACGGCGGCGCGTAGGAGGACGCCGCAGCCCATGCAGACGGGCGGGAGGAGCCAGGCGAGCACGGGGGGATCATCGGCCGTCGTCGCTTCGCGTTGCGGGCCTCGACCCCGATCCGGGGACCGGATCCGGACCCGATCCGGACCCGGACGGATCCGGTCCGAATCCGAATCC
>Ga0105106_10000911_pt1 | contig 20951 bp, 19 predicted proteins | sample PPLLaktember2015_5_FD_79109 | JGI IMG/M metagenome (GOLD analysis project Ga0105106, IMG submission 79109) | Freshwater sediment microbial communities from Prairie Pothole Lake near Jamestown, North Dakota, USA - PPLs Lake P8 Core (1) Depth... | ecosystem: Environmental > Aquatic > Freshwater >...
AGGGGTGGGAAGGGGTAGTCGTTCACCGGAAAAGAACGGGGATGCCCGGCTTCAATACCTTCAAGCGGTTCCGGAGCGCGGATGGCAGATTTTTGCGGAGCTCCTCGGGTGTGCCGGTGAGGATCGGGAATGTGCCGTAGTGCATTCCGACGATATGGCGCGGGCGGATGAGCGTGCACGCGAGCGCCGCCTCCACGGGTCCCATCGTGAAATAGCCCCCGATCGGCAACATTGCCAGATCGGGTTTGTACAGCTTCCCGATGATCTGCATATCGCCGAAGACGCCGGTATCTCCCGCGTGGTACACTGAGAAATCATTCTCAAATCGGACCACGAAGCCGGCAGGATCTCCGCCGATCTGGAGTTCACCTCCCGGTTCCATTCCGCCGCTATGTTCGGCGTTGGTCATGGTGATGGTGATCCCGTCCAGGAGTACGCTTCCCGACTTGTTGATGCCTTCGACGCGCGACAGGCCTTGATTCGCCAGGTACAATCCGATCTCGTGGATGGCAACCACGCGGGCGTTCGTGCGGCGCGCAATCTCGACGGTATTCCCGAGGTGGTCGCCGTGGCCGTGTGTGAGGAGGATGATATCAACAGGGCTGATGTACCTGGCTCCCTCCGGGGCCTTGGGATTCTCGAGCCAGGGGTCGATGAGCAATGTCTTTCCCGTAGGTGAAACCAGCGAGAATGCTGAGTGACCGAACCACGTGACGGCTACCCCTGCCTTTGTTGGTTTGCTGTTCTTGCGTGCCATAGGGTGATTCCTCCGGATCGAAGGCAGCATACGTCCCGGGGCCTTTCCGGCCGCGCGTGCGGATGCTGAAAACCAAAGGTAAAGAAGAGGCTTCTTCAAAGCAAGGAGCTGTGGGATGTTAACGCGATTCTTGGTATATTCAGGCTGCGTACACTTCCGATTCACACAAATCACAGGACTCGCATGTACAGAACAACCGTATACCGGCCTGTCGTCATGTTTCTGGTCATAGCCGCGGTGTTGTGTCTGGCGGCCTCATGCAGCGTCGCCCCGCTCACCACACAATCGCGTACGCTTACAATTCTGCACACCAACGATATGCACGCCACGTTTGTCCCCCGTGAAGCAGTCTGGGTAAAATCACAACCCCGCCCGATGGTAGGCGGGTTCACGGAGCTGGCGTTCAGGATCGACAGTATCCGGCAGAAGCGCCCCGATGTCCTGCTCCTGGACGGCGGAGACGTCATGACGGGCAATCCCATCACCGAGCTGAAGTACGACGGCGCTTCCGGCGGGGCGCTCTTTGCGATGATGAACCTGATGGGGTACGATGCCTGGTGTCCCGGCAATCACGACCTTGACATTTCACAGGAGAACCTGATCGCCCTTGCATCGATCGCGAAGTTTCCCACCATCTGCGCCAATCTTGTAGATGATCAGGGACGGTTCCCCGTACACAACATTCCCTACGCTGTTCTTGAACGTAACGGCCTCCGCATCGGGATCATCGGGATCATGTCGCAGGAACTCTACTCGCTTGTTCTGCAGTCAAACCTCACCGGCTTGCGCGTACTCTCACCTGTGGAGACAACGCAGAAATATGTGGATGAGCTTCGCCCGGAGACCGACTTGCTCATGGCACTCACGCACCAGGGCGTGGACGAGGATTCGATGCTGGCGGCGTCGGTCAACGGACTGGACCTGATCGTCGGAGGGCACTCTCACACGCGGTTGAAGTCCCCGCTGCTTGTAAACGGAACCTACATAGTGCAAACCGGTTCCAATACCGAGAATCTCGGAGTGGTGACGCTGACGGTCGACAAGCACCACCTCACAAATGTTCAGGGACAATTGCTCCAGCTATGGGCGGGAACGAAACGTCCGCAAAGTGCGGTCTCCATGCTTGTCGATTCCATGCAGTCGGTAATCGAGAAGGAATACAGCCAGGTGATCGGCATCCTGCACGGCGACTGGGTCAGGGGAGGGAGCGAGTCCGCGATAGGGCATTACATCACGGAGGCGCAGCGGGAGGCCGTCAGGGCGGATGTGGGCTTCATGAACATCCATGGCATCCGGAAGGATTTGCCGGCCGGACCAATCCGCAAGAAGGATCTGTTTGAGATACTCCCGTTCAGGAATATCCTGGCGACATTTCAGCTGACCGGGCGCCAGCTCCTTGGTGTACTGGAGCACGCTGTACGGACGAAGTCCCAGATTCATCTGGCCGGCATCACCGCTACGTGGACGTCCGGGCATGATTCCACGATTGAGCTTCGTGACGTGCGTATCGACGGGAACCCGGTCGACACGAATCGGGCATACAGTTGTGTTGCCAGCGATTATTTCATCGGCGAGGCCGAAAGGTACATTGGTCTGGTTCCCCGGGATGTGATCTTCCTCAAGCGGACGTTGTTCGAAGCAATTGAGCAGCGCATACGGGACGATCACGACATCACGCCGGCGGTACGCCCGGCATTGCGCCGCGCACGGTAATCATCATTTCAGGAGCAGGCACATGACACCCATAGACCATTTCCCGGTGCTCATCATCACGGGCCGGCCGGCGGCAGGGAAGTCGGAGCTGATAGACTTCCTCAAGAAAACCGATCCCGCCGAACGACTCCAGCGGTTCCACATTGCCGACTTTGAGGAGCTGGATGATTTCGTGTACGTGTGGGAGACTTTTGAAACAGACGATATCCTTAGCCGTCACGGCAAACCGCGGGTCTGGACGGATCCCAAGTACTACTTCACCGACAACTTCGTCTGGAACCTGTACATCGAACGCATCAGCCTTGAGTACAGGAAGAAGCTTGCACGCGATCCGCAGTATCACAATGCAAAGACAACACTTATTGAATTCGCGCGCGGCGGGGAGAACGGGATTGCAGAAGCAATGAGCTACCTGCACGAGGACGTGCTGAAACGCGCCTGTCTGGTCTATATCCGCGTGTCCTATGAGGAATCCGTGCGCAAGAACCGCAGGCGCGCCCGGAAAGGGCAGGAAGATTCCATCCTCTACCACTCGTTGCCCGACGAGAAGATGGAGTTCTATTACAGAACCAACGACTGGGAAAAACTCGAGGGGAAGGATCCGCAATTCCTGCACGTCAAGGGACACAAAATTCCATACGCGGTCTTCGAAAACGAGCCGGAGAAGACCCTCGAACCGAAGCTGATCGCCCGAGAGCTGGAGAGGGTCGCAGGTGAGTTGTGGGAGAACTCAGGGCGAAGGTCGCGGGCATGAGGCACCGGGCACGAGAGGCGTCACTCGGGCCTGACGCCTGCTGCCTAATGCGCTGCGGTCTTCCCCTTGGGTATCGCGTTCCAGATCCGTCTCGTCAGGGCAATGCCGGCAACGGCGAAGGGAACAAGAAAGACCGGCCAGTACTGCCAGTTCCATGTAGTGATGAAGCCGAGCGACAATGACTGTACGCCCGTGCCGAGGTACACCAGCCCGTCGATCAGTCCCACCGCGGTTGCAGCCGCTTTTTTCCCGCCGAAGTCCATAGTCGCAGTGCCGCTTAGCATGCCGTGCGTACCGATCACGGCCACCGACACGAGGCACACGATGATGCCCAGCACATTGGGATTTCCATACAGGGTGAAAATCATCGCAATTGTTGCCATGAGCAAAACGGTATAGAAGATCCCGGCCACGGGCGCCCGCCGCGAGCCGAACAGGTGGTCGGACATCCACCCGGCGAGCATTCCGCCACCCGCACCTGCAAGCATCAGCATCAGACCCCAGTGGTTCAGCCAGAACTCCCACGCGCCGGCGGTCTGTGATCCTGCGGCAATTTGCTCCTTGGCGAATATGGGGAACCAGTGCATCACCCCGTTCCTCAGCACGCCTGTGCAGAACTCGATCATCCCGACGATAATGATCACTTTGTTGGTGAATATTCGCCGGAAGATATCATTCAAATTAAACGGAGTGTCCGCCTCACCAGACGATGCATCGCCCGTATTGAAATCTTCGTAGCCCGCCTCGCCCGGCGTATCGCGGAGCACTACGAGATCGAGGAGTACCCAGAGAAAGAGGATGACGGCGGGGATGAAGAACACAAACCAGTACTGGGGATTGGCTGGGCTCATCTGTTCGGTGAAATTCACAATGGCCTGACTCCAGTCGAAGGCGAAGTAGAGGCCGAGTGAGATGAGGATGCCGAAGATGCCGCCGAAGATCCCACGCTCGCGCACGTGGAACCAGGCCGCATTGACCTTCACGATCGCCACTGCACCGAAGCTCTGGAAATACATATTGAGGGCATAGACCACGGAAAATGCAACCGTCAAATTGAGCGTCCAGTTCAGCGAAAGGATGCCGTAGACGATGATGCCGAGGATGATGTTCATCAGGGCGGATCCCGTCGCCCCGATCAGCATGGCGCGCTTGCCTCCAATCCGGTCGGTCAGCGGCCCGTTGATCAGGAACGAGAAGGCGTAGGTGATCGTGCCTGCGGCGAAGATGATACCGAAGGCCTCTTTGGGCATCAGGTCGCCCAGGGCGTTCTTGGACACCGTGAGGTTATACCGGGCCATGTACAGGAACGCATAGGTGAGGCCGAGGGGAAGCCAGTTGAATGCGCGCCGGCGTCGATACGCGGCGGAGTGGACCGGGCGACTGACGGAGAAATCGGGCATAGGGGCAGTGGTGCGGTGTGAATGACAGGATAACCGGATCGTTCCAATATACATAACCGAAAGGAAAAATGCCCGGTTGAAAATCCGCGTGTCCACCACCGCTTGAAGAAGTCAGATTTTCTGAGTACACTAGTTCGTTCTGCCGTGACAGAACATCCATATCACCCTCCAGGAAGTACTCAACATGGACAAGGTTCTCGAACACACAGAATTGTACCGGCTTCCGTGGACTCTTCCCGATAATGCCATCAGCTGGCTTGAGCCGACGAGCTCGTGTAACCTGTACTGCGATGGCTGCTACAGAAAGAACGACCCCAAGGGTCACAAGTCCGTGGAGGATACCCGGAAAGAACTCGAAGTCTTCAAAAGCCTCCGGAAAGCCGACGGTGTCTCGATTGCAGGCGGGGATCCGTTGACCCACCCGGAGATTGAAAAAATTGTTGCCATCGTGGCGGAGATGGGCCAGAAGCCCATCATCAACACGAACGGCCTTGCGCTGACGATGGAGAAACTCCGGGCGCTGAAGAAAGCCGGTGTCTTTGGGTTCACGTTTCATATTGACAGCGGCCAGAATCGTCCGCACATGAAGGGCAAGACTGAGACCGAGTTGAACGAGTTGCGGCTCACGTATGCCCGGATGCTGGCTGAGGTGGGTGATATTTCCTGTGCGTTCAATGCCACCGTCTATGAGAACACCCTGAAGGACGTGCCGGAGATCGTTTCGTGGGGTCAGGAGCACATAGACATCGTCCATATCCTGGTCTTCATCGCATACCGGGCGGCGCCCGTGTACAAGGGGTATGACTATTTCGTGGGCGGAAAAAAGATCGACATGACGCCGATTGCCTATGCTATCCAGGAAGACCGCATGACCAGCATCATGTCGACGGACATCGTGTCGGAGATCCGGAAGCGGTATCCAGATTTCATGCCGTCGGCATACCTGAACGGCACAGAGCGTCCCGATCATTTCAAATGGCTGCTGACTATGCGGATCGGCACCAGGAAAAAGATTTACGGCTACACGGGGCCGAAATTCATGGAAATGGGGCAGACCCTTCACCATCTTCTGCGGGGAACCTACCTCGCGTACACCACCACGAAGACGCTTCGCCGGGGCAAATCGTTGCTCCTGCTTTCACCCCTGGACCGCGGGCTCGCGAAAACCGCAAGCGCATACCTGCACGGGATCTTGCGGTCTCCCGGTGAGATGTTCCGACGCCTGCACATGCAATCGATCATGATCATCCAACCCGCGGACTTCATGGCAAACGGCGCGATCAGCATGTGTGACGGCTGCCCGGACATCACGGTGTATGACAACAAACTCGTCTGGTCATGCCGGATGGAGGAATTGATCAACTTTGGTGACTGGATCCGTCCGGTCATCGCTACACCGGATCGGCAATAACACCCCATGATCACCATCTACCAATTTCTCAACGGCACCATCCATGTCATTGACCTGAAGGAATTGCACCGCTCGCTGCGCGGGGAGTCAGGCGTCATCTGGGTGGACATGGAAAATCCGACGGAGGCGGAAGAAGAGACACTGCTTCTGTCGATCTTCGATTTCCACTCACTCACTATTGAGGACTGCCGCAAGGGGAGTGATCCGGAAGGGCATCTTCCGAAAGTGGAGGATTTTGGCGATCATCTGTTCGTCATTTTCAATCCCGTTGAAGGCGTCATGGCGACGGAAGACGAGGAAGCCATGTTCCGAATGGAAATCCGCACTTCCCAGCTGAGTGCGTATCTGACTTCGCGGGCCCTGGTGACGCACCACTACACTCCGCTCCGGTCGATCACCAATGCAATGCAGCTCCTGACAAAAAACGCGCTGACGCTGGGGAAGGGACCGGATTTCCTTTTCCATTTCATTATTGATGACATCGTCGACAACTACACGCCGATTCTCGACAAGTTGGATGATGCCATTGATTCTATGGAAGACGAGGTCTTCCAGAACCCGTCCTCGAAATCGATGATGCGCATTCTGCATCTCAAACGGAACATCATTACCATACGCCGGGTTGCCGTCTACCAGCGCGAGATGCTCAGCCGATTGTCACGGGGTGAATTTGAACTGATCAACCGCGACGAGATGATCTACTACCGGAACGTGTACGATCATCTCGTGCGTATGACGGACATGGCGGACTCTTACCGTGATATCGTTACGTCCCTCCTGGATGCCTATCTCTCGGTGACGTCGAACCAGTTAAACCAGGTGATGAAGGTCCTGACAATCATTTCGACGATATTCCTGCCCCTGAGCGTCATCACGGGATTCTTCGGCATGAACTTCATCCACCTGCCACTCGCCAACTGGGAGTACGGCGTTTTGATCACCGGGGTGTTTATGGTTGTCGTGGCCTGGGGGATGTTGTGGCTCTTCAAACGGAACAAGTGGATTTAGTGCCCGATGAGCGTTGATCCCGCGGATGTGCACAGGATCCTGGTGATCAAGTTGCGGGCCGTGGGGGACGTCGTTCTCTCCGCGCTGGTGCTCCCTAATCTGCGCGCGGCGTTCCCCGAAAGCGCTATTGACTTCCTCACGGAGACGCCCTCGGTCGACGCATTGCGCCTGCAGCCCGCGCTCAACCGCATTCTTGTCTATGACCGGCACACGATGTCCGGACTCGACCTCATCCGCCAGGTCCGCCGCGGAAAATACGATCTCGTGATCGATCTGTTCGGGAACCCCCGCACCGCACTGGTGACACGGTTGAGCGGGGCGCGCCGCCGCGTGGGATACAGGTTCCGCGGGCGCACGTATGCCTACAACGTGGTGGTGACGCCCAGAGGCGGGGAGGTGCACAACAGCCAGTTCAACCTCGACGCCCTCGAACGAATCGGCGTGCCGATCGTTGACCGGAACCTGCGCTTCTATTATGGTGAGGATGACGCGGCATTCGTGCAACAGTCTCTGTCCGGCGCGAACCTCGAACATGCAAAACTGGTGGGGGTGAATGCCGGCGGCGGGTGGTACACGAAACGCTGGCACCTGAAGGAGTTCGCGCTCCTCGCGGACCGGATTCACGACCGTTTCGGTTGCACAATTGTCCTGACCTGGGGACCGGGGCAGAGGGACGAGGTGGAGACCATTGCCCGGCAGATGCGTTCCACCCCGTACATCCCTCCGGCCACGACGCTCACACAGCTGGCCGCGCTGCTGGCAAGGTGCGCGTTCGTTGTGAGCAACGACTCCGGGCCCATGCATATCACAGCGGCCGTGGGGACTCCAGTGCTGGGCATATTCGGACCCACACGTCCCGAACTCCAGGGTCCGTACGGTGCGAAAAATCTGACGGTGCGCAACGAATCGCTTGACTGCCTGGGCTGCAACCTCACCTCGTGCCCCATCGGCAATCCCTGCATGCAAGCGCTCAGTGTCGACGCGGTGTTCTCCGCGTTCGAAAAACTCCATGCAATGAATCCCGGGCGATTGATGCCAAATGACAACATCTCCCATTCAGATTCCCGCGTGTAAACACTTCACGGGGTACAAACCGTGCTTCCCGGGTGAGAACTGCTTGCAGGAGTGCGTGCAACCGGAGCCCATCGGCACGAAGATCCTCATTATCAACCTGGATGCGATGGGCAATGTGCTCGCGACGACGGCCTTGCTCCCGGCGCTCAAGCGACAATACCCGGAAAGCTCAATTTACTGGATCACGCTGAAGAATACGGCACCGTTGCTGCAGGAGAACCCGCTCATCGACCGGGTGTATCTCTGGGAGCCTGACAGCTGGCTGATTCTGAACAGGATGGCCTTCGATCTTGCTCTGAACGTCGACAAATCCCAGCGCTCCGCCGCCTTCATGATGGGAGTGACCGCAAGGAAACGCAAGGGATTCGGGTTGAATGATGACGGAAAGATCATCCCGCTGAACGCAGGTGCAGTTGAAAATTACCGGCTCGGGTTGGATGACCATCTGAAATTCCACGTGAATCAGAAGACCGTTACCCAGCTGCAATGCGATGAATTCGGCCTGGAGTTCCGCCGCGACGAATATTTGCTCGTGCTCACGCCGGAGGAGCGGGCTTTCTGCGATGAGTACAAAGCACAGCAGGATCTTGGCCGGGCGGCACTCGTCGTGGGCTTCAACACGGGCTGTTCGGAACTCTATCCGAACAAAAAGATGACCGTCGATCAGCACGTGAAGCTCATCGAGCGGCTGGCGGGCATTGAAGGTGTCCGCCTCCTGCTGCTCGGGGGGCCGGAAGACACGATCCGGAATGCGGAGATTTCCCGGAGGGTCGGCGGCAAGGTCCTCAATACACCGACGATGGAAGGCGTTCGTCAGGGCATCTGTTACATCAATCTCTGCGATCTCGTGATATCGGGCGACTCATTCGGCATGCACGCGGCAATCGCTCTAAAGAAGGAGATTGTGGTCTGGTTTGGTGTGAGTTGCCCCGCGGAGATCGATCTCTACGAGCGTGGTATCAAGCTCATCCCGGCCGGGCTCGCCTGTTCGCCCTGCTGGAAACGTACCTGCCCCTTCAACCTAGAATGTATTCAGCAGATCGATCTTGATGCGATAGTCCGGCACGTGGAGAGTTTTCTCGCACAACGTGCGGGATCTCCGTCCGCCCGATGAGGCGATACCTCTGCATACTGCTCCTGGCGGCACAGCCGCTGCTGGCGCAGGACACACTCACCGCATATCCCGCGCCTCCTCCGGAGACCGGATGGTCCGCCCGGAAAATCCTTGCCACCACGGCAGTGGGAGGGCTCTTTGCCGGTTCGCTGGTCAGCTCATACTACGATTGGTGGAAGGGCTCTTCCGAACCATTCCATTTCACCGACGACGGGTTGTTTACAAACTACTCGCTTGGCATCGACAAGATCGGTCACGCCTATACTTCGTACTTCTACTTCCACTCGTTCCGGAACGTCATGCTCTGGGGCGGGTATGACAGCTCGACGGCGTACTGGGTGGCGGCGGGGGGTTCTGCGTTCTTCGCACTCTCCATAGAAGTCGGCGACGCGTTCAGTCCGTTCGGTTTTTCGCTGTACGATCTCGCATTCAACCTGGGCGGCCTCGGCTTTGCCATGGCCCAGGTTGCCGTGCCGTTCCTGCGAAATTTTTCGCTGAAGTGGTCGTATGTGCCGGCGGGGGGATACCGGTGGCCGCCGCATTTCACCGACCACTACGATGCACACACCTACTGGTTGACATTCAACGTGCACAAACTGTTGCCGGCGGATTTGCGGGGGTACTGGCCCGAATTCATTCAGTTGGCCGTCGGGTACGGGGTGGATGAGCGGATGGCGAAGAGGGAAGCGGTGTTCGGGCTGGACATCAACCTCGACGTGTTGTGCGTGAAGAGTCCGGAACTGAAGCTCGTGCAGCAGACGGTCACCATGATCCACCTCCCCTCGCCTGCGGTGAAATTCACGGAAGGAGAGAGACCCCGCTGGTATCTGGTGCACTGGAATTGAGGGGGAGCTACCCCTTCTGCTCTTTTTTCACCTCGGTGAAGATCTTGCTTACCATTGCCACGAAGCCGGCGGTATCGGCAAGATTCGAGGGGATGATCATCGTGTTTGTGGTTTTTGCCAGCCTGCCGAATTCTCCGATGTAAGCCTCGGCGATCCTCAGATTCACCGCATCCGAACCTCCGCGCTCGTTGATGGCGTTCGCGATTTCCCGGATCCCCTTGGCCGTTGCGAAAAGACGATGACAAAACCGGGCAGTATCAACTCCGAGAGGAGCAGCACGAGACCGACAATGAACCAGAGAAGTTCGGCATTGGTGGAGTCAAACATGGCGAAGCCTCTTCAGTTGTGTGTTGTCAGAACTCTACCCTTACTGCGATCGTGTGTCCGTTGCCAAGATCTTCCGCCAGACGGCTGAATCCATAATCAACGCCGAAGACGCCGTACTGGATTCCACCGCCCAGGCCGAGCCCGCGGCCGGTGGACCCGAATTGATACCCGGAACGGAGAAAGAAGGTGTTCTTGAATGCCCACTCACCGCCGACTCTGACGAGGGGCTGCGATTCGGCAAAGACATGTTCGACATCCGCGGCGAGGACCGCAGCGGAGGAGAGATCGGGCAGATCAAATGCATAGGCGGCTCCCGCGCGCATCAATGCGGGAAGCTTCAACGGCTCACTCCTGAACTTCGACATGGAACCCAGATTGGCAACTACGGCGCCCACGGTCAGGCCGTCAGCCAGGCCGTCGTACTGAATGCCTGCATCAAGCGCTGCACCCTGTGCGTCGTCCACGAGAATCTGTTCGTACAGATAACGTGCCGTGATGCCGGCGCGGAGACCGGGCTCGAACTCGTAACAATACGAAAGCCCGACACCGAGATCGCGAGAGGAAAATGTCCCCTGAGACTCCCCTGGCTGAGTCCGGATCTCAATATCCGATACCGCGTTCGTGAGGACGGAAACCCCGAGGGAATGCCGTCCGCCGAGGCTCATCCGGGCCGCGAGAAACTCGGTCCGGGTGTCCTGGATCCATTCCTTGTGCATGAAGAGAATATCGGAGCTACGACCGGAAGAAGAGCCGGCGCGGAGCCCGGCAGGATTGTAAAACGTTGCCGCTGCTCCGTGGATGGCACCTGTCATGGCGTCCCCCATTGCCACTCCGCGGGCGGATGCGCCCAGCTTCAGAAATGCCAGCCCGGTAGCTCCGGCACCCGCATGTGCCTGGGATCCGGCGGCGAGGGCCAGGAACAACGAAAGAAATGCGAGAGCACCCCCCCGCGACAGGACAAATGATGTTTGAACACGGTGCATGATTGCCTCAGAACGCTACAGAGACGCTGATGACATGGATGTCCGCCGGGGAGAACGGTTCGATGATGAAGGCATAGTGCACGGCGGGTGTCCACCCGCTCATCCGCTGCCTGAATGTGAATCCCACAGACGGCTTGATACCGTTCCCTTTTTCCTTGAGATCCATCCGGTCTACTCCGGCGCGGGCGGAAAACTCCGGAAGGATGGAGAGTTCCACCCCTGCGCGCGCGACTACCGATGACTTGTTGCTGAATTCCACTTCGGCGCCGATGACACCCAGACTGTCGGGCAGTTGATACGACAGCGCCCCGGTGTAGAGCTGCGGCAAGGGTGCCTCGCTGCTCTGTCCGCTCTGCCCGAAAAGCGTGCTGGTGTCCCATTTGTAGCGGGAGCTGAAATTGCGGACGGTGACAGCCGCGCCAAGGCGGGGCGTGAACAGGTAGTAGGCGCCGAAATCGAATCCGACAGTTGCCGACGCCACGTCGGTATAGAGATGGTAATAGTGCAGCTTCACGTTGACGCCGGCGCTGAACTCCGGTGTGAACTTAATGCCGAAACCGAGGAAGAACATGTTCTCCGAGGTCCGCAGGGCGCCGGTCTGCTCGCCGTCCCCGTCCCGTCCGTCGATGTCATGGACTCCCGAGTTGAGTATGTTGACGGCGAGCCCCGCTTTCGGCGGGAGGGGCATCGCATATGACAGGAAATTGAGAGAGCGGTCCAGGCCGAGAATTCCCATCGAAGCCGATCCGGAGCGGGTTTCGGCAAAAGGAAGAAGCGCGGGGTTATAGTAACTCGTCATGTCACCCGTCGTCACTGCGGACAAGGCGTTGCCCATCGCCATCCCGCGGGCGCCGAATCCCATTCGTCCCGAAGCGCCGGGCTGACCGGCAAGCTGCGCAAGGGCCACGGAGAGAGTGCATGGTGCGGCAAACGCCGCGATCATCAGGACGCGAATAACCCCCGGAGACAGGCGGTTCATTGCAGCACCATGATTTTGCCCCACATCGGTTCCTGCCCGTCGAGTGTCACGCGGTAGAAATAGACGCCGTTGGTCAACACCGTTCCGCCATCGTCGGCACCATCCCAGATTTCGTCCTGCTCGCGCCCGCCTGTCCGCTGCGCGTCTTTCACCACCGTGCGGATCCTGTTCATCCCGAAATCGAATACTTCGACCGTCACCGATGCTCCGCCGGAGGGAATGGCATAGTGGATCCGGATGGCCTCCGATTTCGGCGAGAACGGGTTCGGGTATGCGTACGTCGCCGAAGGTGCAGGGAGTGGAGTAAAAGCGCGAATGATTTCCCACGCTTCGCCGAAGGGATGAGCGGGGGAGTCCTCAGTTTTCAACAGACCTTCGGAGCTTCCGCAGTAGACTGTGTTGCCTTCAACGCCGACAGCAAAGAACCTGTTTTCGGTGATCCTTTCCCGTGTGTTCTGATCGATGATCGTGCCAGTGCGGGTCCATGAAGTCCCCCCATCGGAGGTCCGGAAGACGCCTGCTTCCGTTGCCACGTAGGCGATGGTGTCCCTAAACGCGAAGCCATATGCTTTGTACCCGGTGAGATAATTTCTCCAGGTTCGTCCGCCATCGTCGGTGTACGAGACGCCGTATTTCTGATCCGTGCCTTCCGCCGGCCAGTTGGTGGTCCAGATCCGCGTGCCCCAGGATAACCGCTGTCCGTCGATGGAGATGACCCAGTCGCTGAGGATGCCCTCAGTCTGCAGATCCCTCCTATGTTTCGTCCAGCTGGATCCCCCGTCGGTCGAACGGTTGACGCCTCCTGCGGTTCCCACCCAGATGGTATCGTCGTCCTGGGCATAGACGGAAAATGCGAGATAGTTGTTGTCCTGCCGCGGGTCGATCTTGTAGGCCACCAGCGTATCGGTCGGTGCAATGGACGGCATCAGTTTGGATGGCAGGACAATGCGCTGCCACGTGGCGCCGCGATCGGTGGATTTTCGGACGCCGCTTGACCAACTGGAAATCCAGACGGTGCCCGAGCTCAACGCGATGTCAAACGTGACGTTTTGTTCGGGGACGACGATGGGAAGAAATTTGACGGTATTGATTCCGTACGTCACGACGCTGTCATCACGGGGGTCAAGAGTCTGGGGAAGTGCGAACCATGCGGCTCCGTTGTCAAGCGAATAGGTGTATCCGCTTCCGGTCTGCACCGATTGTCCATCCACATCTTTGGAGAAGCCGGTAGAAGCCCATACGGTATCACCGCGCACCGCCACTGCAAAGATGCCTTTGCTTGCGAACTGAGGAACGTTTGCGAAGCGCTCCCAGCTCTGTCCACCATCAGAGCTGCGGGCGAGCCCCTTACTCGTCCCGATCCATATAGCCGTGCCGCGTACAGAAATATGGGAGACGGAATTGCTCGGGATTGTTCCTGAGATCTCGCCGCGCGTGTCGTCAAGTGTGTAGGACTTCAAGAAAATGGACTGAGCGCGGGCGGCCGGAGGTGTACAGAGTGTACCGGCTCCCAGAACGGCCGCGACGATCGTCAGGATAATCGCTATTCGTGTCATGGCCGTCAATTGATGGTGATGTTTCTTGTGGTGTCGGCGCGCGCACCAAAACGGTCCGTCACCGAAAACCGGAATGCCTTCACTCCCGGTGAATTCGAAGAGCTGATCTCCAGGATTGAGGCATACGAGCCGTCAAGCGCGGTTGAGTCGCCGTGAGTCTGCAGGTTCCCATCGTCATAGAGTGGGAAGGGAACCGGGTTCGCAGTGCTCATATTGCGGAAGTAGACGGAATCGATATCCGGGAGGCCGTCATCATCGGTCACCGTAACCCTGAATGTGACCGTGCTGGCGCCGCTGGCCGGGCGTTGTATTGTGGATGGTACATCCAGGGTGATGAACCGAGGAACCGCGTTGGCCACCGGCCGGCGGGCGATATTGCTCGGATGCCCTGCCCTGTCCTCGGCGCTGAATTCGAAAACGACGTCGTGAATATCACCGAGGGGGGCTACCCATAGGGGCAGCGAATAGGTCCCGTCACCCGCAACTGCGTCTGCGTGCAGTTTGCCTCCGTCGTCGTACATTGTGTGCGGGGTATCGTCTTTCGCACCGACTGCACGCACGGTCACCTTCGAGATGTCACCTAGCCCGTTCCCGTCTGTTGCAGAAATGCTGAGCGCATATCTGATGGAGTCGGCACCGGACTCGGCCAGGAGACGGGCACCCGGGAGGCTCAGGAATGGAGCGCTTTTCCCCCTGAAGACTGGTATCTCCTGCACAAATGTCGCGCTCATGTGTCCCGCCTGATCGACCGCCGAGATTTCCAACCGGTAGTTCCCGGTTGCACCCGCGTCGACGCTGAACGAGAACGTGCCGGTGCCGATGACGGGCTCTGACTGGGTGGGTGGCATGATGATGGCGCATTTCCCGGATGCCACCTGCGAATCGCCTGAGGGATCGAACAGGACATACGTCACAGCGGCGACATCCGATGCCCCCTGAGGGTCTCTTACGGTCGCTGTCAACGCAGCATAGAGCGGGTACGAAGTCCCCTGGGTCATGGCGTCGAGGTCGAAACCCGCCGGACTGACAGCGGCTGAATGCAGATACGGTGCGGAGCCTTGAGTGTCGATCGCGTCGAGGGGATTGTTCTCGCACGAAACGAACAGAAGCAGGAGAAGGATAACCGCGAGAGAGGATATACGCATGAGACGTTCGGTTCCGGAATCAGACATACACAGCTGCTTTTCAGTACCAACGTCCAGTATGCGTGTGATCCCGGAAGAGTTGAACAACGGTGAAGTAGTTGCACCAAAAGTACGCAATACTCCCAGGAAAGTCAACATGAATTCCGGCCGCGCGATGCAGCCCCTTGCATTCTCGGTCATTCATTCGTTTCTTCAAGGGACGACCATGTATCACAACCACCACATTATGTTACGTTCATACTTATTCCTCGCGGTTACCCTGATCGCGAACGGTTCGGGGCCGCAACCGCTCGGAGCGGCAGTGCGGGTGAGACACACTGCTGCCCGTGAAGTGCACGAACCGGTGGCGGGAGCTGTTGTCCCGGGCACCGTAATCGTCAAGTTCAAATCAGATGCGCCCGAAACACCCGGGACGCCCGGCAAGGCCGGCATTACGCTCTCCCCTTCATTGACGCGGATGGGTGTTACATCGATGCGCAGTATGTTCCCCCGAACATCCCCTCTCGAAAAGGCGCCGCCGTCCTTCGATCTCGCCGGACTCTCCCGCGTGTATACATTGACCTTGCGCGATGCCCTCGATCCCGTTGCGGTCGCCCGGCAAATCGCGGGACTCCCCGGGGTGGAGTACGCGGAACCGAAGTACTACCAGCGCCTGTACGCAGAACCGAACGATCCTTTGCTGGTCAATCAGGCTGACGCGCTGACACGCATGAACGCATACGCCGGCTGGAACATTGCCAGAGGGAGCGGTGCGGTGGTCATTGCGGACGTGGATGGTGGGACCGATTGGCAGCACGAGGACCTGTTGGCGAACGTCCACGTCAATCCCGGCGAGGACCTGATTCATAACGGCGTGTTTGACTCCGGTGATCTGAACGGCCTCGATGATGACGGCAACGGGTACGTCGACGACATTGTCGGCTGGAATTTCACAAACAACACCTACGATCCGACAGGCGTGGGCACGGCGCCTGGAAGTTATGCACACGGCACAGCGACCGCGAGCCATTTCGGAGCCGTCACCGACAACGGCAAGGGCATGGCGGGCTCGAGCTGGAACTGCGGCATGATGCCCGTCTGTGCTGCGTCTGTAACCGGCGATAATCTCATTTCCTTTGGCTACGAGGGAATTGTCTATGCATACCAGAACGGGGCCTCGATCATCAATTGCAGCTGGGGCCGGCCGGGCGGCTATTCTCAATTCGAGCAGGATGTGATCACGGCAGCCTCGGCTGCGGGCGCACTTGTCGTCGCTGCAGCGGGGAATGAGAGCAGTAACAACGACCTCGCGGCGCACTACCCATCGAATTACACAGGCGTGCTCGGCGTGGGAGCAACATTTGCCACGGACGATGTGGTAGCGCCGTTCTCCAACTTCGGCAAGCTCGTGCAGGTATTCGCTCCCGGCGTGAACATCTTCAGCGCAATTGCCGGCGGGGGATACGGGAACGGGAGAAGCGGCACGTCGTATTCGAGTCCGTACGCCGCGGGACTCGCAGGGATCCTTCGCACTGCACATCCCGCGTGGACCCCGGTGCAGATTGCCGCGCAAATACGCACGACTGCGGACCCCATCGGCAGCCTGAACCCCACCTATGCCGGCTCCCTCGGTCGCGGGAGAGTAAACTTCGAACGCGCATTGACGGAATCGCACGCCGCCCTGGACCTCACAACCGGCGATCTGCGGACAACCGGTGCTCAGAAGCTCTTCCTCCCGGGAGACACGCTCGTGCTTTCGATGCGGTTGAAGAATGTGCTCTTCATCCCCGCAACCAATTGCCAGATCGCGGTGACCACATCTGACCCGTCGCTGGAGGTACTCAACGGTGTCGCCGTTCTGAGCGCAGTTTCGCCGGGTGAAGAAGCGGATGTGCCGTTGATGATGTTCCGGGTCGGCTCTCTCGATCGTGTTCGTGAGGTTGCCTTGCGGGTGGTCTGGACATACAACGGAACGGAACAGGACGGCGCGGTATTCCGTGCAATGCTGTTCCCGGCGGTCCCACTCTGGGTCCTGCAGCGCGACGGATCCAGTGCAAGCCTGTTCAGTACGCGCGCCGTAAGCAAAGATGTGATCTGGGCTTCCGGAGGGAATGGATCCGCCTCGTCGCCTCTGGTTCTCCGATCCACTGATGGCGGTGGGACTTGGGAGGATGCGACAGGGTCCCTCCAGAACGTGGATCTCTTCTGCATCGATGCCCTCGATGCCCAGCGCGCCTGGGTGGGTACATCCGATGGCCGGATCTTTGCCACTGCTGACGGGGGATCTACCTGGACGGCCCAGGCATATCCGGGACGCCAGACTCCGTTCATGAACGCTGTGAAACTCTTCCCCGACGGTACGGGTTATGCGCTCGGCGATCCGCCCAACGACGGAAAGTTCCTTGTGCTCAAGACGCAGGACTTTGGCAACACGTGGGTTCATCTGGCAAACGAACCCGGCCTTAGTACATCCGAGGCCGGCTGGAACAATTCATTCTGGTGGTCCGATGCGCAGCACGGATGGTTCGGGACGAACATGAACCGCGTCTGGCTTACCACGGACGGTGGAGACACATGGTCCTCGGCTGCGACAGGTTCGAGCAACAGCTTCGGTGTCGCCTTCAACGGCACCACGACGGGCTACGCGGTTCACGATAACGGCTTTGTGGCACGGTCGACCGACGGGGGACAGTCGTGGAGCCCCGTGTCGCTCTCCACTACCGAGCAGGTCGCCGCGGCTGCCTGTGTGCCGGGAACGAGTTCGGCGTGGGTGGCGACCGGTTCAGAACCGTTCCGCACCCGGGACGATGGTGTGAACTGGACTGCCGAGACGCTGTACCCATTTTCGGGTTCGATCACGCATGTGAGTATTGCTGACACTACGGTCGGATGGGCGGTTACATCACATGGAGAAATTCTCCGCTACGATCCATCCGCGGTGACCGGCGCGCCGGAGCCGCCGGTGGCGGGAGTGCCGGCGGAGTATTCGCTGGAACAGAACTACCCGAATCCGTTCAATCCGACTACAACCATACGATTTTCGATTGTGGAGCCGCAATTCACAACCCTCAACGTGTACGACGTGCTCGGACGCGAGGTTGCCGTTCTAGTGCACGAGTGGAAAGCGCCCGGCACATACCAGGTGGTGTTCGACGGCACCGGGTTGGCGAGCGGGATGTATTACTATCGGCTGCAGATCCAGGATGAACGCGGTGCAGGCTGGCGGAGTGTTGCCGCGAGGAAGATGGTGTTTACCAAATAGGGGACGATGAACACATTTACGAAGTCACTGCTCGTTGCACTGCTCATTGGGACGGCCCGTGCGAATGGGCAGTTCGAAGGGATCGTTGAGAGTCGCAATTACACGCTCGATGACCGTGGGGCCGGCCAGTCTTTCAATATGACCATCTGGGTGCGGCGGGACATGGTTAAGATCCGAATCCCATCAATGGGTGAAGTTCCCGGGTCGACCGTCATCTACCGGCACGATCGCAAGATTTCATACGTGTTCAACGACGAGGAGAAGACGTATTTCGAAGTTTCCCTCGCGAATCAGGAAACGGCGCAACAGCAGCGCGACCAGGATCCTGACAAGCCGAAAGTGGAGCGCACGAAACGCAAGCGCAAAATCCTGGGCTTTCCGTGCGAACAGTTGAAGTTGAAAAGAGGAGAGTCCGAGACAGAAATCTGGGGGACGAAGAGTCTTGGCGATCTTGCCGCCCGGCTGGATTCCCTCCTGGGGGATTCAGAGGCGCGATCGCAGGGAGCCGATATGGAACTCTTGCGGCAACTCAGACTCTTTCCTCTTGCGTCTGTGACGCGGCTTGGAGGGAAAGTAGTTGATTCGCAGGAAGTGACAAAGATCGTTCGCCGTCAACTCAGTGCAGACCTGTTTACCGTCCCCGCCGACTACAAGAAGCAACCGCCGATGGAGTCGATTGACAGCCACTAGGCACGATCACACCTCCGGTCCAGGCCGCGGCTAGCGTACCAATCCAAGTTGCTTCTCCGCGTCGAGCCCTGCCTCCTCGACACTCAGGTGCGCGCGGTCGAGCCTCCCATACAATTGTCCAGGCACCATGCCTCGTGGATTGTAGCGGTACTCGTCAATCCCACGGCACAGATATGTCTTGAAGTGCGGATTGATTGCGAGGTCGCACTTCACGTTGGTCTTTGAGTAGCGGATCGTGAGCCCGGCCCTTCTCGTGGAAGAAGGGTTGCCGGGGGAGCCGTGGACGAGTTTGTCATCGTGAATGGATACCTGACCCGCCTGCAGCGTGGCTTGGAGGGCACTTTCTTCGCTGAACTGTCCGGGGTCACATTCCAGCTGCAGCACAGAGCTGGTTTGGTCCGGCCGCACATGCTTCAGGAGTCCTGACCGGTGTGACCCGGGAATCACGGTCATCGCCCCGTTCTCCGCCGTGCTATCATCGAAAGCGAGCCAGACGGTCAGAGACTCATGGGGATTGAGGGGCCAATAATAGGCATCCTGGTGCCAGCCGACCGTCGAGAGACTGTGCGGCTCCTTGATGAAGAAATTCGAACCCCAGAGGAAGAAGTTCGGGCCAAGGAGATCCTCAACATAGTCCAGGATAACACCGTTCGTGCAGATGTCATAGAGAAAGCGGCTTGTCTCATGCCACTCACGGATTTCCTTGGATGTCTCACCCGGTCTGAGGAGTGCCAGCATGTTGTCGAGTCCTCTGTTCAGTGCATCCATCTCATTGCGGGAAAATACGGGTGGGAGCGTATGCAAATAGCCGTCCCGTACAAAGGTCTTCTTCTGTTCTGGTGAGAGTCGTTTGAGTGCCATCGTCTGAAATCCTCCTGGGTTCTCAGTACATAACACGGCCAATCCCTATGAAGTTTCGTCGGGTCTGGTTTGCTTCCTTATTTGATGACTGCGCGAACCGGAACTCATTTTGCCCCTTTGCTGTTCAAAATGGTGTAGCCGCAAACGTTGGGCTGCAGCCTATTTACGAACTCCGCTAGAGGAATTGCACATGGAGCAGAAAACACAATTTGCTGGGCGGTTGGTACGGGTTGCTGTGGCGGGACTGTTGTTTACGCTGACTTCGGCGACAGCGTCCCACGCGGCTGCAGTGCATGTCGTAACATTCGGCGGAAGCGTCGGATCTGCCTACGCCCCGAGCACCCTTTCGGTTTCCGTCGGCGATACGATCAGATGGCAGGGGAATTTCGAGTTCCATCCTCTGGCTTCAGCGACCGTCCCCGCAGGTGCAGCTGCCTTTGCAAATACTGTGGGGACTTCATTTGACTACCTCGTAGGGATCCCCGGGACGTACAACTATGCTTGCGGAGTGCACGGACCCGACATGAGCGGGTCATTCAACGCAACACTAGCCGGCGTAGAGGAGGAGCGGGGGGAGCTGGAACCGGCGGTGTTCGAGCTTCGGCAAAACTACCCGAATCCGTTCAACCCGACCACGACTATCGGGTTCACAGTAGGGGGAAAAGGATCCGCCCCGGTGAATCTCACCGTATACAATCTGATCGGTCAGGCGGTCGCGACAGTTGTGAACGAGAGACTGCCTGCGGGGAATCACTCCGCTACCTTTGACGCCAGGGATCTTCCGAGCGGTGTCTATGTCTACAGGCTGGAGGCCGATGGATTCAGGATGTCCAGGGCAATGGTGTTGATGCGGTAGGGACCAGCTCGATCGACAATTGAGAATTGCAGGTTAAAGCACAAACAAGAAGGCCCCCGGTTCGCGGGGGCCTTTTCTTGTGTGAGGGGTCCGGTTGATTAGTGGATAAGCACCACGCTATCAGCTTTGTCGTTGAAGACGTAGATATCCATCGTCACAAAGTTGGACGCATCAGAATGCTCGGTCCCGACGCCACGGATCACAACACCAGTCGCCGTTCCGGCAGTCTGAATCGTA
>Ga0105106_10000913_pt1 | contig 20913 bp, 18 predicted proteins | sample PPLLaktember2015_5_FD_79109 | JGI IMG/M metagenome (GOLD analysis project Ga0105106, IMG submission 79109) | Freshwater sediment microbial communities from Prairie Pothole Lake near Jamestown, North Dakota, USA - PPLs Lake P8 Core (1) Depth... | ecosystem: Environmental > Aquatic > Freshwater >...
CCGTAGCGGCGCTCGAGCCAGGACTGGAACTTGAGGCGGGCCGAGGGGCTGTAATCGGGCACGCCATAGGGCTCGTTGTCGAGCTGCCAGCCCCAGACGCGCGGGTCCCGCCCGTAGCGGCGGCCGAGCTCGGCGACGATCCTCTTCGTGTATCGGACGAAGACGTCGTTCGCGACCGACCCGTTGGCCCGGGCGCCGTGCTCCATGCGGCGCCCGTCGCCCCGGACGAGATAGATCTCCGGGTACTTCTCCCCGAGCCAGGCGGGCGGGCACGGCGTCGGCGTGCACAGGATGACCTTGAGCCCGGCGCGCGCGGCGAGATCGACGGCCCGGTCGAGCCAGGCGAAATCGAACGTGCCGTCCGAGGGCTCGAAGAAGGCCCACGCGAACTCGCCGAAGTGGGTGAACTCGAAGCCGAGCGACGCCATCTTTCGCAGATCGCGGCCCCATTGCGATTCGGGCCATTGCTCGGGGTAATAGTAGGCGCCGATCGTCATCAGGTCCGACTTGGGGAAGAAGCGCTGGGCGGCGGGGATCTGGTCTTTGGCCGAGGGCGAGGGTGATTCCGGGCGCATCGCCGCGGGGGCGATGGCCAAGAGCACGGCGAGGCCCGCGGCTATGATGACGATCGGTGCGACGGCGAAACGGGTGCGCGAGCTTTTTTTCATTCTTTCCCCTTGAGCGCGGCGGCCGGCCCGTCCTTCTCCAGGAAACGTCCGGAGAGCTGGCCGCAGGCGGCGGCGATGTCGGCGCCCTTGGACAGGCGCACGAGCGTGTTGACCTTGCGCTCCTCGAGCCAGCGCTTGAAACGGGCGAGGTCGGCTTCGGACGGGGTCTCGAAGGCCGCGCCATCGACGGGGCTGTAGGCGATCAGGTTGACCTTGGCCCGAAGGCGGCGGGCGATCCCGGCCAGGCCGTCGGCGTCGTCGAGGGAGTCGTTGAGCCCGCGGATGACGATGTATTCGAGGGTGATCATCCGGCCGCCGGACCGGATGTACTTTTCGGCCGCGGCGACCAAGTCCTCGAGCGGAAAGCGGCGGTTGATGGGCATGAGCCTGTCGCGGAGCCTGTCGGTGACGGCGTGGAGAGAGATCGAAAGATTGATCTGCAGGTCGAGAGCTTCGAGACGGGCGAAGGCGTCGACGAACCCGGCCGTCGAGACCGTGATCCGCCGGGCGGCGACGGCCAGCCCTTCGGGCGCGTTCATGATGCGGATGGCCTTCTCGACGCTCGCCCAATTGTCGAGCGGCTCGCCCATGCCCATGAAGACATAGTTGGACAGGTTGCGGCCGAGTTCGCGCTCGAGGAAAAGGACCTGGCCGATGATCTCGGAAGGGGCGAGGTGGCGCTTGAAGCCGTGACGGCCGCTGGCGCAGAAGGCGCAGGCGAACTTGCAGCCGACCTGCGTCGAGAGGCAGACCGTCAGCCGGGGGCCGGACGGGATGAGGACCGACTCGATGTGCTCGCCGTCGGGAAGCCGAAAGAGGTATTTCGTCGTGCCGTCGTCCGCGGCGCGCTTGTCGGCGAGCTCGAGCGGGACGAACGCGAACCGGGCGGCCAGCTGCTCACGGAGCGCCTTCGGGAGCGTGGTGATGTCGTTGAACTGAACGGCCCTCTTTTTATAGAGCCAATCGAAGACTTGGACCGCCCGGAACGGCCGCTCTCCCATCGCCACGAGCTCGGCCCGAAGCTCGTCGAGCGTCAGGTCGCGGATGTCAGTTTTAATTTGGGGACACAATACTATTTTCCGAATTTCATTATACATCGGCTGGCCCGGATTCTGCGAACTCGAACTGATCTGGAAATTCGGAAAATAGTATTGTGTCCCCGATTTTAACGGATGTTCACCATGAGCCAGAGCAGGAAGACGATGACGCCGACGAGGGCCCAGCAGCCGCCGAAGCCGAGGATATCGACGAGCTTGGGCTTCATGATCTCCCAGTTCGAGCCGGGCTTGAGCTTGCGCGCCTCGACCTCCTCGTAATGCTCGACCGCCCGGCGCAGGGCGAGCGCTTCCGCCTCGGGCGTCGGTTGGACAGGGGTGTGGACCTTGGCGAAGAAGCGGTCCAGGTCGGCCTTGGGCACGGGTTTCGTGAAGGCGCTGAGCAGGAAGAGCAGGACGAACGGGAAGAGCGCGTCGAAGCCGAAGCGGACCGCGCTTAGCTGGGCCTTGGAGAAGCCCGCGAAATCGATCCCCAGCCAGCTCAGGACCCAGACCTCCGCGTGGAAGCGGCCGATGCCGACCTTGGGCGACGCGGGGTCCTTCGGGTCACTCAGGGCGACCTTTTCGAAGAAGATGCCCGCGGGCGGACTGGTGTGGTCCTTGCGGATGACCTCGCCCACCGCGGCCGCGCGCCCGGCGTCGACGTCCTCGCGCACCGCCTCGGTCGTGATGGTCACGGTCCGGGCCCGGGTCTCGGCGAGGAATCCGGGCCTCGTCCGGGCCCACTCGAGCGACTGGAAGACGTTGGGGATGAGGGCGTAGATAGCGAAGCAGATGAAGACCTGGGCGATGACCGCGGTCTTGGTCACGCGCCTCCACAGGAAGCCCAGCCAGATGGCCCCGCCGAAGATGGCCGGGAGCGAGATGAAGTACTTGAACATGTCGAGCAGGTTGCCGATGAAGAGGGCCACGCCCACGCCGCCGAGCAGGGTCACGCCGATCGCGACACGCCCCACGTTGATGAGGTGGCGGTCCGATTTGGGCTTGACGAAGGGCTGGTAGAGGTTGCGGATGAACAGGGCCGAGTAGGAGACGCTCGATCCGGCCAGGCTCGACATCTTTGCCGACAGAACCCCGGCCATCATCAGCCCGATCGCCCCGGGGAAGAGCAGGTCCATGGTCATGTGGCCCCAGATGAGGTCCGGGTCGTGGAGCTGCCCCGAGTAGAGTGCGATGGCCAGCAGCCCTGTCAGGGCCCAGAAGATCATGATGAAGCGCTTGAAGAACATGCCCCCGATCATGCCGACCCGCGCGGTCGTCTCGTTCTTGGCCGACCCGGCCGTCTGCATGCCCGTGGCCACGGCGATGATCGAAACGAGGTTGGCCAGGACCATGGCCAGGATCGTGTACCAGGCATACTCGCTCGTCGCCGACGAGCCGAAGAGTCGGAACATGTAGTCCGGGACCGAGGCGTGAAGGCCGGCGAAACCGCCCACACGCTGAAGGCCGATGGGGATGAGCATGAGCGAGAAGGTGGTCAGGAGGAACCCCTGGATGACGTCGGTGATGGCCGCGGCCAGGAATCCGCCCATCATCGTGTAGATCGCGACGATGACCGTGTAGATGAGGTAGATCGAGACGGAATCCGTGTACGAGATGAAGGCCTTGAGCTCGCCCTTCTTCTGCCGCTCCCCGAGCTCGGCCAGGCGCGCGGCTTCGATCGGCCCAAGGTCGACCTTGTCCGCCTTGACCTGGAGCGCCCGGTACTCGTTGAAGAGATCGACGCGTTGCCTCTCCTGAACTGTGTACTTCTCGACGGGCTTGGGCGTCAGGGCCATCATGGTCTTGGCCGCGACCATGTAGCCGGCGCCGTTGCCGAGCAGGGCCATGAACAGGGTGAAGACGGCGAAGGCCCCGCCCAGGAAACGGCTCTTGAAGCGCTCGGTGAAGAAGTCGCCGATCGTCACCAGCCGGACTCGGCGGAAGAAGGCAGTCGTGAACCAGTAGAAAGGCGTCAGGAAGAGGACGAGGTACTGGATCCACATCCCGCCCACGCCCTGGCGGTAGACCTCGCGGGAGACGACGATGGCCTGGTCGGCGTTGGTCGAAGTTCCGAGGTTGAGGAAGAACTGATAGAACTTGCCGAGGCGGCGGCCGGCGACGTAGAAGTCCTCGGTCGTCTTCGTCCGGCGCGAGGCCCGCCAGCCGAGATAGAGCACGATGAGGATGAAGACGAGGACGATCGCGAAATCGAGAACATGCAGGCCAAAGATTGTCATTTCAATTTGGGGACACAATACTCATTTCCGAATTTATTTCACGTCTCATCTCTGAATCGTCATAAAAGGCTTTGTGTAATTCGGAAAATAGTATTGTGTCCCCCATTTACATTTAGAAAGTGCCGGAGTACTTGAGCCAGAGGTCCTCGCCGAGCTTCCAGTAGGCGGCCACGGCCTGGTCGGCCAGGTCGTGGGAGTGCTTCGTCAGGAGCTGCCGGGCTTTCTGCGGGTCTTTTTTGTAGAGCGCCAGAGCCTCCTCCTCGAGCTTGGCCTGGCCGGCGAAGGCCTTGTCCTCGATCTCCTTCCAGACCTTGGCGATGTCCTGCGACATCTCCTGGAAGCGGAAATTGGCCAGCCGGCTGACCGTCCGGAACGCCCACCAGGCGCACTCGCGGCTGAACTCCCAGCGGCCGTCGACCATATAAGATGACGGCATCTGCGAGATGCCGATGTAGATCGGCACGTGCGGCGTGGTGGCCGGATTGTCGTAGCCGAGCCAGACGACGCCGCCGATAGGTCCGGGCAGCCAGTCGCGCGACTGGGTGATCTGGAGATAGGTCGCCGCGGGCGAGCAGATCGCCCGCTCCCGCCTCAGGCGGAACAGGGCCAGCGTGTCGGCGTTCATGAAGGGCGTCGCCACCGGGCTCTTGACGGTCTCGCCTTTCCGGTTGACCGCCGTCAGGGTCCGGGTCATGTCGTACTCGGTCCCGCCATAAGTGTCGCGGAAGATGGCCAGGACGTCGGCGACGCTGACCTTCTTGTCGGGCTTGACCGAGAAGGGGTAGTTCTCGGACTCGGGGTGAAGCTTCAGCGACGGGGCGAGCAGGCTCAGGACCCGCCACTCGCGACGCCGGCAGCCGAGGCTCGTCCTCGAATCGGGGTTGTAGGCGTAGGTGAAATCGAAGGGCTGGCCGCCCGCCTTCGACCAGTAGCCCATCTCCTCGGCGAGAGAGAGGACGTTGGCCGAAGCCATGAAGAAACCGGCGTTGGCCAGGTCGATCTCGCGGATCCGGCCCGCGTTGGCGGAGACGCCGATCTCGTCGTCCGGGACGCGGACGGCCGCCCAGACGGCGCCCTTCTTGCCTTTGCCCGGGCCGTGGATCTCGAAATGCCAGACCTCCTTGGTGTCGGCGAACGTGAAGCACTCGCCCCAATCGTTGTATCCGTAGGCCTTGGTCAGCTCGTCGGCGACGCGGATGGCCTCGCGGGCCGTCCTGGCCCGCTCGAGAACGAGACGGTAAAGCTCGGGCGCGTCGATGATGCCGTTCTCACTCATGAGCTCGCGGCGGCTGCCGATCGTCGTCTCGCCGATGGCCAGCTGGTGCTCGTTCATGATCGGATAGGCGGCGTTCAGGAAGGCGTAGGTCTCGGCGACCTGCGGGATCTCGCCGGTCTCCAGGCGGTCGGGGTCGTCCGGGCCCTTGGTCCGCTTGGGCTCGTAGTAGACCTTGGCCATCGCGCCGGGCTTGTGCTTCATGTTCGGGACGATGGTCATCCAGGTCCGGTCCGTGCCCGAGTCGCAGGAATGCGAGGTCATGGTCGAGCCATCGACCGAGGCCAGCCGGCCGACCAGGACGCTCGTGCAGGAATCGAACTCGAGCGGCTCGTCCCCCCGCCCGCCGCCGGCCTGCGCGGCAGGCAGAACTGACAGGGCCAGGACGCCCAGCCCGAGGATCACAAGTGAAAGCAGTCTGGATTTCTTCATCGCGCGTCTCCCTAGGGCCGTTTATAGCATGCCCCCGCTCGGCCGGTCAACGGGAACCGGTCCTCTTGCGGCGACAGTCCCGCTGCTATAGGATGTCCTCCATGTTCGAGGCTTCCGGAGGCACGCGCTCGCTCGGCGAGATCCTGGCCATCGGCTCCGGCCTCGCCTGGGCCATCGCCGTCGTGCTCTTCCGCGTGAGCGGCCGGCGCGTTCACCCCATCGGGCTCAACCTAGGCAAGAACATCCTGGCCCTTCTAGCCATGGGGCCGACCCTCATGATCCTGGGCGTGCCGCTGGCGCCCCAAGTCCCCGCGTCGACCGTCGGCCTTCTCCTCCTCAGCGGCGCGCTCGGCATCGCCGTCTCGGATACGCTCTTCTTCTACGCCCTCAACCGGCTCGGGGCCAGCCTCACCGCGATCGTCGACTGTTTCTACAGCCCGTTCGTCATCGCGCTGTCGTTCGTCCTCCTCGGCGAGCGCCTGACGCTCATCCAGCTCGCCGGCGCGGCGCTCGTCGTCTCCGCGGTCCTGACTCTCTCGAAGGAGGGCCGACAGGAAAAGATCCCGCCGAGGGACCTCGCCCTCGGCATCGTTTTCGGTATCCTGGCCATGTTCTTCGTCGCCTTCGGCATCGTCATGGTCAAGCCCGTGTTGGGCTCGGTGTCGGTTTTCTGGTCGACCCTCGTCCGGCTCGCCGGCGGCACCCTGGCGCTGGTCTTCCTCGTCCCCTTCCTCCGGAACCGGAGAGCCGTTCTCGGTCCCCTTCTCGAGCCCCGCAACTGGAAGGCCCTCGTCCCGGCCGCCTTTTTCGGCTCCTACCTTTCGTTGCTCCTGTGGATGGGCGGCATGAAGTACGCCAAAGCCTCGGTCGCTGCCATCCTCAACCAGCTCAACACGATCTTTATCGTCATCATCGCCGCGATCTTCCTCAAGGAGCGCCTGACGCGGTGGAAGCTGCTGGCGGTCATCCTGGCCTTCGTCGGAGCTTATCTCGCCTCGATGCCGTTCTAATTCGGGGACACAATACTATTTTCCGAATTATCCGCCACTGGATCCAGGTGAGAGAATGAAATGAGGGTTCTTCGCGGGCCCCCCTCCACGGACGGGGATCATCGAGGCAACATCCCTCACCGCCTCGGGAGGATTCCCGGAAATGGGAGAAGAACCCAATTAATCGGGGGTTGATATCAATCCCCTGGGCTAAATCGGAAAAGGAAAATCGGAAAATAGTATTGTGTCCCCGATTTAGGGGGTATCCCAGGCTTCGAAGACGGCGGCAACGTTCTCCGGCCGGGCGCCGATGCCGAACTCGCACTGGGCGATGACACCGCCCTCCCGCCACAGCGCCTGCCGCACCTTACGAACCGCACGCTCGATATCCCCCGGCGTGCCGTAAGGCAGAAGATGCTGCCGGTCGATCTCGCCCCAGAACGTGATCTGACCGGCGTAGCGCTCCCCGATCTCTTCGATGTCCATCGTGAAAAGCTGGGCGTTCAGCGCGTCGATGCCGATCTCGACGAGATCCGGCAGGATGACGGCGATGTGCCCGTCCGAATGCATGAACGCGTACTTCCCGTGGCGGTGGGCGATCCCGGCGTAATCCCGGTAGAGCGGTTTGAAGATCTCCCGCCACAGCCCGGGCGCGATGAGGAGCGACCTCTGGCCGCCCCAGTCGTCGGCGAAGTTGAGGCCGTCGACCGCGGTCGAGGCCCAAAGCTCCATCTCCTCTTTATAGAACGCGTGGACCGTCTCGATGAGCCGGAAAAGCCCGTCCGGGCGTTCGGCCAGATCGACATAGAGGTTCTCGGGCCCGCGCAGGAACTGGATGAGCTCGAACGGCCGGACGATCGTCGGCGAGAGCACGAAGGCGTCCGACTCCCCGCAGAAGCGGTCGACCTCGTCCACGTCGACGCTCAGTCTCTCCCGCGGCACGCGAACGGCGCCCAGATCCTCCCAGCTCCTGATGAGGGGGTTCTTGACCTCGCCGATGATCCCGGCCTGCACGCTCTCGAAGCGGCAGCCCCATTCGTCGATGAACGTCCCGGGGACGTACTCCCGCCCGGTCGTCCTCAGCGGCTCCCGCAGGAAAGACGGGCTCCAGACGATGTCGTCGGGGAACCGCCGGCGGATCGCGGCGAGCTCGGCGGGCCAGGTCAGGCCGGCCCAGGGCAGGGTCCAGAGCTGGCGCGGCACCCTCTCCGGCGCGCGCAGTTCGAGGCTGTCGACGACGAGCCCGCGCGGCGTCATCGGGCGGCGATGATGCGGCTGATCTCCTCGACGGCCGAGGCGGCATCGGGGGCATAGCCGCGGGCGCCGATCTGGTCGGCGTAGTCGCGGGTGACGGGCGCCCCGCCGATGGCGACGGGGATGTCGAGTCCGGCTTTCCCGACGGCCTCGACCACGGCCCTCATCTGGACCATCGTCGTCGTCAGCAGCGCCGACAGGGCGATGACGCCGGCCCCGTTTGCCTTGGCCGCTTCGACATATTTCTCCGGCGCGACGTCGACGCCGAGGTCGACGATCTTGTACCCGTTGCCGCGGAGCATCATGGCCACGAGGTTCTTGCCGATATCGTGGAGGTCCCCCTTGATCGTCCCGATGACGACGACGCCGCGGGGCTTGACCCCGGCCCGGGCCAGATGGGGCTCGAGCTTGGCCAGCCCGGCGTTCATGGCCCGGGCGGCGACGAGGACCTCGGGGATGAAGACCTCGTTGTTCTTGAACTGGACGCCGAGGCGTTCCATCCCGGGGATGAGCCCCTCGTTCAGGATCGTCTCCGCCGGCGTCCCGGCGGCCAGGGCCCGGTCGACGAGCGACTCGATCTCGGGCTTCTTCCCGGCGATCAAGGCTTCCTGCATCTCTTTGAGCATCTCGGTTCTCCTCACGAAATATGCGCGGCCACGGGCTTCTCTCAGTAGACGAACGGGAAGCTGACGTAAGCCTGAATGACGGAATTCCTGGACGGTCCCGGGGCCGCGGTGTCCGCCACGACATCGGCCAGCCCCGCCTGGTAACGGACATGGAAGATGAGCCCGACCCCCCGCCGCGGCTTGGTGATCGTCCAGGACGCTTCGGCGACGAGCCCGTAATCCGTCTTCTTGTAGCTGCCGCCGACATCGCGCTTGAAACTCAGGTCCTCCCCGGACGGAAGCTCGGCCCGGAACCTCTCGGTCGCCGACCCGAGGAACCCGATATAGGGGCCCGCCCCCACGTGGAAGCGGCCCAGCCGGTACTTGACCAGGATGGGCAGGTCCGTATAGACGAGGGCCAGGTCCGCGGCGGCCGGATTCAGGAAGTACGGATCGAGCGCCGGGTCGCCGGTCGTGACGAAGGGGATCATGGCGACGCCCTTCCGCGAGGACGGCGTGATCTCGGGGGTGAGGGAAAGCCTGTCGGTCAACCGGATCGTCGCCGAAAGCCCGGCGTTGAAGCCGCCAGTGCGCTCGGTGCCCGGCTCGGCCCCTGTCAGGTAGGAGACGTTCAGGCCGAATTTCAGGCTGAAGAAAAGCTTCTCCGTGGCTGCCTTTTCCCCGGCGATCTGGCTGATGACGGACGCTTGGGGCGCGGCGGGAAGCGGCGCCAGCCCGATGAGGAGCGCAAGCGCCGCGAACGTCCTTTTCATGAGGACGATAGGATATCCCAAGGCCCCTGCATTTTCAAGCCGCGCATGGCTGTTCAATCGTCCCCGAAAACTGATAGAATGGGCCGCCGGACGAAGCCATGAGAAAGCTCAGGGTCGGAGTCGACAGCTACAGCCTGAAGCCCCTCGACCTCTCGCCGTTCGAGGCGCTCGAGTGGGCGGTCATGAACGGGGCCGACGGCGTCCAGTTCTCCGAGATCAACATCCCGCCGGGGACCTCCCTCGACAAAGCCTTCCTCCAGGAGTTTCGCAGCTTCGCCGCGGAGAACCGCCTGTACATCGAGTGGGGAGGCGGCGAGCATATCCCCCTGAACCTCGCGACCGGCCGGACGAAGGACATCTTCGAAAGCAACCGTCGCGCGGCCGAGCAGGCCCTCCGGTTGGGCTCGTCGACCCTCCGGTCCTGTTCGGGCGGGTTGATGCGCTGGAACAAGGACTCGCCGTCGACCGGCGAATTCCTGAGCCTCACGGCCGCCGCACTCCGCGAACAGAAGCCGATGCTCCGGGACAACGGCGTCATCCTGGCCATCGAGACCCACTTCGAGTTCACGTCGTTCGAGCTCCTGCGCCTGTTCGAGATGTGCGGCGCCGTCCCCGGCGAATACCTGGGCATCTGTCTCGACACCATGAACCTCCTGACCATGCTCGAGGACCCGGTCCTGGCCGCGCGCCGGCTCCTGCCCTGGGTCGTGACGACCCACATCAAGGACGGCGGCCTGATGCTGACGGCGGACGGCTTCGTCTCGTTCACGGCCGAAGCGGGCAAGGGCATCGTCGACCTCCCGGCCATTATCGAGCTCCTGGCGGCCGTCCATCCCGAGATCACGCTGACCATCGAGGACCACGGCGGCGATTTTCTCATTCCGGTCAACGACCCCGACTTCCTGGCCCGCTTCCCGGACCTCTCCGCCCCCGAGCTCGTCCGTCTCCAGGGGCTCGCCGTCCGGACGCGAGGCCTCATGGACGCCGGGAAGCTGGCCGTCCTCGCCAGGGACCGCTGGCCCGCGGTCTGCGAGCCGCGGGTCAAGCGGGACATCCGGGCCGTCCGGCGCATCCTCGGCGCCGGACGGGAGTAGCGCCCGATGGCCCCGCACGCGAGATTCCGGCTCCGCTCCGCCGCCCATCTCCGCGACGAGGCCGGGCGCCTCGGGCTCGACATCCCCTTCCGCGACGACGTTTCCGTTCTCCTCGACAGGGCTGTTATCGGCGGCGGCGCGGTCCCGAACCGCCTGGCCGTCCTGCCCATGGAGGGGGCCGACGCCGAACGAACAGGCGCGCCCTCCGCGTCGACCCTGCGGAGGTACCGGCGCTATGGCGCCGGAGGGGCCGGCCTCATCTGGTGCGAGGCCGCCGCCGTCCGCGCGGACGGCCGCTCGAATCCGTCCCAGCTCATGCTCACGGAGGGAACGATCGGCGGGTTCTCACGGCTCGTCGACGAGACCCGGAAGGCGGCCGGGAAGGCGCGGGGATCCGGCCACTCGCCGCTGCTCATCCTGCAGCTCACCCATTCCGGCCGCTTCGCCAAGCCGGAGGGAACGCCCCGGCCGCTCATCGTCCAGAACAACCCTCACCTCGCCCCCCTCCACGGCCTGCCGCCCGACCATCCCCTCGTCTCCGACGACGAGCTGGCCGCGATCCGGGACGATTTCGTGGAAGCGGCCGACCTGGCCGCCTCGGCCGGATTCGACGGGGTCGACATCAAAGCTTGCCACGGCTACCTCATGTCGGAAACGCTGGCCGCCCACAGCCGGGAGGACAGCCGCTACGGAGGGCCTTTCGAGAACAGGACGCGCCTTCTCCTCGAAACCGTCCGCCATATCCGCGAGGAAGCCCCGGGGCTGCTCGTCACGAGCCGGCTCTCGACGACGGACCTGGTCCCCTTCCCTTACGGCTTCGGCATGGATCCCGACGAGCCCGACCGGATCGACCTCGCCGAGACGAAGGCCCTCGTCGGGCTCCTCGCCCGGGCCGGCGCCGGCCTCGTGGCCCTCTCGATGGGCATTCCGGCCTGGAAGCCGCATTTCGGCCGGCCGTTCGACACGCCCGTTCCCGGAGGGGCGGTCCCCGACGAGCACCCGCTCGAGGGTGTCGCGCGCCATCTCGCCCTGGCGGCGGAGATCCAGCGGTCCGCGCCGGGTACGGCCGTCATCGGGGCCGGCTATTCCTGGCTCCGCGCCCTCGGCCCGGGCGTCGCCGCGGCGATGGTCGGTACGGGCCGGAGCGCGGCCTTCGGCCTCGGCCGGGGGGCGCTCGCCTATCCCGACTTCGCCGCCGATCTCATCGGCGGCGGCCGCATGTCCTCGCGCAAGGTCTGCACGACCTGCTCTCTCTGCTCTCATCTCCTTCGCAGGCAGAGACCGGTCGGCTGCGTCGTCCGGGACCCGGAATTCAAGAACGCCGCCGGCGAAGGGAGTCTCGCATGAAAACGGCCCGACGCCCGGGGTTGGCGGTGACGATCGCCTCGTTCCTCGTTATCCTCGCGGCCATCGCCTCGTACACTTTCGCCGTCCGTCCCTGGTTCCTCCATTGGGGCGCGACGGAGCGGGACAGGACGCGGCCGCTCCTCGGCGATGATGCCTGGATCGGAGGCGTCGTCACCGGCACCCGCGCCGTCACGATCGAAGCGACGCCCGAGAAGGTCTGGCCGTGGCTCGTCCAGATCGGGCAGGACCGGGCCGGCTTCTACAGCTACACCTGGCTCGAGAACCTGGTCCTGGCCGATATCCGCAACCGGCTCGAGATCCGGCCGGAATGGCAGATCCTGCAGGCCAAGGACTTCATCCGGGCGGCCAAGCGCCGCTACCTGTTCGGCCTGGTCAAGGAAAAGCCGGAAGGCACCATCGGCTGGCGGGTCTCCTTCGTCGCCCCCGGCCAGGCCATGACGCTCCGGAACTGGGGCACCTTCGCCCTCGAGCCGGACGGGAGCGGCGGGACGCGCTTTCTCGCAAGAAGCCGGGGCGAGCCGCTGCCGGGTGTCTTCGGGCGGCTCCTGGGCTTCTGGGTCCTCGACCCGGTCCACTTCGTCATGGAAATAAGGATGATGACGGAGATCAAGCGTCTGGCCGAAGGCCGGCCCGGTCCGGCCGGCTGGCTGCGGGCCCTGGCCACGGCCGGGTTCGCCGCCGCCGCGCTCGGCACGGCCCTGCTCATCGGCTCGAAGAAGCGGCGGGGCTTCTGGCTCCTGCTTCCGGCGGCCTACGCCGTCCTCATCCTGAGGGAAACGGCCGATCTTGCGGCGGCCCTCACCGGATTCACGGCCTTGGCCCTGATCGTCGCCGGCTTTCTCTTTCTGAAAAAGCGCTGGTGGATCTATTTCGGGTTCCTGGCGATCTACGTTTACGCGGTCCTCTTCCTCGCCGCCGACGCCTGGATCGTCTTTGGCCTCGTCTTTCTCGCGGCGTTCGGGGCGCTGGCTGGGGCGGCCCTGAAGGGGCTCCGGGTCCGATGAAGACGAGCCGGGTCGTCGTCGGCGGCCGCGCGTTCCCTCTCCATTCCCTGAACACGCTCGTCATCGGCAGCGGGGCGGCCGGGCTCAACGCCGCGGTCCGCCTCCACGAATTCGGACAGACCGATATCGCCATCCTCACAGGCCGCTTCGGTTCGGGCGCGTCGGCCGAGTCCGGCTCCGACAAGCAGACCTACTACAAGCTTTCGCTCGCCGGCGACGTTCCCGATTCCGCCTTCGATATGGCCCGAGACCTGGCCGCCGGCGGCTCCATGCACGGCGATATCGCCCTCGCCGAAGCCCAGGGCTCGCTCGAGGCCTTCTTCCATCTCGTCGGGCTGGGCGTTCCCTTCCCCCGCGACCGCTTCGGCGCCTACGTCGGCTACAAGACCGACCACGACCCGCGCCAGCGGGCGACCTCGGCCGGGCCGCTGACATCCAAGCTCATGTTCGAGGCCCTGGCCGCGGAGGTCCGCCGCCGGGCGATCCCGGTCCTCGACGGCCACGAAGCGATCGCCATCCTGACCTCCGGCCGGGGAACGGCCAAGAAAGCGATCGGGGCCCTGGCCATCGACCGCAAAAAGGCCGGCCGGCCGGGGCGCGGCTTCGTCCTCTTCAACGCCGTGAACGTCATCGCCGCCACGGGCGGCCCCGGCGGGATGTACGGGCATTCGGTCTATCCCGAAAGCCAGACGGGCTCGCACGGCCTTCTCTTCGAGGCCGGCGCCGTCGCCCATAATCTGACGGAGTCGCAGTTCGGGCTGGCCTCGGTCAAGTTCCGCTGGAACGTCTCCGGCACCTACCAGCAGATCGTGCCCCGCTACATCTCCACGGACGGGCGCGGCGGGGACGAACGGGAGTTCCTCAACGATTTCTTCCCCGACATGGGGACGCTGGCGACAGCTGTCTTCCTGAAAGGCTATCAGTGGCCGTTCGACCCCCGCAAGGCCGGAGGAGGCGGATCGTCCCTCATCGACATCCTCGTCTACAATGAGACCGTGGTCAGGGGGCGCCGCGTCTTCCTCGATTTCCGCGGCGATCCCCGCGGCGACGGGCGGCTCGCCCCGTTCGAGCCGGGGCAGCTCGGCGCCGAGGCCCGCGCCTACCTCGAACGGTCTGGCGCCCTGATGGCAACGCCCATCGCCCGGCTCGCAAAGATGAACAGCCCGGCCATCGACCTCTACCGGTCCCACGGGATCGATCTCGCCCGCGAGCCGCTCGAGATCGCCGTCTGCGCCCAGCACAACAACGGCGGCTTCCGCGGCTCGATCTGGTGGGAATCGAGCGTCCGCGGCCTGTTCCCGGCCGGCGAGGCCTGCGGCACCCACGGCGTCACCCGGCCCGGGGGCTCGGCGCTCAACGCCGGGCAGGTCGGAAGCGCCCGGGCGGCCCTTTTCATCGCCCGCCGCCGCGCGGGCCGGCCGCTCGCCCAAGCGGCCTTCGTCCGGGCCGCCGGCAGGATCGTCCGGTCCAAGTGGGACCAGGCCGGCTCCATGCTCGAGGCCCGGAAAAGAGGAGCCCTGACGCCGGACGCCTGCATCGCCGAAGTGAGGCGCCGGATGTCGGCCTGCGGCGCGGCCGTCAGGGATCCGCAGACGGTCCGGGCCGAAAAGGATAGAGCCCGGGAACTGTGGCAGAAGGCGCGGCGTGATCTCCGCGTCGCTTCCGGCGGCGGCCTCGCCCGCGGCTTCAAGGCCCTGGACCTTGCCCTGACCCATGCCGTCTATCTCGAGGCCATCGATGAGTACCTCGGGCAAGGCGGGAAGAGCCGGGGATCTTACCTCGTCCCCGATGCCGCAGGGGAGACGCCCCACCCGCTGCTCGGCGGGCGCTGGGCGTTTTTCCTCTCCGCCCCCGGGGATTTCGTGTCCGCCAGAATCCTGGAGATCCGGTTGGACGGCCGGGGGCGTGTCCGCAAGACCTGGGTTCCCGTCCGCCCCGTGCCCCGGCCCGAGGGCTGGTTCGAGACCGTCTGGGCCGATTATCGCAACGACAGGATCGTCGTCGAGGAGGAATGAGCGTGCCCAAGAAACAACAGGGATCCGCGCCCGCCGCCGTCGTCACGGGCGCCGGCCGGGGCATCGGCCGGGCGATCGTCCTCGCCCTGGCCGGCGGCGGCTTCGACGTCGTCGGGATCGATATCGTCTTCGAGCCCGGGAACAGGAAGAAAGGGCTCTTCGAGGTGAAGGCGCGGGTCGAGGCGCTCGGCGGCCGGTTCCTGCCCCTCGCCGGAGACATCTCCCGGATCGAGGACCACGATCGGATGCTCGACGCGGCTGTCGGGGTCTGCGGCCGGATCGATGTCCTCGTCAACAACGCCGGCGTCTCCCCGCTCGAGCGCCGGGACATCCTGGAGACGCCGCCGGAGAGTTATGACCGGCTCATGTCCATCAACGCCCGGGGGCCGTTCTTCCTGACCCAGAACGCGGCGAAGAGGATGGCGGCGCAGAAAGCGCGGCGGGACGGCCTGCGCCCCTCCATCGTCTTCATCACCTCCGTCTCGGCCACCGTCTCGTCCGTGTCGCGGCCCGAGTACTGCCTCTCCAAGGCGGCGCTGAGCATGGCCGCGACGCTCTTCGCCGACTCGCTCGCGGCCCGGGGGATCGGCGTCTTCGAGGTCCGGCCGGGCATCATCGCCACGGACATGACCGCCGGGGTCAAGGAGAAATATGACCGGCTCATCGCGGGAGGGCTCGTCCCCCAGGGACGGTGGGGCCTGCCGGAGGATGTCGGCCGGGCCGTGGCCGCCCTCGCCCGCGGCGATTTCGGCTATTCGACCGGCGCCGTCATCGAGGTCAGCGGCGGCATGAACATCCGGAGATTCTGATCGGCCCCGGCTTTTACAGCTCCGGGCGCCCTGTGATATCCTAGACGCCATCGGAGGGACCTATGACCCAAAACAAGAACCAAGGCCGCATCTTCTGGGGGATCCTGCTCATCGTGATGGGCGTCCTCTTCCTTCTTCACCAGATGGACAGGCTCGATTTCGGCGATCTCGTCGGCCGCTACTGGCCGGTCATCTTCATCCTCATCGGCATCTCCATCCTCCTCAGCAACAATTTCAAGAACGCCGGGTCGGGCATCTTCTTCATCCTCTTCGGCACGTTTTTCCTCCTGCTCAGGCTGAGGGTCTTCGACCGGGCGCTCTGGCACTACATCTGGCCTGTCGCCATCATCGGCGTCGGGCTCTGGATGCTCCTCCGGCCGGCCTGGAAGCGGGACCAAAGGAACATCTCCGCGGTGATGGCCGACGACCTGTCCATCAGCCAGGTCTTCTCGGGCACGTCCCGCAAGATCGAATCCCAGAGCTTCCGGGGCGGCAAGGCTGAGGTCGTCTTCGGCTCGGCCGAGATCGATCTCCGCGGAGCCAGGCTCGCCGGCGGCCAGGCCACGCTCGTCCTGTCGGCCGTTTTCGGCAGCATCGAGGTCTTTATCCCCCGCGACTGGCAGGTCGTCCTCGAGGGGACGCCCGTTCTCGGCTCGATCGAAAGCCGCAAGAAAGCCTCCGGCGTCCCGCCCGAGCAGACCCTCACCGTCAAGGGGTCCGCCGTATTCGGATCGATCGAGATCAAGGAGTAGGACCGGTCATGAAGAGGGGCCTCTTCTGGTTCCTGGCTGTCGTCATCACTCTGGGTTCGGCCGTCTATCAGAGAAGGACGGGACCGACGTACCCGCTCCGCGTTGAAGCCGGCTTCGGGGGGGCGGCGGACGGTTTCGAGCTGCCGCGGAGCGCCGAAACCACCGGCGATGCCGAAGTGACGGTCCCGGCGCCCGCGCCGGTCGAGGGCTGGCTCGAGTGGAAGCGATTCAAGACCGAAGACGATTGGAGCGTCGTCCATCTCGAGCGCGAGGGCGGCCGCCTCTCCGGGCGCCTGCCCCGCCAGCCCGCCGCCGGCAAGCTCGTCTACCGGCTCCACCTGCGCCCGGGGCCCGATTCCTCGCTGGTCGCGGCCGCCGGGCCGGCCGTCATCCGGTTCAAGGACCCCGTCCCGGCCTGGCTGATCATCCCCCATATCCTGGTGATGTTCGCCGGCATGCTCCTCTCGACGGCGGCCGGCTTGGCCGCGCTCGACAAGAAGCGCCACCCCCGGCGTTTCGTCCTCTGGACGGTCGCCCTGCTCTTTTTCGGAGGCTTTATCCTCGGGCCCCTCGTCCAGAAGTTCGCCTTCGGCGTCGCCTGGAGCGGCTTCCCCGTCGGCACGGACCTCACCGACAATAAGACGCTCGTCGCCTTTGTGTTCTGGATCGCCGCCCTCGTCGCCGGACGGAAGGGCCGGCCGGCCCGGCCGTTCGTCATCGCGGCATCGCTCGTCACGCTCATCATCTTCCTCATCCCCCACAGCCTGCTCGGGTCCGAGCTCGACTATTCCCGGATGGAATAGCCGGGATCTCCGGCGTCCCGGGCATGGCCAAGGGGGGGCGCCCTTGGATATTCGAAAAACCCCATATATAATGTCGGAATAGGCCCCGGAACCGGCCAAGCCCCGGTCCGGGCGGCAAAGGAGCATGCGATGAAAAAAGCGTTGTCCGCCTGTCTCGGTCTTCTCATCGTCGCTTCCGCCGGCGCTTGGGCCCGGGACGAAGCCCCCGCCGATGTCGTCTCCCTCCTCCAGAAGCGGTGCGCCGGCTGCCACAAGGGGAAGACCCCGGCCGGGGGATTGAGATGGGAAACGGGCCGCATCGCCGAAGCCATCGACCGGCCGAGCGCCGGGATGCCCGGGTTGAAGATCATCGATACGGCCTCGCCCGAATCGAGCTACATTCTCAAGAAGATCCGCCGCGAGGCCGGCATCAAGGGCAAGCCGATGCCTCCCCTCAAGGCGCTCGAAGCGGGGGAGCTCGAGATCCTGGAGGCCTGGATCCTGAGCCTGAAGCGGTTCCCCGTTCCCGCTTCGGCCCCGGGCTCGCCGGACGGAGCGCTCCTTCCCGGGGCGGCCGCCGGGCCGGCCCAGGCGGACCCTGGCCCGGGCTTTGACAAGCCGGCGTTCTGGGGAACACTGCTCCTAAACCTGCCGACGACGACGACGCCGTCGAAGGGCGACTTCCTCCTCCGCATCTCCCACAGCTTCTCCGATCGGGTCGAGGAGGGCTTCGACGACTTGTTCGGCCTGGACAGCTTCGCCAACATCCTCTTCGGCTTGGGATACGGCATCACAGACAATCTGACGGTCACGGTGGGCCGGGCCCGCGTCTATAAAGAGTTCGAGTTCGGCGCCGACTGGCTCATCGCCGAACAGGTCCGGACCGCGGGCCTCCCCTTCTCCGCGACGCTCCACGGCGGGATCAGCCTGGCCACCGACCCCGATCCCCTCTTGCCTGATAGCCCCACCGAGGCCAAGTTCTTCGTCGCGGCCAGCCTTTCCCGCCAGTTCACCCGGAGGCTCTCCGTCCTGGTCGTCCCGGCCTTCGCGACGAACACGAACCATTGGGCCCTCGATCCCGGGAACACGTTATCCCTCGGCGTCGGGGCCCGCTACATGGTTCTCAACGACTTATCGATCATCGCCGAATGGACCCCCGTCGTCTCCGGCTACAAGGCCATCGAGAGCGGTTGGGGGCTCGGCATCGAGAAGAAAATCGGCGGGCACGTCTTCCAGGTCTTCGTCAACAACACCCTGGGACTGACGAAGGCGCAATTCCTGCCCGGCGGAGACCTTCGCCTCGGCGACTTCGACTTCCGCCTCGGCTTCAATATCTTCCGGACGTTCTGACCCGGCCGCGGGGCCGGGCTCCCGCCCCGATCACTTGAGCTGGAAGCGAACGGTCACCGTGAAGACGATGGGCTTGATCTTGCCTTCGACGATCGCCGGCTCGTAGACCCACTGCCTGACGGCGTCGATGGCCGCCTGATCGAGGAGCGGGATGGACCGCAAGACCAGGACGTCGATGACCTTGCCCGTCTCGTCGGCCTTGACGCTGAGGATGACGACGCCCTGGACCCCGGCGGTCCGGGCGGCCTCGGGATAGACGGGGGCGACCTCCTTGATGAGCTTTGGCGGCTTGACCGCACCTTCGGCCTTGACCGCTCCCTCGGCGAACTTCTCGCCGGTCATCGCCTTCCCGCCTTCCTTCAGGGCGAAGCGGACGGTGACCGTGAAAACCACCTTGCGGGCTGTGCCGTCGATGACCAGGGGTTCGTATTTCCACTGCTTGACGGCGTCAACGGCGGCTTGGTCGAGGACGGGGATGGATCGCAGGATCCGGGTGTCGACGATGTTGCCCTGCTCGTCGGTCTTGGCCTCGAGGATGACGGTGCCTTCGACGCCGGCCTTGCGGGCCTCCTCCGGATAGACCGGGGCGATCTGCTTGAGGATCTTCGGCGGCTCGACCTTGCCGACAGCCCGGACGGCGTCGCCCTCGAACCGCTTGAGATCCTGTGTTCCCGCGACACTGCCGGAGACTCCGCCAACGACGCCTCCCGACACGCCGCCGGCGACTCCCCCGACGACCCCGCCGACAACGCCGCCGACCTGAGGCTTCTTGTCATCGAGCTTGAACTGCATGGTCACAGTGAAGGTTACCGATCGCGGCTTGCCGTCGATGACCATGGGCTCATAGACCCATTGCTTGAGGGCATCTATGGCCGCCTGGTTCAGGGTGGGAACGCCGCGGAGGACCTTGACGGTAGCGATCCGGCCGTAGGTGTCGGTCGTTCCTTCCAAGATGACGGCGCCCTCGACCCCTGCTTTCTTCGCTTCTTCAGGGTAGACCGGATCGACCTGCTTGACGAGCTTGGGCGGCATGACCTTCGACCCGCCGGCTTCCTTGAGCTCGCCCACGGGAGGGACATCGACGACCCCCCGGAGGACGCCGCCTCTGCCCGTGATCCTCAGGGAGATGAAATAGGGCTTGAGCGCCGTGTCCTCGAATCCGAAGACCGCGGCGCTCTTGTCCGGGAGGATGAATTCCGTGTCCAGCAGGCTCGCTTTTTTATCGGCGCTCTGCTCGTAGACCTCGATCCGGAACTGGTTCTTATCGATGAGGCGTCCCGGGGTGACCTGGACCAGGTACTCCCGGCCGTTGATCCTGAACATGTGAAAGGCTTTTTCGCCTTTACCTTTCTCCCCGACGAGGTCGGCCTCGGTCAAGAGATGGACGTCCTTGAGGCTGTAGAGCTTCTTGATCTGCTGCTCGGCCTGGACGTCCTCGGCCAGATCGACATTGACGAAATTGAGATATTTCAGGAAGGATGAAGTCACGGGTTTGGACGGCTGGACAGGCACATCACGGCCGCCCTCGAGGATCCTCATCTTGAGCCAGAACGTTGTCGCGGACCCCTTCGAGCCTTGAAGGGCCTCGTTCCCTTCCCCCGCCGAGAGCGGGGCCAGGGCCCAAACGACGATGACGGCGGCCAGCAAAAAGCTCAGCATTCTTTTCATGTCGATCCTCCTGTCAGGGTGTCTTCGAAGCCCAGACGAACACGGTGTCCGTACCCTGGGGCTGGTAGACGAACGTCTGGGCGGGCGCGCCGCCCACATTGACATAATCGATCTGGAACCGGTCGGCCGGAGCGATGACTCCGGCATCGAAGCCGGGCCGTTCGATCTCCCGGAGAAGCCAAAAACCGGTCACAGCGACAACCGCCGCCATGCCCGCGGCGGCGGCCCACCGCCAAACCAGTCCCGCCCGCCCCGGCGCCGGCTCGGGAACGGGCGCCGGATTTCCGGTTCGAGAAAGGATCCTCTGCCAGAGGGCGTCGGCGTTCCCCACCGCCCCCGGGGCGACCAGAAGCCCCTTCGCTTCCTCCCGGCTCAGGAGCCGGGCCTGGCAGCGCGGGCACCGGTCCATATGGGCGCGGATAAGCCAATCCCGGAACGGCCGCAGGGGAAGGGCCGCATAAAGCCTATCAACCGTTTTGCAGGAGGCCATGTTCGTTCTCCAAGAGCGCTTTGATCTTCCGGCGGGCGTTGAAAAGATAGACCCGGGCGGTCGAGGCCGAGCAGGCCAGGACCTCGGAAATGTCCTTGGCCGTATAGCCCTCGTTGGCCCACAGGCAGAGCGCCGTCCGCTCGCGCGGCGACAGGATCTCGAGCACCTTCGAAGGCAGCGGCGCGGGATCTGCCGGAACCAGAGCCTCGCCCCTCGCGGTCACGGCCGGATCGAACCGGGCCCGGGCCGAGAACTCGGTGAATCGCCGTCTTTTCCTGATCATGTCGAGCGATCTCCTGTAGGCGATGGTCAC
>Ga0105106_10000914_pt1 | contig 20911 bp, 19 predicted proteins | sample PPLLaktember2015_5_FD_79109 | JGI IMG/M metagenome (GOLD analysis project Ga0105106, IMG submission 79109) | Freshwater sediment microbial communities from Prairie Pothole Lake near Jamestown, North Dakota, USA - PPLs Lake P8 Core (1) Depth... | ecosystem: Environmental > Aquatic > Freshwater >...
AAGGCTGCAGAAGATTTTTATTTTCTTCAGAAATTAGCAAAGCACTATACTATAAACAGGATCAGCTCAACTATTGTCAGACCATCAGCAAGAGAATCATGGCGGGTACCGTTCGGTACCGGCAGAACTATGATTGATATTTCTTCAAATAAAAAAAATATTCTGCTTTATGATCCTGATATCTATATTGTTCTGAAGAACTGGTTAGAGTTATTGCATTCTGATTTGTCATTAAGCCCAAGTTTGATGATGATAGAATCAAATAAAATCTATCCGGAACTTTTCAATTTCCTTGAGAGCCGCGGGTTCAGGAGAGATTGGGAAAAAATATTAGAAAATAGTAAGTCACCAAAGCAGATTAATTATCAGAGGTACAATTGGTTTGACGCTTTCGAAACATTAAAGTTAATACACCATTTAAGGGATACTTCATTTCCGATGATTGATATAGATTCAGGTGTAAAAAAATTATTTAAACTTGTTAAACATACTGCTAACTTTGAATGGACAGATGAGAAAAATACAACTGAAGACTTATATGCATATTATTTATCTGAACTAAGATTACTTGAAATAGCACTTCATAATAAAAATTTAGTATGATCACTAAAACAGAACAGAACGAAATTCAGGATTACCTTCGGGATGCCTCCAACACAACGGGTTACTGTGAAGCTGTTGTTTATCCGGAAACTACTGACGAAGTAATCTCAATTCTGAAGCGGGCAAATTCTGAAAAAACTAAAATTACGGTTTGCGGAAACAGAACCGGCTTGTCCGGAGGAAGTGTTCCTTACGGTGGGATTGTTCTTTCTACCGAAAAGATGAACAAAGTTTTAGAAATAAATGAAGATGAAAAATTTGCAGTAGTCGAACCTGGAGTTTTGCTGTCTGACTTTCTGAATTTAATTAAACCTAAAAAACTTTATTATCCACCTGACCCAACCGAACTAAATTGTTTTTTGGGCGGAACGGTTGCAACTAATGCATCAGGCTCGAAGACATTTAAATATGGTCCCACAAGGGATTTTGTACTCGGAATAGAAATAGTTTTGCCGACTGGTGACCTTTTGGTTTTAGACAGAGGTCAAAACATCGCACAGAAATTTGATTTACCCATTACAACTGCTAACGAGAAAAGAATTGAATTAAAAATTCCTTCAGTTAAATCTCTTCCGACAAAAAACACTGCTGGTTATTTCTGCCGTGAAAATATGGATGCAATTGATTTATTCATTGGTTCAGAAGGAACTCTTGGAATATTAACAAAGCTTAAATTGAAATTATTATCCGCTCCTCAAATGGTTCTCTCTGCAGTAATATTCTTTAATTCTGAAGATGCTGGACTGAACTTTATTGAAGAATCGAGGAATGAATCTTACAATTCAAGAAAAACTAAATCTCAATCCACCATTGATGCACTTGCTTTGGAGTATTTCGATAAATTCGCACTCAATTTTTTAAGAGAAGAGTTTCCTAATATTCCCGAAGAAGCTTGTTCGGCAATTTGGTTTGAACAAGAAGTTGATGAATATTCCAGCAATCAGGTAACTGAGTTGTGGATTAAGCTAATTGAAAAACGCAATGGCGATCTTGCTCATTCCTGGATTGCTATGAACGAAAAAGACAAGCTAAAATTCGTAGAATTCCGTCATAGAATTTCAACAAAAGTTAATGAATTCATTGCATCCCGCAATATGAGAAAGCTGGGAACCGATTTTGCCGTTCCTGATGAAGAGTTGAAAAAATTTTATTTTAAGCTGAAGAATGATGTAAGCAAAGCCGGACTAGATTATGTTATTTATGGTCATTTCGGTAATTCACATATTCATTTAAACATGCTGCCGAAGAATAGTGAAGAGTTTGAGTCAGCAAAAAAACTGTATAGCAGCATGTGTCTTTCCGCAATAACATCAGGAGGAACATTTGCAGCAGAACACGGTGTAGGAAAGAATAAAAAAGCGTTGCTTTATGAAATGTATGATAAGAAAGTAATGAGTGAGATGTGGAAAATAAAACAAACACTTGACCCAAATCTGATTCTGGGCAGCGGAAATATTTTCGATACATAGTTCTCTTTACTTCTTCAAAGCCTGATTAACTTTATTAAGAAGGGAGTTTTTAGTAAAGGGTTTAGAGATATAATGAGTAAATCCGCTCTTAAGTATTCGATCTTCGTCTTCTCTAAATGCATATGCGGTCACAGCAATGATAGGAACATCTTTATAATTTTTTAATTTTTTAATCTCTCTGGCAAGCTCCAAACCATTTAATCCTTTAGAAAGACTAATATCTAATAAAATAACTTCATAGTTATTCCTATTAATTTTCTTCAGAGCTTCTGAAGATTCGGAAGCAGTTTCAACCAGAAATTTGCCTTTCAAAAACATACCGACTATTTCACGGCTAATACTATCGTCTTCAATATAAAGAATTGAAGATAATACTCCTGTTTTTTTTTGCATCACGTTCTCCTTAAACAGACAATTTAACAAGTCAAGTTATTCGCGCTTAAAAAAATCCGTTCCCTCCTTTGTATCTTTAAGAGTAATACCAAGGTTCTCCAACTTTTTTCTGATATCATCAGCCAATTGGAAATTCTTTTCATTTTTAGCCCTCAGTCTGATATCAATTAAAATTTTTATCAGTTCATTTTCGAGCAATGAGTCCGACTTCAATTCTTTTTCCTCGAAAGAAACTATTCCCAAAACATCACCTGCTGTCTTGGTTAAAAATTCTTTAAGAGAAAGATAAAAATTAAGACTAATATTTTCCTTATCTGAAATCGTCCTGTTAGCTTCCTTCACAAAATCAAAAATGACTGCAACAGCCTGCGGTGTATTGAAATCTTCATCCATAGCTTCAGAAAATCGATTTTCGAAAGATTTGAAATCAAATTGAGGATTAACACCACCGGGTTTGTTTTTATTCAGAGCAGATTCAATTGTGGAACGAAGATTTTTTAATTTTTCCAATCCTTTATCAGCAGCGTCAAGCAATTCACCTGTAAAATCAACGGGACCTCTGTAATGCGCCTGCGAAAAGAAAAGTCGAATTGACTCAGCAGAATATTTTGCCAGCACTTCCCTTGCAGTAAAGAAGTTGCCGAGAGACTTCGACATTTTTTCTTTGTTGATGTTCAGAAATCCAAAGTGCATCCAGTATTTAACAAATGGCTTTTTTGTAGCAGCTTCACTCTGTGCAATTTCGTTTTCGTGATGCGGAAAAATTAAATCGTTTCCACCAGCGTGAATGTCAAATGTTTCCCCGAGATGTTTGCAGCTCATCGCCGAACATTCGATATGCCAGCCCGGTCTTCCATTCCCCCATTCACTTTTCCAGAAAGGCTCGCCTTCTTTTGACTTTTTCCAGAGAGCAAAATCAAGCGGATTATGCTTTTCTTCCATCACTTCAACTCTTGCACCGACTTCAAGCTCATCTATTTTTTTTCCGCTTAACTTGCCGTATTGTTTGAATGATGAAACATTATAAAAAACATTTCCGTCAACATTATATGCAGCACCATTATCGATGAGAGCTTTTATCATACTTAGAATTTCATCAATATTTTCTGTTGCTCTTGGATAGATTGTCGCTGGCTTAATCCTTAACCTTTTTATGTCTTCAAAAAAAGCTTCTGAATATTTTTTTGCAACATCACTAGCTGGAACTTTTTCTTCGATAGATTTTTTAATGATTTTATCATCAATATCAGTCAAGTTCATAGCATATTTAACATTGTATCCCTTATACTCAAGATATCTTCTGATAACATCTGCCATTATAAACGTACGAGCATTACCAATATGGAAGTAATCATAAACGGTCGGTCCACAGATGTACATTCCAACATTTGGCGAATTCAGAGGAATGAACTCCTCAATTTGCTTAGTTAGTGTGTTGTATAATTTCAGCATATGATTGTTCACAAAGAATTAAATCTGTTTGGAAATATAACCAAATCAAAAATGAATTTTATGATTCGGTGGTTCTCAGCTTTTTAATTAGCAATTTCATATCATCAGGAAGTTCAGAATTAAAAAACATTTTCTTCTTTTCTACCGGGTGATAGAATCCAACGGTTTTTGCATGCAATGCTTGTCTTGGCATAATCTCAAGCAAATTTTGGACTCTTGCTTTTATTTTAGGCTGCTCTGAACCGTAAATAATTTGTCTTCCTCCGTAGGTTGGGTCACCAAAAACCGGCTTTCCGATTCCAGATAAATGAACTCTTATCTGATGTGTTCTTCCTGTCTTCAAATTTATTTTCAGATATGAAGTAAACTCAAACTCTTCAAGAACTTCGTATAAAGTTAGTGCTGTTCTTCCTTCACTTTCGCTTACTGAAAATTTCTTTCTGTCCTTTTTACTGCGGACAATGTTAAAATTTATTTCACCTTTCTGCTCTTTAAATTTTCCCCAGCAGACGGCGTGGTATTCACGTTCAACAGTCCGCTTGCTGAACTGCTCTGCAATTTTAGCGTGTGTAAAATCATCTTTGGCTACAACCAGAAGTCCGCTTGTATCTTTATCAAGACGATGAATAATTCCCGGTCTGCCCGGTTCATTTAAATCACTAAGTTTTTTTGTATGATGAAGAAGTGCATTTACAAGTGTGCCTGTATAATTAGCATAAGCAGGATGCGCTACCATTCCAGCAGGTTTGTTTATTATTATCAGATAATCGTCTTCATAAATTATATCGAGAGGAATGTCTTCGGGTTCTGCATCTTCAGGTCGTGGTGATATCGGATGAGTAGCCTCAATTACGTCAGAAGGTTTAACCTGGTAGTTTGCTTTAACTAAAGCTCCATTTACCGTGACAAGATTCGCATCAATAAGCTTTTGAACTTTGGAACGGGTTGCGTTTTCAATGGAATGAGTAAGAAAGAGATCTAATCGTTCCTTCTTTTTCCCCTCGGGAACTTCAAACCGATATTTCTTTTCCTTTATCAGCTTCGCCATCACTCAATCCACCATTTATATTTTTTGAAGACGGTTCGTTTTCAGAAATTAATTTGCCTGCATCACCTTGCTTGTTCAGTTCTCCTGATGCTTCTTTGCTCTTCTTATCTTCTGCTTCATGGTGCTTATAGAAAAAAAGCAGAATTAATACTCCGATCGAAACGGCTGCATCAGCAATGTTGAAGATTGGCCATCTGTCATAGCTTCTTCCAAAAATTGAAAAGTTAAAAAAGTCAAAATCAAAAAAGTCAACAACTTTGCCATAAAACAATGGAGCATAGTCATAGATTAATCCATAGAACATTCTGTCAATAACATTTCCAACAGCACCGCCGAGTATTAGTGCAATTGCAATTTTTAGACTGAGCGATTTATTCCGGACAGTATAAAGATATACCAGTAAACCGACACTTGCCACCAAAGAAAAAACTGAAATTAAAAGTTTGAAGTCTGATCCCGGATCAAAACCGAATGCCATTCCGGGGTTTTCAGTAAATGTTATTTTGAAGAAGTCACCAATTATGGATATCGACTCACCAATATACATTCCTTCAAATTTTATATTTAATGCCGGGATTGATACTCCCTTTATATAAAATTTTGAAAACTGATCAGCTACTAGAACTGCAAGAGTCAGATATAATACTCTCAAACGGGATCCTCTCTGTCTTCAAATAATTGTGGAATTAAAGTTTCGTTCTTTTTCCTGCTCTTCATACTCAATATCAAGTAAATCAAAAAAAAGACACCTGAAAGAATACTGAGATCTGCAAAGTTAAAGACATAATTCCCATGAATGTCATCAAAAATAAATAGCCTGAATAATCTTATATCCAGAAAATCCACCACGTTGCCTTGAAATAACGGTGCATAGTTATAAAAATATCCATAGAATATTCTATCAAATAAATTTCCTGCTGCACCGCCAAGAATCAGTGCAATGGAAATCCTCACTTTACTATCAGCATTTTTTGCGAAGACCAGGTAAGCAATAAAACCAACACAAGTAAGCATAGTAATAATCAAGATTAAATCTCTCAAATTTTCGCCCGGATCGATTCCAAATGCAATACCAGGGTTCTCGACAAGAGTTAAATGCAAGATATCATTAATTACAGGTTTGCTTGTACCTGGGTACATACCAACATGATTGATATTAAACCAGGGTAAGCTGAATCCTCTAACAAACAGTTTGCTTATCTGATCTATCAACAAAAGAATTAAGGAGAGAAAAAGAATTTTCAATTTAGTGCTGTGTTTATTTTCTTATCAAAAAATTATTACTTCTTTTCCTGTCTTTGCTTAATTGGCAAGCAATGCTGGCTGTGCGGTACGGCCAGGAGTCTTTCCTTTGGGATTAAAGGACAGGTCTCACATAGATGCTGAGGTTCATCAATACACTCAATGCAAATTCCGTATGTGCCTGCTTCAATTCTTTTTAAAGCATCTTCAAGATAGCCAAGGAATTTATTTTCTCTCTGAGCATACAGAAATGTTTTTTCCCTTTCCATTGCATCTGTTCCCTGCTCAGCCATATGCAATGAGTAAGGTGAATTTTCATTAATATATTCGCCGGTTGTAGGATCCAGCATCTGCTCTTTAAGGTTTTGAAGCTGTTCAATTATCTCGTCTCTTTTGTCCAGAATGATCTGTTTGAAATTTTCCAGATCTTTTTTGCTGTACCCTTTTATTTTCTGTATGGCTTTATTACGGGATTCAACCAGGTCCTCAAATTTCACTTCAACGTGTACCTTTGCGGCTTTAGCTCTTTTCGCTGAAAAAGCTTTCACAGCTTTTCTTAAAGGTTTGGGTTCTTTCTTAACTAGATTACTCTTAGCGGTTGTTTTCCTCTGAGTTAAAGTTTTCTTTACAATTTTTTTAGCAGCAATTTTCTTCTGTACTTTTTTTGGTTCTGCTTTTTTGGCTAACGGTTTTTTCTTCGCCGTTTTTTTGACTGTTTTCTTTACGACTTTTTTCGTCATTTGATATTACTCCTATTATTAAATACTTATTTTTTCAATTTTAATTTTAATGTCATCCCCCCCGATTTTCCAATCCTGTACAAATCCGCCATTAAACTCATTTTGATTTTCTCCATTAGGAGTCCTCTGGACAATTTTTTCCGCGAGTGTTTCAATTGAAATGTAATTTGTAAAAGAATTAATTGCAAATGTAAAATCGGAACTTCCGGAAAAGGCTATATTGATTTTATCCGTAACCTGAAACCCTGCATCTTTTCTCATATTCTGAATCCTGTTAACGAACTCTCTTGCCAGACCTTCAGAGATAAGTTCTTTTGTCAATTGTGTATCGACTGCAACCGTAACGCCGCCTTCACTTTCAACTATCCATCCGGCTATTTGTTCAGATAAAATTTCAACGTCATCTTTGTTTACTGACAAGCTTTCACCATCAATATCCAGACTAACCGCGTCTCCTTTTTCAATCAAATTTATTTCTACTGAAGAGAAGTTTTTAATTCTCTCCGCAACAGTTTTAACATTCTTTCCGAATTTAGGTCCGATAGTTTTAAAGTTTGCTTTTGCTGATTTATGAACCAATGTCGAATCATCATCAAGTATTTCAAGCTCTTTGATATTAACTTCTTCAAGAATAACATCTTTCATTTTTAAAAGCGCATCGTTCATATTTTTTTCAACGACAACAATAAGCTTCTTTAATGGCTGTCTGACTTTCAAATTGGATTTTGCTCTGATTGCTCTTATAAGATAAACAACGTGCTGAGCAACATCCATTTTTTGCTCGAGTTCTTTATCAATCACACCGCTTTCCGGGAAATCAGCTAAATGAATTGATTCAATTTTTTCAGTCTTTGTAACTGAATTTAAATTCTGGAATAATTCTTCAGCAAGAAAGGGTGCAAAAGGTGCAATAAGCCTGGATACAGTAACGAGACATTCATACAACGTCTGATAGGCAGCCAGCTTGTTCTCATTCATCTCAGACTTCCAGAATCTTCTTCTGCATCTTCTAACATACCAGTTTGAAAGATGATCAATAGTGAAATCAGAAATAGCTCTTGCAGCTTTTGTAACTTCATATTCATCCATCAGCCTAATATTATTTTCAACCAGCGAGTTAAGTTTTGACAGAATCCAGCGATCAATTTCTTCTCTTTTTGCAAGAGGAACCTGTGCTTCTTTATTTTCAAATCCATCTATGTTTGCATAAAGCGCAAAGAAAGCATAAGTGTTCAACAATGTTCCAAAAAACTTCCGCTGAACTTCAAGCAATCCATCTTCATCAAATAGAGTTGGTCTCCAGGGCGGGCTGTTCGTAACCAAATACCATCTTGTGGCATCTGCACCATATTTTTCAAAAAGAACAAAAGGATCAACTGTGTTGCCTTTTGATTTTGACATCTTCATTCCATTTTTATCAAGGATCAATTCATTCACAATCAGGTTCTTATAAGCAACGTTGTCAAAAAGCATAGTCGCAATAGCATGCAGTGTATAGAACCATCCACGCGTCTGATCAATTCCTTCGCAAATGAAGTCAGCAGGAAAAGCTTTCTTCTCAAACCATTCTTTGTTTTCAAAAGGATAATGGTACTGTGCAAAAGGCATTGCACCAGAATCAAACCAAACATCAATCAGTTCGGGTGTTCTTGAATAAATCTTCCCATCCCTTTCGAAGAGAACCTTGTCAACGAATGGTTTGTGAAGATCAATGTTTTCAACTTCGTTAACTGGAATTCTTTTATCACCTTCAACGATGAATCCTTTTTTCAATTCTTCTATGCTGCCAACTGGTATAATGTCACCATCTTCACTAACCCATAATGGAAGCGGGGTTGCCCAGAACCTGTCGCGTGATAAAGCCCAGTCTTTATTTTCCTCAAGCCAATTTCCAAATCTTCCTGCACCAACTTCAGGCGGCTGCCAGTTGATTGTTTTATTCAACTCAATCATTCGTTTGGCAACACTTGTTGTCTTGATGAACCACGACTCACGTGCATAATAAATTACCGGTACATCCTGGTTCCGCCAGCTGAAAGGATATGTATGAACTATAGTCTCCTTCTTATACAGCTTGCCTTCTGCTTTTAGCTTATTGATAATTTCCTTGTCAGCATCTTTTACAAATTGTCCGGTATAGTCGGTTACTTCAGAAGTGAATCTTCCACCTCTGTCAACCGGTTGAAGCATTGGCAGGTTATACTTTTTTGAAAGATCATAGTCATCGGCACCGAATGCCGGTGCAATATGAACTATTCCCGAACCAGTATCGGTACTAACAAAATCTCCAAGACAAACAAAGAATGCTTTTTTGTTTGGTTTTACATACGGCAGCAACTGTTCAAACTCAACTCCCTCAAGATCACTTCCCTTCATCTCTTGAAGAATTTCATATTCACCGTCGAGAGTTGAAAGAAGTTCTTTGGCAAGAATTATTTTCTTTTCTTTATTAGAAACTTTCACGTAAACAACATCGGAGCCAACTGCGAGAGCAACGTTCGAAATCAATGTCCACGGGGTTGTTGTCCAGACAAGAAAATGCTCATCCTTTTCTTTTAACTTGAAGAGAACATAAACCGATGGATCTTTTGTTTCCCTGTAACCTAGTGCAAGTTCCGCCATTGAGAGAACAGTTTCCGATTTGGGATCCTGCGGAACAATTTTATAATCTTTATAGATGAGTCCTTTTTCATAAAGAGTTTTGAGTGCCCACCAAACTGACTCGATGTAATCATTGGTTAATGTTATGTAGGGTGATTTTAAATCAATCCAGTAGCCCATTCGTTCTGTCATCTTTTCCCAAAGATCGAGATATGTAAAAACAGATTCACGACAAGCCTTGTTGTATTTTTCTACTCCATAAGTTGCAACTTCACTTTTATTTTTTATACCGAGAGCTTTTTCAACTTCAATTTCAACCGGAAGCCCGTGAGTATCCCAGCCGGCTTTTCTTTCTACCCTGAATCCGCGCATTGTTTTGTATCTGCATACAATATCTTTCAATGTACGAGCCATGACATGATGAATGCCCGGTTTGCCGTTTGCAGTTGGAGGACCTTCATAAAACGTAAAAGATTTTTCAGGCGAACGAAACTGAATGCTCTTTTCAAAAATTTTTCGTTCTGACCAGAATTTCAGAATGTTCTGCTCAGCTTCGGGATATTTTATTTTTTCTAATCCTTGCTTGTACATATCAACAATTACTATAGCTCTTCATATCTCTTTAATAATTCTCTTTCAGTCTGAATAAACTCTTTCAACTCCTGTTCGATTCTTTCCTTCTTAAGCACAATATTTTTGGAGGTTGCTTCAGCCTCACTAACAATCTTATCAGCATTTAACCTTGCTTCTCTCATTAATAATTCCGCTTCTTTCTTTGAATCAGAAGCGGTTGCTTCGAGAACTTTAACTTTTTCTCTTAATATCAATGCTTCTTTTTCACCACTTACAATTTCCTGAACAGCCATTCCAAAAATTCCCATTGCACCCAGAGTGATGTTCCTTAAGCTGAAAAGAATAAGATTTTCAACCAGCAATTCAAATGTTCCGAAGTATTCATTAAAGAAAACAATGATAGCAATACTCAGAATTGTGACTGCAACGATTACAGCAAAGACGACTCGACCACCTCGCTGCCATCCGAGTGTTCTGTTTATATACCAGCCGCATGCAAAACATAAAATTGAAAGCACAAACCAGACGGCAAAGTTTCTATCACCAAAATTGAAAAGTGAAGTATTGAGAAAATTAGAGGCGAAGATCAATAAACCAAGAAGTAAGGGTACACTGTATGAAGTAATAAATTTTTTCATTTCAACCTCTTGATTAATTCTTTCATAATTAATGTCATTTTCGGTTCAGCCTGCATTGCTGTAGCAATTATTTCTTCAACATTCACAGGCTTGAGAGTATCAGGAAAACATTCATCAGTCACGATACTGATGCCCAGTACTTTCATTCCCATATGGTTTGCAACAATATTTTCCGGGATGGTTGACATGCCAACTACATCTGCACCGGTGGCTCTGAGAAATCTGTACTCTGCTCTTGTTTCCAAATTCGGTCCCGGTACAGCTACATAAATACCCTTCTGAACTTTAATCTGATTTTCAAGTGCAATCTTCTCAGCAAGCTCAATCAATTCAAAGCTATAGGGTTCACTCATATCCGGAAATCTCGGGCCGAGTTCATCTTCATTTTTTCCGATGAGCGGATTATCACCAAGCATATTTATATGATCAGTCATAATCATTACGTCGCCCTTCCGGTAATGTGGATTCATCCCTCCACAGGCATTTGAAACAAGCAGAGTTTGAACACCAAGAAATTTCATTACACGGACAGGGTAAGTTATCTGCTTCATCGAGTAGCCTTCATAATAATGAAAGCGCCCCTGCATAGCAACTACATTTTTCCCAGTAATCGTACCGAATATCAGCTTTCCGTGATGTGACTCAACAGTTGAAATGGGAAAATGCGGAAGTTTTTCATAATCGATTTGATGTTTGATATTAATCTCTTTAACAAGACCGCCTAATCCGGTTCCGAGAATTATTCCAATTGGATAATTATCAGAAGTATGCTTTCTGATTACTTCGAGCGTTTCATTAATATTTGAAATCAGCATGCTCATTTTATAAAAGTTTGTCCACTATTCCATCAACATCTATATCAAGTTTTTCCGGCTCATCCTGCACTTTAGGTTTCTTCGGTTCTTCACCGGCTTCTTTTACTTTTCCTTCAAGCAGATTGGATTGAGTGCTTACTATTGCTTTCAGCTTTGCAATGATTAAATCTTTTTCCTCCCGCAAAACTGCAACAGCATTTCGCATTTCATTTGCTATGTCTTCTGAATTTTGAATAATCTGAGAAGCTTTGATTTCAGCTTCTTTCACTATCAACGCTGATTGTTTTTTTGAAGCTTCGATTGCCTGTACAGAAGTTTCCTGCTGCTTGAGCAATGTCTCCTGAAGCTTCTGTTCAATCTTATGAAAATCATCGAGTTCATGCCTGAGTCTTTCAACTTCATTTTCCAATTGTTCATTTTGATTGAGAATTTCTTCCATATCAGAAGATATTTTATCGAGGAAGGCTTGAACTTCATCAACATTATATCCCCTCATAGATTTTTCAAATTCCTGCTTTTTAATAAATAGCGGCGAAAGTTTCATGACTGCCTCCAGTCTTTTGTTGTGTCTCTTTGACCAAAGATTGCTGAACCAATTCTCAGCATAGTTGCTCCTTCTTCAATTGCTATTTCATAATCGTTTGTCATTCCCATTGAAAGCTCACTAAGGTCAAAACCATTTTTATTTATTTTGTCTTTTAAATTACGCAAATCAGCAAAACTTTTTCTGATAATTTTTTCATCTTCCATAAATGCGGCCATCGTCATCAAGCCAACCAATTCAACATTCGCAAGATTGGAACAGTGCGTCACCAGCTTCAATACATCTTCATCATCACTTAAACCTGATTTTGTTTCTTCTGATGATGTTTTAACTTCCAGTAAAATCTTTTGAACCTTGTTTAACTTTTTCGCTTCTTTATTTATTTCATCAGCGAGAGAAGCTGAATCAACTGAATGAATATAAGTTGCTGCTTTAACCGCATACTTTACTTTATTTCTTTGGAGAGTCCCGATGAAATGCCAGTTAACTTTATCACCAAGAATTTCATACTTATCTCTCAGCTCCTGAGCCTTGTTTTCACCAAAATCAGTTACGCCCAGACTATTTGCTTCATTGATGGCATCTACACCGAAGAACTTGGAAACTGCAATCAGCCTGATTTCCTGCGGATTTCGCTCAAAATCGGCACATTTTGCAGCTATTCTTTCCCTGAGATGCTTAATATTTTCTGCTATCATAAAAAAATTAAGGTTGTGAATGTATATTATTCGGCATCAAAAATCAATCTGAATTGAAGAAAAATAAATGAGCAATTATTAATATCGAAAGTGAGCTTTTACTGATGATAAAAGACAGTTCCACATAAAAAGAATTCCAGTACTGCTGTATCAATCACATAATTTCATTCATCGTTTTAGTAATTTTGAGTGTCATTTTCTTAAAAATATGGAGCCAATATGGAAATTAAGTTGTTAGATGAGATAAAGGAAAAAGCATCAAAGGCAAGAAAGACGATAGTTCTTCCCGAATCCCACGATGAAAGAGTCCTCAAAGCAGCAGAGAAATTAACTAAAGAAAAAACCGTATCAGTAATTACTCTCGGTGATGAAGATCGAATTCACAAAGATGCAAAACGATTGGACGTTGATCTGACTGGTGTGAGAATCATAAATCCAACCACATCAGACAAGCTCAGCGATTTTACGAATATTTTCTTCAACCTTCGCAAGCATAAAGGTATCACCATCGAGCAGGCGCGAGGCACAGTTCAGCAGGACCTGTTTTTTGCTGCAATGATGGTAAAAGAAAATATGGCTGAAGGAAGTGTTGCGGGTTCAGCATCTGCAACTGCAGATGTAATGAGAGCCGGAATTCAGTGCATTGGAATGCCTGAAGGAATTTCAATTGTATCGAGCTTCTTTCTGATGCTTTTCCCGGATAAGAATTATTCTTTTGCTGACAGTGCCGTAGTTCCTGATCCCGATGAAAAGCAGTTAGCAGATATAGCAATTTCGACTGCTGATAACCACAGAAAGCTTACCGGCGAAGAACCGTTTATTGCAATGCTTTCATTCTCAACAAAAGGAAGTGCAAAGCATGAAGCTGTTGATAAAGTTTTGAATGCAACTGCAATCATTCGGCAAAAGAGACCAGATCTTAATGTTGATGGGGAATTGCAATTTGATGCTGCGGTTATCGAATCAATCGGGAAGAAGAAAGCACCGGACAGTGACGTTGCTGGTAAAGCAAATGTTTTGATTTTCCCTGATTTGAATTCAGGGAATATCGGTTACAAGATTGCGCAGCGATGGGGAAAAGCGGAAGCTGTCGGTCCAATGGTTCAGGGATTGAAAAAACCATTCTTTGATTTAAGCCGAGGTTGCAGTGTTGATGATATTGCGAATACAACAGCAATAGCTGCGTTGATGAGTTAAGAAGCAAGATCCCCGTAGAACAGGTCTCCTGACCTGTGCACCCTTAAAACTCAGAACAGGAATGGAGTCCTGCGCTACTAAATATTTTTAATTAGATGAATATTATTTTATTAACACTTTTTGTTTTAGTAATAAACGTACCTTTCGGTTATTGGCGGGCTAATGTTCGCAAATTCTCTTTGCAGTTTTTACTTGCAATTCATTTGCCTGTAATGTTTATCGTCTTTTTCAGAATTTTAACCGGGACTGGCTTCGAGTATGAAACTTTATTTGTCATAGTTCCCACATTTTTTTTGGGACAACTTGTGGGATCCAAAATCTATTCTTCAAGAAAACTGAGAGAAGCCGCGCCGCTTACTTCATGCCTGGTAATGGATCTTGTTCGGGTGAAAAGTAATTCGGAAAAATAATTTGAACTTATTATAGCTTTGCATTGTTTTAATAAAAAACCGTTGAAACGGTTTTTTCCCTTAAACGTTTCCATTAACCCACGACTTAAGTCGTGGGTTAACAAAGCAAGAATTACACAATAACCGTTTTAACGGTTTAATCTTTTGATTCTCAATTTAAAAACTTAAATAAGAGGATTAGTTATGCTCTACAATATAATTTTCACCACGGTGCTTTTAACTTCCCTACAGCTATTTGCTCAGGACAATTCAACAAAAAATAAGAAGGGCGAAAGTTCAATGGACAACATAAACGATATTACTGTTCTCGATATGAACAATAAAGAAGTAAAGCTTTCCGACTATAACGGAAAAGTTTTATTAATTGTTAACGTTGCAAGTGAATGCGGCTACACAAAACAGTACGCTGGCTTGCAGGAGATTTATGAAGAATACAATCCGCAGGGATTTGAAATACTTGCTTTTCCCTGTAATGATTTCGGCGGACAGGAGCCCGGCACAAATGAACAGATTCAGAATTTCTGCAGCTCGAAGTTTGGAGTAACATTCAAACTGTTTGATAAAATAATAGTCCTCGGAGATGAAAAGTCACCACTTTACGAGAGATTGATAAACAGCAGCGTTACTGAGAAGGGTGATATTAAGTGGAACTTTGAAAAGTTTCTTATTTCTAAGGAAGGCAACATTGTTTCAAGATTCCGGCATAAAATAGAGCCCACAAGTGAGGAAGTAATTTCTGCGATTGAAAGAGAGCTGAAAAAGTAAATGTGCTTAAACCTTCGAGATTAATGCCCATAATTCGCAGCCCAACCTCGAAGGTTGCTCGTTACTTTCCAATCTCCTGTTTAACAAAAAGCTTAGCAGCGATAATGTCTTTATGCTCAACGTTCATTGTGCTGCCGATAATTTTTATCAACCGGTCTTCGTGGCTGTCAAGCTTTCCATCTTCATAAATAATCCGCCATAGATTTTTCATAAGCTCAAACTTTTCCTGCTGAGTAAAACTCTCATTTATTACTGAAGAAAATTCATAAATACTTACACTGTCTTTTACTTTCTGTTCGGAAAGTGCAAGCAGTTCATTTACACACTCATCGTCTAAATCGAAATCATTCTTCATCAAATCAATTATTCTTTTTCTTTCGTCGTCAGAAAAATCACCATCGGCTTTGGCAATCTCCACTAATAGAGCAGCAGTCGCAACCTGGTACTTTTTCGAGGTGGATTTAGTAGAGGAAGTTTCTATCTCTTGTGAGACTTGTTCGTCTCGTTCTGGTGAAAGAACTTTGCGTAAATATTCAAACATTATAAAAATTCAATTAATAATTATTTAATTCTGAAAGCAAGCTGGGAAGGTCAAGAGCTTTTGTAACCATCACAACATTTCCCTCTTCATCAACTGGCCATTCCTCCTGTGGTCTGTCGCAGTAGAGCTCAATTCCATTTCCATCAGGATCTTTAAGATAAATTGATTCGGAAACACCGTGATCGGATGCACCTTCGATCGGGTACTTATTTTCCCACAAAACTTTGAAAGCTTTTGCAAGCTCTTCCCTGCTTGGGTAAAGAATTGCAAAGTGATAAAGTCCGGTGTGACCTGCAGGAGGAGGAACAGCATTTTCACCAGCCCACGTATTTAATCCGATATGATGATGATAATTTCCTGAAGACAGAAAAATTGCCGAGTCACCAAACTTTGCAGTAACGGAAAAGCCAAGCATTTCTTTATAGAACTTGATTGCTCTTTCAAGATTTCCGACGGTTAAATGTATGTGTCCAATTCTTGCTTTTGGATGTATTTCGTAGCTCATCAGATTTTTTCTTTTTTATGATTGTGTGATTTTGACCGGTTCAACTTTCCAGATTTTTTCTGCGTATTCTTTAATTGAACGGTCGCTTGAAAATTTACCAACTCTCGCAACGTTGAGAATTGCTTTCTTCGTCCACTCTTCCTGGTTCAGATATAGCTTACTTGCTTCATCCTGAGCATCAATATAAGACTGGTAATCAGCAAATAAACAGTAATAATCTGACCCAAGCAAGCTGTCAATAATTGGTTTGAAGATTCCTGGTTCCTTCTTGCTGAAGTAATCAGATGTGATCATGTCAATTACTTTCTTGAGTGCAGGGTTTGATTCATAATAAGTTCTAGGATTATAACCACTGCTCTTCAGTTTAACAACTTCATCTGTAAGCAAACCAAAGATGAATATATTTTCTGCTCCGACTTCTTCACGAATTTCAATATTTGCTCCATCCATGGTGCCGATTGTTAATGCACCGTTGAGCGTAAACTTCATATTTCCTGTGCCGGATGCTTCCAAGCCTGCCATTGATATTTGTTCAGAAAGATCGGCTGCGGGAATTATTTTTTCTGCGAGTGTCACAGAATAATTCGGGATGAAAACTACTTTCAATTTATCGCCTACATCCGGATCGTTATTAACTACTTCAGCAACTGAATTGATTAGCTTGATTATCTGTTTAGCCATTTGATATGCGGGCGCAGCCTTGCCTGCGAAAATAATTGTCCGCGGAACCATTTCAATTTTTGGATTGTCCTTTATCCTGTTGTAAAGAGTAATGATATGGAGAACATTAAGGAGCTGACGTTTATACTCATGGAATCTTTTTATCTGCACATCAAACATTGAGTCAGGGTTGATTTTAATTCCATTATAATCTTCGACCAGATCAATTAATAATTTTTTAGTCAGCCACTTAGCATTTCTAAACTCTTCCCTGAAGTCAGGATCATCCACAAACTTTTCGAGCTTTTTCAAGTCGTTCAAATCATAAACCCAATTCTCACCTATTCTATCACTAATAATTTTTGAAAGGAACGGATTAGCCGTCTTTAACCATCTTCTTGGAGTGATGCCGTTAGTTATATTAACAAACTTTCCGGGATACATTTTATGAAAATGAAAAAAGATTTTTGTTTTTAAAATTTCAGTATGCAGAGCAGCGACGCCATTAACTGCGAAACTGCCAACAATCGCCAGGTTTGCCATACGAACCGATCTGCCATTAGCTTCATTAATTATAGACATAGCCGATAAAAGACCGGAATCAGTTGTATAGTTTTTCTTGACATCTTCGATAAATCTCCGGTTAATTTCATATATAATCTGTATATGCCGCGGCAGCAATTCTTCAAATAAAGGAAGAGACCATTCCTCTAATGCTTCAGGAACAACTGTGTGATTGGTATAAGCAAAAGTTTTGCTCGCAATACTCCAGGATTTCTCCCAGCTTAATCCTTCCTGGTCAATTAATATTCTCATAAGTTCAGGGATAGCAACTACAGGATGAGTGTCATTAAGCTGGATTACATTTTTCTCTGCAAAAAGATCGAAAGTGTCGTGGTTTATTTTATACTTCCGGATAATATCCTGCAGAGTTGCTGAAACGAAAAAATATTGCTGCTTAAGTCTGAGAAACTTTCCTTTAACATAAGAGTCGTTAGGATACAATACTTTTGAAATAGTTTCAGAACCTGTTTTCGAAGCCACAGCGGCAACATAATCGCCTGCATTAAAATCTTTAAAGCTGAATTCAGTTGCAGCTTTTGCCTGCCATAATCTTAAATTATTCACTGTATTATTTTTATAACCCGGCACAGGAATATCGTATGCAACTGCCAGAACATCTTCTGTATCCACCCAATCAAATTTGTAAGTGCCGTCAGGATTCTGAACTTTGACTGCTTTACCATAAAACTTAACCCGATATTCAAGATCTCTTCTGAGAATGTCCCACGGATTTCCATTCAACAGCCAGCTGTCAGGATACTCTACCTGATAACCATTCTCAATCTCCTGTTTGAATATTCCGTATTCGTACCTTATTCCATACCCGAAGGCAGGAAGTTCATGAGTTGCCATAGAATCCAGATAACATGCCGCAAGCCTACCCAACCCACCATTTCCCAGCCCCATATCGTGTTCAATCTCTCTAATTTCTTCAAGACTGTAACCATCTTCTTTTAATATTTTATAACATTCATCGTAGTAATCCATATTGATGAGAGCATTACCAAGTACTCTTCCCATTAAATATTCGAGTGAGAGATAATAAACCCGCTTTGCATCTTTTTGAAAATATTGATGCTGGGTTCTTAGCCATTTTCTTACAAGCCTGTCGCGGATTGCTAATGATAATGCAAAGTATGCATCTGAACCGGTAGCCGTTATGCGATCTTTTATAAGTCGGAATTCTAAGTTTTCTGCAAATTGATTTGAAAGAGAATAAGACGCGGGAGATTCAGTATCAGTAAAAAAAATCGAGGACTTTCCATTTAAAGGTACGGTATGCTTTTTAATCATTAAAACTCTGATTTCCTAAAAAATAAAATTCGGGGGCTAATTTAAGATTGCGAGTATTCTTAACAAAATGATAATTAATGTCTCTGATTCATTTTGATTAATTTGCATATGTAGATTTTGAAACATGAGGAATTTTTATGAAAAAGACTTTATTAAGATCATTCATCTTTATTCTAGCTGCGTTAAGTGTTTTATTAACAATTACTCTCTCCAGCCAATCACAAAGCAATATAGAAACAGGAAATGTAATTTTCATTCATCCCGACGGCACGGGATTAGCAAACTGGAACGCTGCAAGAGTATTATATTATGGTCCTGACGGAAACCTGAATTGGGATAAACTTTCTCATATCGGATTGTATCAAGGTCATATGACGAATACACTCACTGCATCATCTGAAGGTGGAGCCACCATTCACGCTTACGGAGTTAAAGTAGAACTACTTTCTTATGGAATGGATGGGAATAAATCACTAGCTTCACGCTCGGGAAGTAACTTAAGCATAATGATGGAAGCAAAGAGCAAAGGGATTAACATTGGCATAATTAACAGCGGGAAAATAGTCGAACCCGGAACGGGGGTTTTTGCAGCAAGCGACGTTTCAAGAGCAAACGAAGATGCAATCTCAAAAAAAATAATTGAGTCGGGAGCTGATTTGATTTTTTCAGGTGGTGAAGAAAATTTATTACCAGCAGGAGTTGAAGGAAAATTCGGACCCGGTAAACGTAAAGATGGTGTGAATGTAATTGAACTTGCAGTCGATCTGGGTTACAAGGTAATTTATTCAAGAGAAGAATTAGCGTCTCTTTCAAATGACACAGAAAAAGTTCTTGGCATTTTTGCAAAGAGTCATACCTTTAATGATAAATCGGAAGAGGAACTTATTGCTCAGGGATTAAAAAATTATCAGCTTGAGGCTCCAACTTTAGCAGAGATGACAGATGCAGCGATAAAATTATTATCTGCAAAAGAAGGGAATTTCTTTCTTGTTATTGAGGAAGAAGGCACTGATAATTTTGGTAATGCGAACAATGCAAATGGATATTTTGAAGCGATTAAACGCGCTGATGATGCAATCGGGATTTCATTAAAATTTTATTCAAAAAATCAGAATACTTTAATCATCACTGCATCCGATAGTGAAGCTGGCGGGATGGAGATTTACGGTTTTCTTGAAAAAGATATGATGCGTAACGAACCTCTGCCAAAAGCAGCTCATAACGGCGCTCCACTCGATGGAATTACTGGAACAGGCTCGAAACCATTTATCACAGCAATTGACAAAAATGGGAATCAATTCCAGTTTGCAGTTGCATGGTCAACAAATGATGATGTAAACGGCTCGGTAGTAGCAAAAGCTGAAGGCCTAAATTCTGAATTAATGAAAGGAAAGATTGATAACACTGAGATTTACCGAATAATGTACGCAACACTTTTCGGAGTAATATTAGAGTAACTTAATCTTCCTTTAAATAAGCAGTTGCTTCGATTTCCACAACAAAATTAGGATCGATCAGGGATTTTACTTCAACCATCGTTGTAACGGGTTTGATGTTTTTAAAAAATTCACCGTGCGCGCGCCCAACGGAATCCCAATCTTTAATATTGGTAACATAAATCCTTGTTCTGACAACATCATTCAATGATCCGCCGGCCTCATTCAATGCTTTTTCAATTTTCTGAATGATGAATTTCGCTTGCTTGTACGGATCACCAGGAGCGATGATTTTATCACGATCAACTGCTGCGGTGCCGGAAACTTCTATCAGTTTTCCGATCCGCACAGCTCTGGAATATCCTATTTTATCTTCCCATGGTGTACCGCTTGTTACACTTATTCTTTTTTCCATATTGCCCTCTATATTTTTCCTTGAAGATATTTTTTTCTTTTTGATTCAGGAAACTTCTCTATTGCATACCGAAGCATGGTGCGGGGTATCTTCCTGTAATGCTGCTTTAAAAAATTTTCCTCTCTTCTCAAATCTCTCTTCCCGATTTCTCTAAGCATCCAGCCTACTGCTTTGTGAATTAAATCGTGATTATCATCCAATAGCATTTCGGCAATCTTCAGCATGGTTTCGAAGTCATTATTTCGAATGAACTCATATGTTGATAAGACTGCAATTCGCCGTTCCCAAAGATTTTTTGACACTGCAAAT
>Ga0105106_10000918_pt1 | contig 20867 bp, 19 predicted proteins | sample PPLLaktember2015_5_FD_79109 | JGI IMG/M metagenome (GOLD analysis project Ga0105106, IMG submission 79109) | Freshwater sediment microbial communities from Prairie Pothole Lake near Jamestown, North Dakota, USA - PPLs Lake P8 Core (1) Depth... | ecosystem: Environmental > Aquatic > Freshwater >...
ATTGTTAATAACTGGCTTCCGAGGTATACAGGTAAATCAATCAGAAGTTTCGGTAAGTTTTTCCTTCTTACCAACTATCTGTATTATGTCGAGTTGTTCGCAAAGTGGAACAAAGTTAATGTAGAGGGAAAAGATAAAAACATGCCAAGTGCAACGTCAGATGGTATAACAATTATCAACTTCGGGATGGGAAGCCCCAATGCTGCTACCGTGATGGATCTGGTAAGTGCAGTAAGTCCAACTGCTGTACTGTTTCTCGGGAAATGCGGTGGCCTTAAGAAAAAGAACAAGCTTGGTGATCTGATTCTTCCCATTGCAGCAATCCGCAGTGACGGAACATCCAATGACTACCTCCCCATTGAAGTCCCTGCACTTCCGGCATTTAAGCTTCAGAGTGCCATTTCCGCAACTATAACCAGGTATAAACTGGAATATTACACAGGGACTGTATATACAACAAACAGAAGGGTTTGGGAGTATGATGACAGGTTTAAGAAGTACCTGGTAAAGACTCGTGCAATGGCGATTGATATGGAGACGGCAACAATCTTTACTGTTGGTTTTGCCAATGAGATACCGACAGGAGCTTTACTCCTGGTATCGGATCAGCCAATGATTTCCACAGGTATAAAAACTCAGGCAAGCGATCGAAAGGTAACAGACAAATTTGTTGAAACTCATCTTAAGATCGGTATTGATTCGCTGAGAGAGATCAAGGATAACGGTATTTCAGTCAAACACCTAAGGTTTTAATATGGCAATAACATATGAAGAGATAATCTCAGACCTTAAAAAAAGGATCTTCAAACCGGTCTATTTTCTTGCCGGCGAGGAGCCATATTATATCGATCTGATCACGGATTATATCGAACAGAATGTTCTGCCCGAATCTGAGAAGTCATTTAACCAGATGATCCTTTACGGGGAAGATACCACGATTCTTTCAATTATTGAGACGGCCAGAAGATTCCCGATGATGGCGAGCCACCAGGTGTTGATCGTAAAAGAAGCACAGTCGCTGAAGAAGGTGGAGGATCTCGTTATATATCTTGAAAAGCCTCTGCAGTCAACTATCCTGGTACTCAATTATAAATATAAAGTGCCGGACAAGAGAACCAGGTTTTTCAAAGCCCTGGAAACTCATGCTGTCTATTTTGAGTCGGGGAGGTTACGTGATTACCAGATCCCTGCATGGATAGAAAAGTATCTGATGATGCAGGGCATAAAAACAGACCCCGGTGCGTGCGCCATGCTTACCGAATACCTGGGTACCGATCTTCATAAAATAGTTAACGAGCTTAATAAGCTGATTATCACCCTTCCTGCAGGGAAACCTGTAATAAATGCCCAGCTTATTGAAAAGAATATCGGGATCAGCAAGGATTACAACAATTTTGAGCTTCAGAAGGCTGTAGGTGAGAGAAATATTCTGAAAGCCAATATGATAGTACGTCATTTTGCCGGTAATCAGAGGGATAATCCAATTACTCTTACAATTGCATCACTTTTCAGCCATTTCAGCAAGATCCTGATATATCATTACCTCGCCGACAAGTCAAAAAATAATGTTGCCGCTGCTTTGAAGATCAACCCGTATTTTGTAAAGGATTATGAGATCTCAGCATCAAAATATAATGCCTCAAAAACAATTCAGATTATCAGTCTTCTGAGAACCTATGACATGAAATCAAAGGGTTTTGGTGATCTGACCAGCGAACCGGGGGATTTGCTAAAAGAGCTGGTGTATAAGATATTGCATATCCAGTCTTAGTTCATATCCGGCGATTCCGGAAAATCAGCCCACATTCTGTATTTATTCTTAAAGCCTCTTAATACCCTTTTCCACGAGTTTTCCTCCTGGTTGCTAAGAACAATATCTGTTTTGACCTTTGCAATCACCCATGAATTCTCCTTCAGCTCCCTTTCAAGCTGTCCGGCCGACCATCCTGAGTAACCCAGGAAAAACCTGATCTGTCTGTTATTCAATTTGCCTGCTTTTATCATTTTCCGGATGTAGCTTATATCTCCTCCCCAGAATATATTCTCATCGACCAGGACACTTTTCGGGATCTCATCACCCAGGTTATGGAGATAGTGGAGTGTATCAGGAGCAACTGGCCCGCCCATGCTCAGATACTCGTTCCACCCTTCAAAATCTGAAATGGCGTCGCTCACCTTTATCTCAAGCTTTTTGTTAAGTATAAATCCTACTGAACCTTCAGCGTTATGATCAGCCAGATATACAATAGTGCGGTTAAAGAAGGAATCGGGGAGAAATGGTTCGGAAATAAGTATCTTGCCTTTTTCGGGTATCTTATCCTCAGGCATTATTGTGAACAGATCCAAATTCTCTTTCGTATTATCCATATGACGGGGCAATTTACATAATTTTATTAATACAGCCATAAGTAACAAATTCTCTTTTTACCCATATGTACTCACCCCCAGGTTAGTACTTCGCCGGCACCGACTCCTTCATCATGGCATAGACAGCATCAAAAATATCCTCAGCATTCGGTTTTGAAAAATAGTCCCCGTCAGTTGTATAAGCCGGACGATGTTCCTTTGCGGTCAGGGTCCTGGGAGGAGAATCAAGGTATTGCCAGCCTCCCTGTCTTTCGAGAGTTTCCTGTAACATAAAAGCTGTGGTTCCGCCGGGAAGATCTTCATCGAGAAACAACACCCTGTTTGTTTTCCTGATCGATCCAAGGATGATCCCCCTGATATCGAACGGAACAAGTGTCTGAACATCAATAATTTCTACTGAGATCCCGTGAAGTTCAAGCTGATTTGCCGCCTCTGCTGCAATTCTGACTGTCGATCCGTATGTCACAATAGTCAGGTCACTTCCCTCATGAAGCACCTCAGGGATACCAAGCGGCATCCGGAATTCACCAATATTATCCGGCATCCTCTCCCTGAGTCTGTATCCGTTGAGAGGTTCGATTACTATTGCCGGATCATTTCCTTCAAGTAATGAATTATAAAATCCTGCTGCCCTGGTCATATCCCTTGGTGCACATACATAAACACCTCTTACGGAATTGATCACCATACTCATTGGCGAACCTGAATGCCAGATCCCTTCAAGCCTGTGTCCTCTTGTGGATATAATAAGCGGTGCAACCATACTGCCTGCTGTGCGGTAATGTGTGGTGGCAAGATCATCACTCAGTAACTGCAACGCATACATCAGATAATCGAGATACTGGATCTCGGCAACCGGTCTCATACCCCTGAGTGACAGGCCTATACCCTGTCCGAGTATTGTTGCTTCCCTGATGCCGGTATCAGTTATGCGCAGTTCGCCGTACTTTTTCTGCAATCCTTCAAGGGTCTGGTTCACACCGCCAATTTTACCAGTATCCTCACCAAAAGTAACCAGCAGAGGATATTTTGAAAAGAGTTTATCCCAATTTTCGCGCAGAATCTGCCTGCCTGGTACCTCAGGTGAATTCTCCGAATATACGGGAGCAATTGGTTTTACATGGAGAACAGATGTTGGTGTTTCATTATAAAGGAACCTGTCATAGCTCATCGATGCATCGGCATAATTACGTTTAAGCCAGCCATGAAGCTCCTCCGTCAGATTGCCTGTATTGCTGCAGGCTTCGCAGATATTCCTTAATATTTTCCTGGCTGCCATGAAGTTATCTTTGCGGATGGGTGCAATTACCTTCATCAGATCCTCGGCGATCTTTTCGACTGAGGCTTCCTTCGAATCTTCCGGACATCTGCACGAACGATCATTTATGATTTTTACCAGGGCATCCCTTTCTATTTTTATCGGAGTCTGGAACATCTCCCATCCTTTCCTCCTGGATTCCCTGGCCTCTTCTTCAGCATCAGCAGCTAAACTATCAAGCTCTTCAGCCGATGCAATTCCCTCATTTATAATCCATTCCCTCATCTTACCAATAGGATCAGACTCGATCTCCCATTTCAGTCTTTCCTCACTCTTATACCTCTCATGTGATCCTGAAGTGGAATGTCCCTGCGGCTGGGTCACCTCATCTATATGGAAAACGACCGGAACGTGGTCTCTCCGGCAAATCGCAATACCTTCTTCATAAAGTTTTATAAGACCGGGGTAGTCCCATCCTTTACCCTTGAATATCAGAATACCGGGACGATCTGGTTCAGCTTCAAAACCTTTGAGGATATCTGAAATACTGCTTTTGGTGGTCTGATATTTTTTTGGAACCGAAATTCCGAAACCATCGTCATAAACCGATATCGCCACAGGTACCTGCAGTACTCCTGCAGCATTTATTGTTTCCCAGAAATAACCTTCCGATGTGCTTGCATCGCCTATTGAGCCGAAAGCAACTTCATTCCCCTTATTTGACAGAGTTTTAAAACCATGAAGTTCCTTGTTCTGCCTGAATAGTTTTGAAGCATAACCAAGCCCGAGCAACCTCGGCATCTGCCCTGCAGTCGGGGAAATGTCGGCCGATGAATTCTTTTGTTTCATCAGATCTCGCCAGGTTCCGTCAGAATTGACGTTAGGCTCGGAGAAATGATTATTGAACACCCTCCCCCCGCTCCCGGGATTGATCTCCCTGTTAGTATTCCCGTAAAGCTGATGGAAAAATTCCAGGGAATCATACAAACCCATTGCCATCATCCATGTCTGGTCCCTGTAATATCCCGATCTCCAGTCTCCATCCCTGAATTGCTTGGCCATTGCGATCTGCACGATCTCCTTGCCGTCACCGAAAATTCCGAATTTGGCTTTACCGGTTAAAACTTCACGCCGTCCGATTATGCTCAGATTACGGCTCAGGTTTGCAAGACGGTAGTCTGCAAGGATCTTTTTTTTATTCATATATTGGTCGGGAAGTATATTTTGTTTCTTCATTTACAAATAGTTTAATTGTTTCGGTTAAACATCAAACATTAAACAAATTACTGACCCTGTTGTTTACACCATAATATGGAAATGATGATTATCTTTGTATTAAATCAGTTACAATGTTCATAGAACTTTTACTCATAAGCGCAATTTTACTTGTTATCTCATTCGCAGGTATGGGAATAAGGATGATTTTAAAACCCGGCACCCGGTTTCCCGAAACACATATAAGCAGGAATAAAGAGATGCATAAAAGGGGTATTACATGCGCTCAGAAAACCGATATAGGCTGTCTCCTCTCAGAGAGTATGGAAGGATGTGCCACTTGCGGTAAAGTGAGGGTTTAATAACAGGTCAATCCCCGGATTCCGTAATATATTTTTTCAGATTTTCCGAAGTCCACGTCTGCAGGTTGCCTGAATCGTCAGAATAAATCAGGAATGCCTCATACCCGGGATGGCGGCCCAGAAACTCAATTGTTTTATCCTTACCCATCACCATACAGGCAGTTGCAATCCCATCTGCAGTTGCACAGTCGGAAGCAAGAATCGTAGCACTCAAAAGCTGATTTTTTGCCGGATAACCTGTTTTCGGATCAATAGTATGGGAATATTTGACGTCATTTTCAACATAGAATTTCCTGTAATTGCCTGATGTTGCCAGCGACCTGTCTTTCATCTTAATAATAGCCTGAAGGTCGTTTCCGGGGACCATGTTATTATCAGTTGGCCGGTCGATCCCGATTTTCCACATATCACCTCCCTTATCGCCTTTCACTCTCACCTCACCCCCGATTTCCACCAGGTGGCTCTTTATTCCAAGACTGTCAAAATACATACTTATTAAATCGACCGAGTAACCCTGGGCAATAGCATTGAAATCGAGATTCACTCCCGGATCAGATTTAACAATATTACCATCTCTGAGTTCAACCTTCTCCATTCCTACCAGTTTAAGCAGACTGTCGCGTTTTGCTTCTGTGAAGTTCTTTTTCGAGTCAGGTCCGAAACCCCAGGCTTTCACAAGCGGACCCACTGTTACATCGAATGCTCCGTCAGTCTCCAGGAAAATCTCCCTTGACAGCTTAAAAATCTCAGTGAAAACCTGATCGGGAGCTGTTGTCTCATTGCGGTTTATCCGCGACAGTACTGAAGAATCCTCATACAGGGAGACCGATAAATTGAAATCCCTTAGTCTCTTTTCAACTTCAGCTTGTAAGGTGGATGCAGTTAATCCGCCCTTATTTTCAAAAACCATGTTGTAGGTAGTGCCCTGTGCAAATCCGGTGAAATTTAAATAGACCGGCTTCTCCTTACAGGAAGTCAAAAACAGAAGTAATGCCAGGATTAAATTTAATACAGTTATTCTCATTTGGCAGTAGTTTCAACTCTGATGATCTCTGTGTCTTCTCCGTGGAACTCTGTGTAACAAAAAGAATTTTAAAAACTTACACAGAGGAACACAGAGGAGGCACAGTGAGACGCAGAGATTATTTATTTATTAAGCACCGAAATCATCGAACGATATATTCTCCTCAGGAACTCCCAGATTATCGAGCATTTTAATTACTGACTCATTCATCAATGGCGGGCCGCAGAAATAATATTCAATATCCTCAGGTTCTTCATGGTTGCTCAGGTAATTATCGTACAGCACCTGGTGTATAAATCCTGTCAAACCGGTCCAGTTATCCGAGGGCCATGGTTCTGAAAGCGCCAGATAAAATTTGAAATTGGGAAATTCCTTTTCGATTGACCTGAATTCATCTTCATAAAATACCTCAGTAAGGGACCGTGCTCCATACCAGTATGAAACCTTGCGTTTGGTTTTCAGGGTATGGAAAAGATGGAATATATGAGATCTTAGCGGTGCCATCCCTGCACCACCACCGATATAGACCATTTCCCTGTTGGTATCCTTTATATGAAATTCACCATATGGACCTGAAACAGAGACCCTGTCGCCGGGTTTTCTTGAAAAGATATAAGAAGAACATATACCCGGGGGCACCTTCAAATATTGTTGCTTCTCCCTGTTCCACGGGGGAGTAGCTATCCTTATATTCAGCTTGATCAGATCCTTTTCGGCAGGATAATTGGCCATGGAATAGGCACGATATGTTTCGGTGGAATTTTTTATGTTGAAATCCCACACATTGAATTTATCCCAGTCGCATCTGTATTCATCTTCGATAATAAAATCTTTGAAAGTAGTCTCATATTTTGGCACATCGATCTGTACATAGCCTCCCGGCTCAAAATCCATCTCTGCGCCTACCGGAAGCCTTATAACAAACTCCTTGATGAATGTTGCCACATTTCTGTTTGATACAACCTCGCATTCCCATTTCTTTATTCCCAGGACTGCCTCAGGAACTTTAATTTTCAGAGGTTCACGAATTTTGACCTGACAACCAAGCCTCCAGTTGTCGTGTTGCTCTTTGCGTGTAAAAAACCCGGTTTCGGTAGGCAGGATGGAGCCGCCTCCTTCAAGTATCTGGCACCTGCACAGTCCGCATGTACCTCCACCACCGCACGCTGACGGCAGGAATATCCCGTTATTTGACAGTGTGGAAAGAAGGTTTGAACCCGGAGACACAACCAGATCACGATCATTTATTTGTAAACTGATATCTCCTTTCGGGGTAAGCTTGTCCCTGGCAACAAGCAGCATAACAACAAGAAGCAGAATAATTAACAGAAAGACTACTATGCTGTATAAAAGTGTAAGTGCAATTGTAACACCTAAGACCATACTATATATAAATTATATTGTAATTCCCATAAATCCCATAAAAGCTATTGCCATGAGCCCGGTAAGGATGAAAGTAATTCCCAGACCTTTAAGCGGATCCGGCACATTACTGTAGCGTAATTTTTCCCGTATCGCAGCTATCCCCACAATAGCCAGAAGCCACCCTATTCCTGAACCTACTCCGAATACGGTTGCTTCTGCAATATTTGCATATTCTCTTTCCTGCATAAAAAGCGATGCACCAAGAATTGCACAGTTTACCGCAATAAGTGGCAGAAAGATTCCCAGCGAATTATATAATGCCGGGCTGAATTTCTCGACTATCATTTCAACAAGCTGTGTCATTGCGGCAATTACTGCTATAAAAACCATAAAGGTCAGAAAGCTGAGATCAACGTCAGCGAAGCTCTCTCCAAGCCATACCAGCGCTCCTTTTTTCAGGAGATATTTTTCAAGGAGGAAATTGACAGGCACGGTTATGAAAAGGACAAAAATCACCGCTACACCCAGACCGATAGATGTCCTGACAGTTTTTGACACTGCCAGGTAGGAACACATGCCCAGAAAAAAGGCAAAAATCATATTGTCGACAAAGATCGACTTGATAAATATATTGAGAAGGTTTTCCATAACTCCTGTACTCTATTTGTTCTCGATAAGACTTTTATTCCTGCTTCTCTGAACCCAAATTATGAGCCCGACAACAATAAGCGCCATCGGGGGAAGTATCATAAGCCCGTTATTCTCATATCCTGCCGAATAGATACCTGCTTTTTCAAGTACCGGGTATCCGTATATAGTTCCGGATCCCAGCAATTCCCTGAGGAATGCCACAACAATGAGAAGTATTCCATATCCGGCACCATTACCCAATCCGTCGAGGAAAGATGGCCATGGCTTATTTGCCATTGCAAAGGCTTCCAGACGACCCATAATAATACAGTTGGTGATTATCAGTCCGACAAAGACCGACAGCTGTTTGCTGACATCGAAGGCATAGGCTTTCAGGATCTGATCCACAAGGATAACCAGCGTGGCTATTACCACCAGCTGAATAATGATCCTTATCCTGGAGGGGATATACTCACGAAGCGCTGCAATTACAACATTTGAAATTGCTACCACAATGGTAACTGACAATGCCATTACCAGGGCAGGCTTAAGCTTTACTGTCACTGCAAGAGCAGAACAAATTCCAAGAACCTGAACGGTAATAGGATTATTCTGATTAAGCGGACCTGTAAGAAGTTTAAAATTTTTTGCCGAAAAAATCGGTTCCTTTTCCTGATCGTTCATATTTTAAATTCTGTTTTTTTCGAAGTAATCATTATACTTAATAAGGCAGTCAAAGAGCATTTTCTCCAGTCCCTTGCTTGTAATGGTCCCGCCTGAAATAGCATCAACGCCATGCAAATTATCCGGAGTGGTTCCTCCCTTTACGATCTTAATCGATACAAATGACTCATTATCAAATAGTTTCTTTTCATGGAACATACTTTCGAATGGTGTTGTATTGATTTCTGCACCCAGTCCGGGAGTTTCTCCCTTGTGATCGAATGTAACACCATAAATGGTATTCATGTCAGGTAACAGAGAAACATACCCGTAAATAGGGCCCCAGAGTCCCTTGCCTTCAACCGGAAATATAGTTACTGAATCACCGTTTTCAGTTAAGGCTTTGAAAACAGGAAGCGATTGTTGATCAACAGGCCTTTTTTGTTCATTCCTCAGAACCACAGTAAACGGATCAATTCCTTCAACTGTTTCACCCCTTGAATTGAGTACAAATCCTTCCTGAATATACTTACTGTAAAGCTCCACCGCATTCTCACGCGTGGCGGGCACACGGATCGATTCCAGCATACTTTTCTTCTTCTCGATCTCCAGGTTCCTTTCCTGGGCCGGCTGAAGCAATGTTGCAGCCAGCGAGAGCAATGCTGCAACAATAACAACCATCACTGTCGAGAAGATGAAAATATACCTGTTACTGAATTGTTTCATTTTTCCTGATTATTTGGTTGCGATTACAGCCCGTTTAAGCCGTTTCTTAATATTTGATTGTACAACGAAATGGTCGACCAGCGGAGCGAACAGGTTCATCACCAGAATTGCCAGCATCACACCTTCAGGATATGCCGGATTCAGCACCCTGAAGAATACCGATAAGAACCCTATAAGAAAGCCGTATATCCATTTGCCCCTTTCGGTTTGTGCGCCCGATACGGGATCAGTTGCCATAAACACTGCACCGAATGCAAATCCGCCCATTACAAAATGATAATAGAATGGCAGCTCCATATATGGATTGGCACCGATCAGGTTAAACAACAAGCCCGTTAAGAGTCCTCCCGCAAAAACGCTGACAATTACTTTCCAGCTACCGACACCGGTTGCGATTAAGATCAATGCGCCGATAAGTATTGCCACTTTTGAGGTTTCACCCACTGAACCTGGTATCGTACCGATAAACATATCCATAACCGATGGCAGTCTTACTGTTTCCCCCAATGCGCACATTGACAGCGGTGTTGCTCCCGAATATCCGTCAATCACATTTTGACCGGCGGTCAATCCTTCTGTCCACACGTTGTCGCCTGTCATCCAGCCCGGATAACTGAAGAAAATAAAAGCACGTGTAAGAAGCGCGGGATTAAATACATTCATACCCGTGCCACCAAATACCTCTTTCCCCAGAATGACTGCAAAAGCTGTTGCCAGGGCGAGCATCCATAATGGGACGTCAACAGGCATTATCAACGGGATCAGAAGTCCGGATACAAGAAATCCTTCATTTATTTCATGACCGCGCATCTGGGCAACAATAAACTCAATACCCAGTCCCACTACATAACTTACAACTATCAGCGGAAGTATCTTAATGAATCCGAACCAGAACATCTGAAGAAATGATGTTGTGATTCCGATTGATTTATAATGCTGAAGACCTGTGTTATATGCACCAAAAAGGAGTGCCGGTATGAGGGCAATTATAACGACTGTCATTATCCGTTTCAGATCAATACTATCGCGGATATGAGACCCTTTGAAGGTCACTTTGTTGGAAACGAACATAAAAGCTTCGAATCCGTCAAACACTGATCTCAGCTTTTGAAACCTGCCCCCTTCTGAAAAATGGGGCTTTAGCTTATCTAATTGTTTTCTTAAGGAATCCATTCTTTTAATACTCAATATTTAATTCATTTCCCTGATCATCAGATCCAGCCCGCTTCTGACAATCGATTGTATTTCGATCTTTGAGGGACAAATAAACTCACACAGTGCAAAATCCTCTTCTGCAACCTCATAAATACCAAGGTTCTCCATCAGTTCAATATCTTCTGCAAGTATAGCCTTGAACAGCTGCATGGGATAGATATCCATCGGAATAACCTTTTCATACTGGCCGGTGACCACAAATGCCCGTTCACCTCCATGTATATTCGTATCGGGAATATAGCTTTTCCGGGGAAGCAGGACTGACAGAAAAGTGCGCGAAAAACTTAATTTATCTGCACCGGGAGCCGCCCATCCGAAAAACTCATAATAATCACCTTCGGGAATAACCGTTATTTGTGAATCGTAATAACCAAGGTATCCATCAGCTGATAACTTCGTTCCCGTCAATACATTGCCGCTGATATATCTCTGATTTCCCGGTCTGACGTTTTCTTTTACAATCGCACTCACTGAAACTCCGGAAAGTATTGTATAATATTGCGGTTTAATTACTTCCGGGCCGGTCAGCGCAACTATTCTCTGTGGTTTGTAAAATCCTTCGGTGAATAGATGGCCTATGGCCGCAATGTCCTGAATATTAATGAACCATACCAGCTCGCCCTTGTTAATCGGATCAAGATGATGAATATGGACTCCCACATTGCCTGCAGGATGAGGACCCGAGAAATAAGATATTTCGACTCCCGTAAAACTTGTCAGAGTGCGTGAGGGGGTCTCCTCTGCATTCAGTACCAGATTTACCTTCCCGTCAGTCAGCTTTGAAATGGCAACAAGACCGGCCTGAATAAATGAGAAAGGAGTGTTGTCCATTATGAAATTAAAATCCGGAGCAAGAGGTGCCGTATCAAATCCTGATATAAAAACCGATTTCGGAACATCATCCGGCCTGGCAACAATATGATACGGACGCTGCCTGATTGCAGGCCATAGTCCTGAATGAAGGAGTTTTTCCTTTATTTGTTCCCTTGTGAGTTTTGACGGATCAGCCCTTCCGAAATCAACATTATCATTGCCTGATTTTTCAACAACAACCTCAAGTATTTTACGCCGGTCACCTCTCACAACGGATAAAACTTTTCCACTGACCGGTGATGTAAACAAAATTTCCGGACGAAGCTTGTCATGAAACAGAGAACTACCTGCCTGAACACTGTCACCCGCTTTAACATCAAGCTTGGGAATGAGTCCGGGAAAATCAACAGGCTTTACTCCGAAAATGGCAGGATTTGCTACCGCGGCAATTATTTTTTCTGCTGTCCCTTTTATCGGGATGTTAAATCCTTTTTTTAACCTGATTGTTCTGGACATATTATTTTAATATCATTTTAATATCACTTTGATATCACTTTGATATCATTGAAATATTCTGCTGAACTGAAGTACTGTTAATAAATTAACAAAAGGTACAAAAATATAAATAGTTGTTCATTAATTTCTAAAATTGCAAAATATGATATAACTTTTATTTAATATTTTCGTTAATAATTGCCCTGAGTTTCACCAAATGCGAAGAACACTGATAATTATCATCATTTTTTACCTCCCGTTCCGGCTTTTGCAAGGCATCGGTGATGGACCGGATTCTTATGCTGACAAAGTTTTTGATCCAAGGATCAAAACTGTTCAGCTTTATAAGGAGGGATGGAATTTATCTTATCCGCTTCTGAACCTCAACAGCCCGGAAAAACTGGTGCTTCATTTTGATCTTCTGGACGATCAGTCAGAAACTTATTATTACACTTTTATCCATTGCACCAGGGAGTGGGAAAAGTCGGATATTTTCGTCAATGATTATCTTGAAGGATTTCCTGAAAATGTTGTAGAGGACTATAAGCCATCCTTTAATACAACTGTTGATTACATCCATTACAGGCTCAGCTTCCCAAACGACCAGATAAAAATCACGCTTTCAGGTAATTATATACTGTGTGTTTATCCTTATGGGAATCCTGAAAAGCCAGTCCTTACAAGGCGATTCATAATAACCGAGAATGCTGCAAAGATCAGTCTCAGTGTCCACAGGCCAATGATGACCGCAGGTAATAATACCGGCCAGCAGGTTGATTTTACGATAAATTTTGCGGGATTAAACCTGATCGACCCGAACAGGAATGTCTATTCCTTTCTGCTTCAGAATGGCCGCTGGAATAATGCAAAAAAGAACCTGTTGCCGGATTTTTATAGCAACAATGAGCTTAAATACAGCTCATTATCTGAAAAAAATACATTTATCGCCGGGAATGAATTCAGGTATTTCGATATTAAAAGCATCAGGTATCTTTCGGAATTCATTGAAAAAATAGATTTTCGTCCTCCGAATTACCATGTGTTGTTAAAACCTTCGGATAACCGTGAATTTAAACCCTATTTCTATACTCAGGATTTTAATGGCAGATATTATATAGCATTTCAGGAAGGCCGTGATCCGGACACCGACGCCGATTATGTTTATGTTTATTTCACGCTTCCTTCAAAATATGCGCTTGCAGGAGGTAAAATGTATGTCTCGGGAGGATTGGCAGACTGGTCATTCAACCAGAATAATCTGATGGACTATAACCCTGAACTGCAGCAATATGAATGCACAATGCTTTTAAAACAGGGCTGGTATAATTATGAATATGTCTTTCTGAAGGATGGCGATCAGGAGGGTGTCGGATCAAAATTCGAAGGAAGTCACTATGAGACTGAGAATGACTACCTGGCAATAGTATATTACAGGAATCCCCGCGATCGTTACGACAGAGTAATTGGCACTGCAATAACAAACACTCTTAATCGTCTCACTTACTGATCTTTCTGTGCGTATCTATGCCGTATTGCATCATGAAAGTGTGTTCCAGTGTTCTGAGAATCTCTGTCATGTATTCGTTCACTGCTTTTAATGAACCTGGTAAAGTGTAGACCAGCGTCATACCGATTGTACCGGCAACACCCCTGCTGAGCAGAGCAGCCGGGTTCGTGGTGCCATATTTCACTCTTATATATTCCATTACCCCAGGCAATTCCTTCGATAACAAAGGTCTGACAGTCTCTATTGTAATATCCCTGGGGCCTATTCCTGTCCCCCCCGACGTGATCACAATATTATATTCGTCCCGTGCTTTATCCAATAACATTTTCAGCTGGGCCGGATCATCAGGAATAAGGGTCAGATCAATTTCACAGGACCGGTTCCAATTCCTGAAAAAACCGGATAATTTCTCTCTGATTGCAGGTCCGCTCAGATCTTCATATTCCCCGTTAAAAGCTCTGTCGCTGAGAATAATCACGTGTGCTTTGAATTTTCCCGGCAGATTCATTTCTTGCTTTTTTCAATGAGTTTTATCTCACTAATTATCATTTTCTTATCAACCGCCTTGCACATATCATAAATGGTAAGCAGGGCAACGGAAACTGCCGTAAGTGCTTCCATTTCTGCACCTGTCCTACCGGTGCAGTTCACTTCACTTTCGGCAAGAATGCCCGGTTCAGCAACGGAAAAACCGAGGCTGACATTATCGAGTCCTATATTGTGACACAGCGGTATCAATTCAGCTGTTTGCTTTGCAGCATTGATTCCTGCTATCTGTGCTACTGTGAGGACATCACCCTTTTTTATCTGATTTTCTTTAATCAGTCTGATTGTTTCCTCAGCAAGTACTATACTCCCACTGGCTTTCGCGGTGCGGTACTGGATCTCCTTTCCGGCGACATTCACCATCACAGCCTTGCCATGGTTATCAGTATGAGTCAGTTTCTTCATGATCTCAGCCTCCTATGTTGTAAAACCCTCCGTTTATATTTCTGGTTCCGCTTTCAGGCTTCATCCCTATTGCCTTCTGAATAGCTTCTTCATAACCCATCTTCCTGATATCGAATTCCAGGTCGCTGAACAAACACGGCTTCAGCTTACCATTAGCGGTGAGCCTGAGCCTGTTGCATGAAGTGCAATCTCCTCCACTGCCTCCATCGACCGTTGAAAAGGCACCCTTCTCGAGATCCATTTGGCGTATATATCTGATTTTCAGATCATTTTTAGCGCAAAATTCAGCTACCCCAGTGGCATCCTCTTCCTCTTTCGATTCTGAAATCACGCAATTGATCTTAACCGGGAGCAGACCGGACTCCTTTGCAGCACTAATTCCTTCAAGCACTCTGTTAATATCACCGCCTCTTGTTATGTGCCTGTACTTTTCCGGATTGACTGTATCGAGACTTATATTGACCCGGTTCAGTCCGGCCTTCTTAAGGTTACCGGCGAAATCTTTTAACAGTGTCCCGTTTGTTGTCATTGACAGATCAACGATACCCTCTATTCCTGCGATCATTTCCACAAGGGTTGTGATCCCCTTTCTGATCAGCGGTTCCCCGCCTGTAATCCTGACCTTGGTCACTCCTGTTTTCACAGCCGATCTGGTGAATCCGGTAATTTCGTCGTACGAAAGAATATCCTCATGTCTGAGAAGCCGGATTCCCTCTTCAGGCATGCAGTACATGCATCTCAGATTACACCTGTCGGTAACAGAAATACGCAGGTAGTTTATGGATCTGTTAAATCTGTCGTACACTTACTATCTTCCCTTTCTCAATTGTATTTATTCCGACCGGCATTGTTATTATTCCGTCTGCATCGGGGAGTGCCGTGATATGTGCAGATCCATGGAATTCGACCGGCGTAACGTCGAATTCGCCTGTTATTTTAACCGGTATCAGTGCAATCCGGTCCGCTTGTTTCCTTGTAAAGTCTTCATTCATACGAAGTCTCATTACAGGCGGCTGCCATTCATATCCTGTCACTGCTGCTATTAAAGGCCTGACAAGGAGTTCAAACATCATAAATGATGATACCGGGTTACCCGGAAGGCCAAACACTATAGCCTTCTTATGAATTCCAAAGATTGTCGGTTTGCCCGGTTGAACAGCTACTCTTGTAAACAGCAATCTGACTCCTGCCTTCTCAAGCACAGCAGGAACAAAATCAAAATCACCCATCGATACACCGCCGGTGATAAGTAAAAGATCATTTTCCGCTATTGCCTTTCCCACCATTTGAAGCGTCAGTTCCTCATCATCTTTCACAATACCATAATATTTCCCCGCCCCGCCTGCCTTTTCAACCTGAGCCAGCAACTGATATGCATTGATGTTTCTGATCTGCGATTGAGCAGGCACCTCCGATGGTTCAACCAGTTCGCTTCCCGTGCTTATAACAGCAACAGCCGGCATTTTGCTTACCGTAACCGATGTTTTACCGGCCGATGCCAGTACTGCAATGTCTTTAGGATTTAGCATCCTGCCTGATTTAAGCAGGATATCCCCTTTTTTTACATCCTCACCCTGTACGGCAATATTCCCCTTTAATAATAAGCCTGTGTAACTCATCTGTCCCGATGGCACTATTTTAGTATCCTCGACCATTACCACGCAATCCGCTCCTTCAGGAATCATGGCTCCGGTCATAATTCTTGAACACTGATTTGGGCCGATCTTCTTCTCCGGGACCTTCCCGGCCGGGATCGTTTCAATGATATCCAGTTCACCATCGAGCTCCGTCATCCTGCAGGCAAATCCATCCACTGAGGACTTGTTGAAAGGAGGCATGTCGATGTCACTGGATATGTTTTCGGCAAGTATCCTGTTAAGGGACCTGGTAAAGGGGATTGTTTCAGTGCCTGTGGAGAAGGCCGAACTCATAACGGTTTCAAGTGCTTTATCCAATGGTATCATTTCCATATTGAAGTTTTTCCTTTTGTCAACTGCCAGTTGTCAACTGCACTTTATGCATTTCCCTGAAGTGCAATCCCCGACTCAGGTGTAAATGTTATCCATACATCCGACATCTCTCTTATTTTCAACATTTTAAATTCGTCAGAGGATACATCTACATAAAATACTTCTCCTGCATCCACCATCACCTCCATTCCATGTTCCGATGGTGTTATTTCCTTTACAACGCCTTTATAACGGTTATCATTCCCGGGATCCGGTTCTGAATTATGTAATTTGACCGCATCACTTCTTACTATCAAAAGACCATCCGGCGGATATCTGTCATCCGGGAGTCTGAAAACAAGGTTACCGTCACACCGCGCTTTCCAGGTACCGTTGTCATTCGAGAATCTTACCCTGAAGAAATTCCTTATACCGGCATATCTAGCGACAAACTTATTTACGGGCCTGCGGAATACTTCTTCCGGCGTGCCTTCCTGGATTATCCGTCCGTTGTGGATCACTCCCACCCTGGAAGCAAGGCTCACAGCCTCCCGGAAATCATGTGTAACATGAACTATTGTAAGCCCCTTTTTATTCAATTGCCTGAAAGTGCGTTTTATATCATCCTTAAGGCTGGCATCAACCGAAGCCATTGGTTCATCAAGAAGTAACAACTTTGGAGACGTAATCAGAGTCCGCGAAAGAGCTACCCTCTGTAACTCCCCGCCTGACAGATTAAAAGTATAACGGTTAAGAAGATGAGCTATATTCAATTCTTCAGAGACACGCTTTACTTCACGGTTAATGACAACATTATCGTATTTCCGGCAATGCAGTGAATAAGCTATATTCCCGAAAACCGTCATATTCGGGAATATGGCATAATCCTGGAAAACAAGGCCTACGTCTCGTTCCTGAATTCTTTTATGAGTGACATTTTCATTATCGATCCATATTTCGCCGGAGTCAGGATCGTTCAATCCTGCGATCAGTTCCAGAAGCTGGGTTTTGCCTGATCCCGACCTTCCGAGAAGGACATAATACTCCCCTGCAGTTATATTTATGCTTATATCTGCCAGGGAGAATTCTCCCAGCCTTTTGCTTATATTATCAAGCCTGAGCATCAGGTGACAAATATGTTTCTTTTTTTCTTAATGAAATAAGCCGTAACAGGATGAAAACCGCAAGTGCAACAATTATGAAGACCACTGATGCAGGCCGGGCAGATTTAAGCCCGAAGGAGCTGAACCTTTCATAAATCAGTACTGGCGCTATCATCGGGTGGTAAGCAACAATGACCACTGCCCCGAATTCGCTCATTCCACGGGCGAACATCATTATAAACCCTGTCACTATACTTCTCCACGCAAGCGGCATAGAGATTGTAAAAAAGACCCGGGACCTGCTGGCACCGAGAGTCAGCGCTGCTTTTTCGAGCCGTTCCGGAACGGCAGTAAAACCATCACGGGCAGAATTTATAAGGAATGGAATACTTACAAAAGCCATTGCCAGCGCAATACCTGAAGGATTATTTATAAGGGTCAATCCCAGCGTATCAGCTGCCTTTCCCAGAGCACCATCCCTTGAAATAAATCCGAGAATCGCAATTCCCGCAGCAGTGTGAGGTAAAACAACCGGAAGATCAATGATTCCCTGGACTACATTCTTAAACGGGAACTGTTTCCTGGCCAGCAACCAGGCAAGTGGTATAGCTCCGATAGCAAACAGGAAAGTGGCAGCAAACGATACCCATAAAGTCAGCCAGACACTCTCCTGAACTTCACGGTCCTTAACAGTCTCAATAAGTTCAACGCTGCTGGTATCCAGGAACATCCCTGCCAGCGGTGCCAGTATAAAAAGCAGCACCAGCGATGAGAGAATAAGAAATATCCAGTTAAACGGATTGTTCCTGACCATAGTTCAATTATCCAATTGATGTGATTTAAGAAATTGTAAAAGTTGTTCCGGAACCAACTCCGGCTGTTCAGTTGTGAAAGGAATTATCGGACTCTGACCGTTTTTCCTGAAAAAGTCCATTCCCTCATCACTTAGTAAGAATGCAACGAAACCGATCGCACCTGATTTATTTACTGCGCTATCCAAAACCGACAGACTGTAGTTTATATATTCACCGGTAACTTTCATTTTGCTGCCTGCCGAACCGGATGTCACTTCCAGTGAGACTGTTCTGTAAGTGTCATTATACCCGGGATCTGCCAGATTGATTTCCGGAGGTAGCTCCAGATACTTAAAGCCATGTTGTATTGCAACTGATCTGTAAATAAAAATGTAGTCGACTGCATTTGATTCGAGCAAAGCCACAAGGTCAACTTCTTTCGGTCTTATAAAATTTTCATTTTTGCCCGATAATTTGTCTGCCAGGCCGTTTATTCCATAATACTTTTCAGCCAGCTTAAATGTAAACAGAGTCCTGTATCCCCCGGGATCAGCATCAGGATCCGCCCGGGCATAGATCACATCGTCAGAAGAGAGGACTTCATACCAGTTATCTGAAGTCAGTTGCCCTGATTCCAATGATTTTTCGCTGAACGCCAGAACCATTTCATTTGTGGCAAACCGGATGCTCCAGGCTGAATATTCAGGCACAATAAGCTCATTGATGACAAAATAATCGGCTGAAGCAATAATGTCGCAGGGTTTTTTCAATTCGGTGATCTTACGCGCACATACGAGGCTACCGGCAGGTTCAAGAAGAACCCTGATCCCCGGATTTCGTTTCTCATACTCATCAGCCATCTGCTTGAACGGTACAGAGAGACTCCCGGCATGAAAAATGATGATCTCACTGTTTCCGGTATTTCTGCAACCGGAGAAAGTTATTGTACAGGCAATTATGAGAATCAGTAAACGCCTCATTTTTCAGGATGTCTGAATGATTTTCATTAAATTCAACTATGGAGAATTAAAATGAGGTGGAAATTTACTGAAAGTTTTTTACAACCCCGATCACTTCCGGCAGATCCATCTTGATCTTTTTCAGGAATTCGATCGTCGGCACCCCGTTGCTGTTCCATCCTCTCCTTTTATATACGGCATCAAGCAGTTGTTCAAACTGGTCTTCCCTGTATTTCCGGAGTATCTTCATTTTTTCTTCAACCGGCATTTTTCGTGTGTCGATGCCGATCTTTTCCCTTAATTGCTTATCGTACCTCTCCGAACGCGATTCATATTCTTCCCTGGTCACCGGCCCTGCTGCACGATAAGGCTGTCTGTCGTGAATCCGTGTTCCGTATCCCCTGCGCAGATTAAAGACTCTCTGGAAGTTGTAGACTCTTTCAGAATCCTCAACCAGTCGTTTCCTATCGAATTCACGACCTGTAACTGCCTTATAAATAGTAATATAATTATCGACATGTTCAGGCACTTTTGCCGGTTCTTCCGTGTATGCATTATTTTCAGGCTCCACATCGTTCCATGGCAGTTTACACAGACCTACGAGCCCGAACCAGGTTCTGAACATCGGGAAATAATGCAAAGCCTCAGCCTTGTCCTCAAATGTAGGGATCTGATTATTGACCATATCCATGAATATCAGCCAGGCTTCATCGTGCTGAGGGCCTTTATTTGTCATTGCAAATCCGCCCTGCTGGGCAAGCGACTCTTTTGGAAGGTATTGCGAATATTCAAGACCCTTATTCTCCATCCCGATGTCGTTCAGGAACGAAGCTTCTCCCCATCCGTTCCTGATGAACATCTCTTTCATCTTCCTGACACCGAGTCCTGCGATCAGGCCGAATCCTTCACCCCTGGCGACCTGGTGCAGCATTTCAAGTGCAGCCTTTGAGTTTCCGAACCTTAAGTCAAGTCCTCCGGTCCTTTCGATGTTAAGAATTCCGTTCTCATAACATTCCATTACAAATGCACTTGCTGTGCTCCAGGTTATTGTACAGATGCCATAGGTATCACAGTAGAAATTTGTCTCGATAATATACCCGGGATCAAAAATCGCACAGTTTGCCCCGAGTCCCGCAGCGTTTTCATACTCCGGGCCATCGACGAGAACCTTCTGTCCTTTACAGGGTCCGGTGGTAATTTCAAAATCATCAACTGCTTTGCTGCATGACATATTGCACCCTATCCAGCACCCGTCAGGGATATTTTGTGTGAATTTACTCTTCCAGACCGATGAGTCGATCTTATACGCATCCGGATGACTGCCGTATTTATAGTTCATTACCGGCATCAGATCGTGATCGTTCATTATTTCCATCAGGTGTGCCGTACCCACCTGCCGCATCCGGCACTGTTTATCATCGAGCTCCCTTATTTCTCTGTTGAATCTCCGGCCCCTTTCCGTAATCGCCTC
>Ga0105106_10000919_pt1 | contig 20851 bp, 16 predicted proteins | sample PPLLaktember2015_5_FD_79109 | JGI IMG/M metagenome (GOLD analysis project Ga0105106, IMG submission 79109) | Freshwater sediment microbial communities from Prairie Pothole Lake near Jamestown, North Dakota, USA - PPLs Lake P8 Core (1) Depth... | ecosystem: Environmental > Aquatic > Freshwater >...
CGCCTATCCCCGCTCGGTCATTATTCTCACTGGCGTGCTCAGCGGACTCTTTCTCGCTGGTATCCGTTTGGTGGTTCGCTGGTTCCGTGAATGGCTTCACGTTGTGAGCCCTTCAGCTCGAAGAGTGCTGGTAGTTGGAGCCGGCAATGCCGGCGAGTTGCTGATCAGGGATATGCTGAGCGACGGAGGCGCGCACTACCGACCGATCGGGTTGGTGGACGACGACCCGATCAAACGGAGGATGAAGATCCACGGGGTTCCTGTCATGGGAACTATCGCTGATATCCCTGGTCTGGCGCGAACTCTCGTCGCGCATGAGATTATTGTGGCGATTCCTTCGGCGTCAACATCCTTGAAGCAGCGAATTCTCGCGGCCTCGGAGGGGTGCAAGGTTCCCATCAAGACCTTGCCGAGCGTGAAGCAGTTGCTGGCGAACCCGGAGGCGCTGAGACAAGTGAGGCCGATGAGCTTGGAGGATCTTCTGCATCGTGAACCTATTCAGATGGATCGGCAAGAATTGTATCCGTTACTCGAAGGGAAGCGAGTGCTCGTAACCGGCGCCGGGGGATCAATCGGGTCCGAGCTTTGCCGGCAGATCGCCCGATACCACCCGACTATGTTGATTCTCTTTGAGCGGTATGAGAATGGCCTTTTTGCCCTAGATCTTGAGCTGCGGGCGCAATATCCCAAGGTTACGATCGTCCCTGCTATCGGAGATGTGACGGTTCCTGAGCGAGTGGCGGAAGTGCTGCAGCAGACGGACCCGGAGCTTGTTTTTCATGCTGCCGCGCACAAACACGTGCCGCTTATGGAGTTGAATCCGAAAGAGGCCGTTCGCAATAACGTGTTTGGAACAAAGACTGTGGCGGAGGCGTCGTTGGCGAACGGTGTGGATCGCTTCGTTCTCATTTCCACCGACAAGGCTGTGAATCCTACCAGTATCATGGGCGCCACAAAACGTCTGGCCGAAGACCTGATACAGAGCCTGAGCCATAGAGGACGGACGAAGTATACAGTAGTTAGATTTGGGAACGTGTTGGGGAGTAACGGCAGCGTTGTCCCATTTTTCGCGGACCAGATTCGAAGGGGAGGGCCGGTCACAGTGACCCATCCTGAGATCAAACGGTTCTTCATGACGATTCCGGAGGCAGTGCAATTGGTATTGCAAGCCAGCCTCTTGGGGCAGGGTGGCGAGGTATTTGTGCTGGATATGGGTGAACAGGTCAAAGTGGTCGATCTGGCCAGGAACATGATTGTGTTGTCCGGTCTTGTGCCGGACCAGGATATTCAAATTGTCTACAGCGGATTGCGTTTAGGAGAAAAACTCTATGAGGAACTTTTTGAGGAGACAGAACAAGTTGAGCCTACGGCACACGCAAAGATCCGGCGCGCCGTCAATGCTTCAGTAGTTCAATCGAATCGCCTCGATCCAGCGATCGTTCATCTTGAGGCTGCCGTGAGTCATGGCGATGACGATGAACTGATCCGACGACTCAATGAGGCTGTCCCGACCTATGCCCCCATGTCACCGCGCAGCATTGAGCATACCCATTGAGTAGATTGCTAAACGACTATTGCCTACCCGATTCCCAAAATTATTTTCAATTTGAGCGTATGTGGGATCCGTGTACAATCCCCCTCATCACGAACCATGCATCACAGTCCCCATCTTGAGAGGAGTGTGTAGAGAATGAGAGGCGTCGTTCTGGCTGGCGGACTCGGAACTAGGTTGCTTCCGCTCACCAAGGTCACCAACAAACATTTGCTGCCGATCTACGATCAGCCCATGATTTACTATCCCATTCAGGCGTTGGCCAATGCCGGGATTCAAGAGATTGTGCTGGTGACGGGAGGAAACAGCGCGGGAGACTTCTTGAAATTGCTGGGAAACGGGAAAGACTTCGGCCTCAAACGGCTCAATTATACCTATCAAGAAGGAGAGGGCGGCATTGCCGACGCCCTGCGATTGGCCGAACACTTTGTAGACGGGGAGCGTGTGTGTGTGATCCTGGGCGACAACATTATCGAAGGCAATATCGTGTCTGCCGCCGATGCGTTTCGGAAGCAGCAGTGCGGGGCAAAAATTCTCTTGAAGGACGTCAAGGACCCGCAACGGTTTGGGGTGCCTCTCCTTGATGGCGATCGGGTCGTGAAGATTGAGGAGAAACCGGCGAATCCTCGATCGTCCTATGCCGTCACGGGTATGTATTTTTATGACGCGCACGTATTCGACATCATCAAGACTCTTAAGCCCTCAGGGCGTGGTGAACTTGAAATTACTGATGTCAATAATGCCTATATCCAAGCAGGTCGACTCACATGGGATGTGCTGGATGGTTGGTGGACGGATGCGGGGACGATTCAGTCACTGTTTCTGGCCAATCAGTTAGTTGCAAAAACCGGTGCCAATAAAATGGAGGAGGTTGAGTGAGAATTCTCGTGACGGGCGGTGCAGGGTTCATCGGCTCCCACCTCGTGCATCGATTGCTCGCGAGTGGTCAGCACAACGTCGTGAATCTCGATGCGTTGCGCTATTCCGGCAATCTGGACAACCTCGCTGATTTGGCCGGACATGCGCGGTATGCCTTTGTCCATGCCGACATTTGCGATGCGTCGACAGTCCGAACCGTCCTTCGCGATCATTGCGTGGAAGCGGTCATCAATTGCGCAGCGGAGACGCACGTGGATCGGTCGATTCTTGATCCGGGGAGTTTTTCCAGGACGGACGTGGTCGGCACAGGTGTGCTGCTTGAAGAGGCCCGGCAGGCCGGTGTGTCGCGCTTTTTGCAAGTGAGTACGGATGAAGTCTATGGGAGTGTGGAAACCGGGCATTCGAAAGAAGCGGATCTCTTATCTCCCCGCAGTCCGTATTCGGCGAGTAAAGCCGGTGGTGATTTGCTTGTGCTGAGCTATTGGACGACGTATCGATTCCCTGTGCTCGTCACGCGGGGAAGCAATACCTATGGGCCAAACCAGTATCCGGAAAAGTTCATTCCCTTGTTCGTCACGAATGCGATTGATGATCAGCCGCTGCCGTTATACGGAGACGGTCTCTACCGTCGTGATTGGCTTGCCGTGGATGATCATTGCGCCGGGATCGAGCATGTTCTGAACCATGGTCAGCCAGGCACCATTTATAACGTGGGTGGGGGAAACGAGAAGGAAAATCTGACGGTGGCCGAACTCATACTCCACTGTTTGCACAAACCCAAATCCTTGCTCCGGTTCGTGACAGACCGTCCCGGACACGATCGACGGTATGCCATCGATTGCAGTCGGCTTCGTGGTCTTGGCTGGCAGCCGAAGGTAGCTTTTGAAGAAGGCATTCGTACGACGGTGGAGTGGTATCGCACACACGAGGGTTGGTGGAAAAAGATCAAGTCCGGGGAATTTCGCGCCTATTATGAACGCATATATAGCCGGCGTCTGCAAGAAGGACGGGCATGCGGATCCTGATTACCGGTGCGAACGGTCAGCTTGGCTACGATCTTCAACGTACGTTGACATCGCACGAATTGATCTTGATGGACTTTCCGGCCTTTGATCTGACCAAGCCATCATGTGAAGAACAGGTTGTGAATGTCCGACCTGACGTTGTCATTCATGCTGCAGCCTACACCGATGTCGATGGAGCCGAGCTCCAGCCTGATCTGGCTATGGCAGTCAACGCTCTGGGGACAGAATGGGTCGCTCGGGGAGCAGCGAGGGTCAAAGCCAGGCTGCTCTATATCTCGACAGACTATGTGTTCGATGGATTAAAGAGGACTCCCTATCTGGAGAATGATCCGGCGAATCCGCTGAGTCTCTACGGTAAATCGAAATTGGAAGGTGAATGCCGAGCCCTGGCGCACTGTCCTAATTCACTGGTGGTCCGGACCTCATGGCTCTACGGTGCTCATGGCAAAAATTTCGTCAAGACGATGATGCGGTTGGCGATGGAACAGTCGGAGTTGCGGGTAGTGGCAGACCAACGGGGCTGTCCGACGAATGCGGCAGATCTCGCGCAATCGTTAGCCAGGATGCTTACACCCGACATCCGGGGTATCGTTCACGCGACGGGAGGAGGCGACTGCACATGGTGCGAATTGGCCTCTGCCATTGTGTCGGCGATGGGGCAACAGATTCCCGTGCACCCGATTACAACCGCTCAAGCAGGACGGCGGGCTGCACGGCCCAGATATTCTGTGCTGGCGAATTGCGTGCTGAAACAGTCTGGAATTTCACTCCCCGCATGGAGCGACTCGCTGGTTCAGTTCGTGAAGAGCGGGGCAGCGCCGACAGTTGCGTAGTAGTCCGATGCGATCATACAGCGTGTGTTGAATACTCCCGTCACAAAACCGATTCAGGACATCCCACCGGCCGCTACGGTCCAGGCCCCTTGGCGAGTGAACACGATAGCTTGGAAACTTCAAGCGTATGGCCTAGTGGGAATAACATTTTTGAGTTTCTTCCCGAGGCTCATTCACTTCCAAGAGTACGCGTTCTTTTTTTTGCTTGCCGTCGCGCTGTGCCTTGCATGGGTTGAGAGAATCTATCCAGGGATTCGCACCCCGATCGACCTTCCGCTGCTTGGGTTCGTCGGGTGGATATTGTGTACAGTCCCTTTTGCGATTGATCCAGCGTACAGTTTCTCAGAATGGAGAAAACTTGTGGTGCAGGTTCTCGTCTTCTACTGGGCCATGTTCGTGCTGCGTCGTGACAGGCCCATCGAACTTTCCCGGCACGTCATATGGACGGTGGTCTCGGGCAGCCTCGCTTTGTCTGGCTTTGCGTTGGTGAACTTTATCTTGCGTGGAGGAACATGGAGAGATCGTCTTGTTCGTGCAGGGGCTCCCTATTCGGATTATAATTGGTTAGCGACCTACCTAGTGCTTGTTATTCCGATTCTCATCTGGTGGGCGGTGAACCAACGCGCTTTTTGGACGCGCGCGCTCGCGATACTGACTCTCGTTATGGCAGGGCTTGCGCAAGCTGCCTCCTATACCAGGGCCGGCTGGGTCGCGCATATCGCCCAGGCAGTTGGTTTCGGATTCATGGCCGGACGACGTCGACTGATCATAGGGGTTCTTGTGGGCACGATCGCGATGGGGGGCGGCTTGTTTGTCGTCTCTGAGAGAGGGTACCAACGGGACACCATCGATTCCTGGACCATCAACACCCGATTGAAAACGTGGCGGCTTGGTCTTCACGAAGTCGTTCAGCATCCTCTCGTTGGGGTGGGGTATGGGAATGACACCTTTACAAAAGTGCATTCAGCCGAGATAGCAGCGGATGAAACCAAAAATGTGAAAGAGAGAATGCTCAAGGGGTTGCACAATACATTTGCGATGGTGCTTATGGGAAGCGGTGTGCCGGCCATCATATTATTTATCTGGATTTTTGTCCGCATTGTCTCAACTCTGATGAGACAGTGGTGGCGGATGGCGGCTCACGAAACGCAAGGGTTACTTGTGGCAGTCGCAGTCGTCACTGTAGGTTTCGTCACACGGAACCTGTTCGATTACATGTTTACGGGAAGTCTCGCGTATCTCTTCTGGATTATGGTGGCCGCTGGATTGTGTTCGGTAAGGCCACAGATCTCGACTGAGGCAGGGGGACGCGATCTCTGAAGAGTTACAACTCGGTCAGTTCATGTATGCGTGAGCCCACCTTTTCAAGAAGACAGACTATTTTGCATATTCCCCATTGCCCGTGCAAATAGTCATACCTCATTTGTGCTTACAGGAGCTACCCCAATAACCAACCGTGCCGATCCCCGTCCAAATGGCCCATAACCGACTCGCCACCCATCAAGGCTTCCGCCGATATTTTTTCAACACTTCATGGATGTTCGGCGAGCAAGTCCTGCGAATTCTCGCCGGACTGTTCGTCGATATCTATGTGGCTCGTTATTTGGGGCCGGAGCAGTTTGGGATTTACAGCTATGCTACGGCCTTCGTGGCGCTGTTCGGCACTATCGCCAAGCTGGGGATGGACAGTATTGTGGTGCGCGCCTTGGTCAACCATCCAGAAGAACGGGATGTTTATCTAGGAACTGCGTTCTGGCTTAAGTTGATCGGGGGCTTGTTGGCACTGGGCTTGCTAGCCATCGCGGTGCAATTCACCGGTAACGACGCCATGACGAACCTCTATATCTTCATTATCGGGAGCGGTCTGACTTTTCAATCTTTCGACGTGGTGGATTCTTATTTCCAGTCCAAGGTTCTTTCTAAGTATGTATCCATTGCCAAACTGATTCAGCTTGCGTTGTCCTCTGTGCTGAAACTGTATTTTATTTTTACCCAGGCGGACCTGTTTTGGTTTGTGCTGGTGAGTTTGATCGACCAAGTCACACTGGCTCTTTCCCTGGCATTTGCTTACTGGCGACAGAAGATCGGCGGTTTTTGGGGTCGTTTTGAAATTGGAACAGCCAAAGCCATGCTCAAAAACGCCTGGCCGCTTGTCCTGTCGGGCGTCGCGGTCATGATCTACATGAGGATCGATCAGATCATGATCAAAGAGATGCTCGGTGAACGGGAGGTAGGTTTGTATTCTGCTGCTGTTCGACTTTCGGAGGCATGGTATTTCGTGCCTGCAATAATCACTACCTCTCTCTTTCCAGCTATTGTGAACGCCAAAAAAACAAGCGAAGATCTTTATCACGCAAGGCTTCAGAGGCTCTACACCACTTTAGTGTGGCTGGCGATAGTCATCGCTGTCCTCATGACATTTGTGAGTGATTGGTTGGTAACGTTGCTATATGGCGACGCTTATAAAGACGCCAGCCAAGTGCTGGTAATTCACATTTGGGCAGGAGTTTTTGTTTCAATAGGAGTGGCAAGTGGTAGCTGGTTTACAAGTGAAAATCTTCAGCGTTATGCATTTTATAGAGCATCATTGGGAGCGATGATAAATGTCATATTCAACCTACTTCTCATTCGAAATTTTGGATTGATAGGGGCTGCAATTGCCACAGTTATCGCACAATCGATGGCCGCATTCTTTTTCGATATATTAACAAAAAAAACCAGAATAGTTTTTTATATGAAACTGAAGACGCTGTATTTCGCAAATTTAATTCAAAGGGTTTGAGATGCGGAAGTGGATATATGACTTATGACTTCGGTGAAGCCAGGCTACCACTTACCACACTGTCCGACTTTCCGGAGCCCCCTCTAATCACCAAGGTGAGCGTCCACGGGGCGATCAGCATGCCACTCAGTTTCATCTGAAAGTCGACTAATGTACCCCGATGTTTGCTGAGGATCTTTCTTTCAAGCCGCCTGGGTCTTTAACAACAGCAGTCCTGTTTTTGGTATTCAACCGGCCAGATGTTACATCCCGAGTGTTTGAAGTAATTACGAGGGTCAGGCCTCCACGACTGTACGTGGCCGCTGATGGGCCAAGGGCGAATCGACCCGACGATGTGGGGAAGTGTAATGAGGTAAGGTCAATCGTTTCGAAAGTCGATTGGCCCTGTGAGGTTAAGACACTGTTCCAGACAGAAAACCTGGGCTGTAAGCTTGCAGTTAGCTCAGCGATTACTTGGTTCTTCGAGCAAGAGGAAGAAGGAATCGTTCTTGAGGACGATTGCTTGCCAAATCTAAGCTTCTTTTGGTTCTGTCAAGAGTTGCTAGAACGGTATCGTAACGATACCAGAATATGGCAGATTTGTGGATTCAATCCGGTAGCAACTGCTAATGGCCAAGAAGAAGACTACTATTTTACTAAATATGGTCCTGTGTGGGGCTGGGCTTCATGGAGACGTGCCTGGTCTGTATACGACAAAAACATGTCTTGTTGGCCTGATGTGAGAGGGAAAGAACTTTATTGGGATTTTTGCGACTCCAAAAGGGAGGCGCATTGGCGACGTAAGTTATACAATCAGGTTTTTTCAGGAGAGATTGATACCTGGGATTATCAATGGGGTTTCTATAAGTTCATAAACAGCGGGCTTTGTATCTCTCCGACAAGAAATCTGATTGCAAATATAGGATTTGGTGAAAATGCAACTCATGCGAAAAAAGAAGTCTTCTATCGCAGCATGGAATGCACGTGGCCTTTGAGGCACCCTACTTATGTAATGAGATCTCTGGAAAAAGAGCGTCAATATTTTAAGCTTTTCGCATTGCCTGTATCATGGCGTTCTCGAATTCGTGCACTGTTACCTAAGTGATAGTGGTGTCCAAAAGGATCAAAGGACAGAACTGAGAAATGGACGTGTTGGTGCGGATGCCGACTTGTGGGTAATTGCAGCGGGGTGGCATGGTAGAAGCTCTGATAAGTTCGGTATCTGTGGAATAGAGTCGAGAGCTCCAATTAACGGATATGAGTCGAAACATTTTTCGTGCATTCACGAGAAGCATAAAACGTGCGCTTCGGGGCGGACACGAAGGCGCTATTTACACAAAAGATGACGTGATGGGTCAGAAGCTCCTGCTGGAACGTTATAGGTCCGAAAGCGGTTCGCCGCAAAGGCGCTCGTTCAGGGATGTGGGGTTTGGGGTTTATTCCCAACACGACGAGGACGGCATCCTGCTTTATATATTTGGTTTGATTGGTATGAATACGTATCGTTCAGTAGAAATCTGCGCCGGAGATGGTATTGAGTGCAACACGGCCAATCTGTTATTAAATCATCGTTGGACCGGTCTACTGGTAGATGGCAATGCGGAAAACGTACGGCGCGCAAGGGATTTCTATCGGACCAGGCGGGAGACAAGACATTGGCCGCCCGATATCGTTCACGCTTGGATAACTAGAGAGAACATCAACGAGGTTATTCTAAACGCCGGCTATTCAGGCGAGACTGAGCTGCTGTCTCTGGACGTAGATGGAGTGGACTACTGGATCTGGGAGGCGCTTTCCGTAGTGCATCCGAGAGTTGTGGTTTTAGAGTACAACCATCTCCTCGGTCCAAATGTGTCATTATCCGTGCCGTACCGTCCAGATTTTGTCGCTGAGTTTACCAAGTATGGAAGCGACTACGCGGGCGCATCGCTTCAAGCGTTCATCGGATCGGGTCGCCGAAAGGGATACCGGTTTGTTGGTACCAACGCCATCGGTACCAATGCATTCTTTGTTAAAGACGAAATCTCGCCAATTTTGCTTCCTGAAGCCGACCCGCTGGTAGCGTTTAATCACCCGCGTGCGAAGTTCGGGATGAGCGCTAGATATCAAGCGATCAAGGACAAGGATTGGGTTCAAGTCTGAGCTCCTTTCGTGTGGTTCCATCCCATTTTATCTAATAGAGCCCTCATTAAGTGCGAGTTACTCTTATCACCACGATTGCGCACAATGTCGGTGACGATTTTGTGCGCGAAGGTATCCTGCATTTGCTCGACTCGATCGGAGTGCTGGATGGTATAGAGTTTATTCACAAGCACTCGCCGATCACGGCGGTGTATGGCTTCGAAAAGTATCGTTCATACCGTGTTTCGAGGGTATTAGACCCTACCACCCGCGTTTTGCGACTGAGGGATCGGGTGAGCGAGACTGATATGCTAGTACAGAGCGGCGCGCCAGTTTACTGGTGTCATCCAGGCGGGCCTCACTGCGCCGACAATGAATGGTTTGATCCTCTAGTCCGAAAGCGTTTCCTTTCAGATCGCCGCGGAAGGGCACTATTGAACATTGCCGCTGGAAGTTGCCAGCGCTATCACTCAGACGGAAGCGAGATCTCCTCGTGTCGAAGATGCGGCGACTATGTCCGCGAGTTTTTTGATTCGTGCACGCTCACAATCCTTCGGGATCATTTGGCGCGTACGATGTTGAACCGTGTGGGCCGGGACGCCAAGATTCTGCCTTGTACTTCTATTTTTGCGAGGGACCGCTTTGGCTTGATGCCGCAACCAGGTGAGTTTGTAGTGATTAATTGCATGGAGAATGGGGGTCATTACACTTTTGGACAGGCAATTGACGGGGCTCGTTGGAGGCGGCAGTTTCAGCAAATTGCTCAGCTGGTGAGAAAGATGGGTAGAGTGGTAGTGGCGTGCCACAGCAAGGAGGAAGAAAGGTTAGCACAGAGCCTTGTGCCAGACCTAGAGCGCTTCTTAGTACCCAATGATCATTTGGAGTTCATGAAATTCTATGCTCGTGCAAGATTCGGAGTGGTTAACAGAGTTCACGCTGGATTTATGATGGCATCGTTCGGTAAACCTGTGGTCGTTATCGGTAACGATAGTCGTGCACGAATGATAGAGAGTCTCTCTTTGCAGTCGCATTTTGTAGGAGATATTGTGTCGAGCTCAATTGAGGATCTTGTGGAGTCTGTGAATGCAAGAGAACGTTCCTATTCGGATGAAATTGACGCGATTCGATCAAAATCTCGGAAAGAATATCTCGGAGTTCTGGAAACGACGTTACTTCACTGAATTCGTGCATGTGTGTCAACACTTCCACAGCTCGGCATATTAATTGATTCATATGAATGGACTTTTTCGAGTACCCTTGCGTCACATGCGCACCTTAGTCTGGCTCCTGCTGGACGGTTTTGTGATAAGTTTGGTAGCGGCCTCCGTGCCTCGGCGCCGTGTGCTGATAATCAGACCAGACGGCATAGGAGATTTTGTTTTATGGTCGAACGCCGGACAAGAACTATGCGCATATTACCGGCATCAAGGCTATTCGGTAGTCTTACTCGGGAACGCCGTATGGGCAGAATGGGCCAGTGATCTTGGGCTAGCCGACGAAGTATGGGCCCTCGATACGAATCGCTTTGTCCACAATCTGCGGTACCGGTGGGGTTGGCTTCGACGCCTACGTAAGGCAGGTTTTGCAAAGGTTCTTCACCCCGTCCATTCACGTGTTTTTCTCGTTGGTGATGCCTTGGTGCGTTCGACCAATGCGGAAGAACGTGTCGCACCTGAGGGGGATTGCAGCAACGCTTTCTGGCTCAAGCGTTGGAGTGATAGTTGGTATTCGCGACTTATTCCCGAAACCTCAAGGCAGTCGATGGAGCTGCTGCGGCATGCTGAATTCATGCGTGGTCTCGGGTTGTCGGGCTTTGTGGCGCGGGCTCCAAAGTTGTCATTCTCGAAAACGACGTCCGAACTTAAATCGATTTCTAAACCATATGTCGTCTTGTTTGTGGGGGCCGGTCTGAAGATTAAAGTGTGGCCGGCCAGAAATTTTGGGGAAATTGGCTTGCGCTTGCGCGAATGTGGAATCAATGTCGTACTGGCTGGTGGTCCCATGGACCACCTTCAGGCGACAAAAATATTAGAATGTCTGAATGGGAATGCAATCAATCTTGTTGGAAAGACAAACCTTAGCGAGCTCGCGGAATTGCTGCGAAATGCTGTGGTGGTTCTGAGCAACGACACAAGTGCAGTGCACATCGGGGCGGCAGTCGGAACACCAGTATTGTGCATGTTAGGAGGCGGCCACTTCGGCCGGTTCTTGCCGTATGTCGTTGAGGAATCGGAACCGTTCAGGCCTCTGCCCATTGTGGTGGTGCAACCCATGTCATGTTTTGGCTGCAACTGGCAGTGCATTCATCCCCGAGAAAGGGGAGAGGCTGTGAAGTGCATAAGTGATATCTCTGTTGAGCAAGTGTGGCGTCATGTGGAGGAAGTATTACCGCTGTGGACTCGAGTAAAAGAGAGGACCAGGAAAGGTTCGTAGTGGCTCTTGCCACGCGGAGCTCTGCGTGGGCAACGCGGCCCGCACGGTCCCCGGCTACTAAGAAGGCGACCTGTAATGGGACTCGCAATGGCTCGGCCGTCGGACTTCGGTAGAGACGACCACCTTGCTATGAGATCGAGCGTCGAGCAACCGCTGGTGAGCATTGTTACCATAACGCTCAATGCGGCGGAGACGCTCGATCGAACTATCGAGAGTGTGATCAACCAAACTTACAACAATCTCGAATACATTATTATTGATGGAGGGTCGAAAGATCGCACAGTGGACATTATTGCGAAGCATGGCGACGAGATTGATCATTGGATCAGTGAACCGGACCGTGGGATTAGTGATGCGTTCAATAAGGGTATCAGCTGCGCCCATGGAGAGATTATTGGAATTCTGAATGCATCGGATTGGTATGAGTTGGACACGGTTTCGGAAGTCGTCCGGGTCTTTGAACAAAGACCCGATGTTGATGTGGTGTGTGGATGGCTTCAATATTGGAGAGATGGCCGACGAGAGTATGTTTTTACTTCAAACCCAAATCAAATTATGAAGGAAATGACCGTCAACCATCCTACCGTGTTTGTCCGGAGGTCTGCATACGAAACCTTGGGAACGTTTAGGGTAGATTTCCGGTATGCCATGGACTACGAATTTGTCCTGCGTCTGGTCGTGGCCGGTGTGAAGATCGTAAGTCTGGAGCGGGTTTTAGCTCATATGCAATATGAGGGGTTGACGAGCCGAAACTGGGGGAAAGCTTTTACTGAAGTCAAACGGGCCAAAGTAGAACATTTACACAAACCGCTGGCTGCAGAGGGGTACTATCGGTTCCAATGTGTTCGGTTTAGGGTGCGTCTCATATTGGAACAAATGGGATTAGAGTCAATGATCAATTTATTCAGAAGACGGTTTTCACTTCTGAAGAAGATACAAGAAGAACCGAAGAGATAACACTGACCTGCCTTGGTACAGTCTTCCAGCCAGCACAATTGGATTCGGCAAATCGATCGTCTTTCCGAGCTTCTAGGGGTTTGTTTCCCCACATAGTTGGAGAAGGAGTGCCCGGGGTATGCTGACCATTGACGTACGAATGATTCAAGCTGCAGGAGTGGGGACATATATACGTCAGCTGGTTCCCCGAGTCGCTGCAGCTCTCCGTGCCCATTCGATTACTCTGATCGGAGACTCGGATGAACTCAAGATCTTTCCATGGAGTCGAGAACATCCGTTTCGCGTCATCGATTGCAAGGCTCCGATCTATTCTCTCCGTGAGCAGATCGAGCTTTCAGCCAAGATTCCAAAGGAAACAGTTCTGTTCTGGTCTCCACACTATAATCATCCTCTTTTCTATCGAGGACGGTTACTTATCACCGTCCACGATACGTTTCATCTGGCCATGCCTGAGTTTGTCGGTGGCTGGCATCGACGGCTGTATGCTTCCATCATGTTTCGTGCAGTCCGGAAAAAGGCAGACGGGATCCTGTGTGTCTCTGAGTTTGGGAAGGAGCAACTGCTGATGTTCTGCCCCCACGGGAGGCAATTGATCACCGTTATCTACAACGGTGTTGATCGGGACTGGCGAGCAAGTTCGGCTTGGCCGTCTCCCCATCCAAAGCCGTATATTCTGTTCGTCGGCAACGTCAAGCCGCACAAGAATTTGCGTCGATTGCTTGATGCATTTATGTTATTGGACAAGATGCCCTGCGACCTGGTGATCATCGGGCGTCGCGAAGGATTTATCACTGGTGATCCGGAACTGGTGCGGCATGCATCTCGACTGCAAGAACGGGTGCACTTTCTTGGTGAGATCCACCACGAAGACGAACGGTTGCGTCGCTACTATGCGGGGGCTGAGGTGTTGGTGCTTCCATCATTGTATGAGAGCTTTGGGTTGCCTGCGCTTGAAGCGATGGCGCTAGGATGCCCAGTTATCGTGTCCAAACTTGGGGGGCTTCCCGAGGTATGTGGTGACGCCGCGCTCTATATAAATCCCTATGATGTTTCTGATATCGCCGCTCAGATTGAGCGAATTTTGACAGATCGAACACTGCGAGATTGCTTGAAGCAGGCAGGCGTTGTGCGTGCCGAACTCTTTGATTGGGATCGTACCGCAACATCCACGGTGGAGGTGATCACCGACCTTCTCGGATCGAAGGCAGGCTCTTGCTAGGGAGAGGAATGGTGAAGGTCGCCCTCGTTCATGATTGGCTTACGGGGATGCGAGGCGGAGAACGATGCCTTGAGGTGTTTTGTGAACTGTTTCCTCAAGCAGATGTCTATACGCTCTTGCACATTCCAGGAACGGTTTCTCCTATCATCGAACGGCATCCCATTCATACAAGCTTTCTACAACGACTGCCGGCAATTCAGGCGGCCTACCGATATTATCTGCCGCTCTTTCCCAGGGCAATTGAATCGTTTCAATTGCCTACGTATGATCTGATTCTCAGCTCCAGCCATTGCGTGGCAAAAGGAATTCGTCCGCCGACTGGGACGAGACATCTATGCTACATCCATTCGCCCATGCGGTATGTGTGGGATCAATTCGAAAACTATGCCCGTGGCGGGCGTTCTGGGCTGGTGGCACGGGTGGGGATTGGCGCATGCCGGACTCGTCTGCAAGCATGGGATGTCTCGTCATCCAACCGAGTGGATCAATTCATCGCAAACTCTCGTCACATTGCGGAGAAGGTCAGGAGGTACTACGGTCGATCGGCATCCGTGCTCCATCCCCCGGTCGACTGGGCAACATTTCAGATAGCGGAAAAATCCGAAGACTTCTATCTCATGGTCACGGCATTTGCCCCATACAAACGGGTCGATCTGGCCATTCAGGCGTGCCACGCGATGAACCGGCGATTGAAGATCATCGGCAAGGGGCAAGAAGAGGCGAGATTGCGGAAACTGGCTGGTCCGATTGTGGAGTTTCTCGGCTGGCAGCCTGACGATGTGGTGCGGGATCATTACAAGCGGTGCCGAGGGTTGTTGTTTCCAGGCGAGGAAGATTTCGGTATCGTTCCGCTCGAAGTCATGGCCAGTGGAAGACCTGTTATCGCGTATGGAAAGGGAGGAGTACTTGAGACAGTCGTTCCCTTGAATCCTCCGACCACGGAGGCGGTAGGTCGATCATCGGTTCATAGGGAAATGTTGTTGCTCAAGCGCCCAACCCAAACCGGCGTATTCTTCTATGAACAGTCAGTCGATGCCTTGACTGAGGCGATCGAGCTATTTGAGTCGCGTGAAGGAGAATTTAGCGCCCATGCGATCAGGGCCCATGTGAAGCCATTCGACCGAGAGTATTTTAAGGAACAGATGGGTGTCGTCATCGCAGAGGCCTTGGATAAGAATCCGTCGGTGATCGCGTCATGTTGAAACGGCATTCAGAATTTCTCAAGAGTCTGCTCTTTATCATTGATCTGGGGCTCATCTGCGCCTGCTGGTTCGCCGCGTATTATGTGAGGTTTTCAGGCGCAATTGAGCCGGTAACGAAAGGGATTCCTCCTTTGGAGCCCTACGTCTGGTTGCTCTTGCCCATTATCGGAGTGTGGGGGATCTCCTTCCAGGCGTTTGATCTCTATCGACCACGTCGGATGGGGACCCATCTTGCTGAAGTTCTTGACCTTGCAAAGGCAAATACACTGTCGGTGCTCATTTTGGTGGCTGTGACGTTTTTCTTGAAGCAGTTTGAGTATTCACGACTGGTGCTGCTCTACTTCTGGCTGTTCAATTTGGTGGTACTTGGGTTCTCACGAATGGTATTTCGCGAGGGGCTTCGGCTACTTCGACGGCAAGGGTATAACCAGCGGCATGCGTTGGTGATTGGGACAAGTCGGCTAGGGCGGCGTGTCGTGGAAGCCCTCAACCGCCATCCTGAGCTAGGAGTGAAAGTCCAGGGATATCTCACCTCGGACCATACAAGAGTTGGAGAAGTGATCGACGGGATACCCCTCTATGGCACCTATGGCAATGTGGTCGTGCATGTACAGAAGGGCATTGATCTCGCATTCGTATGCTTGCCTCCTGAGGAGGAACATTGGGCAGAGAAGCTGTTCTCCGCGCTGGCGACAACGACGGTCGAAGTGAAGGCCTTACCAGCCATCTGTGAGTTTATCACGCTCCGTGCCGAGGCTGAGGTTTTCGAAGGCCTCCCTTTAATCACCCTGCAAGGGTCCCCCCTCCAGGGATGGAACCTTGTCATGAAACGACTTGTCGATGTTGTGGGGGCTACGGCAGCATTGCTGCTCTGTTCGCCCCTCTTCTTTTTCATTGGAGCACTGATCAAAATAACATCCCCAGGCCCGATTCTGTATCGGCAAACACGTATGGGGTTGGACGGTGTGGCATTTGAAATGTTGAAATTTCGATCGATGCGGGTCAATGCCGAGTCTCAGAGTGGTCCAGTCTGGGCGCAGCCGGGTGATGACAGAAAAACCCTTATAGGATCTTTCTTGAGGAGAACGAGCCTTGATGAATTGCCTCAGTTCTGGAATGTATTGAAAGGAAATATGAGTATTGTGGGGCCGCGGCCTGAGCGTCCAGAGTTCATTGTTCGTTTTCGAGAAACACTTCCGCAATACATGCTACGTCATAAAATGAAGGCCGGTATTACTGGATGGGCGCAAGTGAATGGATGGAGAGGGAATACCTCGCTTGAAAAACGAATTGAGTTCGACCTGTATTACATTGAGCATTGGTCTATCTGGCTCGATCTGAAGATCATGTGGCTGACGATATGGCACGGATTCGTTCACAAGCACGCCTATTGACCTCATGCGGTTGGAGAGTGGCTTGAATCTCGGTTGTTACCTTTTCTTGTGTTTGTAGGACCTGCTTGCTAAGATCGCCTCATCTTCGAGCGATCTCCTTCATGGCCTCTAGACTGACGCCTCAACGAAGACACCGCCCCCGTTCTGCTGAGGCACTCCTCTCTGTGCTCCGTGGGGTCAAGCTCTTTGCCACAGACGTTGACGGTGTGTTGACGGATGGAGGGATGTACTATGCCGAGTCCGGCGATGAGTGGAAGAAATTTAACACACGCGATGGCATGGGGATCAAATTGTTGCAGAAGGCGGGGATCATTACGGCCATTGTCACGCAGGAGCGGACGAAACTGGTGGCGCGGCGAGCCGAGAAGCTCACGATTCCCGAGTTGCACCAGGGAGTGATGGATAAGTTGTCGTGCGTTCGTGAAATGGCAGACCGTTATGGGCTCACACTCAGTCAGGTTGCCTATATTGGTGACGATATCAACGACTTTGAAACCTTAAAGGCGGTGGGGTTTTCCGCCACACCAGCCGATGGGATGACACACGTTGCTGCGGTGGTCGACTATATCTGCCGGAAGAGAGGTGGGGAGGGGGCGGTTCGGGAAATCATTGACATGATTCTGGACGCCCAGCAGCATCGGCCACGATAACGGGCGATCAATAGGGGTTTCCACACGTAGAAGGATTTCATGTATGGCCATACACCATTCACGTCTCACGAGTAACAATCAGAGTTCCCATCTGTACCCCGTGATCATGGCCGGCGGAAGCGGCACCAGATTTTGGCCACTGAGTCGGCAGTTATTTCCCAAACAGTTGCTGCGGATTATCGGAGATGAAACGTTGATTCAGCAGACCATGCGCCGGGTGGTCTGTGCGTCGGCGCCGAACCGAGTGATGATTTCCACAAATCCTGCCCAAGCCGAATCTATACGGGTCCAACTGAGTGAGTGGAAAGACGCACTGGCAGATAATTTTGTGCTTGAACCTGAAGGCCGCAATACCGCTCCGGCGATTGCGTTAGTTGCGTTAGAACTCATCCGTCGGGATCCTGAGGCGATCATGGTGGTGGTGCCGGCCGATCATATCGTCAAAGGCCAGCGTGCGTTCGATTCGTCAGTCTCATTAGCGGCGACGCTGGCCAAGCAGGGCTATCTGGTGACCTTTGGTATCAAGCCGATCCGTCCGGAGACCGGCTACGGGTATATCAGGCCCAACAGGAACGTGACATTGAAAAAACAGGGGACGCTCAAGGGGCATCCGATCAGCCTATTTGTCGAAAAACCCAATGCCGCCAAAGCTGCGCAGTATCTCAAGGCTGGGGACTACTATTGGAACAGCGGTATGTTTATTTGGCGCGCCTCGGTGATTTTGGATGAAATCGGACGCCATCAACCCGCTCTCTCTCGTGGGATCGAACGGATCGGTCAATTGATGCAGGCGGGGGTCCCCAGGCAGGCCATCGACGATGCCTACCGGGCCCTCACGCCGGTTTCAATCGATACGGGTGTGATGGAGCGATCCAAGAAAGCGGCAATCGTTCCCGTATCGTTTCAGTGGTCTGATGTCGGAAGTTGGGGGAGTCTGGATGAAGTCGCGTCGAAGGATAAGGCCGGCAATGTTGTGATTGGTCGTGTGGTTGACCTCGACAGCCATCGGTCGATCGTCTACGGGGATCGCCGGCTTGTGGCGACGATCGGGCTCACCGATATGGTGGTCGTCGACACGCCGGACGCGACACTCGTCTGTCCGAAATCCCGCGCGCAAGATGTGAAGCAGTTGGTCGACGTTCTCAAGAGGCAGAACGCACCGGAACATCTGGAGCATCTGACGGTGCATCGGCCTTGGGGATCCTACACGATCCTGGAAGAAGGACCGGGGTACAAAGTGAAGCGCGTGACGGTGAAACCAGGAGGGCGGCTCTCATTACAGATGCACCATCGACGGAGCGAACATTGGGTCGTGATTACCGGGACGGCGCGTGTGACCAGAGGCGATGAGGTTTTCGATCTCAACATTGGCCATAGCACAGAAATTCCTCTCGAAACCAGACACCGGTTGGAAAATCCCGGCCAAGAGACCCTGCATATCATTGAAGTGCAAAATGGGCCCTATCTTGGGGAAGACGATATTGTCCGGTTTCAGGATGATTATGGGAGAACGAAGAAGTGAGCGTCGTCATCCCGTTTGTGCCGTGATCACTCCAGGATTCTCAGACTGTAAAAGTAATCCTATCCAGATGATCCATCTAATCTAATTGAGGAGCTATGGGACTCTTTCGCGAATATGATCTGCGTGGCATCGTGGGCCAGGAACTCACCGATTCAATTACTGAACGAGTGGGGCGCGCGTACTGCACCTATGTCAAAGACCGGGGAGTAAAAACGGTCTCGGTGGGGCGTGATGGCCGACTGAGTTCACCGCGGCTCCATAAGGCTCTTGTGCGAGGACTCCTTGCCGGTGGATTGAATGTGGTGGATATCGGTATTTGTCCCTCGCCGCTCGTGTATTTCTCGCTGTTTCAACTACCGGTTGACGGCGGCATTATGATCACTGGGAGTCACAATGCAGCAGAGTACAATGGATTGAAGATCTGCATCGGGAAAGACGCCATTCATGGAGAGGAGATTCAGGCGCTTCGAGTGGTGATGGAGGCCGGTTCTTTTGTCTCTGGAGCGGGACAGTTATCGGAACATCCCATCATTCCAGACTATTTGGCCTATATTAAGAAACACTTCAGCCACGTCAACGCCAAGCGCCTCCATGTTGTGATCGATTGCGGGAATGGGGTGGCGGCGTTGGTGGCGAAACAGGCGTTGGAACTTCTGGGCTGTCAGGTCACAGGGATCTATTGCGATCTCGATGGGAGATTTCCGAACCACCATCCGGACCCTACGGTGTTAGAGAATCTTGACGATCTGATTCAGACGGTCAAAGAGCACAAAGCGGATGTCGGGATCGGCTACGATGGAGATGCCGATCGCATTGGGGCCATCGATGAGCAGGGCCGCGTGTTGTGGGGCGATCGCCTGATGGTGGTCTACGCACGTGATATTCTCGCGGCCAAGCCTGGGAGTACCATCATCTCAGAGGTGAAATCCTCGCAGAGCCTCTATGACGATATTGCGAAGCAGGGTGGGCGCCCAATAATGTGGAAAACCGGCCACTCCCTGATCAAGGCAAAGATGAAAAGCGAGCAGGCCGTGTTGGCCGGCGAAATGTCCGGGCACATGTTCTTTGCCGATCGGTATTTTGGGTATGACGACGCGATTTATGCTTCGTGCCGGCTCGTGGAAATTTTGGCCAAAACGACTCGATCACTCTCCTCGTTGGTAGCAGATCTTCCGAAGACATCCGTCACCCCGGAGATTCGGGTCGATGTGTCGGACTCCATGAAGTTCGAGGTAGTCAGACATGTACAAGAGCGCTTAGCCGGTTACGCCAAGACCAGTGAGGAGCTCGGTCCGTTCAAGCTAGTGGTCCGCGATGTGGTCACCATCGATGGTGTGCGTGCCATCTTCGATGATGGGTGGGGTCTGATCCGGGCCTCGAATACTCAGCCGGCCCTCGTGTTACGTTTCGAAGCCACCTCGCCGGAGCGATTGGCCACCCTCCGTGCAGTCATCGAAGGCGAGTTGACTAAGGCCAAGCATGTCCTTGGCTGCTAACAGGATGCTTAGAAAAATCCTCCGTCTCCGTTCTCATCTCACACGAATCCTCAATGTACCCCTGAGGGTACGCCTCGATCCTTCACTCGCTGCGGCTTTGTTTGGGACAAGGTGCGCCCTGGGCGAAGAGGCTGTCTTGGCAGACTCCGGGGTGGGTGGGTGAAATACCCGCCAGGGATGGGCGGGTGAGAAGCCCAGACTTTTTGAGCATCCTGAGGGATGGTTTCTCTTCTTGTGCCATAACCTCTCCCGAGCCTTCCACACATGACTCGTTCTCAGCCGATACAGCTTCATCCGCGAGGCGCTGCATTGCGGCAGGCCCTTTTTTTGCGTAACTGGCTCGTACTGGCATGCCTGATATTGGGCACCTTGAACGGGGCGGTCTCATGGGCTGAACCTGCCGAGCCTCCTCCATCAGCGCGATCCTTCCAAGTCGGGGAGCAGCTCACCTACGACATTTCCTGGCTGAATATCACAGCCGGTACAGCCGTGATGGTTGTCAGTGATGCCGGTATGGACGGAGACCGGCCGCTGGCGAAATTGATCACGACGGCGCAATCGAGGCCCGCGATTAGTGCATTCTTTCCTGTAAATAACCGGGTCGAGTCGATTGTGGATCCTGCTACACTGCTTCCGGAGCACTTGCTCTTCAAGCGGCGAGAAGGGAAGAAGAAAGAAGATATCGAGTACAGGTTTCATCAGAAAGAAGGGACTGTCACAGTTGTGAAAGGAGGGGCGACTGAAACATTGGAGATGTCGCCTGGTACCCAAGACGTTATCTCTTGTCTCTATTTTGCACGGAGCGAA
>Ga0105106_10000921_pt1 | contig 20809 bp, 17 predicted proteins | sample PPLLaktember2015_5_FD_79109 | JGI IMG/M metagenome (GOLD analysis project Ga0105106, IMG submission 79109) | Freshwater sediment microbial communities from Prairie Pothole Lake near Jamestown, North Dakota, USA - PPLs Lake P8 Core (1) Depth... | ecosystem: Environmental > Aquatic > Freshwater >...
AATTCTCCTGGTGGACGAGGTGCTGGCCGTGGGCGACATCGCATTCCAGCGAAAGTGCCTCGGCAAGATGAGCGACGTCGCTCATGAGGGGCGCGCCATCCTTTTCGTCAGTCACAATCTCGAGGCCGTGCAGAGGCTGTGCGATCGCTGCATCTGGATTGACGGAGGGCGGCTGCGCATGGACGGCGACACCGGGGCAGTCGTGCGGGCGTACCTGGAGAACGGCGACAAGGTCGCCTCGTCGTATGTCGGCGAACGTCGCCCCGGGCCGCAGGAACCGGTCGTACTGCGGCAAGCCGAGCTTCTCAACGTGCATGACGAACCGTGCGATACCATCAGCTTCGGCGAGCCGTTTGCCCTCCGTCTGCGCTGGGACTTTGCCAAATCGCTGCCCAATGTCGACTTCGTCGCGCAGGTGCGCGATTCGAACGAACGACTGATCTTCGCGTCCAGCACAGCGGGAACGCTCATCGAGGCGAAACCCGGTATCACCGAGTCGATATGCCGAGTTCGTGAGAACGTCCTTCGCCCCGGCGACTACGGCGTAACCGTGAGCTGTATGCGGGGACCGGCGACGCGCCTGCATCGTGTTGAACGCTGTCTCCGCATTCGCGTGCTCGACGTGCCTGCACGCGGACGGCAGCTGGTCCGTCTGCACCGGGAAGCGCTGATCGCGCCGGATGTCAGGTGGGATGCTCGGGTTCCCGCCATGACCGCTCGAGGACGAGGCTAGCTTCCTCGAAACGGGAATGACTCTCACCGACCCGATTCAAAGACCGGACGTCTCGATCGTCATTCCCACGCACGACCGTGCGGCCCTTCTGTCGAGGACGCTGAGTTCTCTGGCGCTGGTTGAGATACCCGCTGGCACGGCGCTCGAGGTCGTGGTTGTCGTCAGCGCCTGCAGCGATGACAGTCTCACGGCCGTCCGGACGGCCCAGAGAACGTCGCCGCACCGGATACAGATCGTCGAAGAGCCGAAGCCGGGACTGAGTCTGGCGCGAAACCGCGGGCTGAGAGCAGCGCATGCCGATCTCGTTGCGTTTCTCGATGACGATGTCTGGGTGGAGAAGGAGTGGCTGCGGGCACTGACGGACGCGTCGAGTTCTACTCCCGCCGGGTTGTTCGCCGGCCGCGTGCTCCTGGAATGGGAGTCGCGCCCGCCGCTGTGGACCTCACCGGCTGTTGAACGTTTGTTGTCGGTGAACGATCTCGGACACGAGATGCGTGAGTTCTTCAAGGCCAGCTCGCTCGTAGGCGCCAACTTTGCCATCCGTCGATCGGTCGTCGAGAGCGTCGGAGAGTTCTCGGCAACCCTGGGCCGGCGGGGCCGCGACCTGCTGAGCGGTGAAGAATCCGACCTGGTCGCACGTGCCATCGACGCCGGTCATCGGCTTTTCTACATACCAGGTATGGCCGTCCGTCATTGGATTCCGAGCCAGCGGGCCTCTTTCTCCCACCTGAAGGCTCTCGCGTTCGCGCGAGGACGCACACGCGTGAGGCGCCAGCGCGCAGGTCTCGAGAAAAGCGCCTGCGCGTCGGCCTATGAGGGAGTGGCGAGGGCGCTGACAGGTGCGGTGCGGGAGGTGGACGGTTGGGTGCGGCGCGACGAAGCGAAGCGAATCGCCGCGCGTCTGCTCTGCCATCGTGGCCTGGGGATGCTCTACGGGCTCCTTCACGCGGAAGGCCGTACGATGACTGTCCGGACGGAAGAGGCGAGGTAGGCCTTCCATATGCAGCTCGGTGCCTTTGTCACCACGCATCAGCGGCCGTCGGAATTGATGCGGACTCTTCAGATCCTCGAGAGCCAGACCAGGCGGCCCGATCACATGCTGGTCGTCGACAACGCGCCCTCACGCGACGCGCAGCACGTGGTCAACGGCTTTTCACCAGAGTGGATCAGTTATCACGCCATGGGAGAGAACCTGGGCCCGGCGGGCGCAGCCGCCTATGCGCTCGAGCGGTTGAGTCGAGAGGGATACGACTGGATCTACTGTGGCGACGATGACGATCCGCCTCAGTCGTCAGACACGATCGAACGGCTGATGCATCTGGCCCTCAGCACGGGTGACACGACGGGAGCCGTCGGAGCCGTGGGCGCCAGATGGGACTGGAAGAAAGGTGAAATGGAACGAATTCCCGACGGCGCGCTGCAGGGCGTCGTCGGCGTGGACATGATCGGCGGCGGACAGCACTTCATCCTCCGCAGCGAGGTGGTCAGAACGGTCGGCGTGCCCGACGGCCGGTTCTTCTTCGGGCTCGACGACCTCGAATACTGCCTCAGGATTCGCCGGGCCGGCTACCGTCTGCTCGTCGATGGCGCGATGATGCTCGAACAGCGAGCAAGAAATGGGCGTCTCAACTTCGTCCGGCGACGCTCGCCCTACCCGCGCCATTCCTTCGACACCATCTGGCGGCAGTACTACTCGACTCGAAACTACATCTTCGCGATGACTCGCACCCTTCAGCATCCAGAGCTCGCCAGGCGCGAGTTCGGCAAGGCACTCGCCCGGAGCTCGTGTTCCTGGCGTCGGGGGCCGGCATTTGGTCTCGCCTTCACGCGGCTCCAGCTGCGAGGCGTCATCGACGGGTACCTGGGTCGTATGGGACGTACAATCCTGCCCGCCGCCAAGCGCACGCATCCGGCCCCACCGGTCGCCTGAGAAAAGGAGCAATGGTCGTCGAGTTTGTCGGCGTGATGGGGGCGGGAAAGACGACGCTCCATCGGCGCGCGGTCGAGAAGGCGGAGGCCCTGGGTTGCCCCGTCTGGACCACGGGCGCCGTAGGGACGCTGAGCGGCCTGCGATCTCGACGTCTGCGTCCCAGCCCCAGTGCGCTCGTCGCCTTACGGCGATACGCCTTCCGCATCTGGGCATCGTGGCGGTCGCGTCATCTCGTCGTCCTTGCGGTCAGGCACCTTGGGTCGAGCGGACGGAATGTCAGCGACAGGGTAAAGGGGTTGCGGTGGTTTCTGACGGACCTGGGGAATCATTGGACCGCACGACTGCGCATCCCTTCTCGACACGTGGTGTTGTTCGACGAAGGCCTCGCTCAGCGGGCAGTTAACCTCTTCATCCACGGATGCGGCGCCGTGGATCTCTCCGGGGTGCGACGCTACGCTCGCACAATTCCGCTTCCCGATGTCCTCGTTCACGTGGTGGTCGATCCCGAGACCGCACGGCGACGCGCCGGAGCTCGGGGAGCGAACCTCTCGAGCAGGTTCAACGGCCTCAGCGACGATGAGCTGCGCGGCGTCTTCAACGACGCGTCGCGTGCGCTGGATGCGCTGGTCGCGGAAGTGCGCTACACGAAGCGGCACGCCGTAACGGTTCTCACCATTGATGCCACCGAGCTGAACTCGGCCTCGCAGGCGTTCGACGCGCAGTTCGATCGGCTCCTGACCGGACAGGACACCGCCACAATCTCAACGAATGCCTCCGCCAACCGGCTGATGGCACCGGCAAGCTGAATGCCCAGCCACCCGCGCGTCACCGTCATCGTCACGACACGCAATCGGCCGCAGCTGTTGCGGCAGTCGCTTGAAAGCGTCCAGGCACAGGATTGTCAGGACTACGAATGCATTGTCGTGGACGACGCCAGCGAGGATTTCGGCGCAACCGAGCGTATCGTCCATGGCCTTCGAGACGCCCGTTTTCGGGTGATTCAATCGCGCGTCGCCCGGACAATCACCGCCGAGGCGTTGTCGCGCTTTGCGAAAGGCCTCGCCCTGAATACGGCCATCAAGCACGCCGCCGCCGACTGGCTGACCTTCCTCGACGACGATGACATTTATGCGCCCTATCGTCTGTCGCGCGGCCTGATGGCCGTGGAATCGTCGCGCGATATACGAATGACCGTGGCGCACGCCTCTGAGTTCAACACGGTCGCTCCGACGTGGCCCGAACTGACGCCGATGCAGCTCCGGGCCATCCGGAATCCGCTTGCCGAGATGATGCCGCATTCCTCGACGTGGACCTTGTCGCGCACGGCCGCACTCGACGCCGGCCTCTTCCGCCCGTACGGCGTGCTCGAGGATTGGGAGCTCTACGCGAGGCTGAGCTCGCGCGTCACCATCTGGACGGACAACACCATCACGGCATCGATTCGTCGCCACGAGGGCGTGAGGCGCAACTACGGACTGGATGCCAGAATCGCCATGCGGCGGCAGTTCCTTCGATCAGGGGAGCTCAGTCCGAACTGGGCCAGCCGCGCGTTCCAGCTGTATCGACTGTCGCTGCTCGAATCGCACGCGGGCGACTATCTCAACGCGGCGGGCCATGCGCTCATGTCCCTGGTGCCTGTTCCCTATCCCCGGTACGTGCGACAGACGGTCCGCGCGCTCGCCGGCGGGATGGCGAAGCGGGAAGACGTCGAGCGCGAAGCGATATGAAAGTCGGCCTCTACCTCGATAACAGCAGCACCCCACTGGTTGACCTTCGGCGCCCGGATCTCGGCAATCCGGGAATCGGCGGGTCGCAGTGGCAGTTTGCCGCTCTCGCGTACCACACGAGGCGGCTTCTGCCCGGAGCGGCCGATCTGGTGCTCTTCGCCAATCACCCTGCCCGGCTGCCGGAGGACGTGCAGACAGCGCAGGCATCCGACTGCCTGGACGCAGCACTCAAGAGCCAGGCGATGGGGTGTGACATCTTCGTGTACCGCCCGACAGGCGGGGATGCGAACGAACGACTGCTCGATGCCCTCGACCGCCTTGCGTTGAAGGTCGTCGTATGGGCGCACACGACGCCGGGACCACGCGTGCTGCGGCGGTTGGCGCAGAGCCGCCAGGTCAAGCGCATCGTCTGTGTGAGCCGCCAGCAATGGGAGACACTCCGCGATCACGAGGCGTTTTCAAAGGCAGCGTACGTCTACAACGGTATCGACACAGCGCCGTACCATGCCGATGGGCAACAGGCGAAGAAGAACGGCCTCGTCGTGTTCATGGGCAATCTGGTGCCGCGCAAGGGTTTTCACTTGCTGGCCGAGGTCTGGCCGGCGATCGTCAGGCGCGTACCGCACGCCAGACTGGCCGTTATCGGTAATGCGCAACTGTACGACCGGTCGAAAACCCTCGGCCCCTGGGGACTGGCCGAAGAGCCTTACGAGACAAGGTTACGCAAGTACCTGAGCGGACCGGACGGAAAGCCGCACGAGAGCGTCAGCTTTCTCGGGCTGCTCGGTCTCGAGAAGACCCGGGTGCTGCAGGAAGCCATGGTCGGCGTGGTCAATCCTTCGGGAATTGACGAGACGTTCTGCCTGGCGGCCACCGAGTTTCAGGCCGCAGGCACGCCCGTGGTCTCGGGCGCCCATCTCGGATTGCTCGACACGGTGGCTCATGGCGTGACGGGCCTGTTGGGAAAGACGACTGGAGGTCTTCGACGCAATATCGTGCATCTGCTCGAGAATGCGCCAGAGGCTGTCGCGATGGGCCGGGCCGGCAGCCAGTTTGTCGAGCAAAAATTCAACTACGACCGCATCTGCCGGAAGTGGCTGCAGCTGCTCCTATCGGTCTCTGCGGATACGCCCGACAACTTCCCCGAAGGCGCCGAGCCGCCCCAGGGCATCCCGGGGCTTGCGCGGCATAGCCTTCGCCGGCTGAAAGAGAGCTTTCCCCCAGCCCGCTGTATTCCTTCTCTGTATGAAATGTCATACCGAATCGAGTGCCACCAGCTGGTCCGCCTGAGCGAGCGGAGTCGATAGTGATGGCAGCGACAGAGCCCTCCCCCCTCGTTTCGGTCGTCATTCCTACCCACAACCGCGCGCGCATGCTGCGACGGGCGATTGGGAGCGTCCGGGCCCAGACGTGCCCGGACTGGGAATGCATCGTGGTCGACGATGCCTCGTCAGATGAAACGCCTGAAGTCGTTCGTCAATATGGCGACCCGCGGATAAAGTACTTGCGCCTGTCCGTCAACAGCGGGCAATGCGCCGCGCGCAATCATGGAATCCGTGCGGCGCAAGGTTCCTACATCGCGTTCCTGGATTCGGACGACGAGTGGCTGCCCGAGAAACTGGAGGCACAGGTCGCAGCGTTCGATGCCGACGCCACGGGCCAGCTGGGCGTCGTCCTGTGCGGCCTGATCAAGGTTGCCGAGCCCAGCGGCGTCGAATTGAGCCGCAAGATCCCGAATCTCGGCCGGCACCCCCTGCGGGACCTGCTCGACCTCGGCGACAACCCTCCGACCTACACGTTGATGGTGCGACGTGAGTGTTTCGCTCACGAGCTGTGGGACGAACGATTGCCGCATCGCACCGACTGGGATCTGTGCGTAAGACTGGCCAGGACGCAGGCGTTCCACGTCGTGCCCCGGTATCTCGTCCGGGCTTTCCAGCACGAGGGGCCGCGAACGAGCGTTCCGGACAACCCATGGAGCGGCTGGGAATACTGCATCGACAAGTACAGAGCCGACCTGCAGGCATTGCCGAAGTCCCTGTCACGGCATCACTACTTCGCATTCCGCGCGTACTACGCTGCGGGCGTCACTTCCGGCGCCCGCCGTCATCTGCTTCGGGCTGTGTGGTACGACCCGTCGCATCCCGGACGGTGGATCACGCTGGGCGCGCTCCTGATGGGCCGGCGGGCCACTGGCCGCGTGGTGACCGCATACGAAACACTCAAACAGCTCGGACACGGCGGCAAACCCAGGACAAATGCAGATCACGGAACACTTCGGGCAAGTTGAGGCGCGCCCCGCGAGCGTCGCTGTCGCCGATCGACCGTATCGCATCCTTCACTCGGTTGCCAACCTGCGTGTCGGCGGCGTGGGACGCCTCGTCCTGCGAAACATCTCGAAGATGGACCGGAATCGGTTCGAGAACATCGTGTGTTGTCTGACCCCTCAGTCCGATCTCGGTGCGGCCTACGACGAGGCCGGCTTCACGCCCGTGTACCTCGATCACCGGAGCACGTGGCACGGAGGGCGAACGCTGCTGCGGTTGATACGAATGCTCAAGGAGCACCGGATCGATCTGGTTCACACCAACCACTCGCTCGATCGCCTGTACGTGGGTCTCGCCGCTGCCATTTGTCAGGTGCCGGTGGTGACGACCCTGCATTCGATGACGGTGCCATCAGACCTGCCCGTCCGTGGCTGGGCGGCGGTGCGGGTGCGAGTCAGGGCTGCGCTCGAAGACTGGAGCGGGCGCGCCATGACCCGGCGCTTCGTCGCCGTGTCCGATGCCGTCCGGCGTTTCTCCACGCACCACCGGCAGGTGCCCCGAGATCGCGTCAGCGTGGTTTACTCCGGAATTCCACTCGATGATTTCGGCCCGGCTGCCGACGTCGAGGCGCAGCGACGTGTCCGGCGCGAGCTCGGTATCGACGCGGCCGCCCACCCTGTGCTCATCAATGTCGGGCGGCTGGCGCACCAGAAGGCTCAGATTCTGCTCGTTCGGATGATGCCGCGCATCCTCGAACGATGGCCCGACGCCAGGCTGATCATCGTGGGCGAGGGTGGCGAGCGCGAGAGTCTCGAGCGCGAGATTTCGCGTCTCAGCCTGAACGCCTGCATCGCACTACTCGGCGAGCGATCTGACGTTGGCGCCCTGCTGGCCGCGAGCGATGCGTTTCTCTTCCCGTCGGTGTCTGAAGGACTTGGGCTTGCACTTGTCGAAGCGGCAGGTGCCGGCAAGCCTATCGTGGCATCGAATTGCGGTCCGATACCCGAGGTTGTGGAGGACGGAGTCAATGGGTGCCTGGTCGCGCCGAACGATCCAGAGGCATTGGCCCAGGGTGTGTTCCGTGCCCTCGATTCGCCCGAATACGCGCGGAGCCTCGGCCAGCGCGGACGGCAGATTGCGCGTGAGAAGTTCGACCTTCAGGATTCGGTGCGCGCGCTAGAGCGCGTGTACCTCTCAGTGCTGGAAGGATCACCGGTCCCGGGATGCTGAGCGTCGTCATTCCCTGCCTGAACGCGGAGACGCTGCTGCCGACTCAGCTCCAGGCACTTGCGCGCCAGCATTGTCCGGAGAAGTGGGAGGTCATCGTCGCCGACAACGGCTCCACCGATCGCACTCGAGCGGTCGCGGAATCGTTTCGCGGTCGACTGCCTGCGATTCGCATTGTCTCCGCAGAGCGCCGCGGGCGGCATCACGCCTGCAATCTCGGTGCAGCATCGGCCCTCGGCACAAACCTCGTGTTCCTCGATGCCGATGACGAGGCCGCACCCGGGTATCTGGTCGAGATGCTTCGCGGCCTCGAAGAGCACCCCCTCGTCGGTGGCCGACTCGAACACCGCCGGCTGAATCCGGCGGCATATTGCGACGTCGGCGAGATGCAGTCAGATGGCCTGATGCTGGGACTCGGCGTGGGCCCGTTCGTGATGGGCGCGAGCCTGGGCGTCAGGCGCAGCGTGTTCGAGCAACTCGGCGGTTTTCGCGACACGCCTTACTGCGAAGACGTCGACTTCTGCTGGCGCGCACAGCTGATCGGCGTCAGACCCGTCTTCCTGCCTGAAGCGGTCGTCCACTACAGACAGCGATCCACGGCAACAGAGATGTTCCGCCAGCATTGCCGCTTCGGCGCCGCGCACGTCCTTCTCTATCGCGACTTCCGATCTCACGGGATGCTGCGGAGGCCGGCCGCCGAAATCGTGCGCGATTGGCTGATCATCGGAAAAGGCCTGCCGGCGCTCCTGCGCTCGAGAACCGACGCGCGCCTGAGATGGTTGCGACGATTTGCCCGCGCCATGGGCCGTCTCTCCGGCAGCGTGCGGTATCGCGTGTTCTACCCATAGCCTCAATGTCCACGCCATCGATCAGCGTCGTCGTGCCCACCTACCAGCGAGCCAGTCTCGTGGGCGAGGCCATATCGAGCGTTCTGCGGCAGACCTGTGCCGATTTCGAACTGCTCGTCGTCGACGACGGCTCGACCGACGAGACGGCTGCGGTCGTGACGGGGTTCCACGACGATCGCCTCAGGCTCGTGTCACTCCAGCACCAGGGCCGCTCGCGGGCTCGAAATGAGGGCGTGGCGCGTGCGCGCGGCGACCTCGTGGTCTTCCTCGACAGCGACGATCAGGCCACGCCCGCGTGGCTCGAGGAACTGCGAAATGCGGCGCGCGACCCGACCGTGGCGGTGGTTTGCTGCGGAGCGCACGTCGTTGAAGAGGGATTAGACGACGCAAGCGTCATCTTGCCTCGTCCGCTCGGCCCCGTCTATTCGAATCGGGTCGGGTTGTTCAGAGCCGGTACTTGTGCGATACGGCGTGAGGTGTTCGCTGCCGTCGGTGGTTATGACGGCAGCCTCGCCTTCTCGGAGAACAGCGAGCTCGCAATCCGTCTGGTCGCACACTGTGACAGCCACGAACGGTCGTTCGCCACCGTCAACAAACCGCTCGTCCGGATTCGCAAGCGCCGCGGGCCCGGCACTCACGTCGAGCTTCAGGAGCGACTGGATGCCATCGAGCTGATACTCGAGCGCCATGGCGATCGGTACCGACGCGCCAGCGTGGCGTCCTACGCCAACCACGAGGCGATCGCCGCGATCTACGCCTATCGTCTAGGCCTTCGCGGGCGGGCCATTCGACACTTCGCTGCGGCTGCGGCGGCCAACCCGCGCCGGCCGGTCCACTGGGGACGATTGAGTCTGGCGCTCGTCTCTCCACTCGCCCGACGGTTCTGGCGAGGCAGCACCTTGGCCCCCGCCACGGAGCTCTCGAGATGATCTCGGGCGAAATGCGAGTGCTGCAGCTCGTGCAGAAGCCACAGCGGCGGGGTGCGGAAGTGTTTGCCTTCCAGTTGAGCGCATGGCTGCGAACCCGCGGACACGACGTACGGACCGTGTATCTCTATCCCTACGAGGGAGACGGACCGTTGGCGCTCATGTCTGGCGACGGCGTGCTCATGGGTCGCGAACGCAGCGTGCTGGAACGGGCACTCGGAGTGCATCCCGGACTGCTCCTTCGTCTCCGAAGTGAGTTGTCGGCCTTCCGTCCCACGATCGTGCAGGTCAACGGAGCCCGCACCATCAAGTACGGAGCGGGCCTTGCGCGGCTCGACCCGCGACGTACATGGGCGCTGGTCTACCGAAACATCGACAGCCCCGCGTTCTGGGTCAGAGGGTGGCTTCGGGAGAACTTTTACCGGCGCATGGTGATCCCTCAGGTGGACGGCGTGGTGGGCGTAAGCGAGACCACTCTGCAGGAAGTCCGGCAATTTTATCGGTTACGAGCGCCGTCGATTTTCGTCCCCAACGGTGTCGATCTCGAGGCACTCCGGCCGCGGCTCACACGTGAGGCGGCGCGCTACCAGTGCCATACGCCGTTGTCGGCCACAGTGCTGCTCTTCGCCGGCAGCATCAGCCGCCAGAAGCGGCCGGATCGTTTTCTGCGAGTGGTCGCACAGGTGTGTCGCAGCCGGAAGGACGTATTCGGGTGGCTGCTCGGCGACGGCCCGGACCGCGAAGACTGTCAGCGCCTTGCGACCGAACTCGGCATCGCCGACAAGGTCCGATTCCTCGGCTATCAGGACGAAGTGGCCTCGTTCGTCGCGGCAGGCGATGTGTACGTCTCGACGAGCGACACCGAAGGCATTCCCGCAGTGGTCATCGAATCAGGGTATCTCGGGCTCCCCACCGTCGCGTTTCGCATCGGCGGCATGCACGAATGTGTGAAAGACGGGGCAACCGGCACCCTGGTCCGGTCAGGCGACGAGGCTGCCCTGGTGGCGGCGCTCCGTTCGCTGATCGATTCGCCGGCGCTCATCGAGAAGATGGGAGCGGAAGCACGCCGCTGGACGAGCAGTCGATTCTCCATCGGCACCGTGGGGCGCCAGTACGAGGCGTTTTACCGTCAGTTGCTGGAGAACACGCGACAGTCTTCGGCGGAGCTGGCCCGTCCGTTGAGCACAGCAGCGGACTGAACCCTATGTCTACACCTGTCATCGCCATCGGACTCGACGCAGCAGCATCGCCTCTCGTCGAGCGCTGGATGAACGAGGGCCTGCTGCCAACGCTGGCCGGCCTGCGCGCCCGGGGCGCCACCGCGGCGCTTCGCGGCTACCCGCATCATGTGGCCGAGACGGCATGGACGACGTTCCTGACCGGGTGCACGCCATCGAAGGTAGGCTACTGGTCGCCGATTCGTTTGCGAGACGGCACCTACGAGATCGAACACACCGGCGCGTACGACTACCGGGGATTCTCGCCGTTCTACGAGCTCGGGAATGACTATCGCATCGCAATTTTCGACGCGCCTCAGACGCGACTCAGCGACCGCGTCAACGGCATTCAGGTGCTCGCATGGGGAGCCCACTCGCCACAGACGTCGAGCGAGTCGCGGCCATCGGGCCTCCTCGAGGAGTTGACGGCTCTTCACGGTCCAAACCCGCTCCTCAGGAAGGACTCGGCCAGCATCTACGACCCGGACTCGCTACGGCGACTGAAAGACGGACTGCTGACCGGAATCGCGAGACGTGCGGCCATTTGCCAGGACCTCGTGCAGCGCGAATCCTGGGACCTCTTTCTCACGGTATTCGATTGTTTCCACTCGGCCGGGCACTATTTCTGGCATCTGAGCGACCCCGATCATCCACTGCATGAGGATTTCGCACGAGCCTTCTCGACCGATCCCCTTCTCGAGGTCTTCGTCGCGGCCGATCGCGCCATCGGCGACATCATCGCCAAAGCGCCTGCGGAGGCGTCGGTCGTGGTCTTCTCTCCACACGGCATGGAGGCCAACGTCCTCGATTTGGGTAGCTGCGTCTTCCTGCCCGAGCTCCTCTACCGTTTCAGTTTTCCGGGACGGTCGGCGATGGCGCCGTCGAAGGCGGGATCTCCACCACCGCCGCCGATTGCCGGCGACCGCGTCCTTCGCGAGGGATGGTCCCGGGTGCTATGGAGCCTGACCCGCGAGCATAGTGCGATCAAGAGCGCCCTCAAAGCGAACCTGCCGGCGCGCTACTTCCGCCGTCTCGAGCCTCTCCTTGGCCATGGTGATGGAACCCACCCGGTCTCGCCGTTCCGCAACGGCAAGCCCGGATGGATGCAGAAGACGCAGCCGGGAACGTGGTTTCAGCACTTGTGGCCACAGATGAAGGCCTTCGCGCTCCCAAGCTTTTCTGAGGGTTACATCAGAATCAACCTTCAGGGGCGAGAACCTCACGGCGTCGTGCCTGCCGGCGACTACGAGACAGTCTGCGGTGAACTGATCCAGATGCTCCAAGAGATCACCGACGCCCGTAGCGGGCAACCCATCGTGAGGGACGTGATCCGTGCGCGCCGGTCGCCCGATGTTTGCGATTCACGACTGCCGGCAGCCGACCTCGTCGTTCGCTGGCGCGCGCAGCGTCCCGCGGATGTGGTCGACTCTCCAACCCTCGGACGTATCGGACCCGTTCCGTTCACGCGCTCGGGGGGGCACAGCAGCGACGGCTTTCTGCTTGCGAGCGGGCCCGGCATTCCCGCGGGTGCGTCGCTGCCGGAAGGGCGTGCAGTCGATCTCGCTCCGACGCTTCTGCACCTCATGTCTGTGCCCATCCCTGGCCATTTGGAAGGCCGGCCGCTGCTGCTTCCGAAGGGATAGCCATTCAGGTCATGCGCCATTTGCTGACGGCATCGCCTCGGAGCGCTCTCGTTCGGGCCTATCGGCTCGTGAAGAGACATACCCGCCGGTACCGGATGCCTCGCGAACTGCGCGACTGGCGAGATCGCTGCACTGATGCCGTCGCCAGAGGGCGCCAGCGGCCTAACGCGCCGCTCGATGTGCTGGAACTCAGCGCCGCCCAGATTCGCCTGCTCGAGGAACAGGAGCGCCGCGAGGGGGTGGCCGTCGTCGGCGGCATCGATGTCGACGGCTACTGGAAATCACTCGTAGGGCCGGTTCAAGGACTGCCAGCGCCTGGCGACGCCGACTTCCTGCCCCGATGCCGCCCGATCGAAATCGTGTGGACGCGCGAATACTTCGGTGTGCGCAAGCGCTACAAGGGCGACTTCGTCGGGTTCCTGAACGAGTTATCGATCCTCGACCGCCTGGGGCGTCACGACCTCCGCGTGCCGTCAATCCTGGACGTCGACTTCGACGATCCCGCGCTCGTGCTGTCGTTCATTCCCGGCCGTGTCGTGCGGGACGAGCTCATAAGAGCGGGGGCGCCCGTCCGGAATCGCGACCGCGTGAAGGGATGGTCGCATCACAAGAACGTGCAACGCACGTTGCGCCTCGGCCGTCCTGCGCTCGGCAAGGTTCTCCCTCGCGGATTCATCGTTGAACTTGCCGCCGACCTCGAGCGCTTCCACGATCTCGGGATCATGATGCTCGATATCAACTGGGGCAACATCGTCATCGGACACGACGGACGCCCGTGGTGGATCGATTTCAACAGCGCGGAGGATTACTCGGAGCTGTCGCCCGGGAGTTTTCGGGCGCTCGCCGATCTCGACGTCGCGCGGTTCAACCAGGCTTTCGCAACAGACGCAGAGCCGCTTGAACCCGTTTACAGTCGGTCATCCGGCCGCGTCAGCGAATGTTCGCCACGGTAATGTCCTTCATCTCATGGTTCCGTTCGCCCGCTGTGCGCGCCTATCGGAAGGTGAAGAACCTGTTTCGGCCACACCGGGTCGCTCACGAACTGAACCGCTGGACGCTGCGCCGCACCGCCATCGTCGAGGCCGGACGCCGGCGGCCACATGCGCGCATCGATTGCCTCGGCCTGACACCGGACCAGTTGCAGACACTTGAGGCCGAGGCGGCGCGTGACGGCGTGGCCATCGTCGCCGCCATCGATCAGGACGGGTACTGGCAGTCACGGATCGGGCCGATTGAGGGAGTGCCGACGCTCGCCAGCGGGGATTTCCTGCCACGCCGAAAGTTCGACGTCGACGTCGTCTGGAGCCACGATTACTTCGGGGTGCGCAAGCGATACCGGGGCAACTCGATTGCCTTCCTGAATGAACTGTCGACGCTCGACCGCCTCGGTCGCCTGGGCATGCGGGTTCCCGCGATCCTGGATATCGACTTCGACCATCCGGCGCTCGTGGTCTCGTACATCCGGGGACGAGTGCTGCGAGAGGACCTTGTGCGCGCTGGCGCGCCGGTTCGCAATCGCGATCGCGTTGAGGGATTCACTCCCCGTCAAAGTTGGCAGCGCGCCCTCAAGGCCGGCGTGGCCGTCCTTCCTCGCGTCACCTCGCGGGAGTTCATCGCCGAGCTCGCACACGACCTGCAGCGATTCCATGACGCCGGCGTGATGCTGCTCGACATCAAGTGGGGCAACATCATCATCGGCAGCGACGGGCGGCCATGGTGGCTCGACTTCCATCTCGCCGAAGATCATTCCGAGCTGTCGCGAGAGAGCTTCAGGGTGCTCGCCGACCTCGATGTCGAGCGATTCAACAGATCGTTCGGCACCGCCTATCCGACACCCACCAGAAGATGGCGCGCGGTCGGCCCCGCATGATCCCCATCCGTCCGATTGTTGCGCCGGCACGAAGAGCCATGCGCCGGGTCTGCGACGGGCCTCTGGCCCTCGTCGGACGTGCCCACCACCGCGCTGAGATTGCCTCGCTGAGCGACGCACCGTGGGTATCGGGCGACGCGATGGACCGCCTCCGCCTGCGGCTGCTCAACCAGAGCATCCAACGCGCCTCCCTCTACAGCCCTTTCTACAGGGAAGTACTCGGGTCCCACACACAGAAGTTTCATGAGTTGACTGATCTAGCGTATCTGCCGGTCACGTCGCGCAGGGACATTCGCAACGCCGGCGTAGACCGGGCCATACCGGGATCGAGGCTGAGCCCCCGCAAGACGTGGCGGACCTCCGGATCCTCGGGAGAGCCCCTCCGCTTTGCGATCGATCTTCTTTACCCGATCCGCCACGAGGCCCAGCGGGCCTTTGTATACCTCCATGCGGGCCTCACGCCCGGATCTCGAATTGTGGAGATGCTGCCTGGCACGCGGCACACCGAGAACTCTGATTTCTCCTATCCGACGTTCAACCGCACCATCATCGGATATCGACATGAGGGACTGGGAGAGGCCGTGTTCACCTCGAGGCCGGCGCTGCTCTATGGGAACCGCAGTCACCTGCTACAGGTGGCTGACGAGCTCGAGTCCGCCGGACGGCACGTGCACGTACCACTGGTCTGCAGCTCGAGCGAAACCTTGCTTCCAACCGATGCCGAGCGGCTCGCAACGGCGTTTGGTGGACGCGTCATCGAGATCTATGGATTGGCTGAGGGGGGAAACATTGCGTTTCGATTGTCCGGGGAAGCGCCCTGGACCATCCTTGAGCCCAGAATCCTCGTGGAGGTGCTCGACGAGCAGCGGCGGCCCGTTCGACACGGCGAAATCGGCGAGATCGTGATCACGACGCTCACCGAGCCGACGTCGCCGTTGATTCGATACGCCACCGGCGATCTGGCCAGGGTGGAGTCCGGCTCGGCCGCAGGGACAAGCGGTTTGCGTCTTGCGGCGCTGGAGGGTCGATCGTGTGACGCGCTCGTCGATGTCCGCGGCAAGCGGGTGTCGTTCTGGGCGGTCGCGAGCCCGCGGTTCTGGGCATCTCGAGATATCGCCCGTCACGTCGGGCGCTGGCGTGTTCATCAGTCCGCAGACCACGCTCTCGCTGTCTACCTCGAGGGACGCCCGGGAGGCGCGCTTCCCGCCGTGGTCTCCGCCGTCACCCACCACCTGCAGTCCATGCTCGGTCCCATACCCGTACGCGTCATCGAAACCGATCGGGTCCAACAGGGAACCGGCAAGTTCCGCGCCGTGACATCCGACGCGCGGCCGGGCCCGATCGGACTCAAGGCATGATGTCTCAGGCTACTGCCGTTGCCACGCTGAACGCAGCCGCTGCAACGCGGACGAAGTTCGCCTCAACGCTACTGAGACACAGATACTCTGTTCTCTCGGGTGTGATTGTCTTGCTGATGGTGTCGCACGTTCGCAATGGGCAGTGGACCTCCGACTTCTGGGAACACAGCGCTGCCGTTCGCGAACTTGCCACACATCCGTTCTCGCCGCACCATCCTCAACTCGCCATCGACGCGCCCCACGCCTTCTACACGCCGTACACCGTCGGTGTGGCGTGGATCTCGAGGCTGACGGGACTCGACGCCATCGCGAGCCTGTCGATGGTGGCAATAGCGAATCTTCTGCTGTTTCTGGCAGCCGTGCGGTGGTTCGTCCCGCTGCTGCTGGAAGCCGACGATGCAACGCCAGCGTTCTACGCCCTCTTGTTCACGCTGGTGTTGTGGGGACCCGAGCCATGGACCTTCAGCGGGTTCCTCAACCTGAACGCGCTCGGCTACACGCTCCCGTACCCATCCACCTTTGCAACCGCGCTGACGCTCGTCACGTGGTCGGCGTGCATTCTTTACCTCCGCCACCGGAATCGAGTCTGGCTCGGGGCACTTGCCGCGCTCGCGACCGTGGTCATTCTGTCGCACCCTATTACGGGGATCGTGATGTATGTCGGTCTGGGGGCGCTGGTCGTCAACAAGCATGGAGCGCGTCTGCACTCGGACTACGTTGTGTTCGCGGGCGTGTGCGCGCTCTCATTCCTTGCGGCGCTCGCCTGGCCATATTTTTCATTCCTCGAGCTTGCGTCGTCGCAGTCCGCTGTTTTTCACGTGCGAAACCAGGATATGTACACGGACGTGTGGACGCGTACGTTTCCTGCGCTCCTGGGGATACCTCTGCTGATTGGTCGGATGAAGCGTATTCCTCGAGACTGGCTCGGCTTGACGGCGGCCGGACTGGGCCTTGTCTATGCGTACGGCTACGTCTCCGAGAGATGGAGCTACGGTCGTGTCATCCCCGCCATCGTATTCGTGTTGCACATCGGCATCGCAGATTGGGCTGCCAGGCGGGAAGGCAGCATGATGTCGCGATTGTCGACGCTGACACGTAATACTCTCGCCGTTGCAGGTCTCGTCGTCTTTTCGGCGTACCTGGTCACGAACTATCGGTCGGGTCTTGCCCACTCCTTCCCCGGCCGGCCGGCGCGATACAGCGACTATCTGTTTCTCGCCAGGCACACCAGCCAGAGCGATGTGATCCTGGCAGATATGGCCACCAGCTTTATCGTGCCGACAATCGGCGGCAAAGTGGTTGCGGCCCGACATCCTCTGGCGTTCGTCCAGGATCAGGAGATCCGCAGGCGGGATGTGTTGCGGTTTTTCGAGCAAAGTACCGACGGCGCAGACAGAGTCGCCGTGATTCGAAAGTACGGTGCACGGTTCCTCCTGCTCAACAACACCATCGTTCCGCATTCACGGCAGATCCTCGACTCGTTGCCGTTGCCGACGCGGCTTGTCGCCGAGCAGGGCCCCTTGACCCTCGTGGAGCTAGACAGGGGCCGTTGAAGAGACGAGAAACGTCGCCGCTGGATTGCCATTCGTGACGTGATGATAAAGGCGGACGAGATGATCGTTCAGCAGCTCGACGTCGAAGTTCGACTCGACGTATCTCCTGCCGGCAGCTCCCATCGCCGCCCATCCTTCCGGGTGCGCGATCAGATCCAGCAGTCTTTCGGCTAACGCGTCAGCGTCGCCGGGAGGCACGAGATAGCCGGTCTCCCCCTCCACCATCCCCTCGGGAATCCCGCCCACACCAGACGCCACCACCGGCAGACCTGACGCCTCGAGTTCCAGCAGGACGCCGGGCAACCCTTCGTGCAGGCTGGGCACAACCCCGATGTGGCAGTCGAGCATGAGCTGCACAATCTCCTCCCACGTCCTGCTGCCATGAAAGTGCACGATGTCATCGACCCCCAGGTCCACCGCGAGCTTCTGCAGCGACCCGCGCATCTCGCCGTCGCCGACGATGTGATACTCGACACGCTGGTTTGCCCGCTTCAGCGTCTGCAGGCAGCGAATGGCCCACTGAATGCCTTTCAGTTCGAGCAGACGGGCAACGGATATCAACCGCACAGGCTCCCGGTCTGACATGCTCCGCTCACGGAACGGGATGCGGCGCACCTGCGTGCCGCTGTAGTGCTTCACCAGCTTCTCGGGCGGGCAGCCGAGCTCCAGCAGCGTCTCCCTTCCCTGCTCGCTGACCACGGTGACGCCGTCGGCTGTGTCGAACATCTTCGAGTAAATACCGGCGCCATGCCGTTTCGGCAGCGCGTGGAAGTCGCGCCCGCGAAAGCTGACGAGGAGCTTTGCCTTCCAGAGAAATTTCGCAGGCACGCAGATGTTGCCGATGTCGCCCCACTGGCAGTGGACCACGTCGTACGGCGGGGTGCCGGACGCCCTGATTTCCTGCAGATAGTGAAGGATGATGCCGCGCTGGGCCGGCCAGGCTCGTGCGGCCTGGAGCGCGTGAGCCGCCGCTCGTGGTTGCGTGATCAGAGTCGCCGGCATGCTTTGAGCCACTCTCAGGGCGCGATGAAGCCATTGCCGTCGAGGTGTGCTGAAGCATGTCGCACGAGACGACAGATCGTAGCGGTCGTACACGCCATGCCTGATGCCCTCCCGATCTTCGCCCAGGGCGAAGAGCTCCACCGACACACCTCGATCGATCAATCCCGTGATCTGGTTCAAGACCGCAGGTGGCTGGTTGGGAAAGCGGTTGATTACGTAGGCGACGCGCATCGGGAATCTCAACGACCTCCTTCGGCAACCGCCGCTATTCCGCGCATGTTGACCCTGTCGCCGCTTGCAAGGCATATACCGAAGCGGTCCGGTCCTGCCAGACGGCGGTCATCCGGGACATCACATCAGGAAACTTCTCCAGGAACGACCCGTGCTCGAAGTCATGGATCAGTACAAGCACGAAAGGCGAAACGGGCTGGCTCGTCCGCAACCTCTCTGGTAACCCGGTCAACTTCGAATCTGCGGCGGTCCCGACGGCCCACGCTCGACGGCCCGTGATCCATTGCAGAAGTTCCGGGTTGTTCGAGTGAAGCTCGACACACCTCGGCAGCTCGTTGACGATCGTGAAGGCCCGCGTTCGATGCCAGGCGCCCGTGTTGTAGTGTAGTCCGTCCTCATGCGCGCTGTTCGCCCAGCGCATCCCCCGCAGCCCATAGAAGCTCAGCAGCGCGACCGCCGCAAGTCCTGCCGCATATCGCGCCCGTGTGCCACGCACGCCTTCGTAAAGGTGTGACGGCACGAGCACGAAGAGCGTCAGCAGAACGGGAGAAAGAATGCGAGGGCTCCAGGGGATGGCGCGATCGAAAAACGCCGTCGCGATCATCAGTCCGACCAGATATGACGCAAGGAACAGCCACAACACCGACGCAATCTGCCAGCCCGGGCTGCTCATTGTGCGCCTTCTCGAACCGCGCCACGCCGTGAATGCGATGTATGCCAGCACACCCGCAAGGACGCCGGCTGCCGCGACTTTGAGCGGCAACGAGCTTGATGCCGGGACGAGCCAACCGCTCACGGTGTTGAATCCCTCACGCCACAGCCCTTCCGCGATCGCCGGCGACATCAACGTGCGGTTCGTCGAGTCTCCTGCGCGCATCCTGTTTCGCATCAGCGCGACACCCATCGGCGCACTCACGACAGCGCAATAGAGCGCGGCGTGCAGCGTGCGTGTCCGCCGATCGCGGTCGACGAGCAGCCAGATGATAAGGATGCCGGCCGGCAGGAACACGACACCGATGTATCTGGTCAGCCATGCGAGGGCGAGCGGCAGAGCCGCCAGGCAGAGCCGCTTCCAGCCCGGATCCTGCGCATAGCGACCCAGAAGCAGCAAACCGCACAGCGTCAAGAAGAGGAACGGAGCTTCGGACCACACACGCGAGTAAACCGTCAGGACGTCGAAGGACAGTGCGGCCAGACCCGACGATGCCAGCGCTGTCGCCGCCGAACCGTTCGTGGCCCGATGGCTCAGCACGCCCACCAGCAGACAGGTGCCCACGAAGAGCGCGATGTTGAAGGGACGTATATGCTCGTGGATTGTCCGCATCGACAATCCACGCGTTGCGAGAATGGATGGATACAGTGGCGGATAGACGGTAAGGGGTCTCAACCCGCCGTCCGGCGACGGACGCGCCAGCGTGCCCTGTGTCGCCAGCGTCTGCGCGACATCGAGATAGACGACGGAATCGTGACTGACTCCCAGGCCGAACCCGCCGGTGGCATGCAAGAGCAACGCAGCCCCCGCCAGGAGCGGGATGAGCAGCGCCCACAGACCCTTTTCAATTATCGCCGATGGATTCACCTCGTTCTACAGCTATATCGGCTTCAGGGACGCTTATTGTTACGGACCGTCCACCGTCAGTCGCCGCCCGCTCTTCACGCCTTTCAGAAGCGTGTTCGAGCCGTCAGGGAATTCAATCACGATATCAACGACGGCCACGCTCCCGAGCCCGAAGTGGGCGATCGGCAACTGACTGCTGGCGAATCCGTATCCGGTACCGATTTCCTGGAATCCCAGAATGCCGGCGCCACGTTGGTGGCCTCCCGGCTCGTAGACCCGAACTTTCGTGCCGATGCCCATCCGGTTGATCGTCCTGCCCGTCACGCTGACCTCGAGCCACTGATTCTTCGGACTTTCGTTTCTGAGCAGCCGGGAATGGTTGCCGCGGAACCAGTTGGCAAGAAACAGGTCGACTCTGCCATCCGCGTCGTAGTCGCCTGAGGGGCCGGCAGGAAAGTAGACGCGCGGCCCGCCGCTGGACATCTGCCGCAGCGGATCGAAACGCGGAAGCCCGCGCTGCGCGCCGAGATTGCGAAACACCAGCGGTGTGACTTCACCACCGACGTCCATCCAGGCAGCGGAGAAGTACAGATCGGGCCAGCCATCGTTGTCGAAGTCCTGCACCTCGACGTGTGGCGACTTGGTGTGCAGCCGAGCCGGCAGACCGACAGCCGCGGAAACGTCGCGAAATACAGGGACGCCGTGTTTGAGGCCGTCGT
>Ga0105106_10000922_pt1 | contig 20799 bp, 17 predicted proteins | sample PPLLaktember2015_5_FD_79109 | JGI IMG/M metagenome (GOLD analysis project Ga0105106, IMG submission 79109) | Freshwater sediment microbial communities from Prairie Pothole Lake near Jamestown, North Dakota, USA - PPLs Lake P8 Core (1) Depth... | ecosystem: Environmental > Aquatic > Freshwater >...
AAAGTATTGCCATTCTGAAAGGATGTTCAGTTCCCCATGTTCCGCTGTGGTTGTCATCGGCTCCCATTGCACCGACTCTCCAACCTCTGTTATTAGCTTCATCATAATAGCTTTTGTTATTGTCACCTGAAAAGTATCCGTCATTGTAATAGAAACTACTAAATGCATCCCCCCTGTTCCACAATTCAATGCCGACAACCTGATCTGAAGGAGAAGTCGTAAAGTGATTGAATTCAAGTCCATTGCCATCTTCTCTCCCGGGGTGGTTGAAAAATGCAATACCATCTGAAAAAGAAGAAATCCAATTAACTAAACCTTCAAAAGATTCAGTTTGTGAACTTGTTGTACAATAATCATCGGTGTTGATTACAGTAACATGTCCGTATACTCCTGTGGAAGACCATTCAAATCCATAAAAAGCAGTAAAAATCCCATCCTGGTTGGCAGCATTGGCCTGATTCTTAAGATCTGTCCATTCTTCAGAAGATATTGAACCAGAGTGATCTGATAAACTAAAGAAATCCAGGAAGGCACTGTTTTTAGCATAATTGTAAGCTGTGGCAGGAGTTCCGATACCGTCTGACACATTTGAGTGATTATGAAGGTTTCCGTAATAAACATTATAACCTCCGATTGTCGGATGTTGTGCTAAAGCTCCTGCAACCAGCACCCTAAAGAGTATACCAGAAAGTAATATCTTTTTCAATGACATTGAGGTTTGTAATTTTTTGCACGATGTTCATTCGTGATTTAAAATCCGGCTGCCGAAATATCCATGTCTGCCACATTGGAATGATTGTCTGCCATTCTGTAAATTTTAGGCAATTACTTTTCATTTCTGTCGTTAAAAATAGGCTATTATTTGGAATCTCAAAGTTCATGCAATTACTTTACTGACAAGAAACAGGGGACCATGAAAATTAAATCAGCACTAACATACACTTTACTGTCAATCTGTATTGTACTATCCTATTCAATATTCTTTTTCTTTAATGAAGAAGTATACGTACAAATAACATCTGAAGATCAATTGACTGAAACAATTGGTGCCTTGCTCCTGGTTGCTTCTTCGATTTTATTCTTAACAGTCTGGCTGAGAAGTAAAAAAGGTAACGATTTCTATTTCTTCAGAACTAAAAAGAACCTGTTCTTTCTTTTACTCGCTATCCTTTTCTTTCTGGGATTTGGAGAAGAGATATCCTGGGGTCAAAGAATTTTCAATATACAAACCCCTGAGGTATTAAAAGAGATTAATTTTAAGCAGGAAACCAATATTCATAATCTGGTCATTTTTCGTGAGGGGTTATTAGACCACCAACATGTTTTTACTTATTTCTGGATAACATTTTGTTTGATAATCCCTTTTTTAAATCTTAAATCACCAGCATTTGCAAAATTCCTGAACAGGATAAATATGCCTGTTGTTCCAATCTGGATATCTGTTTTTTTTATAATTGGTTATTTCCCTTCCATTATTCTTAAATTTATTGTACCGGTTGCCTTATTGCAAGCGGTCGTTGAAGTTAAAGAGACTATCCTCACTCTTCTTTTCTTTGTTTACAGCCTTCAGTGTTTAATCGATAATCGTCATTAACATCTGGCAAATATCTGTCGTTAATTGCATCCGTTACTATCTTCTCACCAATAACATCTTACCACCGTTTCTCCATAGGCTGCAAAGAGATAACAACTCTATAAAATTATCCGACCCCTCTTACGGGTTTACTTTTAATCGAAATAAAACAGCTATTGGTCAAAATAGCTGTTCGCCTGTATTTAACCCGCGATGCACCAACCTTCAAATGCAATTAACTGATTATAATAATCTTATGTCCTGCTAACATCGATGAATGTTAAAAACTCTTAAAAACATTAATAAATTTTATGCCTGTTTTGACAAATGATCTGTTTTCTTTGACAAATGATTTGAATTGTTTGATGAATATAAAGTTTAATCTGATAGGCAAGCTTTACTTCATGAATATAGTCTTAACATGCAAAACATAAGTTTGTCATCTATTCTCATAATTCGTAATTTTATGATCGGATTCAAAAGGTCCGGCAGATGGAAAGGACAAATGCCAGATATAAAAAAGAAATAGTTTATTATCAGCCCGTTAAAACTGATTCGGGAGATAAAGGCGTATCCATGGATGATAATCAAAATAATCCTGTCTTTGAGAATCTGCTTGCAGAAGGCGGGGAGAACTTTTACCACTATATAAACTGGCTCGGGCTGGGTAAGGACCAGAACCTGATGGTATTATCATCTATTCACCATTATTATTATGATTTCAATGATCTTAAGGGCATAAAGACCCTTATCAACCTCAAGAAGCTAAATGAGATCAATCATATCGACACCTTCCTTGGCAATGTATTTCGTGTCCTTCCTTCCAAAGCAAATTTTGTAGGATGTTTCAAGGACAACAAAATCCGCGGTGGGATAGGTGCTCCTTTTTACCAGTCGTTTAAGCTCCTGAACAGCCTTATTAATATGGTAAACTCCAAAACTGACAAATTTATGACCAGGAAGGATGTTATTAAATTGCTTGAGGTGCATGACTTCAGGATAGTTGATATGACTGAAATAAGCAATATAACTTTCTTCTGTGCCGAGAGCCGCAAGAAATCTGCCTGAGTTCCACCCCCGGTCAAAGGGAAACGGGTTTTTTTATCTCCTTAAAAAAGTCATTTGTCAAAACAGTATCTGCTTCACAGAAATACAATTCGCGTTTTCTATATTTATCTGATCATCAGCTGTCTCACCCAACCGGAATTCTCTTCTTTCAGACTATCCGACGGAATACCTTATAAATATGCCTTGCGATTTGACGCATGTGCCAGTTTCATACCCGAACAACCGCTAAGAAGTGATGTCCGTCAGGTTTCATGAGACGAGAGTGATTTCTCCGAAGCGCATTTGCCCATCAATTGGGTATCTGCAACTTGACGGGGAGATTCCTGATCAATAATTTTATCCCGTAATCAAACCTTGAAAAAATGGGACAAACTGCAGCTATGGAAATGCCCGGTGCGAATGACAAATTCACCGGTCTTGGTTTCAATGGAAAATTCTCTGAGTCTGGCAGACCGGAAGGAAATCCTTTAATTGAAACCGTCATCTCCGAAGGGGGAGAAGATTTTTCAGCATATCTCAAGTTAACAGGGCTCGCCCACGAACCTAACCTTATGGTTCTCTCTTCAATGCACCATTATTACTATGATTACAGTGACCTTAGGGGTATCCGAACCCTTATCAACCTTAAGGAGCTAAACCAGGTAAGCCATCTTGAAAGCTTTCTCCATACTCTCTACAGGATTTTGCCATGTCAGGCAAATTTTGTCGGATTCTTTACAGACGCCGATAATAATGACAATAAAAGATCATATCTCAGGCCGGGTCGGCTTTTCAACGGGCTTGTCAGGTTCTTTGATTCAGCAGTGACAAGGATCCATTCTAAAACAAGTGTTACAAGACTCCTGGAAGACCATGGTTTTAAAGTCATTGACCTGACCGACATAAATGGCAGAACCTATTTCCACGCACGGAATATCCGACGACTTGGTGACTGAAATAATTAAGCATTATTTTTTCATTATTTTGATTGTAAAGCTGAGAAAATCAGTTTTTGGTCAGATATTTGTTAAAATAAAGAGCTGTTATTTCAGTTATTAAGAAATGGATGTTTTCAATTCACTGATCCGTCTTAAGATAATTCCGTTTCTCGAGAGATGGAACCTTGTTAATGTTATACTTGGAGCAATAGACATACTTGCAATTGCCTTTTCGTTCCAGATAGCATTCCTGCTTAATTATTACGGAGAGGATGGCTTTTTCTTTTTCCAGAGAAGGGACCTGACATGGATTTTCCTGGTAATACTGCCATTATGGCTGATCACTCTTTATTTCATCAATGCCACTGAAATCCCGCGTACAAAAAGATACCGGACCATCCTTTTTGAATATATTCAGTCTTCGATTGCTGTAAGTATCATCCTGCTGCTTTTCTATTTTGTATTCAAGCTTGGGTACCTGTCAAGATTGTTCCTCATCGAGTTTGCCTTTCTCGGATTCCTTTTTCTGCTGGTTGCGAGAACACTGGAATACAAGGTTTTTAAAATATACAGGGCCAGGGGATTCAATTATGTGAATCTGGTACTGATAGCGGATAACACATCCATACCTTTCATTGAAGAACTGCGTCAGAACATTGACTGGGGCTACAGGATAACATTTATTTTTACAAGTTCAGATCTCCTTATTGAAAAGTATGGAAGGATCTATAAAATACTGCCTGAAAAATCAAAAATGGTGATTAATGACCTTATGGAGGTTGATACAATAGATGAGGTAATCTATATAAAAAAGGAAATAAATCCTTCGGAAGTAAGGAAAACGATGAGATCCTGCGAAGAGCTGGGTGTGGTATTCAGATTGAAATACCGGGATGTCCAGATGAATCTTACAAATGCATTTACTTCCATGATCGGGAATGAGAAATTCCTTACCTTCATAAATGTACCGTACAAGCCTGCCGCCCTCGCAACCAAAAAATTCATGGATATTACCGGGTCTGTCATTCTTTTGCTTATCCTGGCTCCCCTGATGCTGGTAATTGCGTTGCTTATAAAGCTTACTTCACCGGGACCGATAATTTACCGGCAGGCCAGGGTCGGATTGCGCGGACGGCAATTCGACCTGTACAAGTTCAGGACAATGATTGCGGACGCGGACAAGATACGTGTTGATCTTGAATCTAAAAATGAAATGGACGGACCGGTCTTTAAGATAAAGGATGATCCAAGAATAACTTCAGTGGGAAAATTCCTCCGAAGAACAGGATTTGATGAACTGCCGCAACTTATTAACGTTCTGAAGGGCGAAATGTCGCTTATCGGACCCCGCCCGCCATTAAAAAGTGAAACCGAGCAATACAAAAGATGGCAGTTGCGCCGTTTATCAGTAAAGCCGGGATTATCTTGTTTCTGGCAGATCATTCCCGACCGTAATACCGTTAAGTTTGAAAAATGGATGGAAATGGATTTGGCTTACATTGATAATTGGTCACTTCGTTTGGATTTTATAATTTTGCTGAAAACTATCAAGACTGTTTTTCAAAGGACAGGAATTTAAAAATCTTATTTAACCAGGTTATGAAAAAAGCAACCCTCTCTGCCGGCAAGTTATATCTTGCCATTATTCTTATGCTATTCATTGGTTCCTGTGTACCAGTGAAACAATTGAGCTATTTCAATGACATTGATGGACTTGAAAAGCCCGTTGTCAATCCTAAAACACAGAAGGTAATCCTTCCTTTTGACAGGCTGTATATCAGAATAATGAGTATTGATCCGCAGACAAGGGAGATTTTTGCTTTTCCGGAGGAAGCCCGATATTCAAATTCCAGTAATAACATAATCGGATATCTTGTTGATGAGGCCGGAGATATAGAGTTTCCGTTTGTTGGAAAAATAAATATAGGGTCACTTTCCCTGACTGATGCCAGCAAGAAAATCCAGAGTGCGTTGAGTGAATATGTGGCAAATACAACAATAACGGTAAAGTTCATTGATAATCAGGTTTCTATTCTCGGGGAAGTCCAGCAGCAGGGAGTTTATTCATTTTCGCAGGATAAACTTAATGTTTATGAGGCTCTGGCGCTTGGGGGCGGACTGACTCGTTACGGGAACCGTACAAATGTAATACTGATAAGACATGAGGGCGACAAAATATTGCATCATAAACTGAATCTTTCCGACTCAAAAATTGCGAGCAAGGATTACTACTATATTTTGCCGAATGACGTCCTTGTCGTAGAACCCCTGAAATCAATTTCAACAAGCTATTCAAACATCACCTATACAACAATATTAACATCGATCACAACGTTGATTGCAGTGTTGTTGTTTGCAGGCTTAAGCATTCAATAAAAACAGAGACCATGTTAAAGACAATAGAACCTGATTCTTCAATCGCTCCTCTCAAATACTTTATACTGAAGGTAGCTTCTTTGAAGTATTTGTATATGGCATTGATAATTTTATGCCTTGCGATTGCCTTCCTTTATAATCATTTTTCCAGTAAAGTGTATGAGGCGTCTGCATCACTGAGTCCGGTTGAGAATAAAACATCATCTATTCTAAGCTCAAACGAACTTTTCAGCGGTTTGCAGGCAATTGAATCCCTGAATAATATTGAAAACGACATAACCAATCTGAGTTCATTTGCCATGGTGTATTCCACGGTGAACAGCATGAATCTTGAAGTCGGCTATTTCGTGGAATCTAAAAAGATATTCAGGCAGACAAGTGAATTATTCGGTATGACTCCGTTTACCGTTAATGTTGACAAGTCACATATACAGCCGATTGATGCAAAAATCTACATTACGTTTCTTGATGATTCAACTTTCAGGCTGACTTCGTCACAAAAGAAAGTCTCGTTCTATAACTATGTTGATAATCTTATTGTAAGTGAAGACAACATAGTGGAGATAGATACAATCTGCAAATTCAATAACCCGATAAGCAACAGAATGTTTAGGTTTTCTGTAACTCTCAATAAAGATTACCCGAGGCAAGATACAGATGACAATTCACATTATTACTTCAAGTTCAATCATCTCGACTACCTGGCAAAGGGATACCTTAAAAGGCTTGAGGTAGAGAAGGCATCACCGCTTGCCTCAATTATAAATATAAGGTTCTCTGAACAAAATCTTAACAAAACCATTACATTCCTGAACAGGTACCTGAATTCATTTCTGGAAGAAAACCTGAACAAGAAGAATAATATGGCCTCAAAGACTGTTAGTTTTATCGATTCCCAGATATCGGATATGGCTGACTCACTTGTAAGGTCAGAATCTGAACTGAAAAACTACAGGTCAGTCAATCAGGTCATGGATCTTAGTTTCCAGGGTCAGCGTGTATATGAACAGATGACCGAGATAGATAATGAGCGCGCCAATCTTCAGGTTCAGGAAAGATATTACAAATATGTAATAAATTATTTTAAGATGAACGAGGATGTTTCGGGCCTTGCACCTCCGTCAGCCATGAATGTCAGTGACCCTATCATAAATCAGATGATAACAAACCTGAACGATCTTAATGCCGAGAGATCGACACTTCTTTCCAACAGCAATCAGAATAAAAACATTTTTGTCAGGCAGATTGACGATAAGATAAGGTTCCAGAAACAAATTATCCTTGAAAACTTCACCAACAATCTTAACACTCTGACCCTGTCGCTGAATGAGCTTGACTATCGTCAGAATAAACTTTCAAGGGAGGCTTCAAGCCTGCCGAGGACGGAAATGAATATGGTTAGTATGCAAAGGAAATTCGATCTTAATGATGAGATTTATACTTTCCTCCTTCAGAAGAGATCGGAAGCCCAGATTTCACTTGCCTCTACGCGTCCTGATTATGAGATTGTGGAGCCGGCAAGAACCATTACTTCCAGAATAGTGGCCCCCAAAAAGGCAATCAACTACATGATGGCGTTGTTCTTCGGATTACTTCTGCCCACTTTGTACCTGATGATGAGGGACTTCTTCGATGACAAGATAAGGAGCATAAATGACGCTGAATATATGCTTCATCGTTCAGTAATGAGCGTAATATACAGCAACAACCTGAAAAGTGAGGCAGTTGTGGCAGAATTCCCGAAATCCGCAATATCTGAATCATTCAGAAACCTCAGAAGCAGTCTTTTTCTTAAATCGGATCATGAGAAATCAAAAATCATATTAATTACTTCCTCTCAGCCCCAGGACGGCAAGAGTTTTGTATCCCTTAACCTTGCTTCATCAATAGCGTCAGTAGGTTATAAGACAATACTTATAGACTGTGATTTAAGACGACCGACTCTTCATATCAAGCTTAAGGAGGATAACACCAGGGGAATATCGAATTTTATGATTAAAAAAGCTTCGGCTGAGGAAATTATAAGGAATACCTCAATTACAAACCTTGATTTTATTTCAGCCGGACCTGTAATTCCAAACCCATCAGAACTGATGGAATCAGGGGTGCTCGACAATCTCATAAATCATCTGAAAACCAAATATGATTACATCGTGATAGATACGACACCTGTTGGAATTGTTGCTGATGCTATCCTGATGATGAAATATGCATCCAAGATATTAATGGTAATAAGGAACAATTTCACAAGAAAGGATATTTTTGCCAATGTTATAAATAACCTTAAAACCAACAAGCTAAGTAATTATGAGATTGTCTACAACGACCTGAATCTGCATAAGAGTTCCTATCGTCATTACAGTAACTATTACATAAGAAATTAGGCAGTTTCCCGTTTAAACTCCTAGTTCTCTCAGTCTTTTATAATTAATCACATACTATTGATTATGAGCTCTGACATTGCAGACATCAAGACAAAAGTCAAGGAATATATACAGCAGGCAACATTCGTTGAGAAGGACAAGATCAGGGATGATTCACTTATATTCAAGGAGGGCTATTTTGATTCTATGGGCTTTGTTGTGCTTATCACTTACCTCGAGGAGAATTTCGGGATTAAAACAACAGACTCTGACCTGGTCGAAGAGAACTTTGAATCAATAAATGCCATCACGGATTTCGTAATGCGTAAAAACGGCTATTAAAGATGTGCGGTATCGCAGGTATAATAGATTACAAGGGAAAAGCGGCAACCAAACCTGTAATCGAAGCGATGCTTTGTGCCATAATCCACCGCGGGCCTGATGAAAGCGGGATTTACCTATCCCCTTTTGCCGCAATTGGAAACGTCAGGCTAAGCATTATTGACCTTTCCACGGGTCAGCAGCCCTTGTCAGATCCCTCAGGACGTTATTGGATAGTCTTCAATGGAGAGATTTTTAATTATCCGGAACTCCGGGAGATGCTGGTGAAACAAGGCCGTGCTTTTCAAACTCATTCGGATACGGAGGTACTTGTACAGCTTTATTCAGTTTATGGAAAGGATTGCCTTCAGATGCTTAACGGGCAGTTTGCTTTCGCAATCTGGGATAAACAGGAAGAAGAGGTTTTTATCGCCCGCGACAGAATAGGTATCCGGCCTGTTTTTTATAATTCTTCTGAAAAAGGTTTCTCCTTTGCCTCTGAGATCAAGTCACTCTTTGCCCCCAAAGATCTTAATCCTGAGTTTTCTGCTAAAAACCTGTCACAGATCTTCACATTCTGGACGGCAATAACCCCGGGTACGGCTTTCAAAGACATTTTTGAAATACCGCCCGGCCATTATCTTGTCTATAACAGGAAAGGCATTAAAATCAATAAATACTGGGAGCTTCAGTTTAATGACAGGCTTGAAAAAGTCTCATTTAGTGATGCTCTTGAACAGTTTGATGGGCTACTACATGATGCTGTCAGAATAAGATTAAGGGCCGATGTCGAAGTTGCGGCATATCTTAGCGGAGGGCTTGATTCCAGCTCGACGGTTGCGTTTATTAAAAAGATAGAACCAGGAATCCTGAATACGTTTTCAATAGGGTTTGACGACAAGAACTTTGATGAAACCCTCTATCAGAATGAGGCTGTAAATTACCTCAAAACAAGACATAAGTCAATAATCTGCACCTCCGGGGAGATATCAGAATGCTTCCCCAGGGTTATATGGCACACCGAGACACCTGTTACAAGGACTGCACCGGCGCCAATGTTTTTGTTGTCGAAACTTGTAAGGGAAAATAATATCAAGGTTGTCATAACCGGAGAAGGAGCCGACGAAATGCTTGCCGGCTACGACATCTTCAAGGAGGACAAAATAAGAAGATTCTGGGCAAAACAACCCGACTCGTTGATCCGTCCGCGGCTGCTGACAAAGCTTTATCCTTACCTCCCTCAGATGAACCATGCTAATCCGGCTATACTGAAGATGTTCTACGGATACAAGCTTGAGGAAACAGAAAATCCATTTTATTCACATCTGCTGAGATGGAACAATTCGAACCATATCAAGAAGCACTTTTCGGAACAAATGAAGTCAGAACTAGACGGGTACTCCCCTTTGAAAGAACTTGAGGAGACTCTGCCTGACGATTTTGGCAAATGGGACCATCTTGCGAAATCTCAGTGGCTAGAGACATCCATATTTATGTCGGGATATCTTCTTTCTTCCCAGGGAGACCGCATGGCAATGGCTAATTCAGTAGAGGGCCGATATCCGTTTCTTGACTACCGGGTGATTGAATTCTGCAACAGGCTTCCTGGTGATTTCAAGCTTAATGGACTGAATGAGAAGTATCTGCTAAAGAAACTAATGAAAAATAAGATCCCGGAATCAATAATCAGGCGTTCAAAACAGGCTTACAGGGCGCCAATTAGAAATGCATTTTTTCTGAACAATCCCCCGGACTATGTCAGGGAAATGCTCACCAGACAATCGTTCACCAGAGTCGGGATTTTTAACTTCGATTCAATTTCCGGACTTATTGAAAAAATAAAAAAAACCGGAAGTTCCTCTGAAATCGAAGATATGGTGCTGGCTTCAGTAATTTCCACTCATCTTCTTCATGATCAGTTCATTGACAATCATCCTGCAGAATCAAAGCCGGAAAAACTAAATAACCTGAAAACAGTTAATCAGTTATAACTAATAATATGGAACCCGGAAAATCCTTTTCGAAGGAAATTATATTGCTCGAAGATCTTGAAGCCGCAACTAATGAAATTACCAATAAGCTTCAACGGGATGTTTTGGTAAGATTCAAAAGGAATGGTGTTGTGGTAGGGATTAGCGGAGGGATTGACTCTTCAGTCTGCATGGCCCTTTCAGTCAGGGCATTTGGAGTTGACAAAGTGGTCGGAATAATAATGCCGGAGAAAGATTCAAGCCCCGACAGTGAGGAGCTGGCACTCGAGCTTGCCGGTAAACTCGGGGTCAGGACGATTAAGGAAGTAATTACCGGAGCACTAGATGGATTCAGATGCTATGACAGGCGGGATGAAGCTGTAAAACGGGTCTTTCCGGAATATGATCCTGCAACTTACAAGATGAAGATTGGTATCAGGCAAAGCGGTTTATTTACTAATCTTCCGCCTCTATTTACCCTAAGCATAATTGACAGAGATGGGGTTCAGCAGGATAAAATTCTTCCTGCAAGGGAGTATCTCCAGATCGTTGCTGCCTCTAATTTCAAACAGAGATCGAGGATGTCGATCCTCTATTATCATGCCGAAGCCCTTCATTATGCAGTAGTTGGAACCCCTAACAAGCATGAACAGGAACAGGGGTTCTTTGTTAAACATGGCGACGGAGCAGGCGACGTGATGCCAATTGGAAACCTTTACAAAACACAGGTCTATCAGTTGGCTGAATACATGGAGGTGCCAAGGCGTATAATTGAAAGGACCCCGACAACAGATACCTACTCCGCAGAACAGACGCAGGAGGAGTTCTTTTACCAGCTTCCTTTCAGGCTGATGGATATTTACTGGTATGGATTTGAGAATGGGTACTCACCCGTGGAAGTTGCAGCTGTAATGGGAGAAACGACTGAAAGAGTCGATGCACTGTTCAGAAACTTTGAAAGGAAAAGGAAAACCACGGAGTACCTCAGAATGCCCCCGGTAAGGGATTATTTCGGGAAATGACATAAATCTGCAGCCATGAATGCCTTTGATTATTTCTTTGAAAAGACATCTGACCTGGACAAAAATTTTCTGGCCGGGAAGGAGAATCTTTCATTCAGAGAGCTTTACAATTCTTCTCTGGACCTTGCCGGCTATCTCGAAAGGGAATTCGGCAGGAATAAGAATATCCTTTTATTGTCTGTAAATAACAAGTTTTTTCTGATTGCCTATTTCGCTATAATTAAGTCAGGAAATGTATGCATCCCTCTTGATCCAAACATCGAAAAAGATAATCTGAATTTTATTTCAGGTCTTACAAATCCGGTTATGATATTCCTTACGCGCGATGTTGAAAGGAAAACCGCAGTCGGAGGAAAAAGGTGCATTACTCCCGACATGATCGCGAACGATGAATTCAAGGTACATTTTGCTGAAAAGGGAGGAGAATACGACGAAAACAACTGTGCCGAAATAATATTCACATCCGGATCCACCGGTGTACCTAAAGGTGTTATGGTCTCCCACAGGAACCTGATGGCAAACACCGAATCCATAATAACTTATCTCAAACTCAGTCAGGATGACAGAATGCTTGTTGTACTGCCTTTCTACTATTGTTACGGTCTCTCATTGCTTCATACGCACCTTCGTGCAGGAGGATCAATAGTATTAAACAACTCATTCATCTTCATCGGCGGGATAATAAGGGACCTGCTTGAACAAAAATGCACGGGATTTGCGGGTGTGCCCAGCCATTTTCAGATACTGCTCAGGAAATCGGATAATTTCAAGACCACCAGGTTCCCTGACCTGAGATATGTGACACAGGCCGGAGGTAAGCTTGCACCAATATTCATCGATGAATTCAAAAAGAGCCATCCGGAAATAACTTTTATTGTAATGTACGGGCAGACCGAAGCTACAGCCCGCCTTTCCTACCTGCCACCTGAGCTGTACGAAGCCAGGAAGGGATCTATGGGCAAGGGAATTCCCGGGGTGGAACTTAAAGTTGTAAATGAAAGGGGAGAAAAGATAAAGCCGGGTGAGATAGGTGAGGTTATTGCCAGGGGCGACAATATTATGCTCGGTTACTTCGGGGATGAAGAGGGTACCAGAAATACTATCAGGGACGGATGGCTTTATACCGGAGATATCGGGACCGTCGACAAGGATGATTATATATATCTGACTGCCAGGAAGAAAGAGATAATAAAGGTAGGCGGAAAAAGGATTAGCCCCAAGGAGATAGAAGCAGTGATCCTGGAGATCCCTGAAGTGGTGGATTGCACAATTGAAGGGATCGAGGATGAGCTTCTCGGAGAGGCACTCAAAGCCACGGTAGTTATCAGGCCTGAAAATGGAAAAGAATCAATGGTCGAAAGGATCAAGCAGCACTGCTCGATCCATCTGGCTCTTTATAAGGTCCCCCAGGTATTTGAATTGAAAGAGCAGCTTGTTATAAGTGCTACAGGGAAAAAAATCAAAGGAAAGCTCTGAAATGGTAATCGATCACATCTGTTTTGCAGTTAAGGATATAGGTGAAGGGATATCCTGGTGGGAAAAGGTATTTGGCTACAGGCAGATGACAGCTGTGGTAACAAATACGCTGCAGAAAGTCAGAGTTGTCTTTTTAAAGAAAAAGAAGAGTCTTACAATTAAGCTTATCGAACCCCTCGAAGACAACATGTCCCTCCTGAATTTTGTAACCAGGGGTGGCGGCTTTCATCATATCTGCTTTAAATGCGACAATATTGGAGAAAGTGTCAGTGATTTGAAGGAGAAAGGATTGATAACTCTGGTTTCGCCCCAGCCGGGAGAAGCTTTCAATAACCACGACATTGCATTTATGCTGGCTAAATACGGGATCAATATTGAAATAATTGATACTGACGAAAAGGCAGAAATACTACCTTAATTGAATTCAGTGAAATATTGCGGATTATCTAGTATCTGATGATCTTTACTGTTGAGATGGGTTTCCCATTTAAGTACAGCTTTAGTATATACAAACCCGGAGCTATGTTCAGGTTAAGCGGAATTAAAGTATTCCCGGGTACGTTATCCATGTTATATATTAACTTATTGGCAAGTGACAGAATAAACACCTTAAACTGGTATTCAGCAGGGGATTTGATTTTCAGATTCAGTTGTTCCTTAAATGGATTGGGAAAAACCTTAAAATCAATACTTGTAGTAAATGTTGCTGAAATGGAATGATCGGAAACAACCCCTGAAAATGTGTAATCTGAAATGTCTTCCATAGACTGATTGTCAATCATTACCTCATTTATCCTGTAACCACTGTAAGGAGTTATAATGAATTCTATCAGGGAATCCTGAGGGACAATAACATTACCGGAAGGAGAAATTGATCCTCCGGGACCTGCTGAAACAGAAATGGTAAAAGTTTTTATAAACAGAACTGATATTGTATGATCACCGGTGATATTCGTAAAGCTATATTCCGAAACCCTTCCGACTGATTTATTGTCAACAAGCACATCCTGAATCAGATATCCTGTTTCAGGAGAAATTTTGAATGTCTGGTTAGCTCCATGAGTTATTATTACCCCTCCGAAAGGAGTCATTGATCCTCCCGAAGAGCAATTAGCAGTAATGGTATATTTATTAATCAGGAACTCTGCAGAAATGACATGATTCCCGGTTATATTATTGAAAGTATATTCAGAAATCGTGCCTGCTGAAGCACCGTCTACCTTAACATCAGAGATATGGTAGCCGTTGTCAGGCACTATTGTAAATGTCAGGGCTGAGCCATGATTGGCCGTGGTTGTCCCTGAAGGAGTTATTGACCCGCCTATGGTTGAATTTCCGGAGATTGTGTAAGTATTAATTGAGAATTCCGCCGAAATAGTATGATTAGCTGTTATTATACTGAAAGTGTATTCAGAAATTCTGCCCATTGAAGTGCCATCTACTTTGACATCAACTATGTGATAGCCGGGATCAGGCGCTATTTCAAACCGAAGGTTCGAGCCATGGTTAATAGTGGTGGTACCAACCGGGACAACAGATCCTCCTCTGGAGGAATTTGCGGTAACCGTATAAGTATTGATGGAGAATTCAGCCGTAAGAGAGTGATCTGTAGTAATATTGCTGAGGGTGTAGTCCGAAACCCTCCCTATTGAAGTACCATCTACCTTAACATCAGAAATATGGTAACCATTATCAGGGATGATTGTAAATGCCAGTTCTGAACCGTAAACAACATTAATTGTTCCTTCCGGAACAATACTTCCGCCAGGACCGGCTTCAGCTGTAATTGGGAGGGTTAAGGGGTGAAAAGTTGCTCTGATTGTATGATTGTCTGAAATATTATCCAATTCAAATAAGGTGATCGCTCCCTGAGGAATATTATCTACTATGACATCATCTATTCCATATCCGGGATTTGCTCTTATACTGAATGAAATATCTGATCCGGCGCTTACCGCAATTGAACCCGAGGGGGTTATTGAACCACCCTCTCCGGCACTTGAGTTAACAGTATAATTTATCCCGCTTAACTGGGCAATTTCGTAGCCAGAGAGAGCACGGTTGTACATTCTTACGTCATTGATCTGTCCTCTGAAATAATTTGTCGTCAGGATGGACTGCCCGAGTATTAACTCAGGTGTTGCGTAATTAGTAATTGCAGTTCCTGCAGCTATTGTTTTATCGAGTGATCCGTTAATATACAGTTTAAGGGTACTGCCGTTGCCAGAGATAGTGATATGTGTCCAGTTGTTTGCTGAAACCGTTGCTGATGAAACAACAACTTTTGAACTTCCGTCAAAGATCCGGGCTGTAACTCTTCCATCGCTGTTCAGATATAGATTCCTGTCATTTTTACCTGAGCCGGGATATTCTGACATCGCTGATATATCCATCGCTCTTATCAGATCAGGTCTAATACGCATTGCAATCGTAAATGACGAATTGTTATTCCCTTTAAGAGTTAAGTAATCATCATCACCATCGAAAATAAATGACCCGGATTCCTGTTGATAGGGACCGGGATAGGTTATCGGGTCTCCCTTGAGGATGTTGGATTTATCACTTCCGGCTTCAACAATCCTGATGAATTTATGGTCTCCCGAGGGCACCCTGTCGGTGTACCAGGTCCAAAGTCCATTATTGGAGTATATTGTCCTTATCCCAGTGTAAAGTGATGGTGTATTGAAACTGCCATATGTATAAGTAATGCCGTTGGGTACATTTACGTCAATGAAACCTCCGTTATCACAACCAAGCATCCATACATCCCTGCGGTACTTTACAGCCAATTCCCTGACGGCCTTGTTCAGAGCTTTGTGATGCTGGTGACCATATTCGCCCCAATTGTTGTGAGTTATAACCCTTCTCATTGAGGGATCGGCAAAATATTGTTCAAGCTTGGCCTTTATTTTATTGATTTCATAACGTGATAGCTCAGTCGGATTATTATACAGACGTGTTTCGAGGTGGTCATTAAGAAGATAATTAAACGATTCATTTCCGGCTAAATAATATGAGGAATATTCCCCGTCACTTATATCATCCCATGGTGTATACCAGTTTGCCTGATATTCAATGTTGTAGCCGTTGCTATTCATAAAACTCTGTTGTTGGCTGACAATGGTCCTGTAGGTTGGAGTGGCCGGCATTGCACCACCAATAAATTTCTCTGATATTTTCCAAAAGGGCAGCATCCATATCAGGTCGTCATCCATATGAGCATAGATAAGGATAGTGCCACTTTTTGGAATTGTGCTGAAATCTATCCTGGTACCCTGCGCATCAGCAGAGGAAACCCAGGATATCACGAGTAAAAGGACTAACACAGTTTTTGAAACCGCCGATTTCATTCAGATATGTATTCTGGTTAAGTAAAAATAGTCAATAATATCCTTCAAGTCAAATGCCCTCTTCCTTTTGAAAGAAGGAAACCGGGAAAACCCACTTTACTCGTCAGTTAATTTTGTTGGAAAGTCAATGATTCTGCTCCCTTTACAATAAATTACCAGCTGTTTGTCAAATATTCAATTTATTTCTGCAATCCGGCCAGTGAAGGGCATGAAAAGAAGTAACACACGGCCAGGTGTTGAATTGATCCTAAGAATCAGATAATTTAGTTTCCTTATTTAATACCGAAATGATCCTTGACCAGCTTATCCTTTTGTTGTACGGTAAAGTTCCGTGTTTTGAGCAGTCCCGGATTCTGCTTTGAAAGCATCCGCTGAATCCCGGTTTTTGATACTACCTGTGCCGGATTACCTGCAATGACTGAATTCTCCGGAAAATGTCCCCTGACGACACTTCCGGCTCCAACGATGCTGTTGTCTCCGATGTATGTATTGGAAAGAAGTATGCAATTAATCCCAATAAAGACATTGTTTCCGATAACTATTCTGCCGAAAATACCTCCCCCTTCCACATCATCCTCAAAGCACCATGTTGCACCATCATGAGTGATGAATTGCGTTTTTGACGCAACGGCAACATGATCACCGATCTCAATCAGATAAGGTTCAGTCGAAAAATCCATAGTCCTGATTCTGCATCTTTGCCCTATCTTAACGCCGAGTTTACGAAGGTACTTTATTCTCTTTTCATCACTGGCTTTAAGCAGTATGATCTTTATAATGCTTTCCCAAACCCTTTTAAGATAATTCATAAGGCAATAATTATATAATTGTCACCTGATATTTATAAACTGCATGCTGGCAGAAGAATGGATCAGAACAGCACTAAAAATAAATAAAAAACCTGACAATCTATTCATAATTGTCAGGCACACAATTTTGAGGCTTCCCAACAGGGAAAAAACCAAATTACAGCGGGTGACTGTTGGAAATGTCAGTACAGAAGATTCAGATGCTGATTCTCCCCTTATGCTTTATTTTCAGCTACCAGGTTTTTGTAAACCAAATATGTTTCCAGTGAAATATTATCCCAATCAAAATTTCTGGTCAGTATATCAGTATAATCCCGTTCCCTGTATCTGGATAGTTTGCAAAGAATTTTCTCCTTTAAAGCATTTTCATTTCCAACGCTGAAATAGTCCTCCTCAGGCAGTCCGATCTGGAGATTAGCCGGTATATCACTTACCAGAACATCAACTTTAAAGCTCATGGCTTCAAGCAAAGCTATTGGAAGCCCTTCTGAGAAGGAAGGCATTATAAACAGCCTTGCAGAAGAAAAAATCTGATTCAGTTTTTCACCTTTAATAAATCCAGTTAAAATGACATTATTTTCTTTCGCAAAAGATTTCAGTCTTTTCGAATAATCTGTTAGATAATCAGCATCTCCGACGATAACCAGCTTATAGTCGGTAATATCTGCCTTCCTGTAGGCCCTGATCATGTAATCAAAACCTTTCTCTTCAATATATCTTCCGATAGCAACTATGTATCTATGTTTTTCCAACCCCAGACTTTCAATGTAATCGGTATTGGCCGATTTTTCCGGAATATTCACACCATTATGAATTAATTTAAAATCTTTAAGGGTATATTTTTTAACCATTTCCGATTCAATTATTTTCGAAATGAAAATAACAAAATCGGAACACGGGAGACTTATTTTCTCTGACAGATATAAGAATTTCTTGGCAAAATAATTCCATTTCTCATGCGTATAACTGATACTGTGATACGTAAGAACTACTTTTGCACCCGTAAGTCTTAAAAGGGGAATAAAAAATCCAGGTCCGATATTATGAACATGTACAATATCGTATCCCTGGAATAAAGCATGGATTGAGGAATAAAATGAATGCAGAAAAGCTTCAAGATACATTTTCTTTGGGACAGAAAAATCGATGAATTTTATGTTCTTAAATGATAAGTTCCTGATTTTATCACTAAGATAGGGCTTCCTCCTGTAGATATTGACTTTTACGTTGTATTGCCCTGCAATCCGGGTGTACAGTTCCAAACAATGAGTTTCAATCCCCCCCTGCAATTCAGGAAATCCCCGTGTTCCTATGACCCCAATCTTCATAAAATTAACTTCTCTCTTATTAGAATACATCAACTTTATCGGATTTTACCAAACTCATCGAAAATATATTCAAATCAATGTATCGAAAACCTGAGGCCGGCTTTCCGGCAATAATTTTGAGAATAAGTTAAAGTAATCCTTCAAAATTTTTGATTGTGAGAACTCCGTTTCAATAAGACTTATACTGAATCTCCCGAATTCATTTCTTACCTTTTCTGACCCAGACAGATATTCAAGTTTATCAACAATAGCATTGACATCCCTGCATGACACAAGATAACCGTTTTGACCATTTTTTACCAGATAGCTGTTGTCTCCAACATTGGTCGCAACAATCGGCAATCCCGCTGCCATAGCCTCCATAATAGAATTTGATAGCCCCTCAAACAAAGATGTGCTTAAAAAGATATCGCTGGATTTTAGAATGTTAAGGACATCAGGAGGATTTATGAATACTTTTATTTTATCATCAACCTTCAGTTTTTGGACCATCGATCTTACTTTCTTCTCGAGGGGACCATAACCAACAATATTGTATTTTAACTCCAGGTCCCTGTTTTTTTTGACGAGACTACTGATAGCTTTCAAAGCTGTATCATAATCCTTTTGCTTCACAAACCTGCCAACAGTTACTATAACTGTTTCGTTGTTGGAAGCCCTCATACGTTGCCGGGCGCTATTTAGTTCAACAGCATTATGAATAACATATATTTTACCGGGAGTGAATCCTCTTTTCTCAAATTTTGCTTTTGCCGCATAATTATTGAAAACAGTTGCGTCATTAAGATGATTGTGAATAAATCTTTCCAACAGGAATTTGTAATAAGGAAGTTTTTCATTTCTGACACCGCCAACAGTTACGATATTACTGTTAAAAAGCTTAATTATCCCTGACACGAAATTTGCCATAGTCATATAGGAGACAACTATTGATATTTCATCAGCTTTTAATATTTTCCGGAACTTTCTAAGCTTCTTAAGATAAGTGCCATGCATTGGATAATAACGCAAAGAATTATCGCTTATGAATTTGAGGTTCCTTTGATCAATCTTTTCTCCGTACCAGTTTACAATAATGACGTCTATACCTTTATCGAACAGTAACTTGGCCAGGATCAGAGCCTGTTTCTCAGCTCCTCCTTTCATAAGTGTATTGCATATAATAGCAATTTGAATCATCTAAAGATTTCTGGTCTGATTAAGTCGATCTGCGTCTGCCGTAAATTCCCTGAACCATTTCACATAATCTTCAATCCCCGTTTCAAGGGCGATTTCCGGATTGAATCCCAATTCCGCCCTAGCTTTGCAAATATCAGCAAATGTTCTTACAACATCACCCTGCTGCATTGGTAAATACTGGAGCCTGGAACTCCTGCCGGCCGATTTCTCTACAAGTTTTACAAGGTCGGTCAGAGTAACAGGTTTTGAGTTTCCCAGATTGAATACATTAAACCCCTTCACCCTCTCAATTGCCTTTGTTATGCCCTTTATTATATCGTCAATATGAGTATAATCCCTTGAGTTGGTTCCGTCTCCATAAAGAGTAATAAGTTCATCATTTAATAAAGCCTTTACAAATTTATGAATGGCAAGATCGGGCCTTTGACGCGGACCATATACAGTAAAAAAACGCAAACAGAATATATCCAGATCAAAAAGATGATGGTATGTATGACAAAGAAGCTCTCCGGCCTTTTTTGATGCAGCATAAGGAGATACAGGATAATCAACATTATCAATTTCTGAAAATGGAACCTTTTCATTGTTCCCGTAAACTGATGAAGAAGAAGCAAAAATCATTTTTCTTATTTTGCTTTTACTCATTTCTTCAAGAATTCTGAGCGTCCCCAGAACATTGACATCAAAATACCCTCCCGGATCAGCCAGCGATGGCCTTACACCAGCTTTTGCGGCTAAATGTACAACAATCTCGGGTTTAAAATGTACAAAGCATTTCTCAATAAACGGTGAATTTCTAATGTCACCCTCTGCAAATTCATACTTCTTGTAAGTAAGGGCATGCTTAAGGTTTTGTTCTTTTATCTTCCGGCTGTAAAAAGCATCGAAGTTATCTATTCCCATAACTTCAAACTCACTTTTTAACAAACTGTCCGCCAGATTTGAACCGATAAAACCTGCTGCACCTGTAATTAAAATCCTTTTACTCATTATAAACCAAGTCCGGGTTTTGAATCAATCCCTTTCGAGTTCAATAATCTGACGTTA
>Ga0105106_10000923_pt1 | contig 20784 bp, 15 predicted proteins | sample PPLLaktember2015_5_FD_79109 | JGI IMG/M metagenome (GOLD analysis project Ga0105106, IMG submission 79109) | Freshwater sediment microbial communities from Prairie Pothole Lake near Jamestown, North Dakota, USA - PPLs Lake P8 Core (1) Depth... | ecosystem: Environmental > Aquatic > Freshwater >...
CGCTTTTCCTCTTCACTGTATTCTACGAGAGGAAAATCAGTTACCCAGAGCAGGTCAAGTTTATCCTCGGGCACGAGCTTAAGCCGCCGGCCCATCTCCAGGCGAAGCGTGCCAAGTATCGTGTAGGCTTTTGCCCATACATCCGAGACGAGCAGCGCCAGGTCACCCTGCTTCCCGCCCATTGCTTCCATAATACGCTGCAACAGCTCCTTTCCGAGGAATTTCTCAATGGGGCACTCGATGCCGTTTCCCGTCCATTTAATGTACACCAGTCCGCCCGCTCCAAGCGACTTGGTGTAGTCCACCAACCCGTCAAGCTGGTTGCGTGTCATCCCCGCCTCACCCGGGACGACAAACCCGCTGACCACCCCGCCCTTCTTAGCCCCATCGGAGAATACCCTGAAGCCCGAATCTCTCACCAGGTCATTAACACAGCTGATTTTGAGGCCGAATCTAGTGTCCGGTTTATCTGTCCCGTAGGATTCCATTGCCTCACGGTACGTAAAGCGTTGGAGTGGAAGCTGCAGGTCGACACCCCGTAATTCCTTGAAGACACGCAGCATGAGCCCTTCGGTTATGGTCCTGACATCTTCTTCGTCCACAAACGACATCTCCGCATCGATCTGCGTGAACTCGGGCTGTCGGTCGGCGCGCGAATCTTCGTCTCTAAAGCATTTCACGATCTGCACATAGCGGTCCATCCCGGAAACCATCAGCAGCTGTTTATACGTTTGAGGTGATTGAGGCAACGCATAGAAGCGACCGCGGTGGACCCGGCTCGGAACGAGATAGTCGCGTGCTCCCTCGGGGGTGCTCTTCATCAGGACGGGGGTTTCTATCTCGATGAAACCGTTTTCGTCGAAGTACTTGTGCACGAGCTGATACAGTCGGTGCCGGAACATCAGGTTCGCCTGGAGCAGCGGACGGCGCAGATCGAGGTATCGGTATTTCAGCCGGAGATCCTCACCGGCCTCCACTTCGCCGTCGATGGGAAACGGAGGTGTGTCGGCCCGGCTCAGAATGGTCAGCTGCTCGGCCATCACATCGATCTCGCCGGTCGACAAGTCCGGGTTCACCGTGCCTTCAGGACGTGTTTCCACGGTACCCGTAACGGAGAGAACGAACTCACTGCGGAGTTCCTTGGCGAGCTGATGTGCCTCTTCGTTGTGACGCGGATTGAACACGACCTGGGTTTTACCGTACCGGTCGCGGAGGTCGATAAAGATCACGCCGCCGAGGTCCCTGCGGACATCCACCCAGCCGTTCAATGTCACCTTGCTCCCAATGCTATCAGCGCGGAGTTCACCGCACGTGTGGGTACGTTTCGCGAAAGACGGCAATGCAACCTCCATGGATTCCAAACCATTAATATACCCAAAAGCCGTTTGAGTATCAAACCGGAGCGGTCCACGAGATTGTGCTTTTCAAGCCATTTCCCTACTTTGGTGCATCTTCCATCTCTGCCGGCATTTCATGCGCAAAACTCTCATGTTGTTTCTTCTCGCCACGGCCACCCTCTCCGCGCAGGATGATCCCGCAGAGCAGGACCGCCGCCGCACCGAAAACATCGAAACAATCCTCCGGATTCAAGACCGCCGGACCGTCCATGACGGAAAACTCATCTCACTGCTTTCCGACGACCAGGCCGCGGTTCGGCGCCGGGCATATCTCGCTTTCGCGAGCGTTCAGGACACCACTGCCCTTTCCATGCTCATACGAGGGCTCACCGATCCGGAGACCGGCGTGCAGGAAGCAGCGGCATTCGCCATCGGCCAGACCGGGATCCTCCTGACAGCCCGAAACCGGGCGGAGCTGGAGCATGACCTCATCTGGAACCGCATTCAATCGACACGGGTACCCGACCGGCTGATAGAAGAGATCGGCAAATTCGGGACCGTTGACGGTCTGAGAGATCTCGTGATCCGCATCGGGAACGTCTATCCCCGCCAGCACGAGACTGGCATGATCATGGGCATCGCGCGGTTTGCGATCCGCGGCATCACCGACCCGGGTGCGGTGCGGTATCTTCTGGTCTCTGCAAAGACTCATAGCCCGGTTCCCTGGGAGGCGCTCTATGCACTGCAGCGCATCGGTGACGATCCCGAAACCAGAGCAGAGATTGAATATCTCGTGCAACTCCGCAACGACCGGGACCCTCTCGTGCGGCTGAATCTCGCTGTGTTGTTGGGAAAATTTCGCGATGTCCGAGTCGCCAGAGATCCCCTGATCCGCATGGCCGCGTCCGATGGCGACTGGCGTGTGCGCGTAGCAGCCTTCCGTTCTTTGGCCGTGCACCCACTCACCTCGGAGCCGGAGGCGCTGGAGGTTTTCCGGAGAGCATTCTTCGACGGCAACATGCATATCGCTCTGGCGGCGATCGCGGCGCTCCGGTCGTCTGATATCGCTCCGGCCGACAGCACAGGAGGTGCGCAAGAGCTGTTGCAGGAATTGGGAACCATGGCGGCAAACGACGGGAATGCATTTCCCTGGCAACATCAGGCGGAGGCAGCTGCCACGCTTGCCTCACTGTTGCGTTCCGGGGCATTCCCCCACCTTGTCTATTCCTCCTGGCCGAATGCGCATCTGCAAGCGGACCTCCTTCGCGCGCTCGGTGCAACCGGGGCGGAGGAATCAGCGATGCCGCTCCTCGCCGCTCTCGATGACGACCGTGCAATAGTCCGTTGCGGGGCACTTGATGGCTTGACCGCGCTTGCGGGTTTGCGGACGGATGACCGTGCGCTCCGGAGGACCATCCGCTCGATGCTGCCCGGGCTTTGTTCCTCCGGGGACGCCGCGGTGGTTGCCACAGCGGCGGGGATGATGGCCGACTCGCTTTTTGCAGACACGAAGAGTACTCCGGATCTCTTACGCCTGGTGCCCGGGCTGCGCGGACCTGACGACATCGAGGCTCTCCTGGAGGTAATCGCCGCCCTGGCGGATCTGGGTGACAACCAGGCGGTTCCGCAACTCATAGACCTTCTGCAGGAGTCAGAGCGTCCCGTTGCCGCGGAAGCAGCCGCGGCACTCCGGCGGATGACGGGCATGGACTATGCCGCAAGAGTCGGGCAAGGCGAGCCGATGTACACCGACTTCGATTTCGCGTACCTGCACGCTCTCCCCGAAACCATTCGCGTGGTCATATCCACTGCGCGCGGCGATATCACGGCGGAGCTGTACAAGGAGCTTGCGCCGTTCACCATCATGAGCATGCTCAAGCTTTCCTCCCAGCGCGGATTCTATCGCGGCCTGACGTTTCACCGCGTTGTGCCGAATTTTGTCATCCAGGGAGGATGCCCGCGCGGCGACGGGTGGGGCGGTCCCGGCTACACGCTCCGCTCTGAGTTTTCGACAGCACGCTTCCTTGCCGGCACCATCGGCATCGCATCGGCGGGCAAGGATACCGAAGGGTCACAGTTCTTCATCACCCACTCACCGCAGCCGCACCTTGACGGGCGTTACACGATCATCGGGAACATCATCGACGGCCAGCACGTTGTGGATGCAGTCGAGCGCGACGACCGTCTGTTTGATTTCCGCATCCAACAATGAGGAGTCACATGCGACATCTGCTCGTTACCATCATCATTGTGCCCGCCGCGGCATTGCTCCTCTGGGGGTGCGGCGGTGGCCCGCAGACACTCCTCCCCGGCAGACTTGACGATGGCACAATACTCCTCCCCAACGGCTGGCGTCTCTCTCCGGCGGGCACACATGTCGACATTGGGGAATTGCCTCTCAACACCGACCTCTCACCCGACGGGCGTACAGCGATCATCACCAACGACGGCACGTCCCGGCACTCAATTTCCGTGGTTGATCTGGAGCGCTGGGAAGTCACCGACACCATGACTATCCCCAAGGCCTGGCTCGGCCTCAAGTTTTTCGATGATGGAAAGAAGTTTGTCGCATCGGGAGGAAACGATAACTGCGTGCGCATCTACCGGCTCGCAAACGGGAAAGCGGTGAAGGACGACTCGATATCCGTGGGACCTCCCTGGCCCAAGGAGAAAATCTGGCCGGGCGGACTCGACGTGGATCCCTCGGCCTCCTTCGCGTATGTAGTCGGAAAGGAAAACTGCCGGCTCTACGAGCTAGATCTTAACCTCAGGACCGTGCGGCGGAGCGTTCTTCTGCCCTCGATTCCATACGGTGTTCTCTTCGACGGGCATGCACGGGGCATCTGGGTTTCCCTCTGGGGAGGCAGCAGCGTTGTACGTCTCGACGCAGCAACTCTGACCGTTGTCGATTCCTTCGGGGTCGGCGACCATCCATCGGCAATGGAACTCTCTGCCGACGGCTCACGGCTCTGGGTTACAAACTCGAATCACAACACAGTGTCGGTGATTGACATTGCCGGACGAAAGGTGGTGGAAACACTGACGACTGCGCTATCGCCCCAGGCGCCTCCGGGCAGCACGCCGAATGCCCTTGCCGTGGACGATGCCCGTCATCGGCTTTACGTTGCGAATGCAGACAACAATTGTCTTGCGGTCTTTGATATTTCCGTGCCCGGCCGTTCCCGCTCGATCGGATTCATCCCTGTCGGGTGGTATCCGACATCCGTCAGCGTGCGGCCCGGCACCGGGGAAATACTCGTCACCAACGGCAAGGGGTTCACCTCCCGGGCGAATCCGCGTGGACCGAATCCCACAGTCCGGACGAGAGAGGAAGAGTACATCGGCTCCATGTTCAGTGGTTCCCTATCACGCATCCCGCCGCCCGATGACGCTGCACTCGCCGCGTACAGTGCGAAGGTGTATCAGAACAATCGCTACACCGACGTGCGCAGCCAGCGGCCGGGAAACGACCCGGACAATCCGATCCCGGCGGTGACGGGAGGATCGTCGCCCATCAAGTATGTCTTTTACGTCATCAAGGAAAACCGGACGTACGATCAGGTCTTCGGAGACCTTCCGCAGGGCAATGGTGATCCGAAGCTCTGCCTGTTCCCCGAAGCGGTCACACCGAATCTGCATGCGCTCGTGAATGAGTACATTCTGCTCGATAATTTCTATGCCGATGCCGAAGTAAGTGCGGACGGGCACAACTGGTCCATGGGCGCGTATGCCACCGACTACACCGAGAAGACGTGGCCGACCGTGTACGGGGGGCGGGGAGGCGAGTATGTCTATGAGGGCGGGGCCCCGATTGTGTTTCCGTCATCCGGCTACCTGTGGGACAATTGCCAGCGGAATGGAAAGTCCTATCGCACGTACGGGGAGTTCGTGTTCAATCCGAAGGTACCCGGCGACTCGGCACAACCCTCGGCGCCGTCGCTTGCCGGACACGTTGCGCCGTTCTACCGGGGATGGGACCTGGGCTATTCCGACGTCGACCGGGTCAAGGAATGGTTGAAAGAATTCGACGAGTACGAGCGAACCGGAGGGCTTCCCCAGTTTCAGATCGTCAAGCTCCCCAAGGACCACACCGAGGGGACACGTTCCGGTACCCTGACGCCAAGGGCGTTCGTGGCGCAAAACGATCTTGCAGTGGGCATGCTCGTCGAGAGGATAAGTCACAGCAGGTTCTGGAAGGAGTCGGCGATCTTCATCATTGAAGACGACGCGCAGAACGGTCCGGACCACGTGGATGCGCATCGTACGGAGGCGCTGGTGATCAGCCCGTACGTGCGTCGAGGCGCCGTGGACAGCGAACTCTACTCCACTTCATCCATGTTGCGCACCATGGAATTGATCCTCGGGTTGCCGCCCCTGACGCAGTTCGATGCGGCAGCCACGCCGATGTACGGCTCATTCACCGCCACGCCTGACCTGACGCCGTTCACCTGCCGTCCGGCTCGTCACGATCTCTTCGAACGAAATCCCAACAAGGCGGTCGGTCAGCTCCGCAGCAACGAACTGGACTTCAGCATACAGGATGCGATTCCCGATGTTGAGCTGAACGAAATCATCTGGAAGTCGTTGCACGGGGAGCACTCGGAGATGCCGGCCCCGGTGCGGAGTGCGTTCGTACAGGTACGCGGACGGGAAGAGATGGGTGAAGACTGAGGGTGGCATGTCCCCGCCCCAGGGAAAGGGTCTATTTCGGTTGTTGTGCCGCGTCCATTGCCCGGTAGTCCAGCTCGGAGCCCAGCACGCTGTGGGGGATGAGGAACACGGCCAGTACCACGAGTGCCGCACCCACAGCCCAGCGGGCGGGCATCTTTGACTTGCGCATTGCGATTGCCGCGACGATCCAGGCAATGACCGCAAAGAGAGTTTTGTTATCCGTGAGATCGCCGCCCAACGGCCAGCCGGTCCAGTATGCATCGAAGGCGTACTTCTGCACCACGGGACCGAGGATCAACCCGCCGACGGCGAGCAAACCGATCGTCCAGCCGATAAGCCGGCTATAGCGAGGGGCAGAGGTGAACCCCTCCAGCCCGGCACGGGTGGAAAGCAGCATGCCACCGAACATGGCAAGCACGTGGGGAATGAGCGCAAAGAGCGGCACGTCGCCTTTGAAGCGGATAACGACACCCCCTTCTTCGGGGATGAGAGCGGTTGACGATACCGTCGTAAGCCGCACGCGATAGTCCAGCTTGCCTGCGGGCGGCTGGTGCGGGAGCGCGGCACGCACATCCCCGTCACTGTAGCTCATAGGCACAGCGTTCCAGGCATCGTCCGTCTTGTGCCGTTTCCATTCCAGCACGCCGCTGACATTCGGGCTCCCGGTTCTCACGATCACCTCATGATCCCCTTCTCCGCCGTGTGATCGATCGAAGCGGTACGCAATGTCCTGCCCGCCGACGGTCAGACTTCCCGCCAGAGGATACGTTGGTCCCGTCATGCGCTGGTAGATGACGACGGATGCAGTGAGAAGGAAAGCAACAATCCAGAGGACGGCGCTGCGATTCACCGGGTTACCTTTGCGATGTGAGTCTAGAGATTGGAGTAGAGTTTGTACTCGAACGGGTGCGGCATCGTCCCGATGGAGCGGATCTCCTTTTCCTTCAAACCCACCCACTGGTCGATCAGTTCCTTACTGAACACCCCTCCGCGTTTCAGGAAGTCCTGATCCACTTCCAGCGCATCGAGCGCTTCATCCATGTTCCGGGGGAGAAAATGAATGAAGTACGGGTTCGCCGTGGCGTCGGGAGGCCGGTATTCGAAGCGTGTTTCCGCGGTGCTCAGGTCGGGGATCAGGATCATATCGCTGTTCTCCACCTTGCTGAAGCCGTAACTCGATCCGTCGAATCCGACTCCTTCCGTGACACGTTTCCGGGGATATTCGGGGTTGATGTGGCAAGTGCTCCAATATAACAAAAAGCCCCTTTTCTTGCTTTCCTGCAGTCATTTTGTTACGTTTTCTTTTCCGTGTTCATCCCCCCTACGAGCGTCAGGAGGCGCACTCCTTCATGGGCATCAGTCAACTGGCACGTTCAATCGCCGAATCACCAACGCTGGCAATGAACGAACAGGCACGTCTGCTCCGGGAACGCGGAGAAGCCGTGATCCATCTTGGCGCCGGTGAGCCAAAAAACAGAGCGCCCATCAACGCCATTCTCTCTTCCGCGGCCAGACTCAACACCGGTGACATCAAATACACGCCGACCGAAGGCATTCCGTCGCTGCGGAAGGCTATCATCAGGTACACAGAGGAAAACTACGACCGGATTGTGGCACCGGAAAACGTGCTTGTCTCCGCCGGGGCGAAGCAAATCCTCTTCCAACTGCTGTTCACGTTGTTGAATCCCCAGGAGGAGGTCATCGTGCTGGCTCCCTACTGGGTGAGCTACCCTGAGATGATCAAGATGGTCTATGCCGTGCCGGTGATTGTGACGCCGGAGGACGGATCATTCCACCCGCGGATGGAAGAAATCGAAAAAGCCGTCAGCTCCTACACCAAGGCCATCATTGTCAACAGCCCCAACAATCCCTCCGGGCTGATGTACAGACCGGACTTCATTGCGAGCATTGTCGAGTTCTGCGAGCGCAAAGGTATCTATCTGATCATGGACGATATCTACCACAAGCTGGTATTCGACGGCAAGGTCTCCGTTTCACCGTACAAGTATACCAGCAAGGACGTAGAAAACACACATGTCATCAGCATCAACGGGATCTCCAAATTGTACGGAATGACGGGCTTCCGCATCGGCTGGGTAATCGCCCCGAGGAAGATCGTGCAGGTGATGACGAACGTGCAGGCGCAGACTTCGTCCTGCACCTCCGTGATCCTGCAGGCGGCTGCAGAGGGGGCCCTTACCGGATTGCAGAGCGTCGTGGAGACTCTCCGGTTGACGCTGGAGAACAATCGCAACGTCATGATGCAGGAGCTCCACGCATTTTCCGGGATATCCATCACCAAACCCGACGGCACGTATTACTGTTTGCCCGACTTCCGCGCCTACAGCAAGGATTCCGTCAAGCTCTCCAACTTCCTGCTGCAGAAGGCCCTTGTGGTAACGGTGCCGGGAAAGGAGTTCGGCATGGAAGGACATCTTCGGCTGAGCTATGCGACCACCGTGAAGGACATCAAGGAAGGGCTTGAGCGCATCAAGTGGGCACTGGACCCCAATGCACCCAATGACATCTACATCGGTGAACGAAAACTGATCAGGGACTGGCAATGAACAATCTGCTCGACATCAAGACACCGGCACAAGGCGAAGCGCAGGCCCTGAAGAGCGATTACGGTCTGGACAACCTCGGTCTCGCCAATCTGCGAATGGCGTACTGGAACCTCCCCACGGAGGCACTTTACGAAGAAATCGCCTTCCGGCGCGAAGCGCGGATTGCGAGGAGCGGACCCATCGTTGTCAATACCGGGAAGCATACAGGCCGTTCGGCCAATGACAAGTTCGTTGTCAAGGAGGGGACCACCGACGAGCATATCTGGTGGGGCGAGTACAACCGTCCGTTCAGCACCGAAAAATTCAACGATCTCTACAACCGTGTGCAGGGGTATCTGCAGGGGCGCGACGTGTTCGTGCAGGATTGTTACGCGGGCGCCGACCCGAATTACCAGCTGCCCATCCGTGTCATCACGGAATTCGCCTGGCACTCGCACTTTGCGCGCAACATGTTCATTCTCCCGCGCACGAACGAAGAGCTCCGCAGGCATGTTCCGGAGTTCACGGTGATTGCCGCGCCCGGCTTCAAAGGCATCCCGCAAATCGACAGCACCGCGTCAAACACCTTCATCGTACTCAACTTCGCTCAGAAGCTCTGCCTCATCGGCAATACGGGTTACGGCGGAGAGATCAAGAAATCGATTTTCACGATCCTCAACTATCTCCTGCCGCTGCAGAGTGTCATGCCCATGCACTGCTCGGCGAATATCGGCGCACAGGGAGACACCGCACTTTTTTTCGGGCTCTCGGGAACGGGGAAAACGACTCTCTCCGCCGATCCGCTACGTCGCTTGATCGGCGACGACGAGCACGGCTGGAGCGATGAGGGAATCTTCAACTTCGAAGGGGGATGCTATGCGAAGGTCATCCAGCTCTCCCCCACCGCTGAACCGCAGATACATGCGTGCACACGCAGGTTCGGGACCATACTGGAGAATGTGGTGTTTGATCCGGTCTCCAGAGCGATTGACCTGGACGACGAAGCCATTACCGAGAACACCCGCGCCTCTTATCCACTCGACTACATCATGAATGCCGTGCCGGAGAAGATGGGAGGGCACCCGAAGAACATCATTCTCCTGACGTGCGATGCATCGGGTGTCATGCCTCCCATTGCAAAGCTGACGGTTGACCAGGCGCTGTACCAATTTATCTCGGGGTACACGTCGAAGATCGCGGGCACGGAGGCGGGTCTGCGCGATGAGCCCGAGATGACCTTCAGCACATGTTTCGGCGCTCCGTTCATGGTACACAGGCCGTCGTTCTATGCGGACCTCCTGAAACGGAAAATCGTGAAGTACGGGGTCAACTGCTGGCTGGTGAACACGGGGTGGATCGGCGGGCCGTACGGCATAGGCAAGCGCATCAGCATCCGATACACCCGCGCGCTGCTGAACGCGGCGCTCGATGGGAAGCTCCTGAGCGTGCCCTACAGGAAAGACCTGGTATTCGGCTTTGAAGTGCCGCAACAATGCGAGGGCGTCCCGGAGCAGGTGCTTGATCCGTCCGGTTCGTGGGGTGACAAAGCCTACTACAAACAGAAGTACCGCGAACTTGCGACGCGGTACATGGAAAACTTCAAGAAGTACGAAGAGGGGTGCTCGCCGGAGGTGGTGGCGGCAGGCCCCAGATGATTATCTACTGAAAATGGTGAATGAAGTTTGACTATTGAAGGTCGACGATTGAAGTCTGACGATTGAAGTCTGACGATTGAAATCTGAAGATTGAAGTCTGACGATTGAAGATTGAGGGTTGAAGATTGTATCTATCTTTTTCCCCCGAATATTGATCCGAGCACACCTCGCATAATCTGCCTTCCGATCTGCGTGCCTGCGGCGCGCATCGCGCTTTGAGCCATGGCGGATATAATCTTCCCGGTTTCGCTCCGTTTTTCTCTGGGCAGGCGTGCAGGTTCCGCTGGTGCCTGGGCGGCGGCATCTGCGCGGGCGCGCAGATGCTCGTACGCCGACTCCCTGTCCACTGTCGCCTCATAATGCCCCGCCAGCGCTGACGACTTCACGATGCTCTGCCGCTGCTCGGGCGTGATCGGCCCGATTTGTCCATGAGGGGGAAGCACGATTGCACGCTGCACAATCCCGGGCGTTCCCTTCACCTCGAGAAACGAGACAAGTGCTTCGCCCACCGCCAGTTCCGTGATCGCTGTCTCCACCTTGAATGCCGGATTCAACCGGAATGTCTTGGCCGCCGCCAGCACTGCTTCCTGGTCGCGGGGAGTGAATGCGCGCAGTGCGTGCTGAACGCGATTGCCAAGCTGGCCAAGAACAATATTCGGAACATCAAGGGGATTTTGCGTGATGAAGTAGACCCCGACTCCTTTCGAGCGGACCAGACGGACGACCTGTTCAATCTTTTCGAGCAACGGTTTGGGTGCGTCAGCGAAGAGGAGGTGTGCTTCGTCGAAAAAGAACACCAGCTTCGGTTTGTCCGGATCCCCGACTTCGGGGAGGCGCTCGAACAATTCGGCGAGCATCCAGAGCAGAAACGTTGCGTAGATCTTTGGTTTCAGGAGAAGTCGGTCAGCCGCGAGGATGTTGACCATTCCACGACCGTCGCCGTCGGTTTGCATCAAGTCATCGAGGTCAAGCACCGGCTCACCAAAGAACTGCGTTCCTCCCTGCTCTTCGAGTGTCAGAAGGCCCCTCTGAATCGCCCCCACACTGGCCGCGGAGATGTTCCCGTACTGCGTTTTATACTGAGACGCATTGTCACCTACGTGCCGCAGCATCTCCCGGAGGTCTTTCAAGTCCAGCAGGAGTAACCCGTTGTCGTCCGCGATGCGGAAGACCATTGTGAGCACGCCTTCCTGTGTGTCGTTCAGATTCAAGAGCCGTCCCAGCAGCAGCGGACCCATTTCCGAGATGGTCGCACGGATCGGGTGCCCCTGCTCACCGAACACGTCCCAAAACGTCACCGGGGAGCCATGGAATGTGAAATCTTTGAGATCCAGGTGCTTAATCCGCTCGGCGATCTTCGGTTTCTCCGTGCCCGGCTGGCTGATCCCGGAGAGGTCGCCCTTCACATCCGCCATGAACACCGGGACGCCGATTCTGCTGAACTGTTCGGCGATAACCTGGAGGGAAACCGTCTTACCCGTGCCCGTGGCGCCGGCGATGAGCCCATGGCGGTTGGACATGGCAGGAAGCAGGTAAAGGGGTAGATCGCTCTTGGCAATCAGAAGGCCGCTGGAGGAATCGGACATGGGAGACTCACGTTGGTTGTACACGGGAATGGCAAGCACTACCGAAGGAATATAGCAAATTCCAATAACAGATAGAACTGCGGGAGCCGTACAGATGCACCAGCCCGCGGGAGCCGGTGCGGATATACACTGGTACCGTGGGCTGGGATGTCACCGGGCGATCGGCCTGCTTGCGCAGCGCGGTGCTCCGTTGCTCTGACCTCCAGATGCTGCTACATCTGTTTCTGCATTTCCATCTGCAAGACAATATCGATAATGTCACCGGCGACCATTCCACCCGTGTCGATCGACTTGTTCCACTTCACGCCGAAGTCAAAGCGGTTAATGGAGACCGCCGCCCGGAATCCCACCTTCTGATTCCCTCCGGGATCGGTAACCTGTCCGGAGTATTTTGCATCAAGCACAACCTGCTTGGTGACGTCCCGGATCGTGAGGTCACCGGTGATCTTGTACGTGTTCTCCCCCGTTTTCTCGAACGACGTGCTCTTGAACGTCATGAGCGGATACTTTACCGCGTTCAGGAAGTCATCCGAGCGGAGGTGTTTGTCGCGGCCCTCATTTTCCGTGTCGATGCTGGCCGTCTTGATCGTCGCCTCCAGGGTGCTTCCTGAGAAATCGGCCTCGGTCTGCATGAGCGTCACATCGAATTCCTTGAAGCTGCCCGCTACTTCGCCTACCACCAGGTGCTGGACGGTGAACTTCACCTGGCTGTGCGCCGGATCCTGCTTCCAGGTTGCACCCGGGGCCACGGCCGTACCGAGTGCCACGACCAAGAGAAGTGAAAACACGGTGAATCGATTCATAGTACATCTCCTTATGACGTATGTGCTGTAGTTGGGTGTGCGGTGAAAGGCATCGTTGATGCGTCTGCTCCTGTCCGGGTGTGTTGACGCCGTGCCCGTCCGGTGTCACGAGTATCGCTCTTCCAGTGCCCGGCCCAGCTTCCTCAGGAGCGCGCCGAGGCGCTCCTGGTCCAATTCAGGAATGACCGATCCGAACTCTGCCATCGCCGATGCATGTTTCGGGAAGATCTCGAGAAACAATTTCCTTCCTTTCGGGGTGAGCCGGGCGACGGTAACGCGGCGGTCCTCCGCATGTGCGATCCGTTCGAGGAGTCCTTCCCTTTCCAGGTTGTCCACGATCACTGTCGTATTGCCGCAGCTGATGAGCATCTTCCGTGAGAGTTCACCCAGGCTCATCGGCCCGAGGTGTCCGAGCGCCTCCAGAATCGCGAATTGCGACGGCGTCACGCCGAAGGATCGGATATTGGCAGCTGAGAGCCGGTTCAGCGTGGCGAATGCGCGTGCCAGCTTGACCCACATCCGGAGCGCGGTATCCGCTTTCCTGCCGTAGCGACGGTTGGTGCTCATCATGCTCCATGTGTTTGAAGATGAAATATTACAAACTCAAAATATATAACTCCGGACGTGCGCCGGAAGTTCCCTGTCGTTGCAAATGCCGGCATTTTTTCCGAGATTGCCTTGCGAAAGGAGCCAACCATGACCATTCTTGTCACCGGCGGCGCCGGCTTCATCGGGAGTCACATTGTTGAGCACTTCCAGCGGACGGACGATGTCATTGTGCTGGACAGTCTGCGTTCGGGCTTCAAGCAGAACATCGACCAGTTCAGAGTCCGGTTCATTCACGGCAGCGTCTCTGATGGCGCGCTCGTCGACGACATCATGCGCGGCGTGGACTATGTATTTCATCTCGCGGCGCTGGTGAGCGTTCCAGAATCGATGGAGAAGCCGGCGGATACGGTGGAGATCAACGTACGAGGGACGCTGCACGTGCTCGAGGCTGCACGCACACACAACGTCAAGAAAGTCGTCATTTCCTCTTCCGCGGCAATCTACGGCGATAACCCCACGGTGCCGAAAGTCGAGACCATGCTGCCGGAGCCCCGGAGCCCGTACGCGATCACCAAACTTGACGACGAATATTACGGCCGGATGTTCACGGCGGATTTTGGCCTGCCCGTCGCTTGTCTGAGATACTTCAATGTCTTCGGGCCGCGTCAGAACCCCAAATCGCAGTACGCCGCGGCAGTGCCGATCTTCATTGACAGATGCCTCCGGGGTGAGGAGATTGTCATTTACGGCGATGGAGAGCAGACACGCGACTTCGTCTACGTCAAGGACATCGTTGCGGCAAATGTGCGTGCGGCAACCTCTGGTATGACCGGGGTGTACAACGTCGCGAATGGGCGGAGCGTCAGCATCAACGAACTTGCGAAGATGATCGTCCGGCTCACGGACGCGAACGTACCGGTCAGGCACGCCACCGTCCGGGCCGGTGACGTGAAGCACTCCCTCGCCGATGTCGGTCGGATGAAGAGCACGGGCTTCGTCGCGCGCACGACGCTCGAGGATGGGTTACAGCAGACAATCGAAGCGATGCGGCACCGGAGAAGCTGACCGCTCCTCCAGCGCCGCAGGGTGTTCAAGAGTGTTGTGCCCGGTGTGTGCGCCGGGACCGGTTCCGTTGTGACAGTTTCAGCAGTTCCGCAGCGGCAAACACGCAGAGGGCAACCGCCAGCACCCCCCCGAAGCCCCGCAATTCCAACGGACCCGTCTGGAAGGGCACCTGCAATGCCGGGACGTACAGCACCAGCGCGGTGAGAACGCATGTCAGGGCGATTCCGCCGAGCAGCGCCCGGTTGATCTTGCGGTGCATTGTGAACGCAGATTCAATGAGCGAACGGCAGTTCAGGGCATTCACCATCCTGGCCGCAATCAAGGATGCAAAGAAGAGGCTCATCGCTTCCCGGTGGGGATAGCGCCAAACCTCCACGGCCACTGTAAAGACGCCCAGAGTTGCCAGTCCGATCACGGTGCCCAGTGTGGCGATGTAGACGCGCGCCCAGGAGTTGAGCATCCCTTCCTTGATCGGTCTGGGGCGGTGCTGCATGATGCCGGGCTCGGGCGGCTCGACGCCGAGAGAAATCGCAATCAGCCCGTCCATGATGAAATTGATGAACAGCACTTGAACGGCAGCCAGGGGCAACGGGAGTCCTGCCAGCAATGCGATCACCAGCGCCAGCACGGTTCCCATGTTTCCGCTCAGGAGGAAGACCAGGTATTTGCGGATGTTCATGAAAATGCTCCGCCCCTCCTCGATTGCGCGGACAATTGTCGCAAAGTTGTCATCGGTGAGGATCATATCGGAGGCTTCCTTGCTGACATCCGTACCCGTGAGCCCCATTGCGACGCCGATATCGGCGCGTTTCAATGCCGGCGCGTCATTGACCCCGTCGCCCGTCATTGCCACCACGCTTCCCTGCGAGAGAAACGCATTCACAATGCGCAGCTTGTGTTCCGGGGCTATGCGTGCGAAGATATCGGTCGTGGAGATTTTTTCCTCGAGCTCCGCATCGGTCAGGGCCGAGAGTTCCTGCCCCGTCAGCACGCCGCCATGTTTCAAAATACCCAGCTCCTTACCGACTGAGACCGCCGTCAGCTTGTGATCTCCTGTGATCATCACCGGGCGGATGCCAGCATGCTCGCATTTCAGAATGGCCTCTTTCACCTCCGGGCGCACGGGATCCTGCATCGCCACCAGACCCAGGAAGACCAGTCCCTCTTCGGGACTTGCGATGAATTCTACGGGGTGGTGTGAGGAAGCGAGGGCGAGCACGCGCAGGCCACTACCGGCCAGGGCATGTCCGCTCTCCACAATCTTTCCCCGGCTTTCTTCCGTCAGCGGCCTCGGCCCTTCGGTCGTGTGCACTCCCACGCAGTATTCGAGCAGCACTTCAGGTGCGCCCTTGCTGCAGACGAGCGTGCCATTGCCGTCACGGTGGACGGAAGTCATTCTTTTTGTCTCGGAACTGAAAGGAATCTCGTACGCGCGCGGGTGCTCTTGTCGTAGTGCGTGCAGATCCATACCGCCTTTTGCCGCGGCGACCAGCAGCGCGGCTTCCGTGGCGTCACCCAGCATTTCCCACTTGTGTTTTTCCTCATTGCGCTGCAGCACTGCGTCGTTGCAGAGGACAGCAGCGCGGAGGAGCTCCTGCAGCTCGGGATCGGTGCTGACCTGCAGGACAGCTCCGTTTATCTTGAAATCTCCTTTCGGCTCGTATCCGGTTCCAGACACTTCGATGAGCCGGTCGCCTGTGACGATGTGGCGCACCGTCATTTCGTTCTGTGTCAGGGTTCCCGTCTTGTCAGAACAGATCACCGACGTCGAGCCCAGGGTTTCCACCGCATCCAGTCTCCGGATGAGCGCCTTTCGTTCCGCCATGCGGCGCACGCCGAGTGCGAGTGTAATGGTCATCACGGCAGGGAGCGCCTCAGGGATCACCGCCACGGCGATCGCGACACCCCAGACAAACATTTCCACGAGGCCATAGCCCTGCAGGACGCCCAGCGCGCCCATGGCGGTGGCGAGAACGATGGAGAAGATTCCCAGGTTGCGTCCGAGTGCGTCCAGGTTTGCCTGCAGCGGGGTCTGTCGCTGCGTCGTGGTCTGAAGGAGCGACGCGATTCTCCCGACTTCGGTGTCGAGCCCCGTCGCCACGACCACTGCCGCTCCGCGGCCATATTGAATCGTCGTCGCGGTGTAGACCATGTTCGTACGGTCGCCGAGCTGTGCCGTGGCATCCAGCACGGCAGTGGAGTCCTTTTCCGCCGGACGGGATTCACCCGTGAGCATCGACTCATTGATCGTCAGGTTCATCGACTCAATCAGCCGTGCATCAGCGGGGATGGCGTCGCCGGTTTTCAGGATAATCGTATCACCGGGCACCAGCTCCCTGGCGGGGATCAGCATTTCGGTGTCATCTCTGAGCACCGTAGCTTGCGGCACGGAGAGCTTCTGAAGTGCCTGCAGGGCCTGCTCTGCCTTGTACTCCTGGATGAATCCGACAACCGCCGCGAGTATGACGATGATGATGATAGCGAAGGCTTCCACCATCTCGCCCATAGCACCCGAAAGGATCGCGGCAACGATCAACACCACGATCAGGATGCTGAAGAACTGTCTCGCGAACAGCAGGATTGCCGAATCTTTCTTCGGGGGAGGGAGCTCATTGAGGCCCGTTTTACTACGGATCTCGTCTACCTGTTTTGACGTGAGTCCGTGAGGTGAGCCGTGGAGGCGGGCCACGGCCTCCGGGACACCGAGGGAATGCCATGCGACGAGCTGTTGGACCGCCTTGGGGGCAATTTTGGGCAAGCCGGATTGGCGTTGTGCCGGCACCTTGCTCATGAGGCCGCCCGGCCGTACGCCATCGCCTCAAGCCGGGCAATTCGCTCTTCCATCGGCGGATGTGTGCTGAAGAGTTTTGCGATTCCGCCGCCGCTGAGCGGATTCACGATAAACATGTGCGCGGTCGACGGTGACGCGTTCATCGGGATCTGGTGTGCCCGAGTTTCGAGCTTCCGCAGCGCACTGGCCAGGGAGAGCGGGTTACCCGCCATCTTCGCACCGCCTTCGTCAGCCAGGTATTCCCGCGATCGGGAGATCGCCATCTGGATCAACATTGCTGCAAACGGGGCCACGATCATCATCACCAAGCCGGCGATCGGACTCCCCCCTTCGCGGTCGTTTGAGCCACGCCCGCCACCAAACATCATTCCCCATTGCGCCATGTGGGCCAGCATGCTGATCGCCCCGGCCATGGTTGCGGCAATGGTGCCGACGAGTATGTCCCTGTGTTTTACGTGGGAAAGTTCGTGCCCCAGCACGCCTCGCAATTCGTCACGCGAGAGCATTTTCACAATCCCCTTCGTAACAGCCACCGCTGCGTGCTCCGGATTCCTGCCTGTCGCGAAAGCATTCGGCTGCTCCCCGTCGATCAAATAGAGTTTCGGCATAGGCAACCCTGCATTACCAGTCAGCTCCTGCACGGTCTGAAAAAGCTCCGGTGCGTCCGCCTGTGTGAGTTCATGTCCACCGTACATCCGCAACACGATCTTGTCGCTGAACCAGTAACTTCCGAAGTTCATCACTACCGCCATGACGAAGGCTATCATCATGCCGCTCTGTCCACCAATGAGATTGCCCACGACGACGAGGAGCACCGTCATGATGGCCATGAGCATGAAAGTCTTCATTGTATTCATTGTCTACTTATCCTCCAGAGAAATCACTTCGCAATTTCGCCGTCGAAGAGACGTCACGTTCAGATTCCCGGCCTACGTGTCTGCTTCCAAACAATTCTCCCAGCGGGGGAGTTCAGGGACCCTGGAACAGTATAAAATAAAGGTTTCTTTCGAGGCATGCAAGATTCGAGGGGTTGCAGGACACTTATGCTAACGTCTTTAGGCTCAATGTGATATCCTTTTCGAGTTCAATCACGGCATAGCGTCCTTCCTTGACAGAACCGCAGTTAACCATCTTGCTCAAGCCAAGTGTGTCCTCTCCCGCGGACTCATGTATGTGTCCGCAGATGACCAGGTCGGGCTGCCGCAATCGTATGAAATCTCTTACGGCTATACTGCCGACATGCTTTCCGCTCCTGATTTTGTCCAGCTTTGTTTCATGCGGAGGAGCGTGGGGCACGAATACCTTGGTGGGAGCATCGGCGACTTCGGCGAATCCCTTTTCGGCGAGCGCGAGTATCTCCTCTTCCGCTAGCTCAAAAGGTGTATGGAGAAACGAGTGTGGTCCTCCGGAGACCCCGAAAAACCCTGCGTTGCCGATACGCACTCCCTTGCCGTTTATGCTGATCTTTGCCCCGGCGAAGCCCTCATCGATTTCACGTGTGTCCATGTTGCCTGCCACGGCCAGGACGGGCTCCGTAATTGCCCGAAATCCGGCAACAGCATCGAGAGCCTCCTCCCGGGTTCCGAACGTGGTGAGATCACCTGCCATGATCACGAGATCGATTCCCCGCTCCGCCCGCAGGATCCGTTTCGCAAGTTCATAGGCACCGTGTATGTCGGACAGGGCGAGTATGCGCATAACTTGAATCCCAGATGGATGCGTTGTAGATTGAAGTGCCTTCAGGCAACAATTTCGGAAAGCACCATGCTGGCATTTTTGCGGGATCTGTGGATCTGGGCTGCGATCATCGTGCTGATCGTGCTCTGGCTCCCTTTACTGGCGATCGTTCGTTTGTGCGACCGGGATCCCGCCTTGTACTCCACGGGGAGGTGGTTCCGTCGCCTCGGTGCTGCGATGACACGGGTGAATCCGGCGTGGAAGATCACCATTCGGGGCCTTCCTCGTCAGTATGAGCGGAAGGCGGTAGTCGTTGTAAGCAACCATCAATCGCTGGCAGACATTCCGGTGCTCTCCCGGTTGCCCTGGGAGATGAAATGGGTGGCCAAGCGTGAGCTTTTCCGTTTGCCGATCGTGGGGTGGATGATGAGGCTTGCAGGAGACATCTCCCTGGAGCGGGGTGATGCCCGGAGCGGCGCGCGGGTGCTGGCGCATGCAGGACGCTATTTGAAAAACAATTGCCCCGTCATCATTTTTCCTGAAGGTACCCGATCGCCTGACGGCCTGGTGGGCAACTTCACCGATGGTGCGTTTCACCTGGCCATCGCCGCCCAAGTTCCCATCCTCCCTATAAGCGTCGAGGGGACCAGCAATGCGCTGCCGAAGAAGAGTTGGCGATTCCGCAATACTGCCCGGATTTCGGTGACAGTGTTTCCGGAAGTGTCCACTGCCGGGCTGGAGCGCGAGGATGTCCCCGCATTGCGCGAGAAGATACGTGCAATCATCTGTGAGAGTATTGCAGCTTCGCGGGGGGTTGCACAAGCTTCAGTCGATGCCGCGTCCCGCCTTCGAGGGGCGCCGCGGAGCTAGTGTCCCTTCCGGTTCACCGCCCCACTACCCGAGATACGGCTTGAGCTTGTCCAGGAGAGCCCTTTTGGGCATTGCACCGATCAGTTGCTCCGCCACTTTCCCCCCCTTGAAGAGCATGAGCGTGGGGATGCTGCGGATGCCGAACTTCATCGAGGTTTCGGGATTATTGTCAACGTCGACCTTGACCACTTTGATTTTGCCGTCGTACTCCGCTCCTATCTCTTCCACGACGGGGGCGATCATTTTGCATGGGCCGCACCAGACGGCCCAGAAATCAACCAGCACCGGGACGTCAGACTTCAGTACTGCGGAATCGAAACTCGCATCCGTTACCTCAATGGGCTTCATAGTTTCTCCTGGTTTTCATGGTCTGGTCGACAGATCCCCGATAAATCGTACGCTGTGATCCCCCAAAAGGAGCTGTGCTCCCTCCTTGAACTGCTCCGTCGGATCCACTTTGTATCGCGGTGAATGAAACATGCTCGGCCGTTGCTGAGTTCCCTCTAGTGAAATGTAGCAGGGGCAGTTCCCGGGGTGTTGTTCCAACAAAATCCTCAGGTCGTGAATCGCCTGCTCGCGTATTCCATCAACGTTAATCGAGAGAATCACGCTCCGGGTGAACCTCTCCTTCACCTTGCTGATGGGGTAGACTTCGTTCACGAGAACGCGCAGCTGATCGCCATTCAGTTCTCCCTTCCCCACGACCATGACGATGGCATCCGGGACCAGCAGATGCTGATACTTGGCGTAGGGATCGGAGAAGACTATGCATTCACACCTCCCGGTGAAGTCCTCAATGGCCACGAAAGCCATCATGTTATTGCGCCGGTCCGGTTTCCTCCGGACTGAGGTGACGATGCCGCACGCGCGCACCGTCGCGCTGGATTTCAAATCCCCCACTTCGCCCAGATGAACGGTCGCGAACTGCTTGATCTCGTCTTCATATTTCAGGAGCGGGTGGCCCGAGACGTAGAGGCCGACAACGGACTTTTCCTTCGCCAGTTTTTCCGATTCACCCCAGGGTGCGACGTCACCGAGCGGGGGGAAGCTCACATGCGCCGGACTCTCTTCCCCGAAGCCGAAGAGGCTCTCCTGGCCGGTTGCGCTTTGGCTTTGCGCCATCTGCCCGAACTGCATTGCGCGGTCCACATTCTCCAACAGCAATGCCCGGTGCCCGGGCAGTGAATCGAACGCACCGGCCTGTATCAGGCTCTCGAGGCATTTGCGGTTCACC
>Ga0105106_10000925_pt1 | contig 20771 bp, 14 predicted proteins | sample PPLLaktember2015_5_FD_79109 | JGI IMG/M metagenome (GOLD analysis project Ga0105106, IMG submission 79109) | Freshwater sediment microbial communities from Prairie Pothole Lake near Jamestown, North Dakota, USA - PPLs Lake P8 Core (1) Depth... | ecosystem: Environmental > Aquatic > Freshwater >...
GGTCGGCCCCTTCCCGCCGCACATCGACGCGAGGGTCGTGCCCCACGCTCCTCCACCGACGACCCCGACCTGCAGCCCCATGTGGACGCCTCCCGAGTCGGCCCAGCTTGCCACGCCTCCCTCGTCTCAGCGAGCCGGCGCACGACCCCAGGTCTGCAGGAAGACGGACGAGAGCACCAGCGTCGCCGGGTCCGCGAGGTGGCGCTTCAGCGCCGCAGTCAGCTCGTCGAGCTCGTTCGCTCTGATCAGGTTCCTCTCGAGGATTCGATCCCGCGCATTCTCCACGAAGTCGAGGAGCAGCATGCGACGCCCGTGCTCGAGGGGATACGCGTGGACCAGAGGATTCACGCGGATGTCGAGGACCCCCGCCTCCCGGAGCATGCGCGGCACCCGCAGGCCGATGGACCGGTCGATGCCGTTCATCTGCGCATAGGTGTCGAGGAGCTCCAGCAGCCGCTGTTGCGCGGGAAGGGGCGGCTCGCAGCGCTGCGTCGCCGAATCGGCCTCGTGGAGGGCGACGACGCCGTCGGGCCGGACCAGGCGGACCATCTCCGCGAGGATCTGCTCGGGCTCGGGCACGTTCACGAGGACGAGGCGCTCGGTCACGAGGTCGAACGACGCGCCGGGAAGCTCCGTGGCACGCGCGTCGCCGCACAGGACTTCGACGTTCCCGAGGCCGCGCTCGGCGACGAACCGCCGGGCCCGCTCCACCTGGTCGGCGCTGCGTTCCACGCCGACGACCCCTCCGCCGGCGCCGACGCGTTCCGACAGGAGGTCGAGACACCCGCGCGGCCCGCAGCCGATCTCGACGACCTGCCAGCCCTCGCGGACGCCCACCTCGTCGAAGAGCCGCGCGGACTCCCCGGCGAGCTCGAGCGCCTGCCGCTCCAGGCGGTCCTGCTCGCTCTTCCGGTAGCCGAGGAGGTACGGATCGGGTTCGGTCATCACCACTTCGTCACGCCTGGACCGCCCCGTCCGGCCGAATCAGTTGCAGCCGAGGCCCAACGCGCCCGCCACCTCGACGATCGAGCGACGGCACGCCTCGCGCTGCGCGTCGCCGATGCCCTGGACGAGGACCGCGGGGAGGGGCGCAGGCGGATTCAGCTGGCAGGCGTTGTCCTCGGTGAACTCGACGGCCAGGGCCCCGCAGTCGAAGCTCGCGGTGCCGCAGGGGGCTCCGTCCGCGCGCACCGCTCTCACCGCGGTCAAGGGCTTGGTGCCGATCCGGGTGTCGATGCACACGACCCCTGTGTAGGTAGCGGGATCCTGGAGCTCCAGCACGAGCGCCCCGAGCTCCGTGGCCGTGAAGCACGGGCAGTCGCAGGCGTCGCCGACGCCGAGGGCGCCGAAGGTATCCGCCTGGTCGGAGTTCGGCTCCGCCGCGCAGTTGTCGCAGGCATCCCCGACCCCGTCGCCGTCGCCGTCGGCCTGGTCCGGGTCGAAGACCGCAGGGCAGGAGTCGAGCGCGTCCTCCACGCCGTCGCCGTCGGCGTCCGCGACGGCGCAGGGAGGCGCGGAGCCACCCGTCCGGGCGCGATACGCCCGCTCGATGCGACCGCAGGCTGCGGCCGATCCGACAGGCACCTCCGCGTCGCAGTCGAGGGCGTCACACCAGGCGGTGCAGAGGGCCAAGATCGGCTCGTCGAGATCGAACGCGTCGCAGCCCGCGGCGAGACCGCGCTCGTACTCGAGAGTGAGCGTCGGGCGAAGCGCCAGGTCCTCACTCTCGCGGGAGTCGAAACGCTTCACCGTGGAGGAGGTGTCCTCGTCGCCGAGCAGGATCCAGCCGAAGTTCTGCGCCGGGTCCTCGAGCCAGGAGCTCACGTCGGCCAGGAGAGCGGGCGTGGAGGGCCACGAGTACCAGCCCTCGCCGACGACCTCCGCGAAGCTGCTCGGGGTCTCGGCGAAGTCGCCGCCCGGGCGGCTCCAGAAGACCGCGGGAGAGAAGGCGTGCAGCCAGGTCGCGTCGCCCGGCTGCGCGGGAGCGCCCTGCCCGCCCTCGGCGCGGGACCCGGCCTCGCCCCAGTCCCCGAGGGCGCGATGGACGCGCACGACCGCGGGCTCCGGATGCGTCTGGGACACGTGGAGATCGAGACGGGCGGATACCACGCGCGCTCCCTTCGGCACCGCCCCGGCCAGGTCGAAGCGGACGACACCGCGGCGGATCGACTGAGACGTCTGGCTGGTGCGCCCCGCGAAGAAGCCCGGACCGGAGCCGTTGGAGAGCGCACCGGTGGCGCTCTCGATCAGCGTGTTGTCCCGGGTCGCTGCGAGGGTCACGGACTCCGCGCTGGCCCCAGCGGCTGTGGCACCGAGCCCCAGCACGAGTGCGCTCGTGATCCCCCAGAACCCACGGCACGCTGTCGTCACGATCGGCCTCCCCTGGAACGCGGATTGCAGAGATCACGCTGCACAGTCCGTGCCGCCGGCGCTCGAGGTGCCCACGCCGCGGCCTCGGAGGAAGCGGAGCAGCATGCAGAATCCCGCGCTTCGACTCGTCGCCTCGGCCAGCTTCGCGTTGCTCGCCGGGGTCCCGGCAGGCGCGGACGTCGTGGCGCTGTCGGCCAGTCACGATACCACCCTCTACTCGGAGAGCGGCGCCGAGAGCAATGGGGCCGGAGAGCACTTCTTTGCCGGCCAGACCCGGGACGGCACGACGCGGCGCGCCCTGCTGCGCTTCGACGTCACCAGCATCCCGGCCGGCTCGACGGTCCAGAGCGTCACGCTCACGCTCTACCTCTCCCGCACGCGCACCGGGAATCAGAACGTCAGCCTCAGCGGCCTGCTCGCGGACTGGGGAGAGGCGGGCTCCCAGGCGGCCGGCGAGGAGGGGGAGGGCGCACCCGCCGAGACCGGCGACGCCACCTGGACCCACCGGCTCTACCCGACCGCTCCCTGGTCCGCCGCCGGCGGGGACTTCGCCGCGGCTCCGAGCGCGACCAGCGTCGTGAGCAACGGCACCGGCTTCTACTCGTGGTCCTCCGCCGGAATGGTCGCCGACGTCCAGGCGTGGCTGGACGGCGCGGCGCCGAACTACGGCTGGATCCTGCGCGGGAACGAGACGGACACGCGCGTCGTCAAGCGCTTCGACAGCCGCACCAACTCCGACGCCAACCACCGGCCGGTGCTGAGCGTCAGCTTCACGCCGCCGTCGCCGACCGGCGCCTGCTGTGCCGTCGACGGCAGCTGCAGCATCGTGCTCGACCCGGGCGGCGCGTGCGCGGGCGAGTACCAGGGGGTGGCGACGTCCTGCGAGCCGAACCTGTGCCCGCAGCCGACCGGCGCCTGCTGTCTGCCCGACGCCTCGGCCTCGTGCCAGGAGGAGACCGAGCTGTCCTGCACCGGGCTCGGCGGCAGCTTCCAGGGCGAGCTCAGCGAGTGCGCGACGGCCGAGTGCCCCGTCGTCCTGACGCCCTTCCTCGACCCGCTTCCGCTCCCTGCGGTAGCCCAGCCTGTGACTGGAACGCCTGGAGGCGCCGCCTCGTACCAGCTCGCCATCCGCGAGGTCCAGCAGCAGCTCCACAGTCAGCTGCCGCCGACGACGGTCTGGGGCTTCGGCGACGGACCCGCCGGGGCGACCTACCCGGGCCCGACCCTCGAGGCGAGCGTCGACCAACCGGTCACCGTCACCTGGGCGAACGACCTCCGCGACACGAGCCAGCCGGGCGCGCCGCTCCGCACGCAGCACTACCTGCCGGTCGACCTCTGTCCGGAAGGCGCGGCGCAGAACGCCGACGCGCGCGTCGTCTTCCACCTGCACGGCGCCCACGTGTCCGAGGAGTCCGACGGCTATCCCGAGGACACGATTCCCCCGGGTCAGCAAGACATCTACCAATATCCGAACAGCCAGCACCCGGCGACCCTCTGGTATCACGATCACGCCCTCGGCATTACGCGGCTCAACGTGATGATGGGCCTCGCGGGCTTCTACCTGCTACGCGATGCCACGGAGCAGGCGCTCGGCCTGCCCTCGGGCCCGTACGAGATCCCGCTTGCGATCCAGGACCGCGCCTTCCGCCCCGACGGCTCCCTCCGCTACCCGGCGATGTGGGAGGAGATGTTCTTCGGAGACACGATCCTCGTGAACGGGAAGGTCTGGCCCTACCTGAACGTACAGCGGGGGAAGTACCGCCTCCGCCTGCTGAACGGCTCGACCTCCCGGACCTACCGCCTCGCGCTCTCGAACGGCGCTCCCTTCCAGGTGATCGGAATGGAGGGCGGGCTGCTCCCGGCGCCCGTGGCGGTCTCGGAGATCACGCTGGGCCCCGGCGAGCGCGCCGACGCGGTGGTCGACTTTGCGCCGTTCCAGGCCGGCAGCGAGATCCTGCTCCTGAACAGCGCGCCCGCGCCCTTCCCGGGCACGCCCGGTGTGGGCGTCGTGCCTAACGTGATGAAGTTCGTCGTGCAGGCGCAGACCGGGGACACCGACCCGCTCCCCGCCGCGCTCCGGCCCCAGGAGACGCTCCAGGAGGCCAGCGCGAGCGCCGTCCGCGAGCTGCATCTGGAGAAGGGCGCCGGCGACACCTGCAGCCCCTTCACCTGGCGCGTGCGCTCCGTCGTGAACGGCAGCGTGGTGGGGGATGAATGGCACGATGTGACGGAGTTCCCCGCGCTCGGCGCCACCGAGGTCTGGAAGTTCGTAAACAAGTCCGGCATGACGCACCCGATGCACATGCACCTCGTGATGTTCCAGGTCCTCGACCGCCAGGCCTTCGAGATCCTGAACGGCCAGATCACGCCGATCGGGGCGCCCCTGCCCCCGCCGGCCCAGGAAGCGGGGTGGAAGGACACGGTGCAGGTAGGACCCAACGAGATCGTCCGCGTGATCGCCCGCTTCGCCAACCCGCTCGACCCGGCGGCCCCGACCTACACGGGACGCTTCCCGTACCACTGCCACATCCTCGAGCACGAGGACCACCACATGATGCGGCAGTACCAGACCGTGACGAGCTGCGGCGACGGCATCGTCGGCCTCCCGGCCGAGGAATGCGACGACGGCGGCACCACCCCCGGCGACGGCTGCTCCGCCGCCTGCGAGGTCGAGGACGAGTGTCAGAACGGCGTGGACGACGACGGCGACGGCGCCTCCGACTATCCGGCCGACCCCGGCTGCACGAGCGCGACGGACTTCCTCGAGAAGGAGGCGACACGCCCCTGCGACAACGGGCTGGACGACGACGGCGACGGCCGCCTCGACTACCGGACCGACGGGAGCGGCGACCTCGGCTGCCGCTTCGCGAGCTCCTACCGGGAGAACCCCCAGTGCCAGGACGGTCTCAACAACGACGCCCAGCCCGGGATCGACTTCGACGGAGGGGCGTCGGTCCACGGCGGCGTGCCCCTCTCGACCCCCGATCCGCAGTGCACGGCGGCGTGGAGAGATCGGGAAGCGGCGACCAGCCGCTGTGGCCTCGGCTTCGAGCTGGTGCTCCTGCTGGCGCCGCTTCATCTGCTGGCACGTCGGCGCACGGGAGTCCGGAAGGCGCCGCGCGCTGTCGCCGCCCCGGCGGCCGGCTGAGGTTGCGCGCAGGGTCCCGCTTGCGGGCGCGCGGCGACGTCGCGCTCGGGCTGGCGGCGCTGCTGGGCGTCGTCGCTGCGGGCTGCGCCCACCGCTACAGCGAGGACCGCCGCGACTGGGTGGGGCCGCAGGGGGGAGACTTCGACGGCGACTTCGCGGTGTGCCGCAAGCGCATGGACGACGAGCCCTTCCGCTACGGCGGGGATCCGCGCCTCCTCTTCCTCGACTGCATGAAGAGACGCGGCTGGATCCTGAAGGGGCATAATTGAAGCGGCGCGGCCGGGCCGCCCCGCGGCCGCCTGCGAGGCCGCGCCGGGCGACGCCGCGCCTTCCAAGCGTGGGGCCAGGCGGCGCCGGCTTCGCTAGGGTCTGGCCGCCATGAAGCAGTACTGGGCTCGCCACGAAGGGCGCGTGCGCTGGGGGGTGCGGACTCCCCTCGAGACGGGCGACGACATCGAGCAAACCCCCACCGGCGTGTTCTTCGTCTGGGCCGACCAGGTCGAGCTGCGGGAGGGGAGCCTCGTGTTCCTCGACGAGGCAGGCACGCTCCAGGCCGCCCTCGCCCCGGGACGCTGGGACGCCGTCTTTCAGGCCACGGAAGAGAACACGCCGAGGACCGTCGAGACGAAGAGGTAGGGGGAGCCGCGCGAGGTCCGTCGCCACCCGGTACACTCGGGGGGTCCCGGGGCTGCCGCATGGCGAAGACCCACTACGAGCGCCTCTCCGCTCTCGACGCCCACTTCCTCGACCTCGAGGACGAGGGCGTGCACATGCACGTCGCCGTCGTGCTGATCTGCGACGCCAAGCCCCTGACGCTCGAGGACGGGCGCCTCGACGCGGAGCGCATCCGGAGCTTCCTCGACGCCCAGCTCGCCGGGATCCCGCGCTATCGCCAGCGCCTCGCGCGCATTCCCGTCGAGCGCCATCCGGTCTGGGTCGACGACCCGAGCTTCGACGTCGCCTACCACGTGCGCCACGTCAGCCTGCCGCGACCCGGCGACGAGCGGCAGCTGAAGCGCCTGGTGGGCCTGCTCATGTCCCAGAAGTTCGACCCCGGCAAGCCGCTCTGGGAGATGTGGATCATCGAAGGACTCGAGGGCGGGCGCTTCGCCGTCCTCGCCCGCTCCCATCACTGCATGGTGGACGGGATCGCCGGCGTCAGCGTGCTGCGCGTGCTGCTCGGGCCGGAGCCCCGCACGGCGTTCCGGCCGGCGCCGCGCTGGCGCCCCCGACCCGCCCCGGGCCGGGCGCGCCTCGCCGGCGAGGCCTTCGTCCGGCGCGCCCGCGAGCCCCTCGAGCTGGCGGGCGCCGCGCGGCGCGCCCTGGCCAACCCGTCCCGGGCGCTGCGGAACGCCTTCGAAGCCACCCTCGGCCTCGGCGAGTCGCTCACCGCGCTCCGCGCGGCATCCCCCACGCCGCTGAATCCGCCCCACATCGGCCCGCACCGCCGCATCGACTGGGTGCGCTTCGACCTCGACGCCGTTCGAAACGTGCGGCGGCGTCTCGGCGGCACCCTGAACGACGTGGTGCTCGCCACCGTCGCGGGCGCGCTGCGCCAGTACCTGCGCGGCCTTCGGGTGCCGCTCCGCGGGCTCGACTTCCGCGTCATGTGCCCGGTCAGCGTGCGGCCCGCCTCGGCCGAGGGCGCCCTCGGCAACCGCGTCGTCATGCTGGTGGCGCCCCTTCCCCTGGGCGAGCCGAGTCCGCGGCGCCGCCTCGAGCGGGTGAGCGAGACCACCCGGGCGCTCAAGGCCTCGCGGGTGCCCCAGGGCTCCGAGCTGATCGAGGAGCTCGCCGACTGGACCACCACCTCCCTCGTGACCGAGACGGTCCGCCTCGCCACGCGCATGCGCGCCTTCAACCTGATCGTGACGAACGTCCCCGGTCCGCCCGTTCCGCTCTACCTGCTCGAGGCCCCGGTCCAGGCCGCCTTCCCGCTGGTTCCGCTCTACGAGAACCAGGCCCTCGGCCTCGCGCTCCTCAGCTACGCCGACGGGCTCTACTGGGGCATCACCTCCGACTGGGACCGCGCGCGGGGCGTGCACGACTTCGCCCTCGGCCTCGGCGCCGCGTTCGAGGAGCTCCGCGAGGCGGTGTAGGGATCGCGTGGTCGACTCGGACCGAGAGCGGGACCGCGGCCCGTCGGAGATCGACGAGGCGGTCCCCGCGCCGCTGCTGATGAACTGCTGGAAGCACCACGGGCCGACCGTGCTGGCCCGCATCGACGAGGCCGTGGCGGGAGGCGAGGCCGCCGTGCGCGCGCTGCCGACGCGCCTGCTGCAGCTGGGTGACGCCCAGATGGACCTCTACCTCGGCGGCCTGCCCGTCGCCGCGATCGCCGCGGAGCTGCTCGCGCAGCTTCACGAGCGGGCGCTGCACGAGCCGGCGCCCTTCGCCGCCTGGATCGACGCGGCCGGCGGATACCGCACCCTCGAAATCTCCGACGGCTCGCGCTGGGTGCTGCGGGCCTCGCCGGTGCCGGGCCGGCACGTGCACGTCCACCCCGCGCGCCACTCGCCCCATTCGATCCGCGCGGCGGCCAACTCCATGCGCTCGGCGATCCTGGCGCTCGCCTGGGCGCGGCTGCGCGGCGGCGACCCCTTCGACCTCGCGCTCTACAACGAGGCGCGCGTCGGTCTGCTCCAGCTCCCGCCCGTCCCCTCGATCGACCCCTGCGACGGCGTCGGCGAGCTGATGGACCGGCTGCTCGGCTGCGCTCGCTCGCGGCTCACTGCGGATTCAGGCCGATCGAGGTGAGGATCAGCTTCCCGCCGCAGGGCGTGAACTCGTAGTAGTTGGCGAAGGCCTCGCCCTTCGAGTTCGTGCCGCGCGCGCCGATCGAGGCGAAGCCGTTCGCGAGCGTCGACGGCTCGGGAGCGCCCGGCTCGAGGAAGCGGTCCCGGTGCGCCGCGAAGTCGTCGTCGATGCCGGCGAGGCCGCGGATCTTCTCGGCCTGCTCCTCGTCGAAGCCCTGGAGCTCGAGATAGGCGGCGAGGTCGCCGTCCAGCACCGCGCGGCGCGCGAGACCGTAGGCGGTGACCGCCAGGGCCTCCGACGGCACGGGCGCGTCGCCGCCCCAGGCGGCGTAGCCCGCGGCCATGCGGTCCTCCTCGCTCACCTCCGTCGGCTGCGTCCCGGAGATCGGCAGGTCGAACTCGAAGCTTCCGTAGTAGCGGTGGGTCACCGAGCCCTTCGCCCGGCCTCCCTCGCTCGAGATCTCTCCAGGCCACTCGCCGGAGCCGACGTCGATCCCCCGCCCCTGGCCGCCGTAGGGCGAGCCGTAGATGAACGTCTCCGAGCGCCCGCGCGCGTCGAGGGTCACCTCGGCGTAGCTCGCGTTCCGCAGCAGCTTGAGGGCGCGGGCCTGGGTGGCGGGGCACGAGGAGGTGGCGAGGACCGGCGAGGCGATCGGCTTCGCGGTGACGAAGACGACGGTGCCCTTGGCCGGGTCCCGGGCGGGGTAGGCGATGCCGTCGACGAGGTCGAAGTCGCCGGCGTTCGCCTCCGAGAGGTGGCCCGAGACGGGAGCGGGATAGCTGAACGGCTCGATCTCCGAGCGCTCGACGGCGGTCGGAGCCGGCGCCCCGTCCTCGTCTCCGCCGCAGGCGGCGGCCAGCGCGAGGGTCAGCAGCGCGGCGAGGGCGGAGCGTGCGGCGTAGCGAGGCATGGCGGCTCCTCGGCGTGGGGGGCGCCCGAGCATGCGGGAGCGCGGGGGCCGTCGCAATCGCCGCCCCGTGCTACCCACTCCTTCTGGTCACGACCCGGCGGGGAGCCCTGGCGATGCGCCTGCGACGCGTGCTGATCGCGAACCGTGGAGAGATCGCGATCCGGATCGCGGAGGCCGCGGCAGGCCTCGGGATCTTCTGCGTGGGCGTCTACGGCGAGGACGACGCCGGCGCGCTCCACGTGCGCCGGGTCGACGAGGCCCGGGCCCTGCGCGGGCGCGGCGCCGCGCCGTACCTCGACGCCGACCAGCTCGTCGCGGCGGCCGTCGCCGCGGGCTGCGACGCCGTGCACCCGGGCTACGGCTTCCTCAGCGAGCGCGACGACTTCGCGCGCGCCTGCGCCGCGGCCGGGCTCCGCTTCGTCGGGCCCGCCCCCGAGACGCTCGCCCTCCTCGGCGACAAGACGGCGGCGCGGGCGCTGGCCGCGCGCTGCGGCGTGCCGCTCGCGCGCGGCACGCGGGGCGGGGCCTCCCTCGAGGAAGCCTCGCGCTTCCTCGCCTCCCTCGGAAGCGGCGGCGCCGTGATGGTGAAGGCCGTGGCCGGCGGCGGCGGGCGCGGCACCCGGGCGGTGCACGAAGGGGGCGCGCTCTCCGAGGCCTTCGCGCGCTGCGCCTCCGAGGCCCGCGCCGCCTTCGGAAGGGACGCACTCTACGTCGAGGAGCTCTGGCCGCGGGCGCGCCACGTCGAGGTGCAGATCGTCGGCGACGGCCGCGCCGTACGCGCCCTCGGCGAGCGCGACTGCACCTTGCAGCGCCGCTACCAGAAGCTGGTCGAGATCGCGCCCGCCCCGGCGCTCGGCGCCGAGCACGCCGCGGCGCTCGAGGCGGCGGCCCTGCGCATGGCGTCCGAGCTGCGCTACGCGGGGCTCGGGACCTTCGAGTTCCTGGTGGACGCCGCCGACCCGGCGCGCTTCGTCTTCCTCGAGGCGAATGCCCGGCTCCAGGTCGAGCACACCGTGACCGAGGCGGTGACGGGGGTCGACCTCGTCGCGACCCAGCTCGAGCTCGCGGCCGGGCGCTCCCTCGCCGAGCTCGGCCTCGCGCCGGGGGAGCCGAAGCCCCCGCGCGGCTTCGCCCTGCAGGTGCGCGTCGCCGCCGAGCGCATGGCGGAGGACGGATCGCTCCGTCCGGCGGGCGGCGTCCTCAGCGTCTTCGAGGTCCCGACGGGGCCCGGCGTCCGCGTCGACGCCTGCGGGCACGCCGGCTTCGCGCCGAACCCGGCCTTCGACACGCTGCTCGCGAAGGTCGTCGTCTCGGCGCCGGACTTCGCGGGCGCCCTCGCCCGGGCGCGCCGCGCCCTCGCCGAGTTCCGCGTCGAGGGCGCGCCGACGAACCTCGCCTTCCTGCGCACCCTGCTCTCCCACCCGGCCCTCGCCGAGCACGCCGTCACCACCCGCTTCGTCGACGAGGCCCTCCCGGAGCTGCTGGCGGCGGCGGCCGCCGCCGCGCCCGCCGAGGCCGCCGCCCTCGCCCGGGCGGCCCGCGCGGGAGCGCGGGTGGACGCCTCGGACCCCCTGGCCGTGCTGGTCCACGGCAAGGAGGGCCGGGCCTCCCGCGGGCCGGGCGCCCCGCAGCCCCAGCCCCCGGCGCCGCCGGAGCTCGCCGTGCCGGAGGGCGTGCTCGCCGTCCGCGCGCCCATGCAGGGCACGATCGTGAGCGTCGCCGTGGCGCCGGGCGACAGCGTCCCCTCCGGCGCGCAGCTCCTCGTGATGAGCGCGATGAAGATGGAGCACGTGATCGAGTCGCCGACGAGCGGCGTCGTGCGGCAGCTCGCCGTCCAGGAGGGCGACACGGTCTACGAAGGCTCGCCTCTCGTCCTCCTCGAAGAGCGCTTGGTGGAGGGGACAGGCGTGCAGGCCGGCGCCGCCGCCGATCCCGCGCGCATCCGGCCCGATCTCGCCGAGCTGCAGCGGCGCCAGCGGCTGACCCGCGACGCCGCGCGCCCCGAGGCGGTGGAGCGCCGGCGCAAGACGGGCCAGCGGACGGCCCGGGAGAACGTCGAGGACCTCTGCGACCCGGGCAGCTTCGTCGAGTACGGAGCGCTCGCGATCGCCGCCCAGCGCCGGCGCCGGTCCCTCGAGGACCTGATCGAGAAGACCCCCGCCGACGGCCTCGTCGCCGGCGTCGGCCACGTGAACGGCGCGCTGTTCGGCGAGGAGCGCTCGCGCTGCGCGGTGCTCGCCTACGACTACACGGTGCTGGCGGGCACCCAGGGCCTCCAGAACCACCGCAAGAAGGACCGGCTCTTCGAGCTCGCCGAGCGCTGGCGGCTCCCGGTCGTGTTCTTCACCGAGGGCGGCGGCGGCCGGCCGGGCGACACCGACGGCAGCGGCATCGCCGGCCTCGACTGCATGGCCTTCCACTACTTCGGGCGCCTCTCGGGGCTCGTGCCCCTCGTCGGCATCAACTCGGGCCGCTGCTTCGCGGGCAACGCGGCGCTCCTCGGCTGCTGCGACGTCGTGATCGCCACCGCGAACTCGTCCATCGGGATGGGCGGCCCGGCCATGATCGAAGGCGGCGGCCTCGGGGTCTTCCACCCGGACGAGGTGGGCCCCATGGCCGTGCAGGTGCCGAACGGCGTCGTCGACGTGGCCGTCGCCGACGAGGCCGAGGCGGTGCGCGTGGCGAAGCAGTACCTCGGCTACTTCCAGGGCACCCTCGGCGCCTTCGAGTGCGCCGACCAGCGCCTGCTGCGCGGGCTCGTGCCCGAGAACCGCCTGCGCGTCTACGACGTGCGCGAGATCGTGCGCACCCTCGCGGACACGGGAAGCGTGCTCGAGCTCCGCCGCGGCTTCGGACCGGGCATGCTGACGGCGCTGGTCCGCGTCGAAGGCCGCCCCCTCGGCGTGGTGGCCAACGTCCCGACCCACCTCGCCGGGGCCATCGACCGCGACGGCGCCGACAAGGCGGCGCGCTTCCTCCAGCTCTGCGACGCCTTCGACCTGCCGGTGCTCTTCCTCTGCGACACGCCGGGGATGATGGTCGGCCCCGAGGCCGAGAGGACCGCCCTCGTGCGCCACGTGAGCCGGCTGTTCGTGATCGGCGCGAGCCTCAGCGTGCCCTTCTTCACCATCGTGCTGCGCAAGGGCTACGGCCTCGGCGCCCAGGCGATGGCGGGCGGCAGCTTCAAGGCGCCCTTCTTCACCGTCTCCTGGCCGACGGGCGAGTTCGGCGGCATGGGCCTCGAAGGCGCCGTGAAGCTCGGCTATCGCAAGGAGCTGGCCGCCCTCGAGGACCCGGCGGCGCGCAAGGCCCTCTTCGACGAGATGGTGGCCCGCATGTACGAGGTCGGGAAGGCCACGAGCTTCGCGACGGCCTTCGAGATCGACGACGTGATCGACCCCGCCGACTCGCGCCGCCTGATCCTGGCGGCGCTCCGCGCCGCCCCTCCCCCGCCGCCCCGCACCGGGAAGAAGCGGCCCTGCGTCGACACCTGGTAGCGCGGCTCCCCGGCTAGGAGCGGGCGAGGACCGCGTCGACCACGCGCCGCATGTGCTCGGTGTGCGAGCCCTCCCAGTAGACGCGCCCGCACGCCGGGCACTCGCGGAAGGCTTCCTGGGTCGCGAGGATGCGCGGCGGCACGCGTCCGGCGACCTCGGCCTTCGCGGCGGCGCGGAGCGGCTCGTTGCACTCGTTGCAGCGCGAGAAGAGCCGCACGGCGCCGGAGAGATCGAAGGCACGGACCACCTCGCGGATCTGCTCGACGACGTCCTCCGAGTCGAGCAGCTGGATCCCCGAGATCCGCCACTCTTCCGGGAGGGCGCGATCCCGGGACAGGATGACGCGCTCCTCTCGCGCCGCCCGCCGGACGAGGTCCGCGTCGGCGATGGCGCTCTCGTAGGCGCAATCGAAGCCGAGGATGCGGAGCCAGCGCGCCAGGCGGCCGAGCATGGCGTCCGCGAAGAAGCGGGTCTCGGCGCCGCTCCCGAGCCTGCGGACGCGGGGCTCGAGGCCGACGCGCCGGCCGCACGCGCACCAGAGCGTGCGCCCGAACTCGAAGAGCGTGGCGTCGTACTGGCGCCCGCACTGGGGGCAGGGAACGCCCACGGGTCCGACTCTTGCCCTCGCCGCGCGTCACTGGAGGTAGCCGAGGCTGCGCAGGCGCTCCTCGAGCTCTGGATCGATGGGGGCGTGGTCCGGCTCGAGGACGGCGCCGGACGGCAGCGCGTGGTCGAGCGCCATGTGCAGCGTGGCGAAGATGCGCTCGACCTCCGGCGGCCGCGGGCGCTCGGCGAGCAGGTTCCGTTTCTCGCGGGGATCGTCCTGCAGGTCGAAGAGAGCCCAGGGGCTCGCCGAGGTCCTCGCGTCGGCGCGGGGACCCGGGCTGTGGATCAGCTTGTAGCGGCCCTGGTACACGGCGCGCTGGTTCGGATCGACCATCGTCCCCTGGGCGAAGTAGAGCTCGTCCGGCGACTCGTCGCCGGATCCGCCGTCGAAGAGACTGCGTCCCATCATCTGCTCCGAGCACTCGAGGCCGCTCCAATCGCAGAGCGTCGGCATCACGTCGATGAGGCCGACGCGACAGTCCACCTCGCCGCGGCCCGATCCCGGGAGCCGGGCCGCGAGGGGCACCGCGAGCTCGGCCTGGTACAGGCCGAGGCCGTGGTTGCCGTAGCCGCGCCGGTACAGCGCCTCGCCGTGATCGGCCGTGACGAGGACGCCGATGCGGTCGTGGCGCGGATCGCGCTCGAGGCCCCGGAGCAGCACGCCGAAGGCGGCATCGAAGCGCTCGATCCCCTTGTCGTAGGCGCGCTGGACCACGCGTCGCTTCGCCGGAGGCTGCGCCCCCGGCGGCCGCGGGCCTTCGAGCCGCAGCAGGCTCGCGATCTCGCGCTTCGCTCGCGGCGAGAGCGGGCCCCTCGGCGGAGGCTCCTCGAGCGCGGTCTTCACCTCCTTCCAGGTGACGGCAGGATAGGGGCGGTGCGTGTCGATGGTGTGCACGTAGACGAAGAAGCGCTCGTCCGGGCGGAGGGTCGCGAGCCACTCGAGGGCGGCCTCCATCACCCGCTCGCCCGGAACGCCCCAGCGCGCGAAGGAGTCGTCGTAGTGCTCGAAGCCCTGCCCGAAGCCGAAGCGCCGGTCCAGCCAGGGATTGGCGACGAAGGCGGCCGTGCGAAAGCCCGCGGCGCGATAGGCCTCGGCGAGCGTCGCCCCCGACGCGGAGAGCCGATCGCTCGTCTGGAGCTCGCGCTTCAGGTCCTGCCCGGCGTGGAGCTGGCCCGAAGGGTGGGTCACGACACCGTGCTGCGTCGGATAGAGAGAGGTGAACAGGGTGGCGATGGAAGGCTTGGTCCAGGGCGCCTGGGAGACCGCCCGCCTGAACCACCAGCCCTCCTCGGCGAAGCGGTCGAAGTTCGGCGTCGCCGCCCCGCCGCCGTGGATCCCCATCCGGTCGCGGCGCATGGTGTCGTTCACGACCAGGACGACGCTCGCGCCTTCGGGGGCGCGGGCCTTCGGCAGCTCGCCGCAGCCGATCGCCGGGGGTGCGCCCTCCGAGCACGCGAGGGAGAGCCAGAGCGCGAGCAGCCCGCACAGCCTCCGCCCTCCCGCGCCCGGGCTTGCGGCAGCCCCGGGGGACCTTCCCCTTCTCGAACCCACCGGCCCATCATCCGCTTCCCGCGCGCAAAGGCAAGTGACCACTCTCACGCGCGCTCCGCAGACCCGGCGCGGGTCGCCCGCCCGAGGCAGGTTCCGCGGTCCGCTGGGGCCGGGAGTTGCCGGCGGGCGAGCCCGCAGCAATGCTCGCCGGGTGGCGGACCCCCTCGAGAGCTGGCGCGACGAGAAGCAGTCCGCCTTCCTCTACCTGGCCCTCGCGCAGGCCGAAGCGGGGACGCCGCGCGAGGCGCTGTTCCGCGACCTCGCGCGGGCCGCCGAGACCCAGGCCGGGATCTGGGCGCGGGAGGCGGAGCGCGCCGGGGGCGCCCCGCCCGCCTTCGCGCCGGACCTGCGCGCGCACCTGGCCGCCTGGCTGATCCGCCGCTTCGGGCCGAGGCGTCTGCGGACGCTGCTCGCCGCGATGAAGGTGCGCGGGCTCTCGGTCTACGCCGGGACGGCGGCGGGCCACGAGATGCCGGTGCGCGTCGAGGACGTCGGCGCGCGGCACCGCGGCGCGGCGAGCGGAGGCAACCTGCGCGCCGCGGTCTTCGGCGTGAACGACGGGCTGGTCTCGAACGCCAGCCTGATCCTCGGCGTGGCCGGGGCCTCTCAGGACGGCGGCGTGATCCTGCTCTCGGGAGTCGCGGGGCTCCTCGCCGGGGCCTTTTCGATGGCCGCGGGCGAGTACATCTCCGTGCGCTCGCAGCGGGAGCTCTTCGAGTCGCAGATCGCCCTCGAGCGCGACGAGCTGGCCGAGTACCCCGACGAGGAGGCCGCCGAGCTCGCGCTGATCTACGCGGCGCGCGGGCTCCCGGCGGAAGAAGCGCGGCGCATCGCGGACCGCATCGTGGCGGACCCCGCCCGCGCCCTCGACACCCTCGCGCGCGAGGAGCTCGGGCTGAATCCCGACGAGCTCGGCTCCCCCGTCGGAGCGGCGGGCTTCTCCTTCGCCGCCTTCGCCGTCGGAGCGCTCATCCCTCTCGCTCCCTTCCTCGCCCTCGAGGGCCGGCCCGCCCTCGTGGTCGCGGTCGGGCTCGCCTCGCTCGCGCTCTTCGCCGTCGGCGCGGCGCTCAGCCTCTTCACGGGACGGAGCGCCCTGCGCGGCGGGCTGCGCATGCTCCTCGTCGGCGCCGCCGCCGGCGCCGCGACCTTCGGGATCGGGAGCCTGCTCGGCGTCAGCCTCTCCTGAACGCCGTAAAGCTGACGATCCGTCAAGTTCCGCGGGAGACAATGCCCGGGGAGCCGCCGGGTTGCCCGTCCCGACCCCTGACGACTCATCAGATCGCCCCGCCGATTCGCGGAGGAAGGGGCGCCCGCTCGCGAGTCCGGTTGAACGTCCGTTCACCGATCGTCACAGTACGGTGTTGCTTTCGACGCGCAGAAGCAGGAGAATGCCGGCGAAGGAGATCGATATGTCGAAGCAAACCCTCGCGTCCATGCGCGCCCTGCCGTTGGTCGTCGCCGCGGCCCTCGCGGGAGGAACGACGACCCCGGCAAGCGCCCTCACCGTCGACGTGTCCGTCGAGGCGAGCCAGTTCGTCGGCCTCCTGAGCTACTACCAGACGGGGGAGGTGCCTCCCCAGGAGGTCGTGAACGCGACGTTCACCATCGACACCGACGGTCCCCGCGACGTCCCGGACTTCGTCACGATCGGCTCGAGCGGCGCGGGCCCCACCTGGGAGGTCCTGAACGTCTACACGACCCCGACCGCGGCCGACATCGAGATCGCGGGCTATGCCTACCCGCTCGCCGACCTCGCCGCCTATCTCGGCTTCGTGGACGGAACCCTCGACCAGATCCTGCTCAGCGGTCGGTACCAGTACGAGGGGACCGGCGGACCGGCTGCCCACGTCATGACCGCCGGCACCAACGACTTCATCCTCAACGTGCTCCTGGCGGGCGACGCCGGCTACGAGGGGAACCCCCATTTCCACTACGGAACCTCCGACACCGTGAGCAGCTTCGGAGCCTTCGACCTGCGGGTCTCCGTGTCCCTGGACGGCGGGCCGCCGCGGGAGTTCGTGGTGGAGCCGGCGGACATCCTCGAGACCTTCATCCCCTGCTACACCGCGACGCCGGAAGGCGGCGGGGAGCTCGAGGAAGGCGCCGAGCCGGGCGGGCTGCTCTGCCTGCCGCCGGAGGAGGAAGAAGCCCGAAGCGCCGGCTCGGCCAGCGGGCTGCGCGAGGCACGGACCGCCTCCGGCGGCTCGGCCCGGGCCGCCTCCTCGGAGCCGCTCACCCTGACGACGGAGCTCGGCACCGTCACCGTCGCCACGGGAAAGAGCAACCGGCTGCTGCTGGCCGCGGCCACCGGCGACTCGGCGGAGGTCCAGAGCCCGGCGAGCGGCCCGTCGTACCGCTGCGCCAAGGTCCGCCGCGCGAAGGGCGCCGAGCCCTTCGATCGGCCGGGGGACGTCCTCGTCTCCGGCACGAACGGCGGCTCCCCGTCGGTCTACTCGGTGCGCAAGCCGAGCCGCCTCTGCACCGCCGACGGCGAGGACCCGCTGCTCTGCTACGCCGCCCGGGCGAAGGGACGGACGAGCCGCTCCGAGCTGTGGGTCGCCCACGCCCTCGGCGTCGAGCGGCTGAAGGTCGCCCGGCTCGCGGAGGTCTGCCTGCCGGCGTCGGAGGAGGAGTGATCCGAGCCGTGGCCCGGGCGGCGGCTCGCCCGTCGTCACGACGGGGCGACCTGCCGGGCGCGCGGCTCCCGCTCGCCGGATGGCTGGGACGGGTCAGGAGCCTCGTGCCTTTCGCAGGCCTCGGGGGGAACGCGGGCAGGGGGGTGCCCGCGTCGCCCCGGATGCCACGCGTCACCATCGATGCGACGCGAGGAGCTCGGCCCTTTTCACCTTCCAAGCCTCCGGTCCCCTGGGTCGAGGCTCCTAGTAGAGCTTCACGATCGTCCGCCCCAGCGTCCGGCGCTTCGCCAGGGCGTCGATCGCCGCCGGGATCTCCTCGAACTCGACGACCTTGCCGATCACCGGCCTCACCTGCTTGCCGAGCACGAGCTGGACGACCTCCCTCGTGATCTTCCGCCCCCGCTCGGCGGGAACGAAGTTCCAGCCCATGCCCTTCTTCAGCAGCTTCGCCATCGGCTCCTCCGCGTAGGCGAGCAGCACGCCGCACAGCTTGAAGTTTCCCGTCGCGATGCGCCGGGGCACGAGGAACTTCTCGTCGGCGACGGTCTTGTCCGACGCGAAGCCCATCATCAGGTAGCGCCCGTCGTAGGCGGTGCAGGCCATCGACTTCTCGAGGACCGCAGCGCCGACGTTGTCGAAGACGACGTCCACGCCGCGGCCGTCCGTCTTCTCGAGGACGACCTCCGCGAAGTCGCTCCGGGTGTAGTCGATCGCCACCTCCGCGCCGAGCTCGCGGCAGAGCTGCAGCTTCTCCTCCGAGCCCGCGGTGGCGAACACCCGGGCGCCGGCGTGGACCGCGAGCTGGAGCGCCGCCGAGCCGGACCCTCCCGCCGCGGCGTGGACCAGCACGCTCTCGCCGGCGCGCAGCCCCGCCCGGTCGAAGAGCCCCAGCCACGCGAGGTGAAAGGGGAAGTAGAGGGCGGCCGCGTCGGGCAGCGGAACGGCTTCGGGCATCTCGAAGGCGGAGACGGCGGGGCAGATCGCGTACTCGGCGTAGCCGCCGTGGGCACCCTTCGTCATCGCCACCACGCGCTGGCCGGCCCGGCCCTCGGCGCCCGGACCGCAGGCCTCGACGACGCCCATCACCTCCATGCCGGGGCTGTACGGCAGCTCGGGCCGCACCATCATGTTGCCGCCGGTGATGCGCTCCAGGTCGTTCAGGTTGAGAGGAATCGCCTGCACTCGCACCTGGAGCTCGCCGGGCCCGGGCGCCGGGACCGGCACCTCGTCGAGCCGCAGCACCTCGGTCGGCTGTCCGTAGCGATGCGTTCGCCAGGCCCTCATCGTGCCTCCCGAGGTTCGCGCGTGGCGTCCGCTCGGGACGATAGCCGCAGGGGCCGGCGCTCTCCCCGTCGGCGCAAGCGGGCAGCGTCTGGTCGGCGCGGCTCAAGGCGCCTGGCGGATCCGGCGAAAGGCTCCGAGGAGCATGAAGCTTCTCGCCACAGCCCTCGCAGGCGCTCTCGTCCTGGCCGCCGCAACCTCGGGAGCCGAGCGGCCGTCCTTCGAGGGCCGGGCGCACCCGCCCTACCCCGCGGGCTTCACGGGCTACCTCGGCCTCTCGGCCGACGGCACGATCCCCGTGGGCCGCAGCGTCGTGGACGGGCAGCTGGGGGCCGCGGTCTGGATCGACGGCGTCCCGGTCCCGGTTCCGCCGGCGCCGGGCCTCGCTCCGACCTGGGCGCACGACATCTCGGACGACGGCGCGGTCGTCGTGGGCAACGGCGACGCAGGGGCAGGAGGCTCGGGCCACGAGGCGTTCGTCTCGGTGAACGGAGCGACCCAGGTTCTCGGCGTCCCGGAAGGCGAGACAGCCGCGGCCGTCGCGGTCGCCTCCGACGGCTCCGTCGTCGTCTTCCATGCCTACATCGCGGGTCAGACCCGAGGCTTCCGCTGGCTGGGCGGCGTCGCGGAGGAGCTGCCGCTTCCTTCGGGCATGACCAGCGCGTCTCCGCGCGACGTCTCGGGCGACGGGTCGCTCATCGTGGGGTCGGCGGGGTCGCCCGCGACGGGAGGGCATCCCATCCTCTGGACCGGATCCGGGCCGGTGATCCTCGAGACCCCGCCGATCCCCGGGAGCACCGGCGCCGTCGCCATCTCGAAGGACGGGACGATCGTCGTCGGCGTCCGGTCGAGCGACAGCACGAGCGCGGCGGTGGCATGGCTCTCGGGCGTGCCCGTGGAGCTCGGCAGCCTCGGGCCCGGGCTCGTCTACCACCTGCCGCGCGACGTCGCGAACGACGGGACGGTGGTCGGAACGGCTGGCGGCGCGGAGGGCGCCGAGGCCTTCGTCTGGCGCCCCGAGCACGGCATCAAGCGGCTCGTCGACGTGCTGCGCGACGAGTACGGCGTCCTCGTGGCGGGCTGGAAGCTGACCGACGCCCAGGCCGTGTCGGCCGACGGCCGGACGATCGTGGGAGACGGCCTGACCCCGGAAGGGACGGGAGCCATCTGGACGGCGCGCCTCGTGACACCCGAGTGCAGGAACGGCCTCGACGACGACGGAGACGGGCTCGTCGACTACGGAGGCGACTCCGGCTGCGAGACGAGCGTCGACCACTCGGAGACGCACGACTGCTCGAACGGCACCGACGACGACGGCGACGGTCACTCCGACTTCCCGGCCGACCCGGGCTGCAGCCGGAGCGCCGACGGGACGGAGCACGCCGCCGGGCTCCCCTGCGACGACGGTCTCGACGACGACGGCGACGGCTACGCGGACTTCCCGGACGACGAGGGCTGCGCGTCGCTGACCTGGCCGAGCGAAGCGCCGGCCTGCAGCAACGGCGCCGACGACGACGGCGACGGCGCCGTCGACGTCGGCCCGGACCTCGCCTGCACGGCGCCGCACGGAACCTCCGAGGCCCTGCGGCCCGTCACCGAGGCGGACGCCGTCGCGCCCGGGGACCACCTCGCGGCGCGCGACCCGACGCTCGGCCTCGACTGGCTGCAGCTCCCCGCGACGGCCGGCCTCTCCTGGGACGAGGTGCGGGCGGGTGCGGGCGGGTGGAGCGCCGCGGGCTGGCGCCACGCCAGCTACGACGAGATGTGCTCCCTCGTGGGTCGGGTGATCTCGAAGGACTACAACTTTCCGTGCTACGGGCTCGAGTACGCGTACTCCTTCGAGCTCCTGCCCGGCTTCGTCGAGCTGGGCCAGCGGCTAGGCCTGACGCAGCTGGTGCCCTGGGCCCCGAGCTCGGCGGGGATCTACTGGAATCCGTACGGGCCTACGGACGTGGCGCACGTCGCGAGCTGGTTCCTGTACGCGGAGCAGCCGAGCGCGTCGTTCTACACCTAC
>Ga0105106_10000927_pt1 | contig 20768 bp, 19 predicted proteins | sample PPLLaktember2015_5_FD_79109 | JGI IMG/M metagenome (GOLD analysis project Ga0105106, IMG submission 79109) | Freshwater sediment microbial communities from Prairie Pothole Lake near Jamestown, North Dakota, USA - PPLs Lake P8 Core (1) Depth... | ecosystem: Environmental > Aquatic > Freshwater >...
CCCCGTACTTCTCCGCCATCACCTTGGTCAACGCCGCCGTCAGCGTCGTCTTCCCATGGTCCACGTGCCCAATCGTCCCCACGTTCACATGCGGCTTCGAGCGAACGAATTTTTCCTTAGCCACGACACACCTCTATCGTCTCTTTCGTTATGGAGCCCACGACCGGAATCGAACCGGTGACCTCGTCCTTACCAAGGACGTGCTCTACCGACTGAGCTACGTGGGCCCAGGTCAACCCGGCTGGAGCGGGTGATGGGAATCGAACCCACGTCATCAGCTTGGAAGGCTGAGGTTCTACCATTGAACTACACCCGCATTCCTTCACGCCGCGCATACGCAGGTAACGTGGGTCGCCAAAGAAGCCGAGCCACCGGTTGTTCGAGCAACACTGGTGGAGGGGGTAGGATTCGAACCTACGAAGGCATGAGCCAGCAGATTTACAGTCTGCCCCCGTTGGCCGCTTGGGTACCCCTCCCAAATTGAGCCGCGTATTTTCGGTTGCGCAGCCCGCGCTGTCAACGCTCGAAGGGCCGCTAAGTCACTGATCCGGGACTGATCCGGATCAGGGTATGCCGTACCCCCGGGCGACCAGAATCGCGAGCAAGGGCAGGATCAGCCAAAGGCCGAGACCGAGGGCAATGCTCGCGCGGACGCGCTCGACCTCCCGGGTCAGGGGTGCGAAGGACGGGGCAGTGCGCGCCTCCCGGTTCCAGCGGATGTACTGCAGGGTCGGTGAAACCGCCATCAGGACTATCACGAGATAGATCGTAATCTTCAACCAGAACAACCGGTTAGCTAGATAGTATGCCGCGTCCTGGCCGTAGTACAGGGCTCGGGCGAGCCCCGTCGCAAGGCTTGCGATCAGGGCAAGTAAGTAGCCGAGATCGACCATCCCGAGGAGCTTCACCTGGGTGCGGTCCGGCATGCGCCGGCACAACCAGTGTTCGGTGAGCAGGAGACCGGCCGCCACGCCGAAGGCGAGCAGGTGCAGCCAGGCGAACAGCGCCGCAATCACCGGCGGACCGGCCGGCACCTCAGTCCCCCACGAGGCGCGCGAAGCCGGCCGCGTCCATGTTGGAACCGCAGACGATGAGCCCCACGCGCCGGCCGGCCAGCCGCTCGCGGAGCGGCCCCAGCAAGGCGGCCGTTGCCGCGGCCCCAGCGGGCTCTACCGCAAGCCGCGCATGCTCAAGCAGGAATCGCATCGCCGCGATCATCTCGGCGTCGTGGATCCGCACGAGATCGTCGATGTGCGCCCGGCACAACGCGAACGATATCGGCAGCGCATACGGCGCGCCGAGACTGTCTGCGATCGTGTCGATCTTCTCGATCCCCTGCGGCGAGCCGGCAGCGAAGCTCCGAAACATCGTGTCGGCGCCATAGGGCTCGACGCCCAGGACTTCGCATTCGGGCTTCAAAAGCTTGATCGCCGTGGAAACACCGGCCGCCAGGCCGCCGCCGCCGATCGGCACAATCACGGCATCGAGGTCCGGCACCTGCTCGAGAAACTCGAGGCCGAGCGTGCCCGTGCCTGTCGCCACACGCAGTCCCTCAAAGGGATGGATCAGCGTGCGCCCTTCCATGTCCTGGATTTCCTGCACGCGCCGAAATGCGGCATGAAAATCGGGCGCCAACTCGACCTCGGCCCCGTAGCGGCGGCACTCCGCCACACGAAACGGATTGGCACCGACCTTCATCACCACCTTGGCGCTCGTGCCGACGGAGCGCGCGGCGAATGCGGCCGCGATCGCGTGATTGCCCGCGCTGATCGCGCAGATGCCACGGCGGCGCTCGGCCTCGCCGAGTGCGAGCATGTTGAGAAGTGCGCCCCGTGCCTTGAAGCTGCCAGTGCGCTGGAAAAGCTCGAGCTTGAGGACCGGTTTCGTGCCGGGCGCGAAGTATGCCTCGACAGCCGGTCCGGAAAGCGATTGAACGGGCGTTTTCAGGATCCGGTCGCCGAGCAATTCCCGCGCCGCGCGAATCTCCGCAAGCGTCAGGCGGCGGGCCGGCTCCAGGCGGTCGTTCATCAGCCGGCATGGTATCGGATCGGCCGCAATCAGCGGCTTACCGCACCGCAAAAAACCGGTTGTCGGGCCGAGCTTTTCAGGTCCCTCGACCATCGGCATACTGAACCGGAACAGAGCTTTGCACGCCTAGAAAAACGCGGGGATCAGGGGTATGGAGCGCCGTCTGCACAGTCGGCATCGCGCCCGCGCCACGGTTTATGTGGTGGCACCGGGGCGTCGTGGATCGCTTTGTAAAGCCCATAACCTGAGCGCGAACGGCGTCTTCGTCGAAACGCGGAACCTCGGCCTCGCGAAAGGCTCCATCGTCGAACTGGCGTTCGCGATCAATCTCGGGGCCGTCACCAAGATTCATCGGCGCAAGGCGATCGTCGCCCATGTCTCGCGGGGCGGCACTGGCCTTAAAATGGAGTGCTACGCGGCGCGCTGAGGCGTCGGCGAGACTCGATTTCCATGTCGGGCAGGGTTCCCGGTCCCGCGGGGGACGGGGACCCTCCCCTTTTTCACGACACGGGGCGATGGCACACCATGGCAAAGATTTACGACAGCATCCTTCAGACCATCGGCCGCACGCCCCTCGTGCGGCTCAACAAGATCGGCCGCGAGCTGCCGGGCAAGATCGTGCTGAAGCTCGAATTCTTCAATCCCTGTGCGAGCGTCAAGGATCGCATCGGGGTCAGCATGATCGAGGCGCTCGAGAAACAGGGCCGCATCAAGCCGAACACGGTCCTGGTTGAGCCGACAAGCGGCAATACCGGCATCGGCCTCGCCTTCGTCGCCGCGGCGAAGGGCTACCGTCTCGTGCTCACGATGCCGGACACGATGAGCATGGAGCGCAGGCGCATGCTGACCGCCTTCGGCGCCGAACTCGTGCTGACGGAGGGCGCCAAGGGCATGAAAGGCGCGATGGCTCGCGCCAATGAAATCGTCGCAAGCGACCCGGACCGATTCCTGCTCGTCGGCCAGTTCAGCAATCCCGCGAATCCCGAGATCCATCGCCGCACGACGGCCGAAGAAATCTGGGAGGACACGGACGGTGCCGTGGACATCCTGATCTCCGGCATCGGCACCGGCGGCACGATCACCGGAGTCAGCGAGGTCATCAAGAAGCGCAAGCCCGATTTTCGCGCGGTTGCGGTCGAGCCGGCGGCGAGCCCCGTGCTTTCCGGCGGTGAGCCGGGTCCGCACAAGATCGCGGGCATCGGTGCAGGCTTCATCCCGGACATCCTGAATACCAAGATCATCGACGAGATCATCCAGGTCACGAACGACCAGGCGGGCGAATACGCGCGCATGCTTGGCCGCGAGGAAGGAATTCTTGTCGGCATCAGTTCGGGCGCCGCGCTTTATGCGGCACTCCAGGTTGCCGCGCGCGCGGAGAACAAGGAGAAGCTGATCGTCGTCGTGATCCCGAGCTTCGGCGAGCGTTATCTATCGACCTGGCTCTATGAGGAGGCTCCTGTCAGTGCGCCACGCATCGTCCCACTCGCCTGAGCAGTCCGCGGGCAGCGATCACGCCGCGCTCGCCAGGGCGTTGACGGCGCCGGGCGACGCAGCAGAGTTTCAGGCGCTGCGAATGGGCAACTGGCCCGACCGCACAGCCGTACTTTCGTCCATCGACCGCCTGCACCGGCTGCTGATTGCGGAAACGCTGTCCATCACGTTCGCCAACGAAACCCCGGAGCGGCGAATCGAACGCGAGCTCGACGAAATCGAGTCCGTGCTCTCAGCACAGATCCGCCTCGCGCTCGAGTTCCCGGCGCGACTCGGGGAAGAGTCTGTTTACGACACCGGGGGGCTGGATGCGGTGGCGAAGCAGCTGGTGCGCAAGCTGCTCGCGGAGCTGCCTCGACTGCGCGAGCGTGTCTTCGAGGACGCCCGCGCGGCCTGGCGCGGCGATCCTTCCTGCCGCCACCCGATCGAAGCGCTTTATGCGTTTCCCGGCATCTTCGCCGTGGCGCGTCACCGCATCGCGAACATCCTCTACCACCTCGAGGTGCCGCTCTTGCCGCGCCTGATCGCGGAGAATTCGCACCATCGCACCGGCATCGACATCCACCCGGGCGCGAGCATCGGTCGCGAGTTCTTCATCGACCATGGCACCGGCGTCGTGATCGGCGAGACCGCGGTGGTCGGCAACCGCGTGACGCTCTACCAGGGCGTGACGCTCGGGGCAAAGAGTTTTCCCGTGGACGGCACCACGGGCCGCCTCGTGAAGGGCCTGCCGCGGCATCCGATCGTCGAGGACGACGTCACGATCTACGCGAGCGCGACCGTGCTCGGACGCATCACCGTCGGCCGCGGCAGCATCATCGGCGGCAACGTATGGCTCACGCACAGCGTGCCGCCCAACTCACGCATTGCGCAGGCGGCACCACAGCAAGGCGGTTTTGAGCACGGCGCAGGTATCTAGGAACCGGGGGACTGGCGATGAGCCGAAGGATTTCCCGCCGTGAGTTCAACCGCCTGGCGGCAGCCACCGGTGCGCTCGCACTGGCTCCGTTCGGCAACGCGACATCGCAAGTCCGTTTCGCCTCCCCGCCATTCCAGCTCGGCGTCGCATCGGGCGATCCGTCCGCCGATGGATTCGTGATCTGGACGCGGCTCGCGCCCGAGCCCTTCGACACTGGCTATCTCGGCCAGACAATCTTCGAAGTTACGTGGGAAGTCGCCGAGGACCCGGGCTTCGCCCGCATCGCGAAACAAGGCGTCGCCTGGGCACGGCCGCACATCGCGCATGCCGTGCACGTCGTGGTGGACGGTCTCGGGTCCGGCCACGAATATTTCTACCGCTTCAGAATCGGGCGCTATGAATCCGCCGCAGGCCGCGCGCTGACCTGCCCCGCGCCGGACGCGGAAGCTACGACGCTCCGGTTTGCGTTCGCCTCCTGCGCGCATTACGAGCAGGGTTACTTCTCAGCCTACCGCTACATGGCCGAGGACCGTCCCGACCTGATCCTGATGCTCGGGGACTACATCTATGAGGATGCCTGGGGCGACCGGCGCGTGCGCCTGTTTGATCCCCTGGAAGCGGTCACCCTCGCCGATTACCGGCGCCGCTATACGCAGTACCGCACGGATCCGGATCTGCAGGCCGCGCACGCGGCCTGCCCCTGGCTAGTGACCTGGGATGACCACGAAGTCGACAACGATTACGTCGGCATGACGAGCGAACACGAACTTTGCGGCGGCGCGGCGGTGCGCGATGCGTTTCCCGCACGCCGCGCGGCTGCTTATCAGGCGTGGTTCGAACACATGCCGGTGCGGCCGTCGCGTCTTTCGCCCGAGATGGCCGTTCGAATCTATGGCACCGTCGACTGGGGCCGGCTCGCGCGCTTCTACGTGCTCGACACGCGGCAGTATCGCTCGGTGCAGGTGTGTCCAAACCTGCCGACGGTGCAGCGCTGCGATTTCGAAAAGGGCCGCAAGATCCTGTTCGGCGGCGCGGGCGGCGCCAACTTCATCGACCCGCAGGAGCCCGCCTGCAAGGCGGCACTCGCGGATCCTGCGCGCACCGTGCTCGGCGAGGAACAGGAGCGCTGGCTGGACGACGCGCTCGCGGGCAGCGGGGCCGCCTGGAACCTGCTAGCGCAAAACGTGATGCTGATGACGATCGCCGAAGGCACGGTGGACTCGCCGCGCCATTACAGCGATGCGTGGGCGGGCTATCCACCCGCGCGCGAACGCCTGTTCGCCTCACTCGCAAGGCACCGTGCCTCGAATCCCGTCATCCTGACGGGCGACATACATTCCTTTTGGGTCAATGAAGTCGCGAACGCCGCGGGCCGGCCGGTTGCCGTCGAACTCGTTGCCTCGTCGATCGCGACCAGCACCTACGACAAGTCCGCGGTGCTGCCGCTAAACCCCGGCGCGAAGTTCCACGACGGCCTGCACAACGGCTATGTGCGCTGCGAACTCGGCCGCGAACGGCTACAGGCTGACATCGTCACGATCGACGAGCGCGCGGATCCCAGGAGCGGGCGACAGGTCGCGGCTTCGTTCGAGATCCGGGCGGGCGACCCGCACGCGCGGCGTATCGCAGGCACCTGACGCCTTGATCGGCGCGCCCGGAACGGCCGGGCGCGCCGATAGCGGCACCGGCGGCCGCGCGATCCGCGGGCGGCCGGAACCCCCGAGTGAGCGAATAAAGTTCCGGCTGAGCGAGCAAGGGGAGATTCCGGCCGCCCGCGGATCGCGCGATTCGTGGTGCCGGCGGAGGGAGTCGAACCCCCGACCTGAGGTTTACAAAACCACTGCTCTACCAACTGAGCTACGCCGGCGGCGGTCGGCATTTTAGCCCGGCGGCGTGGTGTTTCGCCGGCCGGCGCCCATATGGACCAGAAGACCAAGCAGCGCCATCGCCCAGACGATCACCGAACTGGACGGCAAGTCCGTCACGACTGACAAGGCAAGGCCGACGACGTAGCTCGCAAATCCCAGCAGGTAACCGGCCAGAAGCTGGCGATTGGCGGCCATACGATAGGTCGCAACCGCCGGCACGATCAGACTCGTGAAGACGAGATACACGCCGACCAGCTGAACCGAGGCGGTCACCATGACCGCGAACATCAGGTAGAACCCGATCCGTCCGATCCGTTCGCGCCACAGGAACCAGACGACCGCGAAGATCGCCGTCAGGATCGCCGTGCGGATCAGCTGGGTGTCCGAGACCCAGAGGATCTGGCCGGACAGGAGGTCCTTCAGGTTTTCGCCGCCGTGCGGATCGTTCGCGAGGAGCAGGATTTGCGCGGCGGATGCCAGCACGAACAGGATTCCTATCAGTGCTTCTTGGGCCTCCGGCCGTTTGCGTTCGGTCCAGGTCAGCAAAATCGCACCCGCGAGCGCCGCAGCACCCGCGGCTGCTTGCGCGGTCCATCCGTCAACCGGCAGGCCGAAGCTGCTGGCCGCGATCACGCCGAGTCCCGCGACCTGCGCGATCGCAAGATCGATGAACACGATGCCACGTGCGAAGACCTGTTGTCCGAGCGGAACGTGCGAGACGACGACCAGGAGGCCCGCGATCAGGGCCGGCCACAGGATGCTCATTTCCATCGAGAAAAGGCTCATTGCGCAGCACTCAACAGGCGATCGATCGTGTCGTCGAACAGGCCGAAGAGGTCCTTCGCGGCGGGCGTTCCTCCGACCGAGTACGGCAGCACGACCGTCGGCGCCTTGATGCGCTCCGACAGCCATTTTCCGGCCTTCGGATCGTTGTACGCATTCAGGAGGATCATTCGCGGAGGCGTCTCGGCCAGGCGCGTCACGAGTTGCCCGAGATAGCCCGCGCTGGGCGGAACGCCGGGTTTCGGCTCGATGGAAGCGAGTTCTTTCAAGCCGAGCCAATGACACAGGTAGGCCTGGTCGCGATGCATGATCACGACCGGCAGGCCCTTGAGCGGTGCCGCGCGGCTTTCCCATCGAACGATGGCCTGGCCCCAGCGCTCGGCAAAATTGCGGCCGCGCTCAGCGTAGAAAGCGGAACCCGCCGGGTCCAGCGCGGACAGCTTGGCGGACAGCGCTTTTGCAACGACAGCAATGTTCCGCGGATCGAGCTGCACGTGCGGATTGCCCTGCGGATGGATGTCGCCGAGCGAACGGTCCAGGCTCGACGGAACTTCGATCAATTGCAGGTGGGCGGCGGCTTCGAAGTAGCCCGGCGCGCCCCGCCGGACACGGGCGTTGCCCGACTCCTGCAGGAGCACCGGCAACCAGCCGACTTCGAGCTCGGCGCCGTTCGCCACGACGAGATCCGCGGTCCGCGCGCGCGCGACCAGGCTCGGTTTCGCGTCGACGCGATGCACGTCCTGCAGGGCGCTCGTCGCGACATAGACATCAACGCGTTCGCCGCCAAGCTCCGTCGCGAGCGCGCCCCAGTCGGCGGTCGTGGCGAGGATCCGCACCGCGGCCTGTGAGGGCAGTGCCAGGCCCAGTAACAGCAGCGCCAGGGCGCCGCGAGTGAAGTATTTCATGTGGGCGGCTCCTAGTATTTGTGCGCGCCGTGGGCGCCAATGCCAAACAGGTACTGCAGCTGCAGCTGCCGGTCCGTTTCACCCTCATCACGCGCCTCATCCCAGGCGTATTGCAGGCGCCAGCGCGTGAACTCGCTCGGGTTCCAGTCGAACATCACGGTCGTGCGGCGCGGGTCCCCTGACAACAGGGCCGGGAACGCCTCCGCAGGCAGGACGCCGGAGGACACCAGCGCAATCTGGGGCGTGCCGGAATCGAGCGAGTCGTAGCGAAGCCCGGCGCGCCAACGCGGCCGGAACTGGTACACGCCCTGCACATACCAGCCCGATTGATCACTGCGATAGGAATCTGCGAGCGCGGCATTTTCCGTATCGAAAACCAGGTCTCCCGTCTCCTGACGCTTCAGGTACTCGCCCTGGATCTTCAGCAGCCGGCGCGCGGCGTTTCCGTCGGGCGCCCACTTGAAGACCGCATCCGCCACCCAGGTGCGGGACCGGCCCGTGAATGCGTTCAGTACGGGCTCGCCGAGCGCGTCCGTGTCCGCGTACTCGCGATCCTCGGCATCGAGCTCGATCCACGCCCCGCCCAGGCGCCAACTGGCGTTGTCGCCGAGGTCGCCACCCAGGTGCGCGAACAAGGTCGTGCCATTCAATCCATTGCGCGAACGCCGCGTGCCCGGAAACGCATCGCCGTTGCCGGTCTCTGCGCCGAACTCGAGGAAGAGATCGGTGGGCGCGACCCATTTCAGCTGCAATCCGTCCTGCGAGCGCTGGTTGGCAAAAAACGCCTGGTAGGCCAGGGGCTGGTCCGCGAAGTCCCAGGCATGCGCATGAACTTCATTCAGGTAACCGAACCCTGAAAAGAACCGGCCGCCCTTGAGCGTGAAGCCCGCGGGCAGCGACGACGTGCGGAAAAAGGCTTCTTCGACCTCGATCTCGTCCTCGCCAGTGATCGCGGCGGACAGGCTCGCCGAAAAATACGGATCGACGCTCGCCGACAGCGTGAGTTCGGACTCGCCGAGACTGATGCTGCGCTCACCCGGTCCGATCTCGCCGCCGTTCGGCATGAATCCGGCGATCGCCCAGTCCGCCGGATCGCGGGAAGTGTCGGCGTAGCTGCCGGCAAGCACGAGCGAGATCGCGGGATTGAAGGCCGACGCGTTGCTTGCGGCGCTTGCAGCCGGTGCCGGTTCCGGCGCCGCCGCCACGGTCGCCGTGGCCTCGAGCTGTCCGATACGCGATTCGAGCGCCTCAACTCTCGCGCCGTAATCGGCTTTCAGTGCCTGCAGTTCGGCGCGCAGTGCCGCAACATCATCGTCCGCGTGAACGATTGCGGGCGCGACGGCGAAGCCGACGGCCATCAGCGCCGCAATGGGCTTGAAACCATGCATGACGGTGTCCTCGTCTCAAAGTAACGAACTCCGCCCGCGCAACGCGGACGGGGAATCCCTGCTTTAGACGAGTGCGGGAGGAGCGCGGGAGCGGAATGCCCGGAAGGGCGCCTGACGAAAACCGGAAACGACGGGCTCAGGGACGATCGTCACCCAGGCTACGGAAAGGGCAGGCAGCAGGGGTGCAGGCGCGCCCACGGCGATCTGCAACTGCGATGAAACGAGACAGGCGCCACATCCGCGCGCCACGCCCAGGCGCTCGACGGGATCCGCGAGCGGATGCGAATAGACATGCACCTCGACGCCGAATTGCGCGACGAGCAATGCCAGGGCCAGCACGCGGCCAATCAGCCGGTAGCGTTTTCCAGTCAGGAACAGATCCTCCGATCGCAGCATGAGTATCCGCCAGACCGGCCTGACCGGCAATTCAGCCTAATCTGCATCCGCCCCGCAGGGTTTGACTTCGAGCCGCAGGATACGCCCGCCCTCGCCCTGCAGGCGTGCGGCATCCGGCAGTTGCGCCGGCGGCACCACGTCCACGTCGATCCAGTACACGGTTCCGCTGCGCTCGCGATCGACGATGCGCGGCGCGAGGCCGAGTGCTTTCACGTCGTCGAGGCGGCGCAGCGCACGCTGGCGTTCGCTGAAGAGGCCCAGCGAGATCGTGATGTCGCGGCCGTCGCCCGGCATCGCATAGGCATCGCCGACGCCGAAACGCCGCAGGCGCTCGATGATGCCGTTGGCAGCCGTCCGGTCAGGCACGCCATCGAGCGTCACCCAGTATCCCTTCCAAACGACGCCCTCGCCCGCGCGCTGGCGCGGCTGCAGCTTGTTCTCGCGAAGGAGCGTCGAGGCACGCGCCGCGTCCGTCAGGTCGGTAAACGGCCCGAGGCTCAGGCAGTTGTTTCCCGGCCGCGAGGCCGCGCGCCCGGACGCCTTGTCGGGCGTCGCCTCGCGCGCGAGCTGGAGCCCGGGTCCGGGCGTGCTCGTCGTGGCAATGACCGCCGCCGCGCCATCGGGCGAGGCAACCCAGTGTGTCCACCCGTACCAGGCGAGGTTCGCGAACAGCAGCAGGGCGAATGCCAATCGCATCGTTGCGAATCTATCACCGAATCGGTCTGACGCTCACTTCCCCCGACAGTACGCGGCGTCTCGCGCCGTCGACGTCCACGAGCAGCGCGCCGTCGGTGTCGACGCCGCACGCGAGCCCCTCGAGCGACTGGTCGCCCTGGATGACGCAGACCGGGTGGCCGGCGAGTGCATCGGCGTCTTGCCACTCCTCCGCGAAGGCAGTCATTCCACGCGCGCCGAACTCGATGAGCGCGAGCGCGAGTTCGCTGATCAGGGCCGAAGCCACCTGGTTCCGGCCCGGGAGCGCACCGAGCGACGCAAGATCCACCGCGTTCACGCCCTCGGCGCGGAGAGCGTCGCGGGTCGTTTGCGGGAGCTGGACGTTGATTCCGACGCCGACGACAAAGTACGCCGGTCCGGCCGCCTCGCCGCGCAGGTCGATCAGGATTCCGCCGAGCTTGCCGTCGCGGTGGACGACGTCGTTCGGCCACTTCAGAGACAGATCCGCGAACCCGAGCCGCCGTAGCGCACGGAGCACTGCGACACCCGCGGCGAGCGACAGGGCGCCGAGGGTCGCCGGCGCATCGCGGTAACTCCAGTTGACCGAGAGGCAGAGTCCCGAGGCAAACGGCGCGACCCAGCGCCGGCCGCGACGGCCGCGGCCCGCGGTCTGGAATTCGGCCAGGCAGGAATCAAAACGTCCCGGCGGCGGCACGTCGGCGGCGAGCAGGCGATCGCTCGTCGATTCAAGCTCCTCGTGCACTTCGAGCTTGCGGAGGCGCTCCGCCGAGGCCAGCGGCAAGGAGTCGCGGATCCGTGCGGCATCGAGCAGGTCGAGCGGCGCCGGCAGGCGGTAGCCGCTGCCCGGACGCGCCTCGAGCGCAATGCCCCAGTCGCCCAGCTGCCTGAGCCGCTTCCAGACGGCGGCGCGCGAGATCGACAGCGCAGCGGCGAGTTCCTCGCCGGAGTGACGCTCGCCATCCGCAAGCAGCCGCAGCAATTCGCCGCGCCGGCTCATCGCTCCCGCTCCCGCGGACCAAACAACCAGAGCCGGTTCGAGTGCGGCTCGGTCCCGGCCCGCATGCGCACGATGTTGCTGCGGTGCGCCCAGGCGACGAGCACCGCCATGGCAAGCGAAAACACGAGCAGCGGGGTGGCATCCGGGTCGGTCAGCGCGATGGCGGCTGGCACGGAGACCGCGCCCGCAATCGTGGCGAGGGCAACGTAGCCCGTCAGCATCACGACGACGAGCCAGCCCGCGATCGCGAACGCTGCGAGGACCGGCACGAGGGCAAGCAGTGTGCCGATGAGCGTCGCGCCGCCCTTGCCGCCGCGAAAACCGAAGAACTGGGGCCAGACGTGACCCACGATCGCGGCGGCCGCGCAGGAGACCGCAAGCCAGTCGCGGTCAATCGCAGGATCGGCCGCGATGCCCGGAATCTCGAGGGTCGGCAGGCAGCCGGCCGCGAACCAGCCTTTGCCCACGTCGATCAGTACGGTGATTGCGGCGAATCCGATCCCCTGGGTGCGAAGCGCATTCGTACCGCCCGGGTTGCCGCTGCCCTGCTCGCGGATGTCGACGCCGCGGAACCGGCCGACGAGCAGCGCGCCCATCAGCGAGCCGAGCAGATAGCCGATCAGCGTCTTGAGGCCGAGTTCCAGCAATTCCTGCGGCTCCCGGGTCGAACGGGCGCCGATCTTAGCATCGGCCGTCGGCACCCGAGCGCGGCAGGAACACCTCGGCAATCATGCAGCGCACGCTGCCGCCCCCATGCCGCTCGATGGTCGGTATCGGGGCCGTGACGATCGCAGCAAATTTCTCGAGCCTGCGCCGCGTCCCGGGCGACAGGCTGTTCCACGCCCTATCGGATGCGGCGATCAGCGGGCGGCCATCCGAGGAGCGAAGCGCAAGCAGGTTGCCGGCGAAGCCGTGCATTTCGTCGATGCTGATCTCGACCGGCTCGTGCCCCGCCTCTGAAAGTTCCCTGAGTACAAGCGTACGCTCGCCCGCATCCGGGATGGCCGCGGCACATACGACGGCGAATCGCTCGCCAACCGCCATCAGCACGTTCGTGTGATACGCGGGCCTTCCGTCCGGTCCGAGCGCATCGAAGGCGACGATGCGATAGCCGAGCCGCGCGGCGAATTCGGCGAGCGCCGCGGCTGTCGTTCGCGGAGAGCGGCAGGCATAGGCGATGCGATGACAGCGATCGAGCACGAGACTGCCCGTACCCTCGAGAAATTCGCCGCGCGCCTCGAACGGACTGAGATCGATCGTGCGCGATACCTCGAATCCGGCCTCGCGCAGCTGCGCGATCGGCGCCTCGCGCCGCTCGGCGCGCCGGCTCGGCGCCATCATCGGGTAGAGGACGACACTGCCGTCCGCGTGAAAGCTGACCCAGTTGTTCGGAAAGCAGGCGTCGGGCTTCGGCGGCTCCGTAGTATCATCCGCGACCTGGACCTCGACGCCCGCGCCGCGAAGCCGCGTCACCAGCCCATCGAATTCGAGTTTCGCGGCGTCAGCCGCAGCCGCCGTCGCGCCGCCCTGCTGAAAGCGGTTTGAATCGGCGGTTTCCGCATTCGCGCCGAAGCGCAAAGGCCGGATCATCAGCACCGCGTCGGCACATTGCCGTTCGGTTTCTGGCCTCGCCGTCATTGGGCGAGTCTAGCAAGGTGAGTGCCCGGGAAAAGAAAAGGCGCGGCGGTCGTCCGCCGCGCCTTCCACAGGACCCGTCCGCCTCAGAACTCGATGCGGAAGCCGAGCTGGACACGCCAGACCGAGGGCAGCGAGGAAATCGTATTGAACGGCGCGACCGGGCCGGTTTGTCCCGAACGCGGCCGGTAGACATAGCAGCTAGCAGCGCCATTGGGGCAACCCGCCGTCGCAATCCGGTTCACGTCGGCAACCGGCGTGAAATACGGGAAGCTGACCTGGCGGAGCTGGCCCCAATCACTGTTCAGCAGGTTCGCAACGTTCTCGATGTCGACCGTCACGATGCCGCGCGTCTTGCGGAAGATCGGCAGTTCCTGCGCGAAGCGGAGGTCGAGTATCGACAGCCAGGGGCTCGTATGCGAGTTGCGCGGCATGATCTTGCCGCGCCACTTGCTGAGGCCCTGCTGGTCGATATAGGCCTCCATGTTCGACGCGAACTGCGCGGCAGCGGCATTCGCGGAGGTGAATGATCCGGGTCCCGCACATCCCGCGACGCCGCCTGCGATGTCTGCGTCGCTGCAGGCTGCTTCGAATATGACGTCGCCGTCCGGCACGTAGAACAGGTGCCGCTGACGCGAAGCCTGGCGCGGATCGCCCCAGACCAGCGAGCCGCTGCCGAAGGTATAGCTGTATGGCCGGCCCGAACGGCGCTCGCCCACGAGGGAAACGCTCGTCTCGTAGTCTCCGAAGAAGGCCTTCCGCCAGGTGAAGGCGCCCTTGAACTGGTGTTCGATTTCGTAATTCGAGGTCTCGAGCCCCGGGTTGTTCGGATCGGAAACGGCGACGTTGTCCCAGTTGGACGACGCCGTCGAGCTCGTGCCCGGGTTGACGTCCTTGATGTCCTGGTAGCCATAGCCGAGGTAGGCATCGAAGCGGCCCGCACCCGTGCGCCAGGTCTTGCTGGCATCGATCGTGAAGACCGTGCCCTCGCCTTCGCTCGTATTGGTGAGCATGAGGTCCTGGATCGACCCGCTCGTGCGCCCGTCCGCATTCGGGGCGTAGATCGGCCTGCCGTCCGGCGCCGTGCCGACCTGGTTGAGGCGGATGTCCTGCCAAAGGACCTCGTCATTGACGCGCGAATAGATCAGGTCCGCGGTCATCTCGATGTCCCAGGGCAGCGTGTGGGTAATGCCCAGGTTCCAGCGATACTGCGAGGGAATCTCAAAGTTTGGGTCTATTGAATTGACCGGACCATCACCGCGCAAGGTCGTGTTGAAGTCGAGCACTTCCTGCGGGATGTTGAATCCGTCGACGCCCGTCAGCGCGCCAGCCAGTTGCGGATTCGTGAATGCGTTGACGTCCGTGCGGACGACGGTCACGCCGTCGTTCGAGAAGCTGTTCGAGATCCAGACGTTCGGCGTGCCGCCGCCGAACAGGCCAAAGCCACCGTAAACCGTCGTTTCCGGCGTCCACTGCCAGTTGAAGCCGACACGCGGCATGATCAGGTCGCGCCCGTCAAGAGTCGACTGGTTGTTGAAACCGTAACGGTTGGTGAAATTCGTGTTCAGCAACGGCTGGTCGCTGCTCGAGAACATATCCATCCGCACGCCGGCCTGGAACTTCAGGTCAGGCGTCGCCTGCCACTCGTCCTGCACATAGATGCTGTCGACGTCGTAGCCGAATGTGGCAGCGCCGTCGGCAGCGCTATTGGTGAACGAGTTGCCGTAGCTCAGGCTGGTCGCCACCTGGCTCTCGAAGTCCGTGATGCTCCCGAAAACCCACTGCCCTTCGCTCCGGGGCACGAACACGTTGAAGATGTCGAGCATCTCCCGCTCGTAGCCGAACGTCAGGGTGTGGTCGCCCAAGAAGAAGTTGCCTTTCAGCTTGATGGCGTCGAGATCGTTCGTCAGCGCATTCGCATGACGGAATTCGTCGGATCCGATGAACATGGTGCCGCCCGTTGGCGTGCGGATCTGCATTTCACCGAAATCCGTGCCGAACAGCGAAACCTGCGCCGTATCGACTTCCTTGCGCGCCAGCTTGACCTCGGTCGAGAAGTACTCGTTCCAGTCCGAGAACAGCTGAAAGGACGTCGACTCCATGAGGATTGCGCGGTCATACCAGTTCGAGGGCGCGCCGAGGCGGTTGGTCGATGGATTGTTGTTCGTTGTGTTGACGGTGAGCTCGTTACCTTCCGTGCGCTGGTAGGCGAGCGTCGCGCGGTGCGCGTCGCTGATGTTCCAGTCGAGCTTGGCCAGGATCTTCTCGTCTTCCTCCGGCGCCGAGGACAGCGTCTCGCCGACGTCGAAGCCGTACACGTCGAGGCCGATCTGCCGGACCTGGTCGTACTCGGCCTGGGTGACGCCCGAAACCTCGACCGGAAAGCCCGAACCCGCAGGGCCGATGTCCTGAGGCGCCGTGCGATCGAGCTTCTCATAGGACAGGAAGAAGAACAGCTTGTCCTTGATGATGGGACCGCCGAAGGTTCCGCCGTAGATCTCCTCGTCGAAGGTAATATTGACCTCGGTATCCTTGGTCCGGTCACCGAGCATGCTGTCGTCGCCCGTGTAATAGAAGGCGGACCCGCTGAACTCGTTGGTTCCCGACTTGGTCACCATGTTGATCGTCGAGCCGCGGAAACTCGCATACTCGACCGAGAACGGCGCCGTCAGGACCGACACCGCCTCGATGGCATCCACCGACAGCGGGCTGCGCTGGGTCGGATAGCCGTTGTTGTTCAAGCCGAAATCGTCGCTCTGCCGGACGCCGTCGACCGTAATGGTGTTGTAGCGGTTGTTGACGCCCGCGATTTCGAGCGCATCGGAATTGGTCGGGTCGATCCACGCCTTCGGGTCGATGCGCACCACGTCCTTGATGTCGCGGCTGATGGACGGCAGTTCACGCACGTCCTGTGAGCTGAACCGACTGCCCGCACCGATAGTCACGTCGCGCTCCGAGACGCCCACGACCTCGACGCCCGCGAGCTGGGCGATCGGCTGCGCAACGAGCGTAACGGACGTGCGCTCCGCGAGCCGCGTATACAGGTCCTCGACGATCGCTTCCTGCATGTCCGTGGCCTGCGCCGTGACGCGATAGGGCCCACCGACGCGAAGTCCAGTCACCGAAAACTGTCCGGTGGCCGAAGTTGTCGTGCGCGCAGAAGTACCAGACGGTAGGTGCACGATCGTCACATCCGCCCCCGGGATCGGCTGGCCGTCCGCGCCGACGACGTATCCGTTCAGTTGCGCCGTGGTTTCCTGCGCCACGGCGAAGGGTGCAACGAGGGCGACGGCGATGCCCGTACCCATCGCGATGGCCGGAGCGGAAAGTATCGACGAGACGGCGGCGGCGAGACGAACCGAGCGGCGACGGTCGGACATGGATACAGCTCCCCTTAGTTTCATGAAAGCAACAAGTACCGGCGTTGCGCCAGCATCAGCGTAGGGCCGGAATGTTACAACCTGTCAGCTGCGGAATGCGACTTGAAATTGGCCTGTTGCGCGCGCTCCACAAGGCATCGCCGTAGTCCCACCGGTGGCTGGCCGCGATTCCAGCAGCGACAACGGCTTGGGGCGATTTCCTCGGCGGGGAATCAGGACGATGCGGGGAGTACAGACTCAGCCGACGAGCCGCGTCGCCGCTTTCTCCGCAATCATGATTGCGGGTGCATTGGTATTGCCCCCGACGATTGTTGGCATCACTGAGGCATCGACGACAGACAGGTTCTCGAGACCCCGGACCCGAAGCGCCGGATCGACGACTGCCATCACATCGATGCCCATCCGGCAGGTTCCGACCGGATGATAGATCGTATCGGCGCGCCGGCGCATGCGGGCAACCAGGGCGTCGTCGTCCTGGCCGTCGGCAAAGAGCTCCGCGCCGCGATGCGGCGCGAGCGGTGCGCCCTCCATGATTTCGCGAGCCTTTTTCACCCCGGCCAGGAGCGTCTTGACGTCGGCATCGTCGGCCAGGAAGTTCGGGTCGATGCGCGGCGCATCGCGGGGATCCGGGGAGCGGAGCCCAACACTCCCACGGCTTTGCGGGCGGAGCACCGCGACGTGGCAGGAGATGCCGTAGCCGTAGTGCAGGCGGCGGGCATGGTCATCCACGAGACCGTTGACGAAATGCAGCTGGACGTCCGGTCGCTCGATGCCGGGCCGCGTGCGTAGAAATGCCCCGGCCTCGGCAAAGTTCGTCGTCAGGAGCCCCTTGCCGCGGCAACGCCACTGGAAATAGCCCGGCACCGCGCGAAGCGCCGTACCGAGCGTGATGCCCATCAGGGACCGGTCCGACGAGCCGTACACCAGGGCGAGATCCACATGGTCGACGAGATTGGCGCCGACGCCCGGCAGCTCGTGCAGCAGGGGAATTCCATGGCGTCCCAGTTCCTCGCGCGGGCCGACGCCGGACAGGTGCAGGAGCTGCGGCGAGCCGAAGACGCCGGCCGCGACAATCACCTCGCGGCCTGCATCGATGCGCGCGCGGCCTCCGGGCCCCTCGACCTCGACGCCCGCGGCGCGGCGCCCCTCGAACACAATGCGCGTGGCATGCCGCCCCGTCAGCACCGTCAGGTTCGGGCGGGCGATCACCGGATGCAGGAACGCGACCGCCGTGCTGCAGCGCCGGCCCCGGCGCTGGGTCACCTGATAGAGCCCTGCCCCATCCTGCGTGGCGCCGTTGAAATCGTGGTTCGGCGGCAGTCCGGAACGGATCGCGGATTCGACGAAGGCATGCGAGGCCGCCACGGGACTCGCCAGGTCCGAAACCGCCAGTTCGCCGCCGGTGCCGTGATACTGATCCGCGCCGCGCGCCTGGTCCTCGGAGCGGCGGAACAGAGGCAGTACCGCATCATAGGACCAGCCCGGATTTCCGAGCGCCGCCCAGTCGTCGTAGTCGCTGCGATGACCGCGCATGTAGATCATCGCGTTCATCGAACTGGAGCCACCAAGCGTGCGCCCGCGCGGCTGGTAGCCGCGCCGCCCGTTGAGGCCGGACTGTGGCTCCGTCTTGTAAGCCCAGTTCATGTGCCGCGTTGGCAGCATCCCGAGAATTCCCGCCGGAATGTGGATCAACGGTGAGCGGTCGCGGGGCCCCGCCTCGATCAGGCAGACCGTGCGCGAGGGATCCGCGCTCAGGCGATTGGCCAGTACGCAGCCCGCGGAACCGGCGCCTACGATTACAAAGGCGAATCGCACGCCCGACAGCTTGCCGCCGATGCAGCCGAATGCAAGAGTGACATGAGATGCCTCCTGCTTCCGCCGAGCTCCAGCCGCATCCTGCGAGCCCCTGTGGCGCGATCCTTCGTTTCACCGCTTCAATCGAAACGGCCACGCCCCTGGATGAATTGAACATTTCCTACCGGATCGAGGGCGCGATCGACCGCTTGCGGCTGCCCGGATCCGGAACCGCGCTTCGCATGGACGGTCTCTGGCAACATAGCTGCTTCGAGGCATTCCTCAGGGCCGATGCGAACGTTAGCTACCACGAATTCAATTTCGCCCCGTCCGGCGACTGGGCGGCATACCTCTTTGCGTCGCGCCGCGCGGGACGACAATCGCCCGCAATGCCGGCGCCGCGAATGGAGTTCCGCCGCGGCGCGGAGTTCTGCGAAATGAATGTCGCGATTCCGCTCACTGCCTTGCCGGATCTCGCCGAGGCGGGGGTGCTTCAGGCCGGGCTCGCCGCCGTGATGGAAGACACAGGTGGCCGGCTCTCGTACTGGGCGCTCGCGCATCGCGGGGCACAGGCGGATTTTCACGATCCGGCGACATTCACCCTGCGGGTGGCGCGATGAAGTTCGGCATCGACCGGCTGCTTCTCGACCGTGCCGTCCGCAAGCCGCTCGACGGGCGACGCGTGGCGCTGCTCGCCCATCCCGCGTCGGTCACGGCAGATCTCACGCATTCAATCGATGCGCTCGCGAACCACGAAGACTTCCAGCTCGCCGCCGCCTTCGGCCCGCAGCATGGTTTGCGCGGCGACAAGCAGGACAACATGGTCGAGTCGGATGACTACACGGATCCGACTCTCAAGATTCCGGTCTTCAGCCTCTACGGCAAGGTCCGTCGCCCGACGCCGGCGATGCTGGAGAACTTCGACGTGCTGCTCGTCGATCTCCAGGACCTCGGCTGCCGCGTGTACACCTTCGTCACGACGCTGCGCTACGTGCTCGAAGCCGCCGCACGCACGGGCAAGGCCGTGTGGGTTCTCGATCGCCCGAACCCCATCGGCCGTCCGGTCGAAGGGCTGCTGCTCAAGACCGGCTGGGAAAGTTTCGTCGGGGCGGGACCGATGCCGATGCGACACGGACGCACGCTCGGGGAACTCGGCGAATGGTTCGTGCGCCAGCTGAAGCTCGACGTCGAGTACCACTACGTCGCAATGGATGGCTGGCGGCCGGCGCAGTCGCCCGGCTACGGCTGGCCGCAGGGCGAGCGTGCGTGGATCAACCCAAGTCCGAACGCGCCGAATGTCTCGATGGCGCGCTGTTATCCCGGCACGGTGATGATCGAGGGCACGACGCTGTCGGAGGGTCGCGGAACGACGCGGCCGCTCGAGCTATTTGGCGCGCCCGATCTCGATGCGGACAAGCTGCTCGCCAACATGCGCGCGCTCGCGCCCGACTGGCTCGCCGGTTGCCGACTGCGGCCCTGCTGGTTCGAACCGACCTTTCACAAGCATGCCGGCAAGCTCTGCGCGGGCATCCAGATCCACGTCGACGATCCGGGATACAACCATTCGAAGTTCCGGCCCTGGCGGCTCGTGGCCCTCGCGCTCAAGGCGATACGCCTGATCGCACCCGACTATCCGTTGTGGCGCGAGTTCGCGTACGAGTACGAAACCACGCGCCTTGCAATCGACCTGATCAGCGGCGGACCGACACTCAGGGAATGGGTAGACGATTCCGCGGGTACGCCCGGCGATCTCGACGAGCTCGCACGGCAAGATGAAAACGAATGGCAGTCGAAGGAGTGAATCGATGAGGACACGGATTCTGGGGTTGGCGCTTGTCGCAGGACTGCCGCTCACGGCTGGCGCCGAGGTGAAGTTTGCGACCGCCGATGCCTTCCTGATCGAGCAGCGCTTCACGATCGCAGCCCCGGCGGCGAAAGTCTGGGAATCGCTGCAGCATCCGGAGCGCTGGTGGCCGGCGGATCACACCTGGTCGGGCAAGCGCGAAAACCTGAGCCTCGTCGCCGAGACGGGCGGTTGCTTCTGCGAGCGCTGGGACGGCAACAGCGTCGAGCACGGTCGCGTGGTCATGGTGCTCAAGGAAAGGATGCTGCGGCTCGATGCGGCGCTCGGCCCATTGCAGGAGATGGCGATCTCGGGCGTCATCACGGTTGCGCTAGAGGAGAAGGACGGCGCGACGAACGTCGTCGTCACGCATCGCGTCAGCGGCGACCCGGCGCACAAACTCGATCAGCTCGCGCCGATTGTAGATCAGGTGAACGGAATCCAGTTCGGGGGGCTGGCGGCGAACGCCGCGAAGCCCTGATAAAAAAACCCCCCGACGTTTCCGTCGGGGGGTTCATGTGGGATCCTGGCAGTGACCTACTCTCACCTGGCCTACGGCCAAACTACCATCGGCGCAGAGCGTTTTCACTTCCGAGTTCGGAATGGGATCGGGTGGTTCCCGCCCGCTATGACCGCCAGGAAAAC
>Ga0105106_10000929_pt1 | contig 20762 bp, 20 predicted proteins | sample PPLLaktember2015_5_FD_79109 | JGI IMG/M metagenome (GOLD analysis project Ga0105106, IMG submission 79109) | Freshwater sediment microbial communities from Prairie Pothole Lake near Jamestown, North Dakota, USA - PPLs Lake P8 Core (1) Depth... | ecosystem: Environmental > Aquatic > Freshwater >...
GGGCAGCGGTCGGCGCGAACCGGTCGCCTCGATGCCGGGCATCGAGCGGCTTTCCATCGATCTTCTCGTTCCCGAGGGGGAGCGCCTCTTCAGGCTCGGCATTCCGGCGGTCGCGCTCTTCCCGGTTCCGGATCCGTCGGTCAAGACCGACGACGGGCGCGAAGCCTGGAATCCGGAGGGGCTCGTCCAGCGCGCCGTGCGCGCGTTGAAGCGGAAAGTGCCGGAACTCGGCGTCATCACCGACGTCGCGCTCGATCCATTCACGACCCACGGCCAGGACGGCGTCATTGACGCTGCGGGACACGTTCTGAACGACGCAACGGTCGAGGCGCTCGTGCGCCAGGCGCGATCGCAGGCGGCCGCCGGCGCCGACGTGGTCGCCCCGTCCGACATGATGGACGGGCGAATCGGCGCGATCCGCGCGGGGCTCGAACAGGACGGCCGACATGACACGCGCATTCTTGCGTATTCGGCGAAGTACGCTTCGGTTTTCTACGGACCGTTCCGCGACGCCGTTGGTTCCGCAGCCTCGCTCGGCAAGGCCGACAAGGCAAGCTACCAGATGGACCCGGCGAACAGCAACGAAGCGATCCGCGAAGTCGCGCTCGACATCGAAGAAGGCGCGGACATCGTAATGATCAAGCCCGGCCTGCCCTATCTCGACATCGTGCGGCGCGTGAAGGACAGCTTCGGCGTCCCGACATTCGTCTACCAGGTCAGCGGCGAGTACGCAATGATCGCGGCCGCGGCCGCTAACGGCTGGATCGACGAGAAGAAGACCGCGCTCGAAAGCCTGCTCTGCATCAAACGCGCCGGCGCCGACGGCATCCTGAGCTACTATGCGGGCCGCGTCGCGGAATGGATGCAGGGAGAAACGAACAAGTGACCGTTCCGAGCGGCCCCGGCCGATATGTTCTGTTCGGCCATCCCGTGAGCCACAGCTGGTCGCCCTTCATCCATGGGATGTTCGCGCGTCAGTTCGACCACGTCGTGGACTACAAGCTCAAGGACGTGCTGCCGGGCAACTTCCGTCACGCCGTGATCAACTTCTTCGTCGAGGGCGGCGGCGGCGCAAATGTCACGCTGCCTCACAAGCCTGCCGCGGCCGAGATCGTCAACGATCTGTCGGCCCGCGCCGAACGGGCGCGTGCGGTCAACACGATCGTGCGCCGGAGCGCGACCGAGCTCTATGGCGAGAACACCGACGGCATCGGCCTCGTCACCGACCTCATGAGGAACCTCGGCGTCACGCTCACGGGGTCGCGGCTCCTCATCCTCGGTGCGGGCGGCGCGACGCGAGGCGTGCTCGCGCCGCTCCTCGAACAGGAGCCGCGTGAGGTCCGCATTGCAAACCGGACACCGGAGCGCGCCAGGCGGATCAGTGAAGAGTTCTCCGATCTCGGCGAGATCTCCGCTTCGGGATTTTCCGAAGTCGACGACCGGCCCTGGGACATCGTGATCAACGCGACCGCCGCGAGCCTCGCCGGCGAAACTCCGGAGTTGCCGCCCCGCGCGATCGGCCCCGATACCGTCTGCTACGACATGGCCTATGGCCGCGGCGAGACAGCCTTCATGCGCTGGGCAAGGGAGCGCGGTTCCACGCGCGCCTTCAAGGGCTGGGGCATGCTGGTCGAGCAGGCCGCCGAATCCTACCTGCTGTGGCACGGCGTTCGCCCGGAGACGAAGACGGTCGTTACCGCTCTCGAGCGGCTCTAGCCCCGCGGCTCCCGCAGATAATCGTTCTTCAGCGCGACATAGTGCGCGGCCGACTCCGCAAGGTAGCCGATTTCCTCCGCATCGAGCGCGCGCTGCTGCCGCGCGGGACTTCCGATCCACAACGTTCGCGGCGGCAGTTGCTTCCCCGCAGGGACGAGCGCCCCCGCGCCGACGATAACCTCGTCCCCGATCACCGCCCCGTCCATGACGATCGCGCCCATGCCGATCAGGCAGCGGTTGCCGACCGTGCAGGCGTGAAGGATCACGCCATGCCCGACCGTGCAGTCGTCTCCGATCAGCAGTGGAATGCCGGTCCCGCCGGCAAGGCGCGCGCTGGCGACGTGCAGCACGCTGCCGTCCTGGATGCTGGTGCGCGCGCCGATCTCGATCGAATTGACGTCGCCGCGGAGCACCGCACCCGGCCAGACCGAGGAGTCCTCCCCGATCGTCACGCGGCCGATCACGCTCGCAGCCGGATCAATCCAGACATTCCGCCCGATTGCCGGCCGCCATTCGAGCCAGGGACGAATGTTCATCCGGGCAGTGTCACGAGCTCTTCCGCGCTCGTCGGATGGATTGCGACGGTGTCGTCGAAGTCGCCTTTTGTCGCGCCGAGGCGAAGGGCGACGGCGAAGCCCTGCAGCAGCTCGTCCGCGCCCATGCCGATCGCGTGTAATCCGACGATCCGGCGGTCGGCGCCTGTCGTCACGAGTTTCACCTCGGCACGGCGTCGCCTCTTCGTGATGCCGTGGTAGAGCGGCATGAAATCGTGCCGGAACACTTCGACCGATTCGCCATGCGCCGCGCGCGCCTCGGCCTCGGTCAGGCCGACCGTACCGATCGGCGGATGGCTGAAGACGACCGTCGGAATCAGGCGGTAGTCGAGATGCCGGTCGGCCGCGGCGCCGAAGAGGCGATCGGCGAGGCGGCGTCCCGCCGCGATCGCGACGGGGGTGAGCTCGCTGCGGCCAGTCACGTCGCCGAGGGCGTGGATGCCGGAGACCGTCGTGTCCTGCCTGAGATCTGTCACGATCTCTCCGCTCGCGCCGATCATCACGCCGGCCCCCTCGAGTCCGAGTCCGGTGGACTCCGGCGTCCGGCCGATCGCCCACATCACGCAGTCGAATGGGCCGAGGTTCCGGCCGTCGGCGAGCGTGATGCGATGCCCCTGCCCTGATGTCGTAAGGCCCGCCGGCGCTGCATCGGTCGCGATCTCGATTCCATCGGAGCGCATCGCCGCCATCAGCCGCGCCGAGAGCATTTCGTCGAATGACCTCAGGATCCGGTCGGAGCGGATCGCGACCATCACGCGTGAACCGAGCGCCGCAAACACGCCCGAAAGTTCCGCCGCGATGTATCCGCTGCCGACGATCGCGATCGACGCGGGCATTCGTTCGAGCGCGAAGAATTCGTCCGAGGTGATGCCGGCATCGGCGCCCGGAAGGGCCGGCACGAGCGGCCGGCCGCCGGTTGCCACGACGATGTGCCTTGCCGAGTGCGCCACGCTTCCGATCGCGACGCGGCCGGGCCCCAGCACTTTGGCGCGATCGCGGAACAGGATTGCACCGCTCTTCGCCAGGTTATCGTGATAGATGCCGCGCAGTCGTTCCACGTACGTATCGCGCCGCACCTTCAGTGCGGTCCAGTCATGGCCCGAAAGCGACAACGAAAAGCCGTAGTCCTCCGCATCCACGATCGCGTGCGCGAGCTCGGCCGCGTGATACATGATTTTCTTCGGCACGCAGCCCACATTCACGCAGGTGCCGCCGAGCGGACCCGGTTCGGCGACCGCGACGCGCGCGCCGTGCCGCGCGGCGCGTTGAGCACAGGCAAGACCGCCGCTGCCGCCGCCGATCACGACCAGATCCCAGACTTGCGTCATCGTCCTCTCACGCAGGTGCCGCGGGGGCCGATGATATACTTGAACCGGTCATGGCCTGGATTCTCCTGCTCGCGCTTGCAGCGCTCGCCGCCGCTGTTGCGGTGGCTGCGCGTCGCGGCCTCGCCGCACTCCTCGACTCAAAACAGGACGCCTGGGGCGCCCTCGAAGCCCAGCTCGCCAAGCGCCAGGAACTGGTCTCCAGGATCGTCGCCCTGTGCGCGAACGCCATGCGCGACGAACCCGGGACGCTCGGTCGCGTTTCGATCTCCGGCTCCGCAGTGCTCGCGGCTGCGAATCGGACGAATATCCCTGCGCTCGCCGCCGCGGACAAGGCGCACCGGGCCGCTGTCGCGGCCTTATTCGATCGCGCCGGATATCATCCGCAGCTCGCGGGAAGCGCCGCGTTCACAGCCCTTCGCGAGCGCGTCGCAACGCTCGATGCGCGCGTCGACGAGCGGCGCGAACAGTACAACGCCGCGGTCAGCGTGCTCAATTTCCGCTGTCATGCGTTCCCTTACAGCCTGGTGGCGCGTTCGATGGGCATGGCGCCTGACGCTTTCCTTCCCTAATGCGCATCGCGACCTGGAACGTCAATTCGCTGCGGGTCCGGATGGAGCATCTCGGCCGCTGGCTCGCGGACAACGCCGTTGATGCGATCACACTCCAGGAACTGAAGCTTGCGGACGAGCACTTCCCGCGCGCCGAGATCGGGGCGCTCGGCCTCAATGCGGTGAGCTTCGGCCAGAAAACCTACAACGGCGTCGCGATCCTTTCGCGCTCGCCGGCCGCGGCCGTCGTGAACGGCATGCCGGGCGATCCCGATCCGCAGCGGCGCGTGATCGCGGCGACCATTGGGAAAGTGCGGCTCGTGAATGTCTACGTGCCGAACGGCCAGACGGTCGATTCCGAGAAGTACACCTACAAGCTTGCCTGGCTCGAGCGTCTCCGCGGCTATCTCGCCTCGCTCCTGCGCGACCACCCGTATCTTCTCGTGGCCGGCGATTTCAACATCGCGCCGGAGGACCGCGACGTGCACGATCCGGCGGCCTGGGAAGGCTCGGTACACGTGAGCGCGCCCGAGCGCGAGGCGCTCGCGAAGATCGCGGCACTCGGGCTCACCGACCTGTTTCGGCAATTCGAGCAGCCGGAGCGCTCGTGGAGCTGGTGGGACTACCGCATGAACGCATTCCGCCGGGATCATGGTCTGCGGATCGACCTGATGCTCGCTTCGCACGCGCTCGCGACACGCTGCACCGCCTGCACGATCGACCGTGCTCCCCGCAGCTGGGAGCGCCCTTCCGACCACGCGCCGGTGACCGCCACATTTGACATAGCTTGAGCCGCAGGATGTGATCGCGTGCATGTCCGTGGCATTAGGGCGGGTCGAGGCCGGTCCCCGGGGCGTAAAATCGCTCCCTGAACAGCCTCCCAAGAGGGCGCGCAGCCCTGTGCCAAGGCCTTGTCGCCGCAGCGATTTTGACGTGACGGACACGGTCCAGGTCAGTTCACCGGCGGCCGTTTCCGGAGCCGTGCTGGAGCTTTACGAGGACACCTGGCCCGGCGCGCCGCGCGACGCGCTCGTCGCCGCGCTCAAGGATTTCGAGCGGCTCTTCACCGGCCAGACGCCCGGCTATCTCGGCGTCGACACCGTTTACCACGATCTCCAGCATTCGCAGGACGTCGTGCTCGCGATGGCGCGGCTCCTGGCGGGTTACGAGAAGGGCCATCCGGACGGGCCGCACATCGGCGCCGAGCGAGCGCTGGTCGCGTTGGTCACCGCACTCTTCCACGACTCGGGCTACATCCGGGAGACGGACGAAACCGCGATCTCGAACGGCGCCGTCTTCACGCGCAATCACGTGACGAGGAGTGCGCGCTTCCTCGCGAAATACCTTCCGAACGCCGGGCTCGGCGACTGGGTGCCGATCGCCACGCGCATCGTGCATTACACGGGCTACGAGATGCCGCTCGACCTGCTGCGCGTCGCCGATCCGCGCGACCGTCTCGTCGGCCACCTGCTCGGGACGGCCGACATGCTCGCGCAGATGGCGGACCGCTGTTACCTGGAAAAATGCCGCGACCGGCTGTATGCGGAATTCGTGCTGGGCGACATTGCGGTGCACGCCTCTGCCGGGGGCGTAAAGGTGCTCTACGGCTCGGGGCTCGACCTGCTGCGCCAGACGCCCCAGTTCATCGCCGCGACGATCGAAAACCGCCTCGGCACGGCCTTCGGCGACAGTTATCGCTACGTCGAGCCGCTCTTCGGCGGCGACAATCCGTATATGAATGCGATCCGGCAGAACGTCCAGTTCCTGAAGACGCTGACACGCGGCAGCCGCTGGCCGCTGCTGCGGCGCAATCCGCCGGTCTTCACCGTGCAGCCGGACGCCATGGACGGCGTGCGCACGCTCCTCGTCAAGCACCTCACGGAAGTCTTCGGCGCGCCGCCGCCGGTCAACGCGAGCTGAGCCGCGCCCAGCGCGAACGCATGCGCGGCGGTGCATCGACATCGAGCACGTAGCGCTTCCGGATTGCGGGCAAACGCAGAAGTATCTCCGCTTCTCCGTCGATGCCGGCGCCCGCGATCGCATCTGCAAGAAGGCGCGTCGTCATGCGCTTGAGCGCACGCGTCGCGACCGGCGCATAGCTCAGGTGCCACGGTTCCGGCTGCACGCCGCGCCCGCGCCGCGCGTACGGCCGGTAGAAACCGAAGCGGCGCATGTTCTCCCCGAGCCAGGCGGAAAGCGCGGCAAACGGTCCGCCGCGGCGGTACTCGTCAGCCTCGAGCCGCAGGTCGTAGCCCGACGCGATCACGCGCCCGTCCGCCACGTCGATGTCGCTGCCCCAGTGATGGCGGCTCGCACCCGGAAGCGCCGACCAGAGCAGGATCGTCTCCACGCGTTGACCAGGCTCGAGCGCGCGTATCTTCAAGGCGCGGCCCTTGCGGTCGAGCGCCGGCCGTTCGCCGCGATACTTGGCGTTCCAGATCGCGCGCTGGCGGTCGAAATCTCGAAATGACGACACGGGGACGAGATCGAACCCCGCGCGGGCTGCAGCTTCCCGCATTGCAAGAAAAGGCCCCACGACCGCCGCATGCAGCATGCAGCGGGGCTCCTCCAGCACGACGAGATGGCCGCGATCCCGGCCTGTCAATTGCATTCCGTTCAAGCGCGGTATGATGATCGCTTCGCGTGAACACCGCCACGGCCCCATGAAGGACCCGTCATTGCTGCTCTGGCTGCTCGCCGGCCTCGGGGTCGGCGCGCTCGCCATCGCCTGGCGTCACCAGAAGCGCATCATCGCCCCGCTTGCGGACCTGCTCCGCGCCGTCGAGCGGATGTCGGGCGGCGACTGGGCGACGCACGTCGAGCTGCCGCAGGGACGCATCGGACGCGCGCTCGGCAGCGCGCTCGAGCGGCTCCGGATCAACCTCTCCGATCACGCGGCGACCGGCCGCGCGCTCGACATCATGCTGGACAGCATGAACGACGCGGTCTTCGTGACCTCCCCGGACGGGCTGATCAAGCGTGTGAACCTTGCCGCAACGCAGCTGCTCGGCTGGTCGCAGATGGAACTTCTCGGCCGCGAACTCGCCTACGTCGTTTCCGACCAGGACCGCACGACTTTCAACATCGAGCAGGCGACGAACGAGATGCTCGAGCTCACGATGCGCACCCAGGCCGGGCAGACCATCCCGGTCTCCCTTTCGGGTTCCGTGATGTCGGCCGAGGACCCGCGTTTCCAGGGCTGCATCTTCGTCGCGCGCAACATCACCGACCGCAAGCGCGCCGAGCGGCGCATCCGCTACCTCGCGCGCTACGATACGCTGACCAAGATCCCGAACCGGCTCCAGTTCCAGCATTCGCTCCAGCAAGCGATCGCGCGCACGCGCCGCGCGGGCCGGGAGCTCGCGCTCATTTACCTCGACCTCGACCGCTTCAAGGAAGTGAACGACACCTTCGGCCATGGCGCCGGCGACCGCGCACTCGAGATCCTCTCCGAACGCATGGGCCGGAAACTGCCCCGTGACACCATGCTCGGCAGGCTGGCAGGCGACGAATTTGCCCTCTTTGTCGAGAATCTCCCCGCAGCGACCGACAACCGGGCGGTCATCGGGGCGCTCGCCCGGGAACTCCTCGACGAACTCGGCCGGCCATTCCAGCTCGGCCAGCACGAACTCTACGTGACCGGCAGCATCGGCATCGCGCTCTGCCCGCGGGACGCGGACAACGTCGTCGACCTCATCCGCGACGCGGACGCCGCGATGTACTACTCGAAGCAGAACGGCGGCAACAGCCACAGTTTTTTCACGCCGGAGATGAGTGCGATCGCGGTCGAGCGGCTGATGCTGAAGAGCAAGCTCCGCCGCGCCGTCGAGCGCGACGAGCTCGTGATCCTCTACCAGCCGAAAGTGGACCTGCGCGACGGGCGTGTGGTCGGCGGCGAGGCGCTCATCCGCTGGCGGCTCCCGGGTCATGGCGACATCCCCCCGGCCCAGTTCATTCCGCTCGCCGAAGAATCGAACCTGATCCAGGAAATCGGCGAGTGGGTGCTGAAGCGCGTCTGCCGCGATTACCGCAGCTGGCAGGACAAGGTGCCAAAGCCCGGACGCATCTCGATCAACCTCTCATTGAAGCAGCTGCGCCAGGCCGAGTTCCTGACGCGCTACCGCTCGGTGTTCGATGACGCCGGTGTGGCGCCCTCGAACTTCGAGCTCGAGATCACCGAAACGACCCTCATGACCGAAGCCGGGCGCATGGTGCGGCTCCTCGACGAGCTGCATGCGATGGGCCTGCACCTCTCGATCGATGACTTCGGAACGGGCTACTCGTCGCTCTCGGCGCTGCAGCAGTTCCCGGTCGGCACGCTCAAGATCGACCAGTCCTTCGTGCGCCACGCGACCGTGTCGCACGAAGACGCGACCCTTGTTCGCACCATCATTGAGATGGGAAAGAACCTCGACCTCAAGGTCGTCGCGGAAGGCATCGAGTCGCAGCAGCAACTCGATTTCCTCAGGAGCCGCGACTGCCACTACGGCCAGGGCCGGCTCTTCGGCGAGCCGATGACCGCCGAGGATTTCCTGAAGCTCCTCGTCGCGCAGAGCCGCGGCGAGTACAGCTACGGGGCGATGTTCGCGGCCGAGGCCTGAGCGGCTGCAAGATCGGCCGCGATCGCATCAAGGCTTTGCGAGGCGATATCCGTCGCCGCCCTCCCGAACGCGGCATCGAGCGCGGCGACGACCGCGCTGACGCGATTCTCCGACGCCCTCTCTTCTGCTGCGACCGTGAACGCGGCGAGCACGCTGCGGTCCGACTGTCGGCCGACGGTCACCGCGAGCGCGACCTGCGCGACCGGCGGCTCGCCGCCGGTGTAATCGGCCTCGAAGCGACGCACTTCGAGCGTCAGCGTGTGGCTCGTGCGGAAGCGGCTGAAATCGCCCTGCACGGAACGCAAGCGGCCTGAGTCCTGCAAAGCCTCGATGAGCGCCGATTCGACCAGCTGCGGCGTCCGCACGGGCCAGCGCGCACCCGCCAGGTAATCGATGCGCGATCCCGGCCAGCGTCCTGCGATGCCCGTTCCCTCGAGCCCCGGCGCAGTCGCCGCGACTTCGACGAGCAAGTCCGCGGCAAGCGCCTGGCCCGCGGCAAGCTTCGGTGCGCTGATCCGGTAATTGAGCGGAGCCGGGACTTCATTCTTCAGGCCCCCAACACAGGCGCCGATCAGCATGCAGGCGGCGAGTACCGCGGCCGATGTGAACAGTCGTTTCATTGCGGTATCTCCACGCCCGCGGGCGCCGGCCGGTAGATCAGTTGCGACGGATCGCGCTCGAGGCTTTCGGTCAGCGACTCGATCGCGCGCACCGACCGGCGCGTCTCGCGTACGAGCTCCTGGAACTCCGCGAGCCCCTGGTCCGCGAAACGGTCGAAGCTGCCCTCGTTCTCCGCGACCAGGCGGTCGAGACGCGCGGTCGTGTTCGCGACATTCTCGGCGACCTCGCGAAGCCGCGCCGCGGCAACCTTGATCTGTTCGCCGCTCGTGCCCGCGAGGTCGTGCAGCGCCTCCGCCGTTCCCCGCATCTCGGCGGCGGCGGATCGCAGTTCCACGAACATCTCGCGCGCCTCGCCGAGCGTGAGCGGCAGTTCTTCGCTCGCCTTCGCTGCGTTGCCGATGGTCGTCGCAATCGCGGCGATGTTCTGGTCTGACAGCATGGCGTTGAGCCGATTGAGCGTCTCGCCGGCCTTGGCGACGACGTCGGGCAGGCTGCTCACCAGTTCGTCGAACTGGGACTGCTCCGAGGGGATGACCGGGTACTTGATGCTCGCGACGGGCGGCGGCGGCAGCGAACCCGGACTGCGTGGCTCGAGGTCTATGTATAGAAGCCCGGTGACACCCTGGAGCGCAAGGCGCGCAACCGTGTCTTCCTTGATCGGCGCATCCTCCGTGATGTCGGCGACGACGCGCACGCGTGCCGGGTCCCGCGGATCGACGCTGATGCGCACCACGCGGCCGACGGCGACGCCGAGATAGCGCACGGACCCGCCCTCCGGGAGTCCGGACACGGTGCCGTTGAAATAGATCTCGTATCGCTGCTGTGCCTTGCCGTCCGCGGTGTCCGTGTACCAGAGCACGAAACCCGCGCCCAGCACGATGACGAGGAGCACGAAGGCCCCGACCGCGACGTAATTGGCTTCCCTATCCATCGCTTCCCGCCAGTCCACGCGAAGCGCGGCTGCGCTCGCCATGGAAGTAATCCCGGATCCAGGGATGATCGTTACGGACGATCTCGTCGAGCGTCCCGCTGATCATCCGGCCGTCGACGATGACGCCGACCCGGTTGCAGACCCTGAAGATGGTATCGAGATCGTGGGTAATCATCACGACTGTCAGCGAAAGGCCCCTCTGCAGATCGAGGACCAGCCGGTCAAAGGCCGCCGCGGAGATCGGGTCGAGGCCCGAGGTCGGCTCGTCGAGGAAAAGGATTGCCGGGTCGAGCGCGAGCGCCCGGGCGAGTGCCGCGCGCTTCGTCATGCCTCCGGAAAGCTCCGCGGGATACTTCCCGGCGGCGCTCTCCGGAAGCCCGACCATGCGGATCCTGAGCAGGGCGAGCTCGCGCAGCAGGCCCGGCCCGATCCGGTAGTGCTCGGCGATCGGCAGTTCCACGTTCTGCGCGACGGACAGCGACGAGAAGAGCGCGCCGCGCTGAAACATGACGCCGTAGCGCCGCTTCACCGCCAGGAGCTCCCGTTCCGACTGACGGGTGACTTCGTGTCCTTCGATGCGCACCGAACCGCCCACCGGCTTCTGGAGGCCGAGCAGGGTCCTGAGCAGCACCGACTTGCCGCTGCCCGAGCCGCCGACGATGCCGAATACTTCGCCTGCGCGGATGTCGACGTCGAGGCCGTCGTGCACGACCTGCGCCCCAAAGCGATTGACGATCCCGCGAACGGAAATGACCGGCTCCATCAGATGTCGAGCTCCATGAAGATCACGGCGAAGACCGCATCGGCCAGGATCACGAGGAAGATCGACTGCACGACCGCCATCGTGGTCAGCCGGCCGAGCTCGCGCGAAGAAGTCCGCACCTGCATGCCGCGGAGTGTCCCGACCATCGCGATCAGGATGGCAAATACCGGCGCTTTGATGATTCCGACCCAGAATGTCGTACTGGCGATCGAACCCTGCACGCGCTCGACGTACTGGCCGAAAGGAATGTCCACGAGATACCAGGACAGGAGCGCGCCGCCGGCGAGGCCCATCGCGTCCGCGAGCACGGTGAGCGCCGGCAGCGCAATGACGAGGCCGAAAATTCGCGGCAGCACGAGCACCTCGACGGGATCCATGCCGATGGCGCGGAGCGCATCGACTTCGTCGTTCAGCTTCATCGCGCCGAGTTCGGCGGCGAAAGCGCTGCCCGAGCGCCCCGCGACGATGATCGCGGTCAGGAGCACGCCCAGCTCGCGCAGGACCGCGACCGTCACGAGGTCGACGACGAAGATTTCGCCGCCGAACTTCCGCAGTTGCTGCGCCCCGATGTAGGCGACGATCACGCTGATCAGGAAGGCAATCAGCGCGACGATCGGCACGGCGGTCAGCCCGGTCTCGTAGACGTGCCGCACGACGGACGCGAGCCGGAGTCGCCGCAGGCTGCCGGAGACGCGACCGAGGCCTGAGGTGACCGCGCCGACGAATCCCAGGACGTCCAGCGCGCCTTCCTTCGCGATCACGGCGCGTAGCCCAAGCTCGTGCAGGACGTGGTGGAAGCCGTCCGGCGCGTCCGGTGCCGCCGGCGGCCCGCCGGTCGGGCCCGCTTCGGTGCGGTCGATGAAGTCGAGCTGGACGGGCCGCCGGCCCGCCCATTCGACGCGGCGGCCCGATTCCAGAATGCTCCGTTCGAGCGAGCGCAGGAGCCACGCGCCGGTCAGGTCCATTGACTCGATTGCGGTGGCCTCGAGCACGACATCGCCGCCCGTCCCGCGTGCTTCCTTCGGCAGGCGCTGTTCGAGCACCGCCGCTTCTTCGACGGTCCAGCGGCCGCTCAACCGGAGGCGGCTGCGGCCGCCCTCGTCATGCCTCTCGAACTGCAAGGTCGCCTCCCGTTGGTCCCGGATGGAGTTTGCGTCGCGGCGACGGCGGCGACAACATGGGCGCCGGGAGGCGCGCCTGGAAAACAGCGTACTGGAAGACGTCCTGCTGCTGCTCTCGGCCACGCTCGTGGTCGTCGTGGGCCTGCGCCGCCTGCGCCTCCCGCTGATCCTGGCCTTCCTGCTGGTCGGCATGAGCGTCGGGCCCCATGCGCTCGGCTGGGTCGCGGCGACCGAGACAACCCGGACGCTCGCCGAGTTCGGCGTCGTGTTCCTGCTGTTCACGCTGGGCCTCGAATTCTCGCTGCCGAGGATGCTCGCGACGCGTGGCGAGGTGTTCTGGCTCGGCGGCCTACAGGTCGCCGCAACAACCGCCGCGGTTGCCGCGATTGGCTGGGCCTTCGGGCTTCCGCTCGCCGTCGCAATCCTGCTCGGTGGCGCCGTCGCCATGTCTTCGACCGCCATCGTGCTCCGCCAGCTCACAGAGCAGGACGAGCTGAACCGAACGCACGGCCGATTGGCATTCGGCACCCTGCTCTTCCAGGACCTTGCTGTCGTTCCATTCCTGGCGCTCGCGGGCGTGCTCGCCGCGCCACAGGAGGAGTACGCAATGCCGGAGATCGCCCTCGCCCTCGCGAAGGCGGCGGTCGCGCTCATCATCGTGCTGGCCGCGGGGCGATGGCTGCTGCGGCCGATGTTCCACGAGATCGCCTCGAGCGGCGCTCCGGAGCTCTTTACCTTCGCCGTGCTTTTCGTCGCGATCGCCTCGGCATGGGCGACGCACGCTGCGGGCCTCACCTTTGCGCTCGGCGCGTTTCTCGCCGGCATGATGCTGGCCGAAACAGAATACCGTTACCAGATCGAAGCCGGCATCCGGCCGTTCCGCGACACGCTGCTCGGGCTTTTCTTCGTCACGATCGGCATGCAGCTCGACGTGCCCGGCCTCGTGCGCCAGCTGCCTGCGGTCGTTGCGCTCCTCGTCGGGCTCCTCGTGCTCAAGACCGTAATCATCATGCTCGCCGCGCGGCCATTCGCGGGCCAGTGGTTCAAGGCGCTGCGGACCGGCATCGTGCTTTCCCAGGGCGGAGAATTCGGTTTCGCGCTCCTTACCCTCCTGCTGTACAACCGCCTGATCGGCGTCGAGTTCACCCAGCCGCTGCTCGCCGCAATCACGCTCAGCATGCTGATCTCGCCGTTCCTGATCCGGCACAACAAGCACATCGCACGCTTCATGCTGCGCGAGAGCGGGCCGCTGCAGACCGGCCTCGAGCGGCTCGATGCGGCGAACCAGGCGCTCGCGCGGCGCGAGCACGTGATTCTCTGCGGTTATGGCCGCGTCGGGCAGAACATCGCACGCGTTCTCGAGAGCGAGGGATTCGAGTTCCTCGCGATGGATCTCGACCCGGTGCGTGTCCGCACCGCACGCGCCGCGGGCGATGCCGTGATCTACGGCGACGCCGCCGACGAGGGCCTTCTGCAATCGGCAGGGCTCGATCGTGCGAGCGCGGTGGTCGTCACATTCGCCGACCCCACCCGTTCGATTCCGATCGTCAAGGCCGTGCGCCGCCTGCACGCAGACCTGCCAGTCCTCGTGCGGGCGATAGACGATAAACACCTCGAGGCTCTGCTCGAGGCAGGAGCGACGGAGGTCGTGCCGGAAACGCTCGAAGCTGCGCTCACACTCGTCTCGAACACGCTGCACCAGCTGAATGTCCCGGCCTGGCGCGTGATCCGGACCGTGGGCGAGATTCGGCGCCAGCGTTACAAGACGCTGCGTTCGGTCTTTGTCCGCGATGGCGCGGGCCGGATCGATGAATCGGGCACGTTCAGGGAGGAGTTGCACACGGTGGTGCTGCCGCCCGGCGCCTGGTCGATCGGGCGAACCATTCAGGAAATCAGAAGCCGGGGCGCGGAAGTTTCATTCACTGCGGTACGGCGCGACGGCATCGTGGGCCGTGATCCGGATCCGGAGATGACGCTCCGCGAGGGCGACGTGGTCGTGCTGTTCGGAACGCCCGAGGCTCAGGAGCACGCCGAGGCGGTTCTGCTGGCTGGCTAAAGGGGACGTTCCCCTTTTCCCTTCGGTCCTTTGGGGAAAAGGGGAACGTCCCCTTTAGCATTGCTAGCGGAAGTCGATCTCGACGCTGCCGGAACCGGTGTCGATGTCGCCGCGCGCGGTGCCGTCCTTCATGCGCACCGTCCAGACATCTTCCCTTTCGCGAACGGTCGCACCCGGCGCGTCGACGTCCACGCCGCCGCTGCCGGTGTCGATCTGGATTTCCATCGACGGCTGGGCCGACGAACGGAGCGTCACGCTGCCCGAGCCCGTGTCGATCCGAAGCCGCTCGAGTGCCGAAAGATCGCCCTCGATCGTGACGCTGCCCGAGCCCGTGTCCGCCTCCAGGCTCGTGACATTCGACAGGTTGCGGGCGCGCACGGAGCCGGATCCCGTGTCCGCGGCAAACGGCCCGCTGAATCCATCGACCTCGACACGTCCGGAGCCGGTGTCGGCAGAGACGCTCCCCTTTCCGTTCCGGACGTCGACCGAGCCCGAGCCCGTATCGACGAAAATCTCGCATTCGCAATCGGTGATCTTCACGGAGCCGCTGCCGGTGTCCGCATCGACGCGGCCGCGATGGCCGATCACAAGGACTCCGCCGCTGCCGTTGTCGAGCACGACTTCGCCTTCGCCGCCTGCGGAACGCAGCAGGCCGCTGCCGCCGTCGAGTTTCAGCTTTCCCGAATAGCCGTGCGCCGCGATCTCGCCGAATACGTTGCTGACATCGAGCTTCGCGCCGACAGGTGCGCGGATCAGGAGGTCGACGCGCACGACGGGCGCATCGTTCCGATTGCCGCTCAGCCGGATGCGCTCGCCGAGGTGCTCGACGAAGCTCAGGTTCCACCAGGAAGAAGCGCCCCCCTCCCAGTAGATCTTGGGAAAGTTCTCGCGGGAGAGGCGCACGTCGAAACGCGAACCCGCGCCGACGTCCGTCGTCCGGAAGTCGATCAGGCCCGCCAGCCGGTCCGCCTCGGCCTGTGTGCCGGCTTCCACCGTGGTGTTTGCCGTAATGTGCACCCCGGGCGCGGTTCCGCGCTCCACCCGGATGTCGCCGATCAGGTTTCGGACTGCGAGACCTTCGACCGACTCCGGCTTGTATTGCCAGGCTCGCGTCGCCGTCGCGCTCGCGGCCCCGGCGGGGAGGCTCGCCGCGAGCAACGCGAGCGCGGCGGTGGCGCGGAAAATCATGTTCATCGTGAAACTCCGTATTCCATTTCGATCAGCTCGTTTCGTCGCGGTAGCGGCGCACCCACATTGCGGCGGCGAGCAGGAGCCCGGCGGCGACGACACCGAGCCAAAGATCTGGCGAGGAGTAGAAATCCCTGAGGCTGCCGATCAGGTCGATCTGGCTGAGCTTGTCAGCGACCTCGCGGCCGGTCTCCGGATCGCTTGCCTCTGCGCCGGAATCGCCCTGCGAGCCCAGCAGGCGGTACAGGCCGAAAAGCCGGTCGGTGATGAAATCGCCGACATGCTCCGAGTACAGCACGACGCGTTCCAGGACCCAGATCGCGACCGGCGGCAGCACCGCCCACAGAAATGGTCCCTTGGGCGCCCAGGCGGAAGCGAGCATCAGGTAGGCGATGATCGGCGAGTACCAGAGTATCGCCGTAACGCACCACAGGAACGCAATCACCATTCCGCCGAAAATCGCCTCGGGCTGCCACATGACCCCCGCGGCCATGCCGGCCATCGCAAGCTTGGCCGAGCCGCCGGCGGCCACCACGATCTGGGCGAGTACCGCCCCTGCAAGCGATACCAGCGGTATCACGACAGCGGCGACCGCGAATTTCGACAGCACGGTTTCCGCATCCGACAGCGGCAGCGATTTCCAGAACAGCACGCTGCGGTCCCGGCGGTCGGCATAGAGCGAATCAAGCGCATAGAAGAATGCAATGATGCCCATGACCATGTCGACGACCAGCGCGAGACCCGCATAGACGATCAGCAAGAGCTTGACCTGCGTTTCGCGCGGGAACTCGCCAAATGGACCCTCGATCGTGCCGATCGGGCCCAGGTGGACATTGCCGGTTACCACCAGCAACAGCAGGCAGGCGATCACGATCGCCGGAGCGATCCAGATCGCCTTGTGCTCCCAGATCTCGCGACGGATCAGCCACAGGAAACGATTCATGCGCGTGCTCCCTGGATGACCGCGACAAATAGGTCCGCGACCGAGGGCACTCCGACCTCGCCCAGGCGCTCGAGGTCCGCGCGATCGATCCCGCGGAACAGCATGTGCGTGCGGCCGAGGCCCTGGCGCTCCGCGAGCGGCTTGTGCGTGCGTGCCGCGGCGACGTGCTCGGGGCGAACTGCAACCTGCGCATAGCTCTCCTGCACTTCGTCCATCGTTGCGTTCAGCACGATGCGGCCGCGGTCGATGAACAGGAGGTCTGTCAGGATGTGCTCGACCTCCTCCACCTGGTGGGTCGTCACTAGGATCGTGCGCTGCTCGTCGAAGTACTCGTTGATCAGCGTCTCGTAGAACTGCTTGCGCATCAGGATGTCGAGGCCGAGCGTCGGCTCGTCGAGCACGAGGAGCTTGGCGTCGATCGCCATGACGAGCGCGAGGTGCAGCTGCGTCACCATGCCCTTCGACAGTTCCTTCACGCGGCTCACGGGCTTGACATCGCTGCGCGACAGAAAATGCTCGCAGACATCGCGCCGGAACTTGGGATGTGTCGCCGCGACGAAATCGATCAGCTGGCGGACGCGGATCCAGCGCGGCAGCACCGCGACGTCGGCGATGAAGCAGACGTCCTGCATGAGCTTGTGGCGGTGGCGATAGGGGTCGAGGCCGAGCACGGAAAGCTCGCCGTCGAAGCGCGTCAGGCCGAGGAGCGCCTTGAGCGCGGTCGTCTTGCCGGCACCGTTCGGGCCGATCAGCCCGACGATGCGGCCGGCATTGACGGTGAAATTCACGTCGTCCAGGGCGCGGGTCGTGCCGAAGCTCTTGCCGAGTCCGCGCGCCATGATCAGGTCAGTCACGCTTGCCCTCCTCGTCCGCGTCGTCGTCCCGGACGGCCGTCAGCGAGGAGGCCGGCGCGGGCGGAATCTTGTCGAGGGCGTTCAACAGTTCCTTGGGCTCGAATCCCAGGCGCTGGATTCGCCCCGCGATCTTGGGCCACTCTTCCTCGAGGAAAAGCTGGCGTTCGTCCTTGAGAAGCGCGCGGCGCGCGCCTTCGGTCACGAACATGCCGCGTCCGCGGCGCTTCTCGACGAGCTGCTCATCCACGAGCTGCTGGTAACCCTTCAGCACCGTCAGCGGATTCAGGCGGTACTCCGCGGCGACGCTCCTGACTGACGGCAAGGGATCGCCGTCGTTCAGCACGCCTTCCAGGATCATCGCCACTACGCGATCGCGCAGTTGGCGATAGATCGGCAGGCTGTCGTTCCAGTTAGTGTCCATTTTGTCAGTTTAAGTGAGCTAGCCCGCTACCAGACTACTTTAGCAGAGCACCTTCAGAAGCCGGCGTTGATCGCCGGCGCCGGCAGGCGCTTGCCATCGTCCTTCGCAACCAGGGTGGCGACGCGCTTCGCGACGACCACGATCTCCGGCAACTGGGTCGCCGTCGCGAGGAAGGTCGCGGACTCGCGCTTCGCGAGGACGACCACTTCCGGCAGCATCACTTGCGCCAGCTGGTCATTGTCGACCAGGGTCAGTTCGCCGATTTCGATCGTTCCGCGGGGCGCCGAGGCCAGGTGGGCCTGGTCCATCACAAGACCGCTCGCCGTGACGATTGCGATCGCCGCCACTGCGCTCATCGACTTCCGGGTGTTTTCTGCAACTATCGTGAACATGACGCTCTCCTTTCCTTTGCCTGTTTCGGGCGGCCTCTTTAGCGGGCCCGATGTACTGATGTGCTCCTCTGGTGTTGTAGTTGACTATAACACCGACTCCATTGCAAGTGTTTTTTGTTATCAAATTGCAAGCAGGGGACAACATCCCTTAGAAACAATGAGTTAGACGTGAAAAATCTTGCGTTAGCGGCAATATTTGGAACCTTCACAGGCCTTCAGGAGAGCTTTTCGCGCAGGAATCGAACACTTTCCGTGATCTTTCGACGTTCAAGTAAAGTGGCCGGCGATGGCAGAAGGCGACGCCGACGCGCAATTGATGCTGCGTTACGCCGCAGGCGATGCGGGGGCGTTCGATGCGCTCTACGCGACCCATCGCGGCGCCTTGTGGCGGTTCATCCGACGCTCGGTGAGGGATGCGGCCGCCACCGATGACGTGTTCCAGGAATGCTGGTCGCGCGTGATCGCGAATCGGGAGCGTTATCGACCGGAGGCGCGCTTCGCCACTTGGCTATTTCACATCGCCCACAACTGCTGCATGGACTATTGGCGCAAGTGCGGGCGCCGCGACAAACGCGAGGCGATGGACGAGGACGCGGTGGCCGCTGCGGCCGACGAATCGCAGGGCGGACCGGTGGCGGCGGTCCTCGCCGGTGAGGCGGGTGAGCGGCTCGCCGCGGCAATCGAGCAGCTTCCGCCGGAACAGCAGACGGCATTCCTGCTCTACGTGGACGGCGGGCTGTCGGTCGCGGAGATCGGCGAGGCGATGGCAGTGAAGCCGGAAACCGCGAAGAGCCGACTGCGCTACGCCGTCGCGCGGCTCAAGCAGGCACTCGGCGACGATGCGCCGGACTGAGAACATGGAAAACGATCAGGACCCGCCCTTCCCTCGCGAACCCTGGCAACGCCTGTTGCAGGATGGCTCCGACAATCCGCCCGAAACGACGGACGCGCGGATCCGTGCCGCGGCACGCAAGGCTGTTGCGCCGCGCGTCGCGCGCTGGTGGCTGCCGGCAGCCCTTGCCGCCAGCTTCCTGCTCGCCGTGCTGCTCGTCCAGCTGCAATTCGGCACCGACGACGAGCATGCGGTCGTCACCGAAGCGGATCTCGCCCAGCCGGCTGCGACGCAGGCACCGGCGCCGACCAAGACACCGGCCCCGGCCGCATATGAATCCGCACCCTCACAAACGAAAGAATCCGCACGATCCGTTGCGCCATTCGTAAGGCCGCCGGTCGAATTTGCGCCGGAACCGGAAGCCCGAGTGGGCGGGCCCGAGCAGGACCTGAGATCCGCGAGCGAGCGGGTGAGGGAAGAAACTGACGACGCCGTGCTGCCGCCAGTGCCTGAGGTCGATTTGCCCGACGGGCCGACAACGGCCACTACCTCACAGAGGACTGCGGAACAGACGGGCGCACTCTCCAGCCAGCGTGCCGCCAGGCAACGCACGCCGGAAGCCTGGTACGCCGAGATCGAAGCCCTGCGCAAAGCGGGGAGAACCGAAGAGGCGGATGCGGAGCTCGCGCGATTCGAGGTCGCGTATCCGGACTGGCTCAAGCAGAAGGGCCTGCGCACGCCCTGATGACTTCGCGATACTTGCCCTGGCTGGCGCTCGCGCTCGTCTCGCTCGCCAATTTCGGCAACTTCTACGTTTACGATTCGATCGGGCCCGTCGCCGACCTGCTGGAGCAGCAGCGCGACTTCAGCAATTCGCAGATCGGCATTCTGAATGCCATCTACAACCTGCCGAACATCGTCCTGCTGATCCTGGGCGGCATGCTGGTGGATCGCTTCGGCGCCGCCCGCATGCTGACCGGGACCGCGGCCATCTGCCTGGCCGGCGCGCTGCTGACGGCCTACGGTCCTTCCTTCACGAGCATGGCTGCCGGGCGGCTGCTGTTCGGGGTCGGCGCCGAAACTTTCAACATCGCCACGATTACCGCCGTCGTCCGGTATTTCCCGCATCGGCATCTCGCACTCGCCATGGGGATCAGCATGGCGCTCGGCCGCGGCGGCGCGTTTTCGGCCGACATGTCGCCGACCTGGTTCCCGGGCGCTTATGCGGGGGGCTGGCAGCCTCCACTCGAGATCGCGGCGCTGCTCGCAGCGATTTCGCTCGTCACCTGCGGTGTGTACTGGCTGTTCGACAACAGGAGCGGCATCCGTGCGCAGGCAACGCATGTGGTACCGCACTTTTCGCTCCGCGACGTCTGGAAGTTCGGGCCGGCGTACTGGTATCTGCTCGTGCTGTGCGTGCTCTGGTACTCGGTGATCTTCGCGTTTCGAAGCACCTTCTCTATCAAGTATTTCCAGCATGCACACGGGCTCGACCTCGCGGCGGCCGGCGCGATCAACAGCTACGTCTTTCTCGCGGCGCTTTTTGCAACACCGGCATTCGGCTGGCTTTGCGATCGCGTCGGTCGCTATGCACCATTCCTCGCATTCGGCGCGCTGCTCCTGCCCATTTCGATCGCGGTCATGGCCATGCCGCAGGGATCGCTCGGCTTCGGGACGGTCCTGATCGGCGTGAGTTATTCGCTGGTGCCCGCCGTGATGTGGCCGCTCACTGCAAAACTGGTGCCGGCGAACCGGCTCGGCACCGCGCTCGGCCTGATGTGGGTTGTGCAGAACGCGGGGATCGGCGGCGCAAACCTGATTGCCGGCTGGCTCAACGACGCTTACGGTGCCGGCCCCCTGAACCCGGGCGGTTACCAGCCGATGATGTGGTAC
>Ga0105106_10000930_pt1 | contig 20753 bp, 20 predicted proteins | sample PPLLaktember2015_5_FD_79109 | JGI IMG/M metagenome (GOLD analysis project Ga0105106, IMG submission 79109) | Freshwater sediment microbial communities from Prairie Pothole Lake near Jamestown, North Dakota, USA - PPLs Lake P8 Core (1) Depth... | ecosystem: Environmental > Aquatic > Freshwater >...
GTCTGCAGGAACTGCTCCCCGGCAAAAGTGACCGCCTTCAGAATCGCTTCGCGGTGGTGCACGGCCTGTTCGGTCCGCTTGCGCTCCGTGATATCGATCCACGCGCCTTCGTAGTAGCGCACCTGGCCATTCGGGCCGGTCACGCTGCGGGCGTGTTCCTCCACCCACAGCGGACCTCCATCCTTACGGCGCAGACAGACTTCCGTCGAGCGCACAATGCCGTGCTGACTGAGTTCGGCCTCTACCCGCTGGCGTTCTTCGCGTCGCATGTGGAGGTCGGCGGCGTTGGCCTGCAGCAGCGCCTCCCGGTCGGGGAAGCCCAGCATCTGGACCAACGCCAGGTTGGCGTCCAGGATGAGTCCGTCGGGTGTCGAGCGGTACAGGCCGATTGGCATGCCGCTGAACAGGCTGGCATAGGCGCCTTGGGCGTCGAGGGGCGGGTCATGGGCGGCCAGGACCCGGCCAATGTCGTCAACCAGTGCTGCCAGCAAGCCTGCTGTCTGGGTGTCCTCTTGCGCGGCCGGTTTGGCGGGCGACCAGGCGATCCGCAGTGGGCCCATAGGCGCGCTTACGTCAGGCAGAGCACCTTCGGATACGTCACAGGCCCATGCCTGGCGGGTATCCACCACGACCAGATCCGGCGCGCCGTCAGCCAGGGTGCTCTCGGCCGCCAGGCGCGAGTCTGCCGTGCGCACATGCGCCTGAGGGAGAGCCGCTGCCAACTGCTTCCCCAAGGCGCGATCGCCCAGGAACAGGATGCTCGGAAGACCCTTTTCCGGTTGCGTTCCCATCGCCGCACTGCCTGCCGCGGAATCTCCGACTCGTCCCCCTATGTTCGAGGGGTTGGCTGGCCGAGGGATATGCAACTTCGGTACCACACCCGCCGCCCTGGCGGCGCCCGGCCAATCCCGGCATCACGGCCAGGTTGCCGAGCGTGTCGTTCCGGGCATGCAACTTGCCTCGACGGCGCTGTCTGCGCTTAGTCCGCAGCCGCCAAGCCCGCCCGAAGCGCATATGCAACTCTTATGTTAGCAAACCGGGCTTCTGGCGGGCCGGATGCTATAATCCGGTCGAATTGCCCCTTGGGGCACGAGGATGGCTTCCATGATGCGTTTTGACCGCTTCACCGAGCGCGCCCAGGATGCCGCCCAGCGGGCGGCGGAGATCATTCAACGGTATGGGCACAACCAGATCGATACCGAGCACATCCTGCTGGGGCTGATCGAGCAGCCGCAGGGCGTGATCCCGCAGATCCTGGAGAAGATGAACATCGACCTGGACGGGCTGAGCGACCGCATCGACCAGATGCTGCGGGCCAGCCCCAAGGCCAACATCTACGGCGGCGGCGCCGGCCAGATCTTCATCACCCCCCGCGTCAAACGCGTGGTCGACATGGCCAACGAAGAGGCCAACCGCCTTAACGACGAGTACATCTCCACCGAGCACCTCTTCCTGGCAGTGCTCTCCGAGCGCAACACCGCCATTGCCCGCCTGCTGGCCGAGGAGGGGATTACCAAGGAGCGCGTGTACGACGCTGTCAAGGAGATCCGCGGCGGCCAGCGGGTAACCGATCGCAAGGCCGAGTCGCGCTACCGCACGCTGGAGAAGTACTCCCGCGACCTGACCACGCTGGCCAAAGAGGGCAAGCTCGACCCAGTGATCGGTCGCGACAAGGAGATCCTGCGCGTGATCCAGATCCTGTCGCGCCGCACCAAGAACAATCCGGTGCTGATTGGCGAGGCGGGCGTCGGCAAGACGGCCATCGTCGAGGGACTGGCCCAGAAGATCGCCACCAACGACGTGCCGGAGATCCTGGCCGGCAAGCGGGTAGTGGCGCTCGATTTGGGCGCCATGATCGCCGGCTCCCGCTTCCGCGGCGAGTTTGAGGAGCGGCTCAAGGCCTCCATCGAGGAGATCCAGCGGTCCGAGGGCGAGATCATCCTGATGATCGACGAACTGCACACCGTTGTCGGCGCCGGCGCCGCCCAAGGGGCGATGGACGCCTCGAACATGCTCAAGCCGGCGCTGGCGCGCGGCGAATTGCAGTGCATCGGCGCCACCACGCTCGACGAGTACCACAAGCACATCGAGAAGGACGCCGCCCTCGAGCGGCGCTTCGCCCCGGTCTTCGTCGACGAACCCAGCGTCGATCAAACGATCAAGATGCTGCGCGGCCTGCGCGACCGCTACGAGGCGCACCACAAGGTGCACTTCTCCGACCAGGCGCTGGTCGCCGCCGCCAAGCTCTCCGAACGCTACGTCACCGACCGCTCGCTGCCCGATAAGGCCATCGACCTGATCGACGAAGCCGCCGCCAAGCTGCGCATCGCCCTGTACTCCCTGCCGCCCGAGCTCAAGGCTCTCAAGAGTGAGATTGACCGGCTGATGGCGGAGGAAGAGCAGGCGGGCGTCGAACGCGATTACGAGCGCGCCGCCGAGAAGAAAGCTCACCGCCTGCGCATCGAAACGGAGTTCCGCGAGAAGCGCGACTCCTGGGAGTCGGAGCATCAGCTGGACGAGGTCGTCGACGAGAATGACATCGCCGAGGTCGTGGCACAGTGGACCGGCATCCCGGTCAGCCAGATGATGGAGACCGAGGCGAAGAAGCTGCTGCAGATGGAGGAACGCGTCCACGAACGGATCGTCGGGCAGGATGAAGCCATCCATGCCCTGGCCGACGCCATCCGTCGCGCCCGGGCCGGGCTGAAGGATCCCAAGCGGCCGATCGGCTCGTTCATCTTCCTGGGCTCATCGGGCGTTGGCAAGACCGAGATGGCGAAGGCGCTGGCGGAGTTCATGTTCGACGACGAAGAGGCGCTGGTGCGCGTCGACATGAGCGAGTACCGCGAGCAGCATACTGTCTCGCGCCTGTTCGGCGCGCCACCGGGTTATGTGGGCTATGAGGAGGGCGGCCAGCTCACCGAGGCTGTGCGCCGTCGGCCGTACCGCGTCGTCCTGTTCGATGAGATCGAAAAGGCGCACCCCGAGGTGTGGAACGCGCTGCTGCAGATCCTGGACGACGGCCGGCTGACCGACGGTCAGGGACGGGTGGTCGACTTCCGCAACACGGTCCTGATCATGACCTCCAACCTGGGCACCGAGTTCGTCACCCGCTCCGGCAGCCTGGGCTTCCTGCGCCGCGGTGAGGACGGGCCGAGCGAGGAGGCCGAAGAAAAGATCGAGCGCTCCCTCAAAGAGACCTTCCGACCCGAGTTCCTAAACCGCATCGACGAGATCATCATCTTCTCTCCGCTCAAGCAGGACCAGGTCGAACTGATCGTCGACCTGCAAATGAAGGAAGTGCGCGAACGCCTGGCCGAGCACCAGCTGGGCGTCGAATTGACCGAGGCCGCCCGCAAGTGGCTGGCGCGCGAGGGGTACGATCCGGCCTTCGGGGCACGCCCGCTGCGCCGGGCGTTGCAGAAGTACGTCGAGAGTCCGTTGTCGACCAAGATCCTCGAGGGCGAGTTCGACGAAGGCGATACGGTGATCGTCGACTACGACGAGGCAGCCAAGGCAGTCACTTTCCGCCGGCGGGACAAGGGCGCGCCGGTGCGCCTCGAGCAGCACGCCTCGGTCTGAGCGCAGGCGCACTTTTCAGATCGCAAGCTGAGGGCAGGCCCCGCTTCCGGGGCCTGCGGCTTTTCCGGGGCCATCCGGCAAAGGACAGACGCCAGCGGCGTGCTGAGCCGCAGCCGCCAAGCCCGCCTGTCAGGCGCAGGGCGCGGGTCAGGCTTGCGCCGATTCCCGGCCGGCGCCTGGATGTAGGAAGAGCAAGTACAGCGCAGCACCGGCCAGCGTCAGCGAGGCGGCCTCATCCACCCGTCCAAGGTACACGTCCGAGCGCCAGCGTCGCTGAGCATATAGCCCGCGGCGCAGGTCCACTCGTCCGCAGTAGCGATCGCGGGCCGCGGCGCGGTGCTGGTAGACCTTGCCGTCTTCGGGGTGCACCCGGGCGACATAGTCGTCCGGCCCAAGATCCGCCAGGTAGATCCGGCCATGCTCCTGATCGACCCGGCCCAGGTAGTCGTCACGCCCGGGGGTTGCGCGGTAGGTCTTCCCGTCCGGCTCAACCCGTCCCACCAGATCGTCGCGTCCACCGGCAACATGCCGGTATACATTGAAGCTCATCCTGCCTCCTCGCGGCTAGCGCGGCGGTTGGAGCCTGACTCAGCCTGCCTGGTGGATGTGGTTGGACGCGGCAGCTACGCCGCGCGCTTGTCGCGCAGCAGATCCCGGATCTCGGTCAACAGCCTCTCCTGGGCGGGCGGCTCCGGTGGCGCCGCCTCCTGCGGAGTGCGCAGCCGGTTGGCCGCACGCACCACCAGGAAGAGGACCACTCCGATCACCAGGAAGTTGACGGTCGCCTGCAGGAAATTCCCGTAGGCGATCACGGCGTCGCCCACTGTCACGCTCAGGTGAGTGAAATCGATGCCGCCCAGGGCCAGTCCAATCAGCGGCATGACGATGTCGTTGATCAGCGAATTGACGATGGCGCTGAAGGCGACCCCGATCACCACGGCGACGGCCAGGTCGAGCACGTTCCCCCGCAGGATGAACTGGCGGAACTCTCTCAGCATGCTGCACCTCAGCCTTGATTTTACAGTCCAACGCGTGTCTGTCGAGCGGGGAATCGCACTCCGCCAGCCCCGTTTCGCCGCGCATGCACCCTCCTTCTCGCCGAAGGCCGGGGCAGATGCTGTCCCGCCCCTTCAGGCGATGCCTTCCAATCCGAACAGGCGCGTGGCCGCAGGGCACAGACGGCGGGCTTGCCCTGCTCCTTTCGCCCGGTCCTGCAAGACGTTGGACGTCGGCCCGTGTGCGCGTCCGGGGCGGCCGGCCGGAGGCAGATAGGGGGAATGGCGGCAGGCAAGGACGGCCGCACATGGCTGTGCGACCGCGGCAAGGCGCTGGCCTTGCTGTAAGACGCGGGCTGGCGGCCGGAGGAATCGTGCGCGCCGGCCTCGGTGCTACCCCAGCGCCACGTCCAGCGTCATCATCACGGCGAAACCGAGCATCGTGCCGAAGGTGGCGACGTCGGTGAACCCGGCGCGCTGTGCCTCGGGGATCAGCTCCTCGGCGACGACGAAGATCATCGCTCCGGCAGCGAACGCCAGCGCGTAGGGCAGGATGGGCGCCACGAGCAGCACCGCAGCTGCGCCGAGCACCCCGGCCACCGGCTCGACCATCCCGGAGGCCTGTCCATAGAAGAAGGACCGGCGCCGGGTCAGTCCCTCGCGCCGAAGCGGGACCGAGACGGCCGTGCCCTCCGGGAAGTTCTGAAGGCCTATCCCGATCGCCAGCGCCACCGCGCCCGCAACCGTGGCCGCCGGAAGCCCGGCGGCCGCCGCGCCGAAGGCAACGCCGACCGCCAGTCCCTCGGGGATATTGTGCATCGTGATCGCCAGCACCAACAGGACGCTGCGCCGCCAGCGCGTCGGCAGCCCCTCCGCTTCCTCATCGGCGAAGCCGAGATGCAGGTGAGGGAGTAACATGTCGAGCAACCGCAAGAATCCGCCCCCGAGCATGAAACCCACGACCGCCGGCAGCCACACCGGGAGGGGGCCGCCCTCGGAGAGGGCGATCGCCGGAAGCAGAAGGGACCATACGCTGGCGGCGATCATCACCCCCGCTGAGAAGCCAAGCATCCCGTCCAGCACCTTGGGCTTGATCTCGCGGAACAGGAAGACCAGCGCTGCTCCGAAGGCGGTAATGAACCACGTAAAGCAGGTGGCCAAGAAGGCCTGCTGAATGGGATTCAGTCCCAGAAACCAGTCAACCAACGTAGTATCTCCTGGATGAAGTGATGCCGCGGCGTGCCCCGCCTTACCCCCGAAACGGTCGCCACTCGGCATCATTCTACCAGAAATTAGTCTGGCCTAAAACCTCGCCGGGGAAGTAGCTAGGGCGCTGGCGGGGTGGCCTTGTCTGCTTCGGCCTGGGCCACCAACTCGGCGGCGGACCGGGCGTTGGCTTCCCCGGCGCCCCCAAGCATCAGGGCCAGTTCTGCCAGGCGCTCGGCCTGGCTGAGCGGCCCAATCGTGGTGAAGGTGCGCCCGGCGCGTTGTACCTTCTCGACGCGGAAGTGCTGGTCGGCGTAGGCTGCCAGTTGCGGCAGGTGGGTGACACACAGCACCTGATGCTGGCGCGCCAGGCGCCACAGCTTGAATCCGACGATGCCTCCCACCCGGCCGCCGATTCCCTGGTCGATTTCGTCGAAGATCAGGGTAGGGGTGCGATCGGCCCGGGCCAACACGCTTTTCAGGCCCAACATCAGCCGCGAGGTCTCCCCGCCCGAGGCGATCTTGACCAGCGGCTTGAGCCCTTCGCCCGGGTTGGGCGCCACCAGGAACTCGCCCCGGTCAGCCCCGTGGGCGTGGATGGCCACCCGCTGCCCGTCGATGAAGACGCCCTGCGGGTCAGCCTGCTGCTGGAGCTCGACGCCAAAGCGTGCGCCGGGCATGCGCAGGTCTTCGAGCTCGCCCTCGATGCCGCTTGCGAGCCGCTCCCCGGCGGAGGTGCGCGCCTGGCTGAGCGCTTGTGCTGCTGCGCCAAGAGCATGCAGCAGTTGATCCTCCTGAGCGGAGAGCTCGGCGAGGCGTTCCTCGGCGTGGGTGATTGTCTCCAGTTCGTGGCGCGCTGCCTCGGCGTGCGCCAGCACTGCAGGCAGGTTGTCGCCATACTTGCGCATCAAGCCCTTGAGCAGCCCGAGGCGTTCCTCGACTTCATCCAGCCGGTGTGGGTTGAACTCAATCGTCTCGCGGTACTGGCGCAGCCGCTTCGCCAAGTCCGCCGTCTGCTCGAGCAGCGCCTGCACCTCCAGCGGAAGCTGGGCCAGGCTGGGATCCACCCGTGCCAGCGACTGCAGGCCAGCCACCGCTTCGCCCAGCCGGTCGACCGCCGTCGGCCGCTCATCGATGGCCTCGTCCAGGCTGCTGGCCGCCTCGGCCGCCAGCGATGCCAGCTGCTCGGCGTTGGCCAGGCGGGTGCGTTCCTCGGCCAGGGCGGTCTCTTCGCCCGGCCTGATCTTCGCCGACTCGATTTCTTGGATCTGGAATGCCAGGAACTCGCTGCGCCGGGCGGCGTCCCGCTCGGTCTGGCGCAGCGCGCCCAGCTGCTTGCGCACCTGGCTGAGCAGTGCATAGCCCGCCTCATACTCGGCGCGCACGCCGTCGAGGTGGCCAAAGCGATCCAGCAGGTCGAGATGCTCGCCGACGCGCAGCAGGCTAAGGTGCTCGGACTGGCCATGCACATCCACCAGCCGCTCCCCGATCTCGCGCAGCAGATTGAGGCTGACCGAGCGGCCATTGACCCGGCAGATGTTGCGTCCTTCGCGCCGGATTTCGCGGCCGAGCGTCAGCTGGCCCGCCTCGTCAGCCAGGCCCTCCGCTTCCAGGAGCGGCTGTAGGACGGCGTAAGTCTCGGGAGAGACCGAGAAGTCCGCCTCGATCAACGCCGCCTGGGCCTGGGCGCGGACGAAGGTCGTCTCAGCCCGGCCGCCCAGGATCAGTTCCACCGCGTCGACCAGGATCGACTTGCCCGCGCCGGTTTCGCCCGTCAGCACGACGAACTCGCCCGCCAGCTCCAACTCCAGCTCGTCGATAATGGCGAAATCGCGAATGCGGAGGTGGCGAAGCATGGCCGGCTTACATGCGGATGCCGCGCAGGCGATAGTACAGCGTGCTGGCGATCAGGCCGCCGTAGACCAGCGGCCAGACCAGCTGCAGTCCGACCGCGGCCAGCAGATTGATCCCAACGTCGCTGGTGAAGATCAGGATGGCGTTGAACACCGGCACGATCAGGTTCAGCAGCACACCGACAATGGCCCCAATCGCGGCCGCCAGGGGGAGCTTGAACCCGCGCCGCCGGCGCACGGCGTAGCGTACCGCTTCGGCCAGCGCACCACCGACGATCGGCGCCACAAAGATCCCCCAGAAGCCGATGAAGTTGAGGACGCCTGTGGCCATGGCGGTGCCGATGGCGGCAATGGTGAACGCCAGGACATAGTCCAGCTTCGTGGCGGTCTCGAAAACCGATTGTTGCCCGCGGACGCATTCCTTGCAGCGATAGCCGACGGGGGTCTGCACGGCGCACTTGGGACAGATCGGTTTCTCGCAGCGATTGCAGCGCAGCGTCGTCGGTCGATCGGGGTGGTTCGCACACACCACGGCGTTGTCGGTCATTCATCTACTCTCGGCGTCGAGTTTTGAGTCAGGCGTGCAGTCAGGTTGCGGTAGAAGTAGCCGGGGTCCTGGAAGCGAACAAAGGTGGCATTGTGCTGCCCGGCGCGCACATCGACCCGGTCGCCCTGCAGCACCTCCACCGGTGTCTGCCCGTCGGCGCTGATGGAGGCCGGATGATCGCTGTAGACCGTCACCCGCACCCAGGATCCCTCGTGCAGCACAATCGCCCGGTCGACGGACAGGTGCGGCGCAACCGGCACCACCAGGATGTTGCGCAGGTCGGGCGGCAGGATCGGCCCGCCAGCCGCCAGGGCGTAGGCGGTCGACCCAGTCGGGGTGGCGACAATCAGCGCATCGGCCGCGAAGTGCGTGGCGTAGCGCCCCTCGATCTCGGCCTTGAGGCGCACCAGGCGTACCATTCCCCCGCGGCCGATGACACACTCATTGAGCACGTCCCACTCGCCCAGCAGCGCCTCGCCGCGCCACAGGGTGGCGTTGAGCATCATGTGCGGCTCGAGCCAGAAGTCGCCGGTCAGCAACGGCTCGATCGCCGGACGCCACTCGCCGCGATCGATCTCGGTCAGGAAGCCGATGCGGCCGAGGTTGACGCCCAGGATCGGAACGGCGTGCGGGGCGCACAGATTGCCGGCGCGCAACACGGTGCCGTCGCCGCCCAGGGCAATCAGCACGTCCGCCTGGTGGCGCTCCACACTGTGTCGAACCTGCTCGTCGCCCAGTACACCCATAACGACAGACAGGCCGCGGCCGGTCAGGTAGGATGCCATCTCGGCCATCGTGGAGAAGGCTTCGGCCAGCTTGGGATTGGCAACCAGGGTGACCCGGCGGGGAGGGGAAGGCTGAGCTTCCATGCGCCGGTATTATACGCGGCGAACCGCAGGCGGCGCCGTCTTCCGCACCGCGGCGGGTCTCACCGCCGCTCGAGCTTGTGCTCGACGGCCTGCAACGCCGCCCGCAGATCGTGCTGCTGCTTGCTGGTTGTCAGATCGCCGCGGGTGCGCTCGACCACGCCGCGCACCATGTCGGTGATGCGCCGCAGATTGCCGGTGATGGCATCCGGAAAGTCGACGGTCACCAGCAGCCCGTAGATGTCGTCCATCGCCGCCAACAGCCGTTCTGCTTCCTGGCTGTGGCCATTGCGCAGCAGGTCCAGCACCCGCCGCCGCAGCTCGCCGGCCGCCTCACCCAGCCCCCCCAGGTAGCTGGCATAGTCGACATCCAGAGTTTCGGGCTCTGGGATGGGCTGGCCGGCGACCAACGCCCGCACCAGGCTGGCCTCGGCAAACTCCTTCAGAGCATCCTGGGTGTAGCCGGCGTGGAGCAGGTCCGGGTAGGGGGCGAGGCCCTGGCGCAGCGAGACGGCCAGGTCATGCGCCTCGGACAGCTCGCGGTCGGCGGTCTCCGTCTCGTCGCGGTGCACGGCCCGGATGGCAAGCGAGGCGTGCCGCACCAGCGTGCGCGATTGCTGCAATGCCCGGTCCCGGGCGGAGTTCTTAACTTCCAGGTGGTCGCGAATCCGGCTGCCGATCGCCTCAAGCTGATCCACGCCGGTCCTCCCCTTCTGGGGCCTCGCCCGGGCGCGGGCGAAAGAGCTGATCGGCCAGGCCCGAGCCCTCCGGGATCACGATCTCGCCGTACTGCGCCTCGAATCGCCCGATGCGCTCGCCCAGGGCGCGCAGTACAAGCTTGGCGTTGATCGGGGTCATCACGATGCGCGCCCGCACGCGCGCCTGCGGCATCTGCGGCATCAGTTGGGCAAAATCGATCACGATCTCGGAGGCTGAATTGGTGATCAGAGCGAAGTTGGCATACACCGGATCCAGATTGGAGGGCAACTGAACCTGAACCTGGCTGGGCGGCTGGGTAATCTCATTCTTGCTCACATTGGACTCCGCAAATGGCATGGGCCCTAAGCCGCGTGGCTGCAGCTTAGGGCCCGAGGGGTAGCCTGCCTAGAACGGGATCTCTTCTTCGCTCTCAGGGCCGACGCCGGGGCCGCCTTCGTCGGGCGCCATCCCGCCGTCCTCCCGCCCACCCAGGAAGCGCACCGTCTCGGCGGTCACCTCATACGAGGCCCGCGGCGCGCCGTCTTGGGCATTCCAGATGCGGGGGTTGCCGTTGTCGTCAGGGTTGAGGCGACCCTCCACCAGCACCGGCCTTCCCTTGCGCAGGTACTGGTGGCAACTCTCGGCCTGCTTGCCCCACACCGACACGCGGAACCACACGGTCTGCTTGACCTGGTTTCCGCTGCCATCGGTGTACGTGCGGTTGGTGGCCACCGACAGGTTGGTGACCGCCTGGCCGCCGGGCGTGTAGCGCATCTCGGGGTCACGCCCAAGGTTGCCGACGAGAATCACTTTGTGAAACATGGGGATCTCCTTCCGGTGGGGGGCTGGGTCAGGTTCCGGCCCGGGTGGCCGGATCACGTTTGGTTCACCCACCGCGACTAGAACAAATATACTACTTTTCTGCGGGTCTGTCAAGTGGGGCGGTGCCGAGCCACGGGCAGAACCGCAAGATGTACTCCCAACAATGTCCCGGACGCGCTACTTTGGCGTCTTGTGGTCAGACTCAAACGGGCCTTTGGCAATCGCCGCCGGTAATCCGGGCGGCCTCTTTTGAGCCTACCCGAACAGGGCCCGCAGCCGGCGGGGATCCCTTCCCGTCTGCGAGTCCGTGCTCGGTCCTGCCTCGCACTCACCTGGGCCGGCCAATACACCATTTCCAATGGCGCTTCCGACCCCGGCCGGGGTGCCCGGCCCTCGCCGGGGCTACCCGCTCTCGTAGGCCTGCTTCAGGCGCCGGATGTCGAGCTTCTTCATCTGAAGCATGGCCTGCATGACGCGCTTCGCCTTCTCGGCATCCTCGTCCCCCAGCCATTCACCCAGCACGCTCGGGACGATCTGCCAGGACAGGCCGTACCTGTCCTTCAGCCAGCCACAAGGCCCCTCTTCGCCCCCCGCGCTCAATCGCGCCCACAGGTCGTCGACTTCTTCCTGCGTGGTGCAGTGGACGAACAGCGAAATCGCCTCGGTGAACTTGTATTGCGGCCCGCCGTTCAGCGCCATGAATTGCTGCCCTTCAAGCTCGAAGGTGACGCTCATGGCTGAGCCTGCCGGTCCGGGACCGGCGTCTCCATAGCGCGAGACGCTGAGGATCTTGGAGTCCCTGAAGATCGAGACGTAGAGCTCGGCGGCTTCCTCGGCATTGTTGTCAAACCACAGGAACGGCGTGATCTTCTGCATGGTGGACTTCGCTTGCTTCCTTTCGGTGGGCCTGGTCTGGCGGTGAAGGGGCGGAAACTCAATCTAGACTATAGTAATCCATATACTCGGTCCTGATGAGTGCGCCCGACAAAACCACTCCCTCGCCCCCATCTCGCCTCCTCACGGGCAACCATCCAAGCGGCAGGGCTGTGGTCGCAGGGCTTGGGGAAGCCCGGGTCCGCGTTTGGGGAAATGACCGCCTACGGGCCGTGTCATCCACTTGGCTTAAGGAGAATCGCTGAGAGGGGCCAAGGGGTCGGCGCCCCCGGGCCGCCTGAGACTACGGTGTCGGCGTGGCCGAGGCCGGAGCGGGGACGGAGGTGGGGCTCGAGGCGGCCGGGCTGGCGCCGGGCGTTGCCGCCACCGGGAACTCCGGCATGCCCGCCAGCACCCAGGCCTCCCAGATGGCGATCCATTCCGGCTTGAGCTCGCGGGTGGGCGGCATCGGCCCGCCCGCCTCGATCTCCTCACGGTGCAGCATCCGGATCAGGTTGCTGCCCAGGTCGCCGGCGATCAGGTTGGGCGCATGGTCCCCGGTGGTGAGGATCTCGTTGAGATCGCGCATCAGGTAGTTGTTGTTCAGCTTGCCCGGCCGATGGCACGAGATGCACGATCGGCGCACCAGGGGCTCGATATGCACGCTGTACGACGGAATCTCGCCTTCGGCCAGCGCCGGGATCGCAAACGCGGCGAGCGCATCCGCTGGCAGCTCGACCCGGTCGTCCCAGGTGTAGCGCATGAAGGCCACCACCGCCTGCATATCGCCGCGGGTGAGTTCGCCGCCATAGGCCAGGCCCAAGGGCGGCATTCCAAGCGCCGGCTGCCCGTAGTCAATGATGTTGAAGAGCGTGTCGTCGGTGCGGGTGTACATGAAGTCGGCGGCGTTGAGCGGCGCCACGACCACGCCCTCCAGCCCTTCCACGCCGACGATCTCCCCGCCCTGCCCTTCGTCGCCATGGCATTCGACGCAGTACACAGCATACAGGTCCTGCCCGGCCACGACCTGCTCGCTGATCGAAGTCAGCGCGCCGACGTCTTCCGCCGGCGGGGTTTCGGCCACCGCCATCAGCGTCAGCCCCACCATCCCCAGCAGCGCCACGCTCATGATCCCGAGGGCGAGCTTCCGCTTGCGCCAGTGGCGGTAGGGGGAGCGGTCCATGAAGGGCAGGAGGAGCAGCAACAGCACGGCGGCCGCCGGAACGATGGTCGTCCCGATCCATTCCAGCTGGCCGGGGAAGTACTTGAGCATCTGGAACAGGAACAGGAAGTACCACTCGGGACGCGGGATGTACGAGGCGTCGCTTGGGTCGGCCGGCGGCTCGGCCTTCACCCCCAGGAAGGTCGCCAGGCTGACCAGCAGCAGGAACACGCCGAAGGCCACCAGCATGTCCTTGTAGACGATGTCGGGGAAGAACTTGACGCCGTGTTGCTTCTCGGCGGCGTAGCGCTCGTCAATCTGCTGGCGCTTCGACTCGTCCACGGCCCTACTCGCCTTCCTTGGGAATGTGGCTGATGCCCAGGCGGACGACCAGGTACAGGTGGATCCCGATCAGCGCCAGCAGCGCTGTCGGCAGCATCCAGATGTGGGCGCTGAAGAAGCGCGCCAGCGTCAGCGCGCTGAGCGCCTCGCCGCCGCGCAGGATGCGCTCGATCCACGGGCCGGCCAGCGGAACCGTGCCAGCGATCGAGGTCCCCACCGTCGTCGCCCAGTAAGCCCGCTGGTTCCACGGCAGCAGGTAGCCGGTGAACCCCATCCCCAGCGTCACCAGCAGCAAGAACACGCCCGTGATCCAGGTGATCTCGCGCGGGTACTTGTAGGCGCCGTAGAAGAAGGTGCGCAGCATGTGCAGGAACACCGTCACCACCATCAGCGTCGCACCCCAATGGTGGATCCCGCGGATCAGCCAGCCAAAAGCGACGTCATTCATGATGTAGTTGACGCTGTCGTAGGCTTGTTCGGGGTGCGGGACGTAGTAGACGGTCAGGAAGATGCCGGTGATCCCCTGCATCACCGCCAGAAAGAGCGTGGCGCTGCCGAGGGTGAAGGCCCAGTTGACCTTGGGAACCTTGCGGTCGAGGGTGGTGGCGTAGATCGTCGTCAGGCCGAGCCGGTGGTCCAGCCAGGCGTACGCCCGGGCGATCATCGGCTAGGCCTCCACCACGTGGACGTAGAGCGTGCCTTCTTCGATCTTGTGCTCGACCGAGTCCAAGGGGCGCGGCGGCGGTCCGGAGATCACGCTGCCGTCCTTGGCAAAGTGCCCATCGTGGCAGGGGCAGGTGTAGTCCTGCAGGTCATCCTTCCACACGACGCGACAGGCCAGGTGGGTGCACACGTTCGACATCACCTGGTAACGATCCTCGGCGCTGCGCAGCACGTACATTCCGTAGCTGGTGGCAGTGGTCTCCCAGCCGACGCGCTGGGTGCGCGAGAAGGTGAACAGCGTTGGCTGATCGACCGGGATATTCTCCACCGGCGCAAGCGGCACCCAGATATCGGTCCGACTGCGCTTCAGGGCGGGAGCGATCAGGTAACCGATGGCCGGCAGCCCGACGACGGCGGCGATCGTGCCGCCCAGCACAGCCAACATGCCGGTCACGAACTTCCGCCGGCTCAGGCCACTCGCTTCCTCGCCTCCCGCCATGCCTCACTCCAACCGCGCCCGGACAGCACGGCGATTGTACCAAACCGGCCGCATTCCTCGCTGGACGAGAGCTGTGCAGGGGGCACGCCTCCTCCCGGTATAATCATCCCAGCGGATCATCCCGGACGAATCTCGCCCAGGGAGGTGCAATGTCTGCCAGCCGACCAATCGTCCTGCGGACGGGCTACCGGGGCCAGACCGGGATGCTGAACTGGGCATTGCACCGCGTCACCGGTCTGGGCATCGTGCTTTTCGTCGGGATGCACGTCATCGCCGCCTTCGGTATGCAGCAGTTCGCCAACGACCTGGCCACGGCGGTGACCGCCTTCTACGAATCCTGGGGCTTCCAGATCTTCGTCTACTTCTGCGTGTTGTTCCATGCCTTCAACGGTACGCGCCTGGCGCTGGTGGACTTGTTCCCGGCGCTGCTGCGCTACCAGCGTGAGCTGTACTGGCTGCAGTGGATCATCTTCCTGCCAGCGTATCTGCTCCCGGTGTTCTTCCTGCTGCAGACCGGGCTGGCGGCGGGATAGGAGACGCCATGCAGCCAACCCGCCTGACACGCAGCGCTGGTTCGCTCGATTACAGCCTGTGGCTGTTCACCCGCCTTTCCGGACTGGGGTTGATGCTGTTCGCCGCGCTGAGCATGGCGGCCGCCTTCATGCTCGGCGCACGCTCATTGCTCGACCTGCCGACCATGCTGCGTTGGATGTTCTTCCCCAACCCCAACCACGTCATCAACAGCAACATCCCGGATGTCAGCCTCGGGTGGTCGAACGCTTTCTGGCAAATCTTCGGCTTCCTGATGATTCTGCTGGCCAGCGCCCATGGCTTCAACGGTGTGCGCATGGTGCTCGAGGACTACCTGCGCAGTCCGCTGGCGGTGCTGATCGTGCGCGGGTTGCTGCTGGTGATCTGGCTGGGCTGCCTGATCATCGCTGTCTATGTCATCCTGGCATCATGATGCCTTGCACGTCTCCAGGAGCGCCGCATGCAACACGCCTATGATGTGGTGATCGTTGGAGCCGGCGGCGCCGGGTTGATGGCGGCGTTGAATGCCTCGCGCGGCGCCCACACCGCCGTGCTGAGCAAGCTCTACCCGGTGCGCTCACACACCGGAACCGCTCAGGGAGGGGTGTGCGCCGCCCTCGGCAACGAGGAGGAAGACAGTCCCGACTGGCACACCTTCGACACCATCAAGGGCAGCGACTACCTGGGGGATCAGGACGCCATCGAGTTCATGTGCCACGAAGCGGTGCCCACCATCTACGAGCTCGAGCACATGGGCTTGCCCTTCAACCGCACGCCCGAGGGCAAGATCGCCCAGCGCCGCTTCGGCGGCCACACCAACAACCGCACCGGCCAGCCGGTGCGCCGCGCCTGCTACGCCGCAGACCGCACCGGGCACATGATCCTGCAGACGCTCTACCAGCAGTGCATCCGCCAGCAGGTGACCTTCTTTGACGAGTTCCAGGTGCTGGACCTGCTCTTCAACGAGGGCGTGGTGTGCGGCGTGGTGGCGGTGGCGCTGGCCACCGGCGAGCTGCACACCTTCCAGACCAAGTCCGTGATCCTGGCCACCGGCGGCTATGGCCGCGCCTGGGAGATCACCTCCAACGCGCATTCCTACACCGGCGACGGGATGGCCATCGCCCTGCGCCGGGGCGTTCCCTTGCAGGACATGGAGTTCTTCCAGTTCCACCCGACGGGCATCTTCAAGATGGGCATCCTGATCACCGAGGGCGTGCGCGGCGAGGGCGGCGTGCTGCTCAACGACCAGGGCGAGCGCTTCATGGAGCGCTACGCGCCGCGAGTGAAGGATCTGGCCTCGCGCGATGTCATCAGTCGGGCAATGTACCTGGAGATGCGCGAGGGGCGCGGCATCGGCGGCCGACGCATGCTGAATCTGGATGTGCGGCCCGAGACGGTCAACCGCTATGCCTCCCTCGACGGGCGCACCCGGCCCGACGGCACAGCCTTCCGCGTTACCGCCGCTGAGATCCTGGCCAAGGTGCCCGACATCATCGACTTCTGCCGCACCTACCTGGGCGTCGACCCGATTACCCAGCCGATGCCGGTCCAGCCGACCGCCCACTACGCCATGGGCGGCATTCCCACCAACCGTTTCGGCGAGGTGGTGATGGATGCCCGCAACACCCTCCTGCCCGGGCTGTTCGCTGCCGGCGAGTGTGCCTGCGTCTCGGTGCACGGCGCCAATCGGCTGGGCACCAACTCGCTGCTTGACCTGGTCGTGTTCGGCAAGCAGGCCGGCCTGCGGGCGGCGGCCCACGCCGCCGAGACCGCGTTCACCCCGCTGCCGAAGGGACCTGAGGTCCCGGTGCTGGAGAGCCTGGCGGCGCTGCGCAACGGGGACCGCAGCGAGCGCGCGGCGGTGATCCGCCGCGAGATGCAGGAGCTGATGTTCGAACACGTCGGTGTGTTCCGCACCGCCGAGGGCATGCAGCAGGCGATCACCAAGCTGGAGGAACTCCAGCAGCGCTACCGGCATGTGGGCGTCGACGACGGCGGCCGGGTGTTCAACACCGATCTGCTCGAGGCGTGGGAGCTGGGCTGTCTGCTCGACACCGCCCAGGTGACAGCGGTCGCCGCCCTCAAGCGCAAGGAGAGCCGCGGGGCGCACGCCCGCGAGGATTTCCCCCAGCGCGACGACAAACGCTGGCTCAAGCACAGTCTGGCCCGGCTGACGGACGAGGGAATCCAGTTGACGACAAAAGCTGTGAAGATCACGAAATACCAACCGCGCGAACGTACGTATTGATGTAGGGGCGAAGCATTCAGAACAGCAGAATGCTTCGCCCCTACCAGACACTTCCACGGGAGACGGTATGCAAGTGGCGCTGCGCGTGTTCCGCTACAATCCCGAGGTCGATCGTCGGCCGCACTATCGGACCTTCGAGGTCGAGGCGGAGGAAACCGACCTGGTACTTGACCTGCTGAACCAGGTCAAGTGGTACCAGGACGGAACCCTCGGATTCCGCCGCTCGTGCGGCCACGGGATCTGCGGCTCGGACGCCATGCGCATCAACGGCCTCAACCGTCTGGCCTGCAAGGTGCTGGTGCGCGAGGTCGGCGTCAAGATCACCGTTGAACCGCTGCTCGGGCTGCGGGTGATCAAGGACCTGATCGTCGACCTCGAGCCGTTCTTTGAGAGCTACCGCGCGGTCCTTCCTTTCCTGGTGAACGACGAGCCGCTCCCGGCCGGCGAGCGGCTGCAATCGCCCGAGCAGCGGGCGCGTTATGACGACACGACCAAGTGCATCCTGTGCGCCGCCTGCACCACCTCCTGCCCTTCGTTCTGGAGCAACGGGCAGTATGTCGGGCCGGCGGCGATCGTGCAGGCACATCGCTTCGTCTTCGACAGCCGCGACCGGGCCGCTGCCGAGCGGCTGCGCCTGCTGAACGACCGCATGGGCGTGTGGCGCTGCCACGACATCTTCAACTGCACCGAGGCCTGCCCGCGCGGCATTGAGGTCACCAAGGCCATCGGCGAGGTCAAGATGGCCATTGTCACCGGGCGTGTCCGGTGAGATTCGGGTGGGGGCAAGGGATATGGTAGCGCACTCCAAGCCGATTGGCTCTGCGGCAGGCGGCAGGCGGGCGTCGCGATGGATCTAATCTCAGTCTTCAACCGGCCGCCGCGGGTGCTGGTGGTCGATGACGACTGGCTCAACCGCGATCTGCTCGAGGCCTACCTGCGCGGCTCGGGGGCCGAGGTCTACACCGCGCCGGACGGCGTGGTGGCGCTGGAGATCGCCCGCACCCGTCCGATCGACCTGGCGCTGGTCGACATCCAGATGCCGCGCATGGACGGTCTGACACTGTGCGCCGAGATCAAGGCCGCCCCGCAGACCCGCTTCGTGCCGGTGGTCATTGTCACGGCGCTGGACAGCGAGGAAGAGAAGATCAAAGCCATCGATGTCGGCGCCGATGACTTTGTCACCAAGCCCTACAACTCGATCATCCTGCTCACGCGTGTCCGCTCGCTGCTTCGATTGAAGCGACTGAACGACGAGGTCGAGGCGCGCAACCGGCTGCTGCGCCAGGTGCTCGATCGCTACATGGCCGAGGATGTGACCGACGTCATCCTGACCGATCCCGAGCGCTACCTGAAGCTGGGGGGCGAGGCGCGGGTGGTGACGGTGCTATTCGCCGACATCCGCGGGTTTACCCGCTACACCGAACGCACCTCGGCGCCGGTGGTGGTCGAGACCCTCAATCGCTTCTTCCGCTCGCTGAGTCAGGTGGTGTTCACCCACCGCGGCACGTTTGACAAGTACCTGGGGGATGGGCTGATGGCCTTCTTCGGCGCGCCGATCGCAGCCGAGGACGATGCCGAGCGGGCGGTCAAGACCGCGATCGACATGCAGCGCCTGTTCAGCGAGCTGCGCAGCGAGGGGGACGCTGATTTGCAGGCGCTGGGCCTGGGTGTCGGCCTACACACCGGCGAGGCAATCGTCGGCAACATCGGCTCGGAGAAGGTGATGGACTACACCGTTGTCGGCGACACGGTGAATGTCGCCAAGCGGCTGCAGGAGTTCGCCAAAGGCGGTGAGGTACTGCTAAGTGAAGCCACCCTCTCTCTGGCGGGCGGGATGGACGCCGAGCAGCTGCCGTCGGTCGAGCTCGCCGGCCGCAGCGAGCCGGTTACCCCCTATCGCCTGAAGCTCAAGCCGGGCTGAGGCCGGCGCCGCCGGGCTGTATAATCGAAGCCAAGCCCCAGTAGCTCAAAAGGATAGAGCAGGGCACTCCTAAGGCCAAGGTTGGGGGTTCAATTCCCTCCTGGGGCACCTGGCGCTCCTTCTCGACTCGACACCGAGCGCACAACCTTGCGGTAGTGGCAGTGGCATCCTCGATTGCGTGCGCGGTCAGCGTGCGCTGCGTTTTCGGACAGGGAGTGCATCTGCAAGAGGGTCAGGTCAGTCCGAGGCGCTCCGATTCCCTGCAGGGGATCCGGATCGGCCGGCCAGGAGTTCGTTCCCAGCCCGGCGAAATGTGTTGTCAAGGAACATTGCCTCTGTGGCCGGTCCGCCCGGGTATGGACGGCTGGCGGAGCGGACCTTCCGAACCAGCCTTCGGTCTTCGCTCACACGAGGATCACAACCTTGCCCCGGGTGTGCCCCTCGCCGACCTGCTTCAGCGCCTCAGCGGTCTCGCTCAGACGATAGGTGCGGTCGATGATCGGCCTCAGCTGGCCGGCTTCGATGAGGTCCTTGAGGACCTCCAGGTCCGCCCGATTCGGCCGCGCCACAAAGAGCTTCCCCTGCTGCCGCACAAACAGCGAGCGCAGAGCCGCCTGGATGACGTAGCCCATGCCGGCATGCCCGGTGTTGGGCACCAGAATCCCCGCAGGCGTGAGCGCGCGCCGGCAATCGGAGAACGAGCGATTGCCGACGTTGTCCAGGATGAGATCGTACCGCTGACCCGTTCGAGTGAAGTCCTCCTGGGTGTAGTCGACGACGTGGTCTGCGCCGATCGATCGCAGCATGTCCATGTTCCTGGTGCTGCAAACGGCGGTGACTTCGGCGCCAAGCGCTTTGGCGATCTGCACGGCGAAGGTGCCGACCCCTCCGGCGGCCCCATTGATCAATACCCTCCGGCCCGGCTGGATCTTCCCTGCATCCCGCAAACCCTGGAGGGCGGTGAGGGCTGCGGTTGGCACCGCCGCCGCCTGCTCCAACGTGAGGTTCGCCGGCTTGCTCGCGAAGCTGTCTTCGGTTGCGGTCACATACTCCGCCAGGGTGTGGCTGCACGCGCCGAACACCGAGTCGCCTGGCTTGAACGCCTTCACCTCCACACCGACCTCCTCAACCTGCCCTGCCACGTCCCACCCGAGGATGTAGTCCTTCGGCTGGGGAAACCCGACGGAGAATCGCGCCAGCCATGGACTGCCTTTCATGGAGAAGTAGTCCCCGGCATTGAGGGCCGCGGCATGAACCCGCACCAGCACTTCGTTCCCCTTCACCCGCGGCTTGTCAACCTCCTTGAGCTCGAGGAGATCGGGCGAGCCGTAGGCATTCTGGACGAAGGCTTTCATGGTCTTACTCCATTCGGTTGATGGGACGACGGGCCAGCGGTCTCATCTAAGGGCTGCTGCATGGTGCCATGCGGACGAGCCGCGTACCTCCTCAAGCCTCCGATGCCGCGGCATTGATGATCACGGGCAGTTTGCCTTGCCAGGCCTCCCAGACGCGCGGAGCTTCCACCAGCTCTCCCATGAAGTGCGCCACGTTCGCCATGTTGGTCTTGTCGGGCTTGAAGAGGCTGCTCACCAGATTCTCGTGAAGCGCGTACTGCCTCAGGCCTCCGTCCACGAGGGTGTCCGGACGCACGACGACCCACTGGACACTCGGACTGACTGCCCCAATGTACTCGACGAGGAAGTCCGCCGCCCGTTGATTGTCTTTGGACGGAGGCACCAGGCTGCGCAGGATCCACGTGAATGCTTTCTCCGCCCACCCGCGCCGCACGTCGAGGCCTCCTGGGTGGTGGACCGAGACGCTGCTCATCAGGATGAACTTGACCGGCGCTGAAGACTGTGACGCGGCGATCGCGCCACACAGTCGGGATACAGCTTGCGTGACAAGGTCTCGCGGCGGCCCAAAGATGCCCTTGATATCTGTCAC